>LNFM01004039.1_pt1 | contig 49114 bp, 57 predicted proteins | sample 596031 | NCBI WGS metagenome assembly LNFM01 (sample SAMN04254537, study PRJNA301005) | activated carbon metagenome | isolation source: dual media filters at the Ann Arbor, Michigan drinking water treatment plant | place: USA: Ann Arbor
GCAAATGCGGTACAAAATCGAGCAGGAATTGCTGTACGGCTATCGCTCCGCGGTCCTTCAAACGGCGGTGGATCGCAATTGCACAGCCGGCGATCACCATGATCGCGGAGAAGTTGAGAGCTTTAAATGTGACCCAAGCCAGCAAACTGCGCCCATCCATCAACTGCAACGGAAAGCCAAAGAGATACGCACGGTAACCCATATCGCCCTCAAGCTTGAAATGGACCCAGCCAAAAACAAGCGGAAATGTGATCAAGGCAGCAGAAATACAACCCCACATAATGAGGAGGTGCATCAACCAACGCATCGTGCCGCGTTTGAATATAAAATGTTGACCAAGCAGATTCTTGCCGATCGTTTGCGCCGCATTAGCAGTATTTGCAGCAAACGTCTTCCGCTGAAAAAACAGCTGTAGTCCGCGAAGAAAATACGTCCTCGTCGCCGGACGCTGGAGCCATAGAGCATAGCGGAAAAAGATAGCACCAAACGCGACCACGCTCGCCACCGTGTAGCCGAACAATGCGGAATCGAAATGCTCAAGATTGCGCGAGCCGACGATCACCAAAACGGTGAGCAAAGCCGACGCCGCAAGGCCGATCAGGGTAGGGTTTCGATAGTTTATCTGATCCGAAGGCATCGGAACCTGAATCGTTTTCATAGTATGACTTTAAGCCCGCTTCTCTTGCGGTTAACTTGCCATTTACCAGAGGATGCGAATTTCCTCGCATCGGAGCGAAATATTTCACACACGTATTCGCTACAAATTAAGGAGAAAATAACGTTGATCTTTCTTGCCGTTTTGAGCTTTCAGTCAGCCTCTATCAGGGGTTCTGACTCGTGACTAAGGGCAATACTCCCCTTCCACGACTCCATTTCGGTTTCTCCTTGGATCGATCGGCCCCTTGGAACCGGCCTTGCTTCTCACTTAACTTGGCAAAACCAATGCCATAAGAAATTCAGCCATGAATCTATGGAAAGACTACGGTGAATCGCATTCACCAAATATGATCTGGGTCATATTTACCTTGAATCTTCTTAGCTTCGTTGATTTCTTGAGGACGCTTGGGTAATTCCGACACTCGTATTAATCAGTATTAGTTCAATGAATCTTCTGCTAAAGGGCAAAGTACGGCTGCAGATCGGACATCGTGCCGACCAAATGGACAATGGACTGGGAAACCGTGAGAATTATCGTCAATGGAAAATTTGCTTAAGAGTCTAGAAGGCGACCTGTCGGATAGAATTATTCGGGCGGGAACGACTCGGTCGTACGGACAAAATCAGCCTGCCGATAGTTCTTTCCGGGACGGTAAAAATGGTCAAATTTCCGGAACTCGGAAAAGAGGTCATTCTCGGGCTGTTTCATGCAGGACAGGCCTTTGCAATTCCGCCTGCAATGGATGGAAAGCAGTTTCCCGCCACGGCGATCGCCACGGATAACAGCGAAGTGTTGCTCATCCCTCGAGAGAAGTTCCTGGATCTATTGCGATCCTCGGCCGAGTTTTCCTCGGCTATCACAAGCAGCATGTGCGGCATCTTGCGTCACCAGGTCGGGACAATTCAAATACTCGCCACGCCATCCGCCGAACAGCGCATAGCGGCAGCCCTGCTTCGTCTCGCCGGCGAAGATATCGGTGATCTGCCGATCGAGATTGCGTATCGCCGAAAGGACATTGCCGAAATGACGGGCCTGTCGCTGGAGACAACGATCCGCGCTGTTAGGAGATTGGCTAGGAAAGACTGTTTAACTATCGTCGGTGGCCGTATTATTCTGGAATCAACAACTCCATTGCGGAATCTGGTTCGTTGAATTCCCTCCTTCTTTTCCGGACCTTTTTCTAAGATGATCCAGATCATATTTTGGCTCCGCCATTCGGGCTAATATTCGGTACAGAATTTGTAAAGTAACTGTTATGAAACTTAGGATCTTAAGCAACTCGATTCGATTCCGGCTAGGTAAGACTGAAGTTGAGAACTTTGGAAGGAACGGATCAATACAGGAAACTGTCAGATTTGGCGGTTCGCCGCAAGACGATCTCCGATACACGCTTCAAAAGATCGACGACAGTTCGTTCGCCGGCTCTTTTTCGAACGGGAATATCGTCATTGGCATTCCTCGCTCTGTCGCTGATTCGTGGGTCAACAGCGAGGAGGTCAGTATCTCCGGTCAACAAAAACTGGATGGATCAACTAACTTGAAATTTCTTATTGAGAAGGATTTTGTCTGCCTCCACACTCACAACGACGAAGACCAGTCGGACCGCTACCCACATCCAATGGAATTAGATCGAAACGTTTGATTCCCCTATCACCCGCGGCAACGCGCTAACTGGCCAATACGTCACGCTGCATCCTTACGGCAAAACGGCGAATACCGACAACCATTTGCCCGGCGAATGGCCTTGGTCGGTTTCCGCCACTGCCCTCTCGCCACTAGCAGCCCGCTCTCCGCACGGCGCAGGTCGCGTCTCGCAAGTCGCAGGTCGAATATTGTGATTCGCAGCTTCTTTTTCAAGCTTCACAGCCCGAATCTCACGTCCGGAAGCTCGATTTTAGTAACTCGACGGCCAAATTGAGCGAACCACATAGTCCTTTCCACTCGCTCTCTAGTCTTTTTTCGATAGTCCAATGGGACGCTTGTTGTAGCATAGAAATGCGGCGTGTTTATGTTCGCCAGAAGATGGACTTGCCGTATAGAGGGCTGCGGTGTGGGAGACGCAGTCCTCGCCTTTTTTCTTCCGCTATTACTTTCACGCTCCGCTGGATTGTTTGCTACCACACAGAGCCGCCCCATGATTTTTGCTATACCTGTTCGTATTGCAACAAAGTTCTGTGTTGAGTCGAATTCGTTCGCTCACATTTAGAGCGGGTTTAACAAGATCGAGCATTGGAGGCAAAAATGGCACAAGCAACAGCACAACTAAAAGATATTAGCGGATTCATGCAGTACACGCGCGGTGGCGGAACGGAGATCGAGAATCCGTTTGAAAAGCCGGTGGTTGTTCCTGCAATGGACAACAAGGGCGCGGCGGCTCACGCTTGGGCAGATGCACGGTTCGCGGTCGATATTATGGCGGAGCACGCGCTTTTCTTTGCGTTGTTAATGCCGCCCGAGGTTGCCGGACCGGAACGCACCGAGGCAGAGGGCTTTAACAAAACTTTTGCCGAACTTTACCAGCAAATTGACTCGTCTGGCCCGCCTCAACAAAACGAACTGAAAAGTTTTGTAGGCAATATAACAGAAAAGATCAAGCCATTTATCGAATACAAAGCGCGTCTTGGTGAAGAGCAGGCGACAGGCAAATTGCGCAGTTTGGTGTGGCCGCTTTTCTTCGAACATACGCAGCACGAGGCCGAACGCTGGACGCGGCGGCTCGAAACGCTTGGCGGCGGCGAGTCGGAGCTTGATAAAGACGAGGTTTCGACTTTCTGGACGAACATTATGGACGAGCATTGCCGATTCGTCGCCCATCTGCTCGACCCGGACGAATTCGAATTGATCGAAACGGCAATGAGCACCAGCCACGTTTTCCGCGACCTGCATAATCATGGTGCTATTACGGGAGCGGCGGTCGCACTTGCTCACGAACCGTCCACGGTCGTCGGCTCGCTGGTTGAAAACCCGGAGACAAACGCAATCCTCAGCGCGGCGGAAACGCTCCTTGATTTCACCACTAAGGCCGCGAGGGGTATTGAAGCAGCTCGCATCAAGAGCATTATCGACCCGCGACTCTCGGATCATGTCCGACGCGAGTCTCTCAAATTCGTTGACGAGCTTAAACGTGCTGTTTAGGTAAGGACAAAAATCACGGCTGTCAGGCGAAGGACTTGATCTTTTCCCTGGCAGCCGTATTCTCATAAATCGGCATAGATATGTCACAAGAAATTTGAATAAGGGAAGATTTTATGGAAAACAAATCAATATATGGTGCAGAAGTTCTAAAGGAATTGGAAGCCGAAGCAACGGCGACCCGAAAGTGTTTAGAGCGGATTCCCGAAAATCTGTCTGACTGGAAACCGCACGAAAGATCAATGAATTTCGGTGAATTATCTTTGCTCGTTGCGGAGATGCCGAAATGGATTACGACAATGATCGAAGAATCCGAAGTTGATTTTGCGACAGTTGAACATTTTCAGGCGAAAAATACGGCTGAATTGGTCAAGCATTTCGACGAAAATATATCTGGAGCGAAAAACGCTTTGCAAAATGTGTCGTATGAAACTTTTGACGAACCATTTAACCTGAAAAATAATGGTCAAATAGTGTTAACCGCACCAAAGAAAGAGCAGATAAGCTCTATGGTCAATCATCTTGTTCATCATCGCGGACAATTAACCGTCTACATGCGGCTCAATGAAATACTTGTGCCTTCGATTTACGGACCTTCGGCGGATGATCCGGGAAGGTTTTAGCAACGGGAGAAATTAAAATGACACAAGAAGCAGTTGGAACTAAGACAGAGAACGAAGCAATCTTTGCTAAAGCAGCGAGCAGCTTTTCGGTGAACGACATTGAAAAAGCTAAGGAGTTTTATGCCTCGAAACTCGGGCTGGATGTTAGCGACGAGGAGGAAGGTCTGAAGTTGCAAATCGACGGTCTTCACGCCTTCATCTATCCAAAGGACGACCATGCTCCGGCAACCTTTACCATCCTTAATTTTATGGTCGATGATATCGATAAGGCGGTCGATGAACTCGCTAAACGCGGCGTTCAATTCGAGTCGTATGAAGGAGAAATGAAGACCGACGAAAAAGGCATATTTCGCGGAGCCGATAGCGGCCACGGCCCAAACATCGCGTGGTTCAAAGACCCGGCCGGCAACATTCTCTCGGTTCTTGAGAATTGATTTCCCCACGTAAATGGAAATCATCGGATGGGCAGGAACGTCGCTGGTTATCATCGCCTACGGTCCGCAGATATATCATTTGTGGACCGAAAGGTGCGCTTGGGGCGTTAGTCTGTGGATGTGGTTTATTTGGCTTGCGTCGAGCACGCTTCTTTTGACTTATTCATGGTTTCGAAACGAGACGCTTTTTATTACGGTGCAGGCTATCAATATTCTGGCAATCGTCGCCACCATCCTACTCACACGGCGAAGCAATCAAATCTGCCCTTATCATTTGGGCGTTACTCGAAGTAAATCAGACGAATAGGAGATTTTTATGTGTTATAACTGCGGATGCCAAATGCCCAACAACGACATGGGCAAATCGGAGAATATTACTAACGAGACATTTGAAAAAGCAGCCGATGCAATGGGCATGTCGGTGAAAGAATCAAGGAAAAACGCAATTGAGTTATTGGAGAAAGTCCTTGCATCCAAAGAACAAAGCAAGGATAAAAACTGGAAACTATAGCGACAAGACTCAAATTGCCATATTCCCATTCCGACATCGACGGGTGAGCGACGTGATTTTCACCCCGTCGCACCATTCTCAAACCCAAATCGAATTGCCCCTTCGAGAACATCGGTTTATATCTTTTAGAGTTTTGAACCTGATGTAATAGCCGGTCACGGTCGCTTTGCCGAGGGCGGTGGCGTATGTTTCGGCCAGGTATTTCTTGTCTTCCAAACCGAGGATATAGATGGAGATCCCGGTTTTGCTATGCGCTCAGGCCGATCTCATAGAACTCGCGACGCGTCCCACACCGACATCCAAAGGGGCCCGATGCGTGTTGAGCGGAAAACTCGTCCAACATGATCGAGATCATGTTTTCAGTCTTATTTTCGATCTAATCTTGAGCTTATGTTCGTTGTACAAGGTAAGACAGTTCGCGAAATAGCTCTTGAATCGCCTCTTACGACCCGTGTCTTTGAAGAGTATAAGATCGACTATTGCTGCCACGGAGATACACCGTTTGACGAAGCGTGTCGCAGCGCCGGAGCTCTGCCCGAGGAGGTTAACGGCAAGATCAACGATGTTCTAGGCTCGTCAAACGGAATTGAAGACGAATCTCTCTCAGATATATCGCTAAGCGATCTAATAGATCACATCCTGGATAAACATCACGTTTATACACGAGAGGAGATCGCACATTTAACTCCTCTGATGGCCAAGGTAGCCACCCGGCATGGCGATCACTACAAATACCTGTTGGAACTGAAAGATCTGTTTGAGGCAGTGTGCAACGATCTTGAGCCGCATATGCAGAAGGAAGAACGGGTATTATTCCCGTATATTCTTGATCTTGATCATCGTCATTCGAGCAACCAGACGCCGGTATTTCCGCCTTTTGGGACAGTAAAGCATCCGATCCGTATGATGGCCGCCGAACACGAAGAAGTCGGTGACCTGCTTTCAGAAATGCGCCAGATAACAAACGACTACAAACTGCCCAACGGAGCGTGCCCGAGCTTTACGGCTTTGTATCACCGGCTGGCGGAATTTGAACGCGATCTTCACCAGCACATACATTTAGAGAACAATCTACTCTTTCCCCGTGCGATTGATCTTGAGCGGAAGGCTTTCGGCTGAAGCCCGAATGCAATCCACTTGTTCGTATGACGTCCAATGCCACCGCAGCAATTCGCACGAGTCCATTCCGGATACGGCAGATCGCCATTCCCACCGAACACGGCGGCTGGAGTTTCTTGCTCGAACCCATAGTTGGTGCGTTGGCGATCGCCTTCTCATTAGGCGGTCTTTGGATCTCGCTGTTAACCGTCGGTGCGTTTCTTTGCAGGCAGCCTCTCAAGATACTGATCGCTGATCGTATCGGGATGAGAGTTCAGGAACGCGCAAAAGCAGCGATATTTTTCTTGTCTGTCTATTCGGCGGTCTTTATGATCGGTCTCCTCGGAACTCTCGTGAGCATCGGGTGGGAGCCGTTATTGCCTTTTGCATTTGTCCTGCCGCCCGTCGCCTACCAGATCTTTAACGACATTTCACGACGCGGTAGGCAACTACTCCCTGAAGTTAGCGGTGCTGTCTCGATTTCTGCTTCCGCCGCCGCGATCGCCCTTGCGGGCGGACTAACGTGGCCGCTTGCCGCATCTCTGTGGGTTATTTTTGTAGCAAGATCCATCCCGTCGATCCTCTATGTTCGTAATCGTCTGCTTCTTGAAAAAGGCAAGCCTTATTCCAGAACAGCACCAACCGTTGCGCACATCGCGGCCGTTGCCGTTGTCGGCATCATGACTTACCTCGAACTCAGTTCGTTCCTGGCGTCGGGTGTTATGCTGGTTCTTCTTTGGCGATCAGTAACAGGGCTTTCTCCTGACCGAAAGAAGCTAAAGGCAATGCAGATCGGCATCTGGGAGATCGTTTATGGCACACTAACCGTTTTGTTCGTGGCGGTTGGATTCCGTATCGGTTTTTGATTCTATGAGGCCAAAAAGAGGCAGTTGGGTCCCTGGTCTGCAAAACCGGCAAGAAACCTAACATGGGCCGGGTGTTAGTGAATTAGCCATTGAGCCTCAGAGACTAAGCACACACCGCCGTGCTTTTTCAAAATGGGACGAACTGATTCGACGATGAGACTGACACTTTCGCTTGGGCAAGCAGTCATAACATAAGAGTTGGCAAAGACACCGGTCAATTCGTCGCCGTCGCGTAGCCCGCGCTCGCCCTTGCCCGTCGCGTCTTTGATGACCGTGTAACCCGACACCCCCGCTTTGTCGAGCAGTTTTAGCACCTTCGGCACTTCAAGTTCGTCGACGATGATCTCAATTTTTTTGACCGGTATCATAACTATTAGCTCCAGAGTCGATTGATAACAGCCAGGTACAGCGGCATCCCGGCGATGATGTTAAACGGAAATGTGATGGCGAGCGACATCGGCACATAGAGGCTCGGATTCGCTTCTGGGATCGAGAGTCGCATCGCCGCCGGAACAGCGATGTACGACGCGCTAGCGCACAGGATCGTGAAGAGAAATGCGTCGCCTTGCGATAATCCTAAAGCGTATGCGAGTGGAATCGCAAATGCCGCATTCATGACGGGTAGCAGTATTGCGAACGCGGTCAAAAACACACCGGCCCGTTTCAAATCTCCCAGCCGCTTAGCCGCCACGATGCCCATATCGAGGAGGAAGAAGCACAAGACACCGGTGAAGATATCGCTCGTAAATGGCTTTAACGCTTTCGCTCCCGCTTCTCCCGATAGTACGCCGATCAATAAACTACCCATGATCAGGAAAACCGAGCCGTTGAAAAATGCGTCGCGCCAGAGTTCGCTCCATGCAAAGCTTACTCCGCGACTCTCATTGGAGCGAAGTCGATACAGTAAGACAGCAACGATGATCGCCGGAGATTCCATCAGAGCCATTGCCGCCACCATATAACCGCCGTACGGTATGCTTAATTTCTCTAGAAATGCGGAGGCCGTGATAAATGTAACGGCGCTGACTGAACCGTACGTGGCTGCTATCGCGGCGGCGTCGGCAACTGAAAGTTTCCGCCGAAGAATGAAAAAAGCGTAAAGCGGCACAACCGATGCCATCACGGATGCGGCAGCGAGCGTTATAACGATTTGCGTTTGAAAGCCACTCACCGCAATCCCGACACCACCTTTGAAACCGATAGCGAAAAGCAGATAAAGCGACAGAATCTTCGGAATCGGCGAGGGAATTTCCAGATCCGACTTCGACAAGACCGCCAGAATCCCCAAAAAGAAGAAGAGAATTGGTGGATTGAGCAAGTTAGAAAAAATCAGAATTGTATCCATTGGGGTAATGATAACTGCGGAAATAAGCACCGCATTCTTCAAGAACTTACTCTGCCTTCCTTCGACATTCTGACCGATTCAGACTTAACTACATTTCTCGTGTTAATTTCATATCCTTCGGTTCGGCGATGACTATCGGCACGTGCTCGATTTCAACATTGCTTGCATCCAGGCCGTAAGCGTAATCTTCGCGGACGCTGAACCAACGGCGGAGGAAATAGTAAGACTGCATTATGAAATTCTGTTTGAACGGCAACTCGTTTTCGTGACTCAAGAACGAACTATGAAGGACGAAACGCACGTCGCCGTCGATGTCATATTTCTCCAACGCGGGATGGCGGCTGGTAATGTTAACCTCCTTGTTCTTTTGCAAGTCTCTTAGAGCAAGGTCGAAAAAGAAATTGAGCCGTGGTTCAATGCGGAATCCGAGCGTAAACGTAATAAAATAGACGTCTTCTTGCTCCAAGATGTCGACCTTGTATTTCATTGTGAAAGGTTCGTTGTCAGTTTTGACCTGAACAAACCAATAGACATCGGCTCGTTTCGGCGTCTTTTTCATCACCGAGCGAATCGTTTCCTGTTCGATCTTATTGGGCGAATCTGAACTGGTCAGGTAGACAAGATGCGTCGCGTACTGGGGCAAGGTCGTGTCGTTGCTGAGTTCCGTGAGCGTCTTAAAAAACGGCCCCGTGCCTTCCATAACCGTTAATGAACGGCGTAATACTCTGCCTTTGTACCAGATCCACATCACCGCAAACAGGATGAATCCGATGAAAATTGAGATAAAACCACCTTCGGGAAATTTTTCGAGATTGGCGATAAAAAATGCCCCCTCAATAACCACAAAAACCAGAGTGATCAGTGCCGTCAGAACTATCGGAACGCGTCGTGAATAAAGATAGACAGCCAGCAAAACTGTTGTCATCAGCATGGTCATAGTGACCGCTAAGCCGTACGCGGCTTCCATATTCTTTGATTCGCGGAAATAAAAGACCACGAATATGCAACCGGCCATCAACAGCCAATTGACCTGAGGAATATAGAGCTGTCCGCGAAAATCGGTTGGGTAACAGATCCTCTGCCGTGACCAAAAATTGAGTCGGATCGCTTCCCCGACTAATGTGAAGCTTCCTGAGATCAGGGCTTGCGAAGCGATGATCGCCGCACTTGTCGCAATCAAAATAGCAAACGGCAAGATGACGGGCGGCACGATAGAATAAAACGGCGCAGCTCCTTCGAGTATCGTTCCCACGTTCGACATTAACCACGCCGATTGCCCGGCGTATGACAAAAGCAGGCATATTTTGACGTAGGCCCAACTTATCCGAATGTTGCCGCGTCCAACGTGTCCCATGTCGGCATATAGTGCTTCGGCCCCGGTAGTGCAAAGAAAGACGGCTCCGAGCAGGAAGAAGCCATGCGGATAATCCACGATCATCTGATAGGCGTAATACGGATTTAACGCTCGCAAAACCGAAAAATCCTGTGCCAGTGACATCAAACCGATGACGCCTATAAAGGTGAACCAGATCATCATCACCGGACCGAAGAGTTTGCCGATGAGCTGTGTTCCAAACTGTTGTGCGACAAATAGAGCGATCAAGATCGCAATGACGATCGGCACGGTCGGAATCGTCGGCGAATAGATCCTCAAACCTTCGATGGCCGACGAAACCGAGATCGGAGCGGTAATAATTCCATCTGCAAGCAAAAACGCTCCACCGATAATTGCGGGGTACACGAGCCAGCTTCCCGAGTAACGCTTGATCAGCGAATAAAGCGAAAAAATTCCGCCTTCACCGTTGTTGTCGGCACGTAGCGAAAGGTAGGCGTATTTGCCGGTCGTTAAAAGCGTCAGCGTCCAAAAAACAGCCGAGAGTCCTCCTAGCGCAAGCACGGGATCGATCGTCCTAGTCCCCACAATTGCCGACATAGCGTAAAGCGGCGAAGTTCCAATGTCACCAAAAACAATCCCCAATGTAACCAAGAAGCCCGCAAAGGTGACTTTATTGATGCGCTGATGCTTATCTGTGTGCTTCATATCCAGAAATATTGCCCTTAAGAGCTATTGATCCTTGGCATCAAGGAAACGACAACTTCTGTATGGGGAGGCTTACGGACCTACGGCGAGCTTGTTTCCCGGATATACAGACGCTCAAGGGCATGTTTACTGATGGTGCCGATGACCAACACAACAATTATCGTTGCGGCGATCCCAAAGATAATTAACCAAGAGTTCTGTGGGTTATCAAATGTCAATTCTGATAGTCCCGCGCCGAGGAAAACAACCGCAGAAGATCGCGGCAGCATTCCGACGAAGGTACCAATAACAAACGACTTCAACGGAACACGAGCCGCCGCCATTAAAAAGTTTGCCAATGCAAAAGGCATGGCTGGCGAAAGCCGAAGCAGGGAGATTATCAATGCCGCTCGCCAGACGCTCTGCCCGACCAAGGCCTGATAAATCGCTTTAGCTTGTGGATGCGTGTCAAAAACATGCGGAAGTCTGTCGCCAACAATGCGCGAGTGGATCAAGAACGAAAACAAAGCCGCCCCGACTATACCAGTGATCAGAACGGCAATTCCCAAGTCGAAACTAAAAGTCCAGCCCGCAAGTACGCCGACGATATTGGTCGGGAGGAGTGCAAGCCCACAAAATAACAGGATCCCCAGTAAATAGAGCGGTGTGCCGATCTCCCAGTTCTCGCGCAGCCAATTTCCAACCGGCTGCGCGAGAAAAATCAAAATCGCACTTCCAAGCATTGGAAGCAACATTGTTACGACCGCGATCGGCGTGAGTCTTCCCATCTCTTGGACGTAATTGTAAATTGCCCGCAAAAGTTTCTTTCCTGTTGGTCCGTTCGAAAAAATCCTAAATGCCGAAGCCCATCGGAGCAGTTTCCTTAATTGATAAACTTCACAACTCCGGTTTCCAGATCATAAACTCCGCCAACCAGAATGACTTTGCCGGTGTCGATCAACTCCTTCAGGATCGGGCTGTCCTTTTTGATTCCTTCCATCACTAGCTTGACGTTAGTTTCGCCGACGGCCTCGACGAATTTGTCGTTCTTAGAATTCTTCTCGCCATCCGTCCAATCTTTTCCAACCCAGTTTACGGCAGGCTCAATTCTGTCTAAAAGCCCTGTCAAATTACCCATCTCTGCGAAATCACAGGCACCTTTAACCGCACCACATTTCGTATGGCCGAGAACCATAATGACCTTAGCTCCGGCGAGCTGGGTTGCAAATTCAAAACTTCCCAGCATATCGGGATTCATCACGTTCCCCGCAATTCTGCCGTTAAACGAATCGCCATTATTCAGATCAAAAATATCTTCAACGGCGACCCGCGAATCCAAACAACTAAGAATCGCCGCGTATGGATACTGACCCTTCGCTGTCAACGAAACCTGTTTTCGGTAGTTTTTTTGATTGATTGACTTACCCGAAGCAAACCTGGCGTTTCCGCTCTTAAGGTTTTGCAACGCCCTCTGCGGAGTGATCGCCACTTGCGACTCCTTTGTTTGAACCCCAAGCGTATTCGTTTTCTTCGCATAGTCGTCGTTCTTCTGGGCGACTGCGGCGAAACTAAATACCGTTGATAATACAAGTAATATAATTAATCTTTTCATCATCTGTTGACCTCTCTTTCAAAAGTAAGAAATCTGTTTTCACTCGAACTGATTCCGTTGAGCATCCCTGTACGAGTTCGACTTCCTGAATCGTATTGCGTTTTGTGTGAATCTCATCCATAAGTCTTTCAACAACTTCGACGACCAACGTACCCGAGCTCATAGCAATGTCGGACAGTCGATCGCCGTTCGAACCTCGGACAATGTCGACCGGCTGCCGGCAGATGTCGGGACACGATCTCTGCTTATTCCTTAGCGTACTCAACTTCTCATAGCCAAATGCAACTCGCGTGCCGACAACGATCTCCGAATTAGGTTGGCGGTTCCTTGGCTGTGTTCCGAGTGATAACGGTGTTCTGGAGTGCTCCCAATTGCGGCTCGACTACCGCACCTTGCAACAGAGGTGTGGCAATTTGGGACTTATTTAAGGATCCCAATAACCTACTCCCTACACCCTAGAATTCCAGAATGCATGTTTTGCGTCCTAATTAACCCGGTTCCATATTTCGAAGGACTGGCATCCGGCTTGCAGTGTCATGTCGTATAAGCGGGAACGGCTGTTCCTCTGGTCGGACAACGCAGAGGTGAGTTTGCGAAAAAAACTTGTCCAGGTGGCGGCTACAGATCTCCCGTCCGGAGAATCATCAACACAATGAAACAAAGATCAACGCGAGAAGAAACCTCTTCCGACGAGTGGGACGAAAACAAATTGCAACTTTTGTTCCTTGTACCGCTCGTGCAGACGGCTTGGGCTCATGGAGCTATTGCACGAAGCGAAAAGAACCTAATTTTCGAGGCTGCGCGCGAAGATGAAGTTGACGCGCGCATTCCGCTAAACGATCAACTCGACTACTGGCTGGTTTATCAGCCCAGTCGCCAATTTTTCGTGGATTGCCTCGATAAAATCATGGCGGTTCTGCAATCTATGACCGTGCGCGAACGCGAAGCGATGAAGACTAAAATTATTAACCGCTGCCACCGGATCGCCGGATCAGCCGGTGGAAACCACTCGATGGATGTTAGTTCGTTTATTAGCCCTGAAGAGGACGAAACGCTAGTGGAGATCGCGGAAAGGCTGGACATCAGAGTACGGGATGGTCGCCCGGGACTGAGGGGAGAAACACTTCCTGGGATCCGCTGAGGAAAGGTTCAGCACGATTCGTTATTATACTTGTTTCAAAACAATCCGACTCGGTCGTAGATTATCAAGCCTTTGCGGCTAACTATAGAAGGAGCCTTGCAAGGTTCTTACTTTGCAACGGCTTGACACTTTAATAGATATAAAAGATGGACGCACAGATACTCTTTCCTTTTGCCGAATATTATTGGTTTTACTTAGGCTTCACGGTTTTTGTCTTGATGATGCTCGCGCTCGATTTGGGTGTGTTTCATCGAAACGCACATGAAGTGTCGTTCAAGGAGGCGACGACGTGGAGTGTTGTTTGGGTTTCGCTGGCGCTTCTGTTTAACGTCGGATTCTATTACTATGCCGCGTCAAATTTTCCGACTGACGTGGCGTGGACGAAGTCGCTTGAATTTCTGACTGGCTACATCGTCGAGAAATCTTTGTCCGTTGATAACATTTTTGTGTTCGTGATGGTATTCGCGTATTTTGCTGTACCCGCGAAATACCAGCATCGCGTTTTGTTTTTCGGGATAGTCGGAGCGTTGATATTTCGAGCGATCTTCATCGCCGGTGGTGCATACCTGATGCAGTTTCACTGGGTGATCTATGTTTTTGGTGCATTTTTGATAATCACCGGGATCAAGTTGATGCTCGTTCCCGAAAAGGATATTGACCCGAACAAGAATATTCTCATTCGCTTATTTAAAAAACTGGTTCCAGTAACTAGTGAGTATCATGGACAGAAGTTCTTCGTTCGACTAAAAGGTGTTTTACACGCGACACCGCTATTTATTGCTCTTTTGTTCATCGAGGTAACGGATATAATTTTCGCAGTTGACAGCGTTCCGGCGATTTTCGCCATCACGAAAGAGCCCTTGATCGTGTTCACTTCGAATATCTTTGCCATTCTTGGTCTGCGGGCAATGTACTTTATGCTAGCTGGAGCCGTCGATAAATTTCATTTCCTCAAATACGGCTTGTCAGTCGTCCTGATTTTTGTCGGACTAAAAATGGTGTGGCTGAATGACGCCTTTGGCGGGAAGTTTCCGATCTCATATTCACTCGGAATTATCTTGGGCGTAATTGGTTTATCGGTCGTTTTTTCACTGATGTTTCCAAAGAAGCTTAAAGAGCCTCTATCGTAATTGGAGGAGAATATTGCCAGAGTAATGACACCAGGAAGGCGGGGCGGTCTCTTCGGAGATCGCCATCTATTCGAGGTTTTGAAAATATCTACGGATCTTGGAGAATGCGGAACGATCGTTTGCTGCGGAGCTGCATTTTGATAAAGCTATTTCCGGCTTCTGCTCCGACCCGGCCGCGGACGGTCGCGTCATCCCTATTTGGCAATAATCCAAAACAAAGTGATCATTGACAGACCACCAAGACAATCAAGGGCGACATCCGAAAGAGAGCCGACCCGATCTTCGTAAAAACTTTGACGGGCTTCATCCAAAGCAGCAGTGACTACCACGATCAAGAAGGCAAATAGGTACCAGAATTTTGCGAGAGAAGGCATCGAAGAATTATAGAAAACTCCTGACGCGAGTAAAGCCAGAATTCCGTAACCAAAAAAATGACCTAATTTGCGGACTACCAGATAGTCCTTTCTCAAGGCCACTGCGTCCGAGCCGGGAAGCAAAAATCTGAGAACGGGAGCAAAGTATGGAAAAGTACGTGAAACCGAACCTTTGCTTGATGAAAGATAAAAGATCCCGCCGATCCAGATAATGAGTAGAAGGCAGAGCCAGAAGTTTTCGAAAAGGAGATAGTCCATGTGGATTAACGAGGGCTCAACTGAAATTACGCTCGTAAGGCCGCTCGCCGTAACTGAACTATCGATCACTTTTCGCGCGGACTTACCCTAATTCGGACGTTAATGCCGATACCATTAATGTTCTTAATTGTTCCCTGTCGGTTTCTTTGCCAGACGTAGAAAAAATCGCTTGTCAAATTCTTGTTTATCCGTTTATTAAAACCGAAAAACAGTCGATTCCGCGTAATCTGATTAGATTCAAACTCGTAGTAAACCTCATCCATCACATAAGGTTGAATTTTCTTCATTGGAAAGATGACTTGGAGCCGACTGCGATAAAATGTCGGGTCGTCAGCGCGGGCTTGACGTTTGCGATAGTCGAGCATGTTCCGTTGCCGCAAATGCACTTTCGGCCAATCTTTTTGCAGATTTAACGCAAGGCGAAAACGGCTTTCAAAAGCAGTTCGCCGTCCCAGCGTCGTTTCGGCACGGAAAAGATAACTTGGCTGCAGGCTGACAAATTTATTTATACGGTATTCAAATCCTGCACCGATACGCTTATCACCACTTTGGATCGAATTTCGCCCCAGCCTGAAATTTCCGATAAGCTGAACTGAGAACCGATCAAATTCTTTGCCGTTTTCGTCTTTTGATTTAATTACGGGTAAGCTGACTATGGTCTCATTCCAAAACTGCAAATCGTTAGAGCTTTGTGAGAGCGAAACACTTGTTAGACAAAGCAAAATTGTAATCAGCAGTATTATTCGATTTTTCATCAATTCCTAACCAAATCCCCTCCTGGCTTTTCCAGTTTGTGGTTCCCTAAAAGAGAGTTCTCAATCCTCCTTGACTGTTTCAAATTCTCATTGGGCCCGTTACTGGCTCGCTAGGTTCTCAGCAAAACGATTGCGGGGCATAAATTCGCGCGGCTCGCCAATGCTGCCGTGTTCGGCGGCCGCGTTCGTATTGCTTTCTGGCATCGTCGAGCAAAACGGTCGAACCAGTCGACGCGGCGACGGTTGTTTTTCGTTCGATTACGAGTGAACTTGCCAAAGTTTAGAACCAGGCAAGCCTGTCCGCAGCAATCATTAGTCCCATCGCCAATAAAACAGCACCTACAGCCCACACAAATCGTTTAGTGCTGCCTGGCTCGCTATCCGGATTGGTTTTTTTAGTTGACATTCAATCATCCCCCTAAAGATTCTGATGTTAAGCTCGCAGCCAAAAATTCGGTGCTTCGATTTCATTTCGCTAATCGCCTTCGTTTCCGAATTGCGGAGCAGATTTTAACGCTTCTGCCCTGATACGCTTGCGGGGCGTCTAGCCTCATCCAGGCGGAACAGCTCGTGGTTTGTACAGTCTCTGAAAGTAGACACCGGATACTTAAGAACCATCGAGCGGAACGGATAAAGCCGGCCCCTTTTTCTTGTTTGCTTTGCTTGCCGCTGGTTTCCGTTCGATCCCGATGGTTCCTGACGTGTATTATGGCAAGCCGTATGCCACATCGTTTCAGAACGAACCAGTGCCGTTCTTAACCAGCAGAAGCGGCTGAAACCTAGCCTTTGATAAGGTAAGCAGGACGCAGGATAAAGAATTTTCGGATGGAATTAGTAAACGGCGGTTTGCGGGCACGGCGTAGCCAGTATTGTTTGATGTCCCAATTTACCCCAACGGCGAGGTGTAAAGTAACAGGCTCGAAAACTAACCTATAAAGTTTAGATTATTCTTTTAGCCTAAACGGGTGATCAGAACTTTGTCCACACGCCGGTTATCCATATCTACAATTTCAAAACGCAGATTCTGCCATTCAAACACATCGGTTGTTTTTGGAATGTGACCGAACTGCGCCAAGACGAAGCCGGCCAGCGTATGATAATCGCCGCGTTCGGCGTCAAGCGAGCTGACGATGTTAAAAATCTCAGCAAACTCGTCAATCGGCAGCACGCCGTCAATCAAATAAGAGCCGTCTTCGCGCATTACCGCCAGACTTTCCGCGCCGCCCACCTGCATCTCGCCGATGATAGCTTCCAGCACGTCATTTATGGTCACCAAACCCTCAACGCCGCCGTGTTCGTCAATGACGAGAGCGATGTGCGTGTGAGCATTTTTAAAAAGTTCCAGAACCTGTAAAGCCGTCTGCGTTTCCGGCACGAACAGCGGCGCGGTCATCGCGGCCCGCAAATCGAGCGGCTCGCCGTTCAAACAGCGTTCGAGCAAATGTTTGGCTTTTGCGATGCCAATTACATTGTCCAAACTGCCTTCGCAAACCGGGAAACGCGAGTATGGATTTTCCGTCACGGTCCGTCTGATTTCCTCGACAGACGCATCGGCGTCGAGCCATATGACTTCGCGCCGCTGCCTCATTAGGTCGTTAACGCCGCGATCGTCGAGCCGGAACACGCTTTCTACGATTTCGCGTTCCGAGTGTTCAAAAACGCCCGCTTCCGCTCCCTGCAAGATCAGAGAGCGGACTTCCTCATGCGTAACGGGCGGATCTGTCGAAGGTTTGATGCGCAGCAGTTTAAGGACGAAAGCTGTCGAAAGACTAAGCAGAAACACGACCGGAGCCGTTATGCGGGAAAGCAGATTCATCGGACGCGCCACCACGGCCGCTATTTTTTCGGGGTTGTTGAGTGCGATGCGTTTCGGCACAAGTTCGCCGATAATCAGTGAAAAATAGGTGATCGCAATTACGACCACGCCCAAACCGATGCCTTCCGCATAGGGGGCGAGAGCGGGAACAACCGCAATTTGGACAGCAAGCTGTTCGGCGATCGTCGCTCCGCCAAACGCTCCCGCGAATATGCCGACGAGCGTGATGCCGATCTGCACGGTCGGCAAAAATCGATCCGGCGAGTTGGCCAGTTCGAGAGCCGCCCGCGCCCGCGTGTTGCCACCCTCGGCTCGCTGCTTAAGCCGCGATTTCCGCGCCGTAACCAAGGCGATCTCGGACATCGCAAACACGCCGTTTGCAACCAAAAGCAGCAGAATAAAAATAATCTCAAAACTTATAGTCACCATTTCCGAACAATCACCCATCAACGGCAAAACGATGATTGCCGTCTAAAGAAATCGGGGCGTGTAAGTCGGTTCACGCTGTGCTTCGCCGGGGCGCGTTAAATCCTCTTGAAGTCGACCTTCGGCAGCCAACGGAGCGAGGACCTGAACGAGGGCCGCGCAGACCTTCAAAGAAACTGCGATTAAGGCGCGACGTGCCAACTAAACCCGCCGAGCAGTAGACTCGCGATAAATACCATCGTCAGAACCGCGAAAATCGCGATTCCTATAATAATCAAACGTCTTAAATATCCAGATGGATCCTCGTAATCTCGTCGTTTCGATTTCATTTCTTTAACCTACCGTCGTTAAGACACCTAAAATGCGGCGCGAAATTCAGCGTTGCTGCTCCGACATTCTTTCGAGCGTTGCACCGAGTCGTCTGACTTCTTCGCCGTATTTCGCCCAATCACCTGCCCGCTGAGCTTCCAAAGCCAATTGGTATTGTTGTCTCGCCTGTTCAAGCAGCCCGGCCGAATCCGTCGGAGCGGCTGTTTGATTCTCTCCCGTGCCAGTTGGCGATTTTGTTTTGTCGGCCGGTTTCGTCTCGCCGCCGAATAAACTCGCCAAACTTTTGTCGAGCGTTTCCTGCATCGCGATCCGGTTGTCGCTCGCCACGATGACGCGGCGCAGTTCGGGGATTCTGCCTGATTCCGCCCTGAAATAGAGCGGCTGCACGTAGATCACGGATTCCTTGATCGGAATGACCATTACCGTTCCAAAGATTACGCGCGATCCGCCTTGATTCCAGAGTGTCAGTTGTCTGGAAATTTCCGGATCCTGATTGATTCGGGCGGCGATTTGTTTAGGACCGAAAACCAATTGCTGTTTCGGGAAACGATATGCGGCAAGCTTGCCGTAGTTTTCGCCGTCCGAGCGGGCGACCATCCATGCCGCCAGATTGTCCTTACGCTGCGGAGTGAAAGGCATCATCAGAATAAATTCCTCTTTTTGCTCGCCGGGCAGCTTCATAATCGTATAATACGGCTCCATCGGCCTCGAGTCCGGGTTCGGATTCGGGATCGCTCCCGGCGGAAGATTGGGGGCAGCAGGATTGCCTGCAACCGGCTTTGCCGCTGCGTTCGGGATCACGCTCTGCATCTGGGCTATCGTCCACTGGTCTTCCTTGTTATAGAATTCCTGCGGCTTGTCCATATGATAGGTCGCAAATACGCGGGCCTGAAGATGAAATTTGTCTTCCGGGTAACGCAGGTGCGCCCGCAAAGATTCGGGCATTTCCGCCAGCGGTTTTAAGGTATTCGGGAAAATTTTCGCGTATGTTTGGATGATGGGGTCGTTCGCGTCCGCGACGTACAGCGAAATCGTGCCGTTGTAAGCGTCAACCGTTGCTTTAACCGAGTTGCGGATATAATTTATCCCGTCAACGCGCTGCGAATATGGGTAAAGGTTCGTCGTCGTGTAGGCGTCGGCTATCCAGACGAGCTTTCCTTCGTTGATGACCATATACGGATCGTTATCATAGCGAAGATACGGGGCTACTTTTTCCAGCCGGTCGCGGATATTGCGAACCGCTAAAATTTTGCTCTCCGCGGTAAAGTCATTCGACAGCAACAGTTTCAAATCGAAGTAACGAGACGCGAAAAGCATCTGATCGAATGTCGATCTGACTGAAATACCGCCCGGGCCAGTGTAACTGCGAAAGACGTTCTGATCGCCCGCCGGATGATTGAATTCCTCGGTTTTCGTATTGACGTAAACGCGTTCGTTCGACATTTCACCGAAATATATTTCCGGTCGATCGATTTTCAGTTCCGGCGCACTCGACTCCGGTGGAATATTCTTGACGAACAGCTCTGGCATCCCTTCCGAGGTTACTTTGTCAACCGGGCCGACCACCGCGCCGTAGCCGTGGGTGAAAGTCAAATGCTCGTTGATCCAATTCAGATTCGGCAGCGTCGCGGCATTCAATTCGCGCGGAGAGATCATCACTTGCTGCATTTCGCCGTTAATAACGTAGCGGTCATTGTCCACCGAATTGAATTCGTAATAGGTGCGGATTTCCTGAATCTGCCCGAAAGTATCGAGCAACGGCTGCTGGTCCCACAAACGAATGTTGTTGACCGTGCGCCGGTTCTCCTCGATGTCTCCGGCGGTCAGCGCCATGCTCCCGGAAAGTTCGCGTTCCTCGACCCGATTCAAATCGAAAGCCGCCCGCGTCGCGTCGATATTATGCTGAATGAACGGCGTTTCCATTACCAGTTCGTTCGGCGCGACCGAAAACCGCTCCACCAGCGCGGGATATGCCCAGCCCGCCGCCACAGTAAGAACAAGCAGACCCGTACCGGCCAAAATCAAACGATTGGTTCGACGGTAAATACAAATGACGGCGAAGACTGCCGCCAGAGAGGCCGCCGCGATTTGCGCCCAGAGCAACGGCATCGCCGCGTTCACGTCGGCGTAATCTGCGCCGAAAAATCCCGATCCCGAAGTTACCGGCAAATGCGAGATGCTTAAATAAGTGTTCCAGGCGACGAGCAAAAAAGCCGCCGCCGCCAAACCGAGCAGATGAGCGCGTCCCTTTGGCGGGAACTTAAAGTTTGAAAATTTTTGTGTCTGCCGGTCAAATTTGAAATTCGCCCCCGCGAGATACATCACCGCGGCGCCGATTGCATTGACAAGCAAAAGCAGAAACAGCACGCTCGAAACCCAATCGAGAGCGGGCAGCGTGAAAACGTAGAAAGCAATATCGCGCCCGAACAGCGGGTCAGCAGCGCCGAAAGGAACTTGATATAAATAGCGCATTATCGTTTCCCACGCACCGAGCGCCGTAAAACCCGCAAGCAGCCCGACGACAATCGCCGCGATCGTCGGCGCGCGTTTAAGTGTCGACCGAATTTCAGGCTTCTCATCAAAATCCGCTATTTCCGCCACATCCTCGCGGGACGAAGACTCGGACGGTACAGCAAGCCTCAAATTGATCCACGTTAAAACGCCTGCGCCAATGCCTGCCGTCAAACTCGCGAGCGCCATCGCGGTCCAAATCGTACTGAAAACGCCGGCAAAGCCCATATCCGAAAACCACAAATACTCGGTGTAAAGGTAAGCGAAGCCAAACCACGCCGCGACCGCCAACCCGATAACCGGAAAGATAAGCTGCCACTTGGACGGTTTAGTAGCGACCGTCGGGCGTCGTGGTTCACCGCGCGGTTCGGCGATCCGTTTTTCGCCAGACGCTTCACTAAACATTTTGATCACTCTTTCCGCAGTATTCATATTTAATATCTCCTGTCACGTTTGAGACGCCGGGGTTTTAGTTAAAATGTGATTTACTTGTGCAGCTACACCTTTTAACCCGGGTTTCTATACAAGTTACATTCGCAACCCGTGTGCCGCGTCCCGGAAAGACTTTGCTAACCATCTGAAACGCAACCTTTTCTTTACTTAGCGAGGAGTGTAGCGGCAATTCGGAGCGGAGAAAGAAGGGTGCTTGAATACTTCCAGAGTTCCAACTTGGGACAATGCTGTGACAATGTGCGACGGTTAATCGTTTTGAGGTTGCTTTTGTCAAACTACTCATCGGCGCTGTCATCGGATGAGCCGTCAGAATCCTTTTTACGATTGGCGAATCCTACGTACCAAAGGCCGGAGAAGATGACCGCTGCCGTCAAAGCGGTAAGCGTAATCGGGTAGTCGGGCTTTTTTGGTGAACTCAAAATCCCGAATAGATATCCCATCTGCCACACGGTAATGCCCAATGCCACTATCGCGAATATAAAGTAGATCGTTCTAGACATATCTCTTGTTCAGCACAACCAGTCTCAGCCGACGCTTCGACCTTCGCAATCGCCGTGCCGCTACGGAAGATTTGCCGAAACGCGGCAGGAGCCGCGCTTTATAAAGACAACGCTTCCGAAATAAGAAATGAAATAGAATTTCTTGTTGAAGATTTGGACAATGCGGCGGCAATTAGACGCAAGGTGAGTTCGAGTGAGACCGGACCGGTGCGGGGTAATCTGCGTTTTATTAATAATCGGCAGGCGCAACTCTAAAATTTGCAGATTGAAGTTATAAAGGATTAGGTTCCGGTTCGGCTATTGAGTATTCGTCCAGTTTGCGATACAAGGTCTTGCGGTCTATCCCCAATAACTCAGCGGCCCGTGATTTGTTGCCGACGGCATCCCGCAGGATTTCCATAATGTATTCGCGTTCGAGTTCGGCAAGCGTCAAGCGTTTCGATTTTGCGGCGGCGAGAATAGCCGTTGTTTGACTGCTCGCCTCGCGGATTCGTTCTGGCAAATCTTCGATTGTCAAAACCGAGCCACGTGCTAGAGCAACCGCTCTTTCAATTGTATTTTCCAATTCGCGTACATTACCTTGCCACGAATACACGGTTAGCAGCGCGAGCGTTTCAGGCGTGATTGAACGGGGTGCGGTGTTTTGTTTTTTTGCAATCTTCGCCAAAAAATGTTCGACCAGCAAGGGAATGTCAAAGGCTCGACCTCGCAAAGGCGGGACGTGTAGATGAATAACATTGATGCGCCAATAAAGATCTTCCCGAAATTCGCCGTTTGCCACCCCTTTTTCCAGATCGCGGTTGCTTGCCGCAATCAACCGCACGTCAACCTGCCTTTCCCGGCTGTCGCCGACTCGTCGGATTGTGCTTTCCTGCAAAACTCGCAAAAGTTTCGGCTGTACGTTGAGAGGCAGTTCGCCGATTTCATCCAGGAAAAGGGTTCCCCCGTCGGCTGTTTCAAACAAACCCGCTCGCGCCTGCCGAGCTCCGGTGAACGCCTGTCCGGTATGTCCAAAAAGTTCCGATTCGACCAATTCCACAGGAATCGCCGCGCAGTTGACGGCGACAAACTCATTCCGGCTGCGGGTCGAGGCGTCGTGAACCGCCCGGGCAACAAGTTCTTTGCCTGTCCCGCTCTCGCCCGTGATCAGGATGTTGCTATCGGAGGGCCCGGCGCGGCTGATAATATCCTGGAGTTCGCGCATCGGGCGCGACGCTCCGATAATTCGGGTGTCCAAAGCCGGAATCTCGCGCAGCAGTCTGGCTTGAGCTCGGGCGGCCTCCGTCTGCCTCAGGGCACCGGTGACAACTTCCAGTAAATCTTTCGTAGCAAACGGCTTGGTTAGATACGAATATGCTCCTTGTTTGACCATTTCGACCGCGTTTTCGACCGAGCCGAAAGCCGTGACGACGATGACCGGTGTTTCCGGGCGCATCTGGCGCACCTTCGCCAAAAGCTCGTCGCCCTTAAGTTCAGGCATCCGCACGTCGGTCACCACCAAATCGATCTGTTCCTGCTTGTTCTCGACGTGCGCGAGAGCGAAACGCCCATTTACTGCGGAAACAACTTCAAAACCAGCCTCGGCTAGAACCTCTTCGAGGAGCTCACGCATGGCGGCATCGTCTTCGGCAATTAGAATTCGCTCTTTCATATTTCTTTGTTCGCTGGTAAATAGATTTTAAAACTTGCTCCATCAGCGGCATTGTTCGAGGCTTCGATAACACCGCCGTGTTCTTCGACGATTCGGCGCGAAACAGACAATCCTAAGCCCGTGCCCTCGCCGATATCTTTGGTTGTGTAAAACGGATCAAAGATGCGTTCGAGATTATCGGGAGCGATACCGGTGCCCGTGTCAGAGATCTCGACTACGACAAAGTTCTTGTTGTCACGTCCGGTTTTGGAAGTTTCGATCTTCAGTGCGCCGCCGGCCGACATTGCATGAAAAGCGTTATGGAAAATGTTGAAGAAGACCTGCCGCAGAAAGTCACTGTCGCCCAAAATCGTCAAATCATCGTTTGCTTCAAATTCAATTTTTATTGTTTTATTCCCCTCAAATCCCTCAAGCGCGGATTTTATCAGGTCGCCAATTCGAATTTCTTCAAACTGTATATTATAAGGACGCGCCAGATTCAAAAGCTGTCGGACGACATGGGTAATCCGAGCACACTGGGTACGAATAATGGTTAGATTCTTGATCCGTTTTTCGACCGTCACGTTGGACCCGTCGAGCAACTGTTCCGCCCGTGCGTCAATCACGTTGAGCGGAGCACCAAGTTCGTGGGCAATGCCGCCGGCAAGTTTTCCGACTGACGCAAGACGCTCGCTATGGCGAAGTTCCTTTTCGAGATTCAAACGGATTTCCGTTTGAATCTGGGCGGCGCTGCGTTGTTCGGCCAGATTCTCGGCCATTCGGTTAAATTCTGCGGCTAGCTGCGCGAGTTCGTCATGAGAATCTTTTACGGCTACACGGTGGGATAAATCTCCGCGTCCCAACGTTCTCGCCCCAACAAGAAGTGCCTGAATTGGGCGCGAAAGATCTTGACGTAAAACGATAAAAACGAGGAGAAAAATCGTCGCGAGAAGCAGTAGAGTGGTTGAAAGCCAGTTGAGACGAGCCCGGGCAATATCGTTTTCAATGAGTGCGAGAGGTTTGACGATTTCCACCGCGCCGCGTTTTTCGTCCGCCAATTTGATCGGCAAAATGATAGACAAAAATTTACGATTCTCGATAAGTCTCACAAACTCGACTGGCTCACCACGCTCCAAAACCATTTTCAGTTCCGGCGGCTGGCGAAATTCGGCAGCCGTTACGATCTGCGAAAGAGACCGCAAATCGCCGTTTTCGTCAAATAGGAATACGCCGTAGACTCGACTGTTTTCATGCAAAAGGTCAACCAGTCTCTGAGCATCGGCCGTGCGCCCGCTTTGATAACTTTCTCCGAGCGCTATTTGCAACGTAACGGCGTGAGCCCGGAGTTCATCACTCAAGGCTGATTCAAGAGCGGCTTCACGCTGCCGCAAGCTTAAAAAAATTGCAATCAACATTACCGCACCGACCCCCAGCGTTAAAAACAGAACTAGTCTTGTATTGATGCTCATCGGTTAAATCTGATTCCGATTGTGGCATGACAACTCATGGTTGTGGAAATTCACCACAGTTGATCGGCCTCTTTAAACTCCTATGCTCAGTCACAAGGAGAGTGAGAGTATTTCCCCTTCTCCCCGTCTTTCCACGATCTCATCAACATTCGGCCATAACAACTGGCTGCTCTTGTTTCACATACGGCCGTGGCACTTCCCTTGCAGACAGTATTTGCACAAATCGCGCCAAGAAATTGGGGGCGAATGTTTTGAGGGTTATAGAGGTGACTTGATGAAAAACAAACTTATGGGAAAGCTGTTTCGGCTTTTAGGAGATAAGCTTTTCCCGCTATTGATACAGCGGTTTCGGAAGAGGCCAAACTTCGCCGGAACCAAACGGCACAAAGAGGTATCGCCTGAGCGCGAAGATCTACCAAAGGTTCTACAGTTCTTAAAAAACCGTTTCGGACCAACAGCTTCGAAGAGGCATTAGACCGGACTGGTTCACCTCCAGGCTGGGCAGCCAAAGATCTTGCGTTTTTGTTCGCACGGAACAAACGCCGCTCAAGGCTCGGCAAATAAACATATGAAGGTGCACTTTGCCCTATTGATCGCAAACAACAGTCTGGGAAGTTTCCGGATTGGAAACCGGAGAGCCGTTCAGCAATCGTTCCTTCTGGCGACAGGCACAATCCGCCCGTCATCACGGGCTAAAGGAGAAATTAAAAATGAGCTCATTTTTTGTACGAGGATTTAGAGAGTATAAACGGCACATTGGCATGAAAAAAGCCTTTGCCGAGTGGGCCGAGCGATTGAAAGCGATTTTGATCTCAGTTGATAGAACGATGTCCGGCGACGAGTGTGCTGAACGGGGGCGAATTTACAACCAGTCGTCGCTTCTACTCATGCCGCTTGTCGAAATCGCCTGGTCGGATGGACGCGTAACGCGGGGCGAATCGGATCCGATTGTTCAAGCCGCTGGGGTTTATGGGTTGGTGGAAACCTCCGACGGCTATCGTGACTTAATGGAGGACTTGCTTTCGCGTCCCAGTCCGCCAAAGGTCGAAGCAATGTGGGGTGAATTTGTAGAATTAGTGAAAGACCTGCCTGAGGATCATCGAGAACTTCTCACATTTGGCTTACTAGCGCAGGCTCATTTCATCGCCGAGCAAAGCTCTGACAGCGTAATCGAGTTTCTCCGGGGCGCAAGAATATCTATTAACCAGGAGGAAGCGTTGCTATGTCTCGCCAATCAACTGGAAAAAGCAAAGGCGGTAGCTGTGGAATCTGATATCAAAAAAATTGTCGCTGCCAGGCTGGAAAAAGAAAAACTTCAGAGGGAGTTTGAGGAGGCCTCTGTTAACCATGATTATTTCCAAGAAACCAATAATATGGCAACTCTCGACGACTATACCCAATTGATTCCGCTCGTACCTCTGGTCAAAACCGCCTGGGCTGAGGGCAGAGTGACCAAACGCGAACGCAATCTTATCTTTGAAGCGGCCCAACGAATGGGAATAGAAAGCGGTTCGACCGGTCATCAACGATTGACGGAATGGCTCCAAATGCATCCAACCGAAGAGTTTTACGATTCCGCCCTCGATGTTTTGCGGCAGAGTTTGCAACCGCTCGACACAGATGAGAAAACCCGCCGCCAAATTGATTTGCTGAACGAGTGCACTCTCATTGCCGAAGCCTCTGGGGGCTCGTGGAACTTTCCGGGCGGTGGCGTGAAAATTTGCGACGAGGAGATTGCAGTGATCAACCACATCGCCAAAAAAATTGATGTCGCCGAGGCTCCCGCTCAAATCAGAGGAAACAGATAGATGAAAAGTCATTATATGTTTACGCCTCGAGTTGCTGAAAAAGCGCGGAATTCGGATACGCGCCAAACAAACTACCTGCGAAGTAGTTCTTCATGAAGACTCTTGACCAGGAGTTCTTATTATTATGATGTCAAAAAGATTTCAAATTTCTTTAACCATCTTTAGCCTGCTGTTTATTATCGCGGCCTCCTTCGGCATTGTCTGGGATGCCCAGAGAACGAAAGAAAAGAACGAGCTCGCTCCAACGGATATTTCGTCGCCCCAGGCCCAGGATTAGTGTAGAGAATTTCATCGAAATGCAGATTAAGGAACGCCAAATGGCCATGGAGCACCTGCCCAAAAAGTCAGACCAAAAAAATCGCAGGAAATTGCAGTACCGCGAGAGTTGGCTAGTTAAGACCAATGACTTCAGAGGGATCCCGATGAAAGAGATTCTGAGAATAAATTAGAATAGGAGAGAACAATGTACATGAATGAAAGTCTCTCGACCCCGGTTGAGAGAAAAGTCCGTGACCATTTCCACGATGATGCGGCGAGGTTTGACGCGATCTACGACATCAAGAAAGGGGTGGTTGCTCGGTTTATTGACAACTATTGGCGGGGTGTGGTGCAAAAGCGCCTCGAACTGAATGTTGAAAAACTTAAGCCTATTAAAGGCAAAAAGATCCTCGATGTTGGTTGTGGCTCAGGTCGTTTCTGTATAGCGTTTGCTCAAAACGGAGCTGATAAGGTGATCGGAGTCGACTTTGCCAGTGCCATGATCGAGATCGCGGACAAACTTGCATTTAAAAATGGAGTTTCGGAGCAGTGCGAGTTTCGCGTTGGTACATTTCCAGATGCGGTTTCCATGGACGAAGGTCCATTCGACGCCTGCACCGGCAATGGGTTTTTCGACTACGTAGAAGAACCTGTACCCATCATTACGCGGATGCGCGAACTGACAAACGGAAAATTGATCTTAAGCTTTCCAAAGGCTTTAGAATGGCGGGTGCCGCTTCGTCGCTTTCGGTTTTGGCGAAAGGGAACGCCTCTGTTTCTCTATCGCGAGGCCCAAATGCATGACATTCTAGCTCGCTCAGGCGTAACCGAATACGAAGTTATCCACCTTGATCGTGATTATCTAGTCGTCGCCGATGTTTGATGATGAGGCACTCGGCAACGACCACCCGCATGTCGACGGAAGCGCGGGCGAATTTGACCAATTAGCAGTGCACAGTATCTCGGTATCGCACCATGTCAATTTGGCCGCAACCGCGGTTTCTTACCAACGGAAACACATTACTTTAAATGAAAGGAAGGAATATGAGCAATAAGACAGAAAGGGATGTAGAGAAAAGTTATCCGATATCAGATTTTATTTCAAAACTTCGTCGCCTTGCAGATTCGCTCGAGAAAGGGGAGCAGTTTGAAATTCAAATCGCGGGCGAAAGAATATACGTTCCCGTACGTGCAATTTACAATATCGAGCACGAAAGAGAAGAAGGCCTGGAAGAAATTGAGTTTCAAATAAAGTGGTCAAACGAGTAATTAACTTACCGTCTGCCAATCAACAAGGCACAATGAATACGATCGTTTCCAAATTCGCACCGAGCTTTCGCGAGCGCGTTCGCTTTTTCATCGAGAATCCGCGTTTCGACCAGGCGATTATCGCGTTGATCGTCGTTAATGCAATCACGCTCGGGATGGAAACCTCTCCCACGATTGTCGCCCGCTTTGGCGAGGTGCTGTATGCGGTCGACCGGGCGGTGCTTGGGGTCTTCGTGGTCGAGTTGCTATTGCGCCTCTTTGTCTACCGCCGCCGCTACTTCCACGACCCGTGGCGCGTGTTCGATTTCGTGATCGTAGGGATCGCGTTGATGCCTGCGAGCGGTGCGTACAGTGTCTTGCGCTCCCTGCGTGTCCTGCGTGTGCTGCGGCTGATCTCGATGGTGCCATCAATGCGCGGGGTGGTCAACGCCCTGCTCACGGCATTGCCGGGCATGGCGTCGATCATGGGCCTGATGGCGCTAGTGCTGTACGTATCGGCGGTAATGGCTACGAAATTGTTCGGCGCGATCGCGCCGGATTACTTCGGCAGTCTAGGAGCCTCGTTGTTCACGCTGTTCCAGGTGATGACGGTGGAAGGCTGGCCCGAGATCGCGCGCGGCGTGATGGAGCAATCGCCGTACGCATGGATATTCTTCGTAACCTACCTGCTGATCGCGACGTTCATGGTGTTGAACCTGTTTATCGCGGTGGTCGTCAACGCCATGCAGTCCCAAGTCGCGGAGGAACTCAAGGGAGCCGAAGAGGCTCACACCCAGTTGATCCTCGACGAGGTGCGGGCACTCCGGCGCGAGATAGGGGCGATGGGCGGACCGACTATCGGCGTGACATAGAAACGGCCCGGGAGGTACTTCCTTACGGCCGTCACGCCCGAGCAGATAGGCTCAGGTGGCAGCGAGTCGCAACAGGCGACCAAACAGGATAAGCCCAGACAGCATTACAAGCCCGTCACCAATGGGCAGCGATAACGGCACAAGCTGCGCTGAACGAAATGATTGACAAGAATGTGACATTTCGACGGACGAAGTTAAATTTTTCGAGAAATAGAACGGATGGAATTCAATTGCCCGCCAAAAATGAATGTTACCAATCGCCGCAACACCGGTATCCGAATCGCGCCGGATGCCGTCGACGATTTTGACGGTGCAGCTACCCCGCGAGGTCGAGCCGGAAATCGACGGGCGGATGAGGAACATTTCCCCCCAAATCCGCCCACCTGTTTTTGGATCGGTTGTTCCGACTATCCGGCGGCGAGCGAAATCGAAGGCGAATCGGCATCAACCATTATTTTTCACGACAACATCGCCAATCTCGTCCCTTCGACCGACATCAACTGCCTTTCAGCGATGCATTACGCGGTGGAATCTTGCTGCGTGAAAAATATCGTGATTTGCGGGCATTACGGTTGTCGGGGCGTGGCAGCAGCGGTCGGGAATCACAAATTCGATTTCTTGAGCAATTGGCTAAATCCAGTCGTCAGAGCGGCGGCTAAATACAGATTTCTGCTCGATGGTATCGCAGACACATCCGACCGCCTTGACGCTCTCTGCGAGTTAAATGTTATCGAACAAGTTGCCGCCGCCTCGCGCACGACGGCGGTTCGGGACGCCTGGGAAAGCGGGCAGAGTCTGGCAGTCCGCGGATTGATTTACGACCGACATAATCGTTTAGTCGAAGACTTTCAGGTGAGGGTTAGCGAAATCGATTCGGCGACTGAACATGAGGCCGCGATTGCAACTCTAGCGAAGCGCTGGAATATTCGCCGGAAGATTTAAAACGACTATCTTCAGATACGAGGGCGACCTCGTGGGACGAATCGAGTGTCTACGCAACACGCTCCCCACTAAACAATTTCGACAAATACAAAGTAAGATCAAAATCAAGTCCTGTAACAATGGAAAAGTATGTGTCATCGGCTTGCTAATTTACTTACAAATTCAATTCCTTTCGGGTGAATAGATAATTGATAATCTGTTCACGCGAGATGATTCCTTCCAGTTTTCCGTTCTCGACAACGGGAAGTTGATTGACACCTTCGCGTCCGATAATTTCCAAGGCTTCAATGGCGGACGTTTCCGGCCTTACGGTAAAAAGATCTTCAATTGGTCGCATCGCGTCGGACGCCTTTTTGAAAGCCCACAGACGGCGTTCGACGGTTTTTATTTCGTTCGGAGTAAGCAGCCCGACCGGTTCGCCGTTTTGAGTAACCATAAAACAACGCTGTCCGGTTTTGAGCAGATACTCGTCAACAAATGACTGCAAATTTTCGTTTCTGTCCAGAACGGGACAATCCCGCGACATCAAATCGCCGACACTCACGCCCCCAAGTTTTTCCTTTAATTCAACCTGCGAGTAACTTGCTTTGGCGGCGGACAGAAGAAACCAGCCAATAAACGCCATCCACAGTCCGCCAAAACCCGCTCCACTAAAAAACTGCCACAGTCCTAAAAAGATGAAACCGAAGGCGATGAATTGTCCGGTCAGCGAAGCGGCACGCGTGGCACGGTTGGCGTTGCCCGTGAACCACCAGATAACGGCACGCAGAACACGCCCGCCGTCCATCGGAAACCCCGGAATTGTATTGAAGATCGCCAGCACGATATTGATGTAACCGAGCCAAACCAGTATCGCCATGAGCGGCGTAACGGGTTCAGTCGGCGGCGACCAGCCAAGCGTCCAAGTGCTTCAGTAAAATAACTCGATAACGAGAGCGAAATCAGCACCGCGATAATCAGCCAACTGTAATGCAGACCGATTTGAATTCCTAAAATACGACCAAGTTTTATTTGTGCGTCCATAATTTTTCTCTATTTCCTAGGCGTGTCCGTTGCGACGCATCATCCATACGAATCGGCTGTAACTCTCGGCAACCACCCACGTCAAAAAAGTTGCGGCGGCGACCATTCCCATTCCCAAAAGTCCCAATGAAGCAAGCCCGAGCAGTTCCCGTAGAGAAGGCAAGTAGACACTCAGAACTTGAACACCCGCACCCAAGAAAACCGACAAATGCAGAGCGAGATTAAACTCAGGTAAGACGGTAATTCGACGGGCAGGATATGCAAACAACAGTTGGGCAATAGCTTCATACACAAAGACCCCCGTGCGGGTTGACAAAAGACTGAAACCGTAAATCGGCATTACGACCAGCAACACGCCCCCGATCAGAGCCTTAGTTACGCCCGTGATCAGGATAAAACTGAGAGATACGCGGTCAAGCAAAGGAGTATGCGGATCGCGCGGCGGTTGTTGCATAACCCCATTGATTTTATCGAAACTGAGAGCGAGTGCGGCCGGACCGTTGGCGATGACGTTGATCCATAAAAGTTGGACGGCGGTGAGCGGCAAAAGGAGTCCACCCAATTCATCTTTCAAGCCCAAAATAAATGAGCCCAAAGACCCGCCCACAACCAACAGAACTAGGGCAACATTGGCTGAAAAGAGAAAGCGAATGGATTTCAGAATGTTCTCGTAGATACTTCGTCCTTCTTCGATTGCGGCAACGATGGTCGCAAAGTTGTCGTCCAAGAGAACCAAATCCGCCACTTCACGCGAAACGTCGCTGCCGCGTTGTCCCATCGCAACTCCGACATCCGAGCGTTTGAGTGCCGGAGCATCGTTCACGCCGTCGCCGGTAACAGCCACAACTTCTCGGTTGGCCTGAAGCGCTTCAACCAGTTGCAACTTGTGTTCTGGAGCAACACGGGCAAAAACATTGACCTCTTTGACCGCCGCCTGTAGGGCTTCCGGGCTGTAATTTTCAATGTCAAATCCGGTCAAAACGCGGCTCTGCGGAATGCCGATCTCGTGTGCAACCGATAGTGCTGTCGCCGGGTGGTCGCCGGTTATCATAATGACTCGGATACCGGCTTCCTGTGCAAGCCGAATCGCTTCCGGCACTTCCGCACGCGGCGGATCCCAAAGCATCACCAGTCCTGAAAAGTGCAATTCTTCGTCGCCTTCGCCATCACGCCAAGCGAGTGCCAGCACACGAAAACCGTCTTTGGCATAACCTTCCGCCTTCTCTTCCCAGTTCCTCTGCTCCGCTTCACTCAAGCGGCATCGCTTTATAATGACTTCTGGGGCACCTTTCAGATAACTCGCCGGAGTGCCGCTTTCATCCACCGTCACCCGCATATATTTGTGCTTACTGTCGAACGGCAAAACGCTCCGGCGGGGATGTTTTTCGTTGATGTCCGCAGCATCAACTTCGTGCGTTTTGGCATAATTGAGCAGCGCCAGTTCTAACGGATCGCCCGCTCCCGTGCCTATTTCGGCATCGTTGGCAAGCACCATTGCCCGCAAAGCACGGACCATGTCAGGGCTGTCAACATCCTTTACGAACATTATATTTTCGGTCAGCGTGCCTGTCTTGTCCGTCGCAATTACTGTAACGGAACCCAACGCTTCGACTGCACTCAAACGACGCACGACTGCCTTTCGCTTCGCCATTCGCTCCACGCCGAGCGACAAAGTTAAAGTGAGAACGGCGGGCAATCCTTCGGGAACTGCCGCCACCGCCAAAGCGACCGCGAAAAGCAAAACGTGACCGATGCGGTCGATTCCTTCAATATAGAGGCCGGCAACGATTAGCAAAAGAGATAAAATGAGAACTGCATACGCTATTTGCTTGCCAAAGACGTCCATCCTGCGTTCGAGCGGAGTTTGTCCCGCTTCGATGCCGCCAAGCATTACCGCGAGTTTTCCCATAGCACTTTTCTCGCCAGTCCGGGAAACTTCGACATAGCCCTTTCCACGCACAAACAGCGTGCCGCTAAATACTTCGCTGTCCAATTCTTTATCAACCGGCACGGATTCCCCGGTCAAAACCGATTCATCCACCATCACGCCCTGCACTTCGAGCAAGCTTTCGATCCGCAGAACATCGCCGGGAACAAGCTCCGCACTCGGCAAATGGACGAGTTTGCCGTCCCGCATCACCCAAACCAATGGTGCGGCAAGAGCCTTCAACTTTGCCAAAGCAGACTCGGCTTTATTCTCCTGATACATTCCTAGCCCGGCGTTTATCAGGAGTATGAAACCGATGGCGACGGATCCCAACGGAACGCCGCTCGCCCCTTCGATAGTCCAGATCACAACGTCCAAGATAAGGGCAAACAGCAAAATGTAGATCAGCGGGCTCTGAAACTGTCGAAAGAACCGGCGCCAGACGGGGGTCTGCTTTTTCTCTGGAAGCCTGTTGCGACCGAACCGTTTCAGACGCTCACGAGCTTCAGCGTTTGATAGACCTTTCATCTTCTTTTTCATCGAAGCTGATTTCCATTTAATCTACATTGGGGCTAGGGACTACTCGGACACCAATTAAGGTTTTATGACCACTTTCATGACTCCGTCGAGCCTGTCACCGAAAAGGCGATAAGCTTCGGCAATTTCATCAAGCGAAAAGCGGTGCGTAATCAGCGGCGTCAGATCAATACGATGATTCTTCACCATCTCCATAAGCCTCCTCATCCGCTCCTTACCTCCGGGACAAAGGGTGGTGACAATTTTGTAATCACCGATCCCTGCGGCAAAAGCCTCGTATGGGATCTGTATTTTGCCCGAGTAAACCCCGAGACTCGAAAGTGTTCCTCCTGGTCGCAGACTCCGGAGGCAGTTTTCAAAGGTCTCCTGAGTGCCGAGGGCTTCGATCGCAACGTCAGCTCCCCCGTTTGTTAGTCTTTTGATCTCGGCAACCGTGTCAACCTTTTTGTAATCGAGCACTATTCCAACGCCCATCCTTTTTGCCATTTCGATCCGGCAGTCGTCGCCGTCAACGCCGATCACCGTCGCGGCTCCCATCATTCTTGCACCGATAGCCGCGCAAATTCCGATCGGCCCGAGAGCATAAACGACGACACTATCGCCGATCTTAACCTCGCCAGCTTCGGCGCCGCTAAATCCCGTTGAAGCGATGTCAGCCAATAGGATCACCTGCTCGTCCGATAATTCCTCGGGAATTTTGGCAAGATTTGCTTGAGCATTGGGAACCAATAGATATTCTGCTTGTGCTCCGTTAATGGTATTGCCAAAACGCCAGCCGCCGAGAGCTCTATAGCCCGAAACCTCGTCCTCACTCCCACACTGAGCCCAGTTCCCCGATAGGCACCCGCGGCATGTCCCGCAGGGAGTGATCGCGCCAACCAAAACCCGGTCGCCAAGCTTATAGCCTGATACGCCGCCGCCCAGCTCTTCGATCACGCCGACCGCCTCATGCCCGATCACAAGGCCTGATTCAACCGGGTATTCGCCCCGGACGATATGAAGGTCGGTCCCACAGATCGTGGTTAAGGTTATGCGAATCACCGCCTCACCAATACCCGCTGTTGGCTGCGGGACATCCTGGATACCAAAATCGTTTACGCTTTTAAATACATTCGCTTTCATAGTTGTTTTCCTTGATACTCAGAAGGCTTAGCTTTCGATGGCAGATCCTAATACGGTGGGCCTACTATCGAATGACCTCGACCGAACACATGGCCTTCGCCGCCACCGCCGACGAAACACTTCCGAGCAGGAATCTCTTGAAACGTCCTAAACCGCGTGCGCCGACGAAGATGGTGTCTGGCTGCCAGCCCTCGGCTTCCTGCAGAATCATGTTGGCCGGGTCGCCCCAACGGATGTTGTGCGAAACCTGCAGTCCGGCTGACCTCAATACTTCGGCGGGAGCGTCTATCAATTTACCGATCCATTCGCGCGACTGCTCATTATCTGTCGGCTTGTTTTCATCGAGATTCCACAGAATATAAACTGCCGACGACGGGGTAAATGGATCGTCAACCGCTATCAGACGAATTTCGGTGTTCTTCGCCCAACTCCGGCCTGCAACGGTCTTAACGACCTCAATAGCGTTCGGTGAACCGTCAACCCCAATCAATACACGATTACTTGTGTTCTCGCCGTATTGATTCCTTCGAGCGATTCGTACCGGGCAACGCGCCTCGTGCAAAGCCTTTTGCGAAACGCTTCCGAGAAGGGCTCGACCGATAGCCGAGCGACCGTGCGATCCGACCACTAAAAGATTCGGCTCCCATTCGTCGGCCATTGTAATGATTTCGTTGGCCGCATTGCCGCACATTGCCTCCGCCGTCACCTGCCAACCAGGAAACATCACCTTCAACCGCGTGGCGGCGGTCTCGGCAAGTTTCCGAGCTCCCTCCCTCACCTCTTCCAGATGACTTTCGATCAGCCGTGTTGTCGGATGGACGAATCTTGTGGACCCGGCCGAAATCCGATCGATAGATGTCGGCAGGCCCCATGCTTCGCCGACGGTCAGAACTACTGTGTCGACTTCTTCGGGCAGTCCAGCCTTGACAAGGTCTTCTATGGCGAAATTGGAAACATCCGAGCCGTCATATCCGATTAAAATTTTCATATACCGCACCTCCATTCTATGTGGCCGAGTTCATTATCCACCGCGAGATCGAACAGGCCGACGTGCGTCATTTTGTAAACGCATTCAGTTGGGGGAAACCCGTCAATTCTCGCACTGGCCACATTACATCTTGTATGCAACTGACGTTCCTCAGATCTGCGGGTGTAAAACCGCAATTCTGCTAAAGAACCGCGTGCTTTTTAGCAGTATGCCCCCTCTGTGTGGAATAATGCCCCAAATTCAGGAGTTTAATTCAGACTTTCTTCTCCCAGTATCAAGAATTTTGCAGCACCTGTGGAAAGTCGTCGGTCATGGCACAACCCTTGCATATTAGGAAAGTCAGATGCCGGTATGTTGTGTGTCTGGAGAGGCAGAGGTCGATGAGTATAACCATGGCATCGAGCGCGATAGGAGAGTACGGGAAAGGAAGAAGTAAAGCTATGAAAATACTGATCGGTTACGACGGTTCTGATTGTGCGAATGCGGCTCTAGAAGATTTAGGGCGAGCGGGACTGCCGACGGATGTTGAAGTTATTGTGATGACGGCGGTCGATGTATTTATTCCCCCGAAATTTGAAAGCGAAGAAGATGAGGAAGAATTTCATCGGTACGTTCCCCACGGTGTCAAACTTGCCCACGAACGCAACGCGCAAAGATTGGCCGAAGCTGACGCATTAGCGGCGCAGGGGGGCGAAAATCTTCGGGCAATGTTTCCCGATTGGAGGGTCGAAACGGAAGCCCTGGCCGATACACCGCACTGGGCGCTGATCAATGAGATTGATAGCCGGAAACCCGATTTAGTTGTCGTCGGCTCTCACGGTCGCTCAGCCTTTGGGCGGATGATTCTGGGCAGCGTTTCACAAAGAATTCTATATGAAGCGAAGTGTTCAGTGCGGATTGCCCGCGGTAGAACCTTGATCGCCGATACTCCGATCCGCCTCGTTCTCGGCACGGACGGCTCCCCGGACGCCGATGCAATGCTCGACGCGGTTGCTGCCCGGGACTGGCAAAAAGGAACGCAGGTCAAACTTATCACCGCCTCCGAGTCTTTTGCTCAGTACGGTACCGATCCTGCAGATCAAATGGAAAGGATCGAGGACATTCAAACCCTAGCTGCCAAGAAACTCTCGGAATCGGGACTCGAAGTCTTCCCCGTTGTCAAAATCGGCGACCCTAAGGATAGCATCGTCCTTGAAGCCGAAGCATGGGGGGCCGACTGTATTTTCCTTGGGGCAGTAGGTCATCGATTTATGGAGCGCTTCCTTTTGGGCAGTGTTTCATCGGCGGTTGCCGCCCGTGCCCATTGCTCTGTCGAAATCATCCGCAAGAGGTAAGAATGCATGCCAAGTTCAAGGAAAGTAAAAGTTATCAAACATATAATTTCGACTCCGGTGAAGCCTGAAGCCGAAATGGTGATGCCGACCAGCTCATTTGACAAGAAAACGACCCGTGAGATTACTCGGCAGGTGAATGCCTGGGTGGCGGATATTCGAGAACGAAAGATGCCGCATCCTTCCGTTGCCGCGCAGCGGCCAGTGAAATGAAGTGGCGGCGACGGCAACCTTACTTGAGGCCACAATATGGCAGAGATCCTGATCTTAGGCGGCGGTTTCGCCGGACTGATAGCGGCGGAGGAGCTTTCGCGCGGCATCCGTTCGGAAGATCATATAACGTTGGTCTCAAGGTCCCGACAATTCACCTTTTATCCAGCATTGGTCAGACTCGCCTTCGGCGAATGCGAACCGGACGACATTACGTTTGATCTGTTTGAGAAGCTACAGCGAATAGGGGTTCGGTTTGTCGAAGGAGAATGCGTGCAGATAGATCCGAGCAATTGCCGTGCACGGATTGCCGGGAACGATTTCAGCGGCGAGATCGAATTTGATTATCTGATCATCGCCATGGGCAGGCGGTTAGCAATCGAAAAGATTTCCGGGTTTCTTGAACATGCTCATCATTTGCTTGGCATAAAGAAGGCGATTGAGTTTGGCGAGGCGGTCCGAAACTTTGAGCGGGGTGATATTGTCGTCGGACTGGCGCCGGACGCTTTTTTGCCGATTCCGGTTTGTGAAACTGCTTTCGCATTGGCTCGAAGATTTAAGGATCAGATCGACCGGAAGGAGATTTCCGTAACGGTGTTCTTTCCCGAACATATAAGACAAGCTTTCGGGGGAGCACGGCTCCATATTGAGCTAACGAGCGCATTCGCCAAGCATGGTGTACGGCTTTTGACAAAATTTGCGGTAAGGGAGATCAAGGCAAACGAGTTATGACCTGCTGATGTTAGTGCCACCGTTTCGAACTCATCCGGCCGTTGACGAGTTAGAGGCGACTGATGATTCGTGCTTTCTTGGCGTTGATAAGTACATGCGTGTGCGGGGTCTGAAAAACGTCTACGCGGCTGGTGACGTGACATCTTTCCGTGGCCCAAAGCTGGCTTCCTTGGCAGTGCGGCAGGCCGAAGTCGCGGCCGCCAACGTTCTCTCGGAGATTCGCGGAGAAATACCGTCAATGATCTATCGGCATGAGATCGCGGCAATCATTGATCAGGGCGCCGAGTCTATCTATCTGAACTATGGCGTCTGGAACAATACGTTGTACACACTGAACAAAGGGACGATTTGGAGTTTGGTCAAGAGAACCCACAACAAGCTCTGGAGAGTGATCCATGAAGGTCTGTAATAGGGCCGCACTACTTCGTTTTCCTAAAGCATAGGTTTAACGAGTGAGTATTTCATCGACGGTTGCCGCTGGCGTTTATTGTTCTGTCGAAATCATGCGACATGCTCAAAGTTACGCATTCGACTTGATCTGTTTCCAGCCAATGTAAGTTTTTGCTTAGTTTCTGTTTGATGAGAGCTCGAGGTGAATTATGAGATCTAATAAAACAAAATGGCCGAAAAGACTAGCTGTGATATTGGCGGGCGGGGATGGAACGCGTTTGAAGTCTCTAACACGGACCATTTCGGGTGATGAACGCCCGAAACAGTTCTGTCCGATTTTGCCGGGTCAAACCCTTTTGGAAAAAACAGAAGAGCGCGTTGCCCTAAGAATTTCTCCCGAGAATATCTTTTACAGTTTGACACACCAACACGAGCGCTTTTATCGACCCTTGCTTGCAAAGGTGAGAAGGGACGCTCTGATCATTCAATCGGAAAACAAGGGAACGGCTCCGGCGATTCTCTACAGCCTCTTGCGTCTGGCCAAGAATAACCCCACCGCTACGGTTGCATTCTTTCCCTCAGACCATTATTTCTCGGACGATAATGGCATTTATGGATCAGGTCGCAACCGCTTTTCGAGCGGTCGAGTCAACCCCGAACAGGCTCGTTTTGCTCGGGATCGAACCAGACAAAGCCGAAACTTCCTACGGCGGGATCGAGCCGACTTCCAACCATTCTTTTTCAAGAGCTGTCTCGCGAGTTAAGCGATTCTGGGAAAAGCCGTCGTTTGAATCCGCCCAACAACTCTTATTGAAAGGCTGCTTGTGGAACAGTTTTGTGATGGTCGGCAGCGTTGCCACATTCTTAGAAGTTATGAAACGTCAACTGCCAGAACTTTATCGGATGTTTGGAGCTGCGAGTACGGTTTATGGAACTGCCGCCGAGACCAAAACGATGCGTTCGCTCTACGATTGGATAAAGGATGTCAATTTTTCGAGCGAGGTTTTGGAGAAATCCCCGTCGGAACTGGTTGTCTTGCGGGTGGGCAATGTCATTTGGTCCGATTGGGGCGAGCCGCACCGAGTATTGGGAACGCTATCAAATTTGGGTGTGAAACCGGATTGGATGGCGGCGCCCGTCTAACTCTTTAGCGGCGAAATGAATGCCTTTCGAAGCAATTATTGTATCTTTGGAATATAACGCTTCTGCCCAGCTCCAAGGATTATGACGAATTTTGTGCGGCGTCTCTTGTGACGATGCACGTTACAAATTCGACCACTTATAGAAGGTGGCGGTCGTAATATCGCACACGAAGTCGTTGACCGACACGCGACCGGCGGCCTATTATCTATTCGCTTCCTTGGAAAACACGAGCCTTCGAGTAGTCGGGATGTGAGGATAAAAATCGCTTACCGTGTTGTCTTTTGTAAACAGACATATGGCCGGGAATAACCTCCTTCAAATAAGGTTCGTTGGGAGTCAGAATTTGAGCCCCCTTAACTAGTGACGTAAGTTGTATTCCGCAAATTGTTAGCCGCTTATTTGCTAGGGAATCGGGGTGAAAAGGTGACATTCGGAACGCTGAAGCACCATGATGACTCATCTGCTCACCGTGGTGGTGCGTCTGTTCACCAAAATGCCGATGAAATTGCTGTGCGGCGGTCTATTTGCAGAAAGATAAAGTGACGATCGTGAGACAAGAAGGCAACATTTACAATTTCGTTTTTTCTTAACCTGTCTTCAATTCATAAAGTTTCTGGTTCGCAGAACCCAGATATTCTCCCGTCTTGGCGTGGTGAAATTGTTCGAACGGTCCATCAATCAAAAGATCAATATGGGTAAGAATATAGTCAACACATGGATCGTGTCGTGCGATAAGGGTTCCGAGCGTATTCCCGCTGTACACTAATATCTGTTGATTGAATCGATTAAGTATCGACACCAGTTCTGCGACAGGCCCGGCTTGGTCAAACGGCTCGCCACCCAGAATCGTAACTCCATCGTGTTCGGCGCTTCGGGACAGGACTTCCCTAACAACTGAGGAAACGGAAACCAATTTCCCATTGTGCCGATCGTGTGTATCGGGCACGTAACATCCAGGACAACGAATCGAACAACCTGAAACTTGAACTACGCTTCTTCGGCCAGGTCCATCAACGACCGAGTTGTGATAAACCCGGTAGAGCCAGATGAACTGATTGTCATCGGAGTTGAAGTCGGGCGACATCGGAGCCTCAACAAAATTTCTTTGAAGAGGCTTCCCGCAATTTACACTCTGGGAGATGCCGAGGCTATCTCTTAATTCGGCTAGTGCATCGGAAGAAATGCCTGAGACTTCGGCGGTAAGTTTCCCACTGTCGGGTTCAAGTATGAACGTGATCTCTTTGCTCATCTTCGTTTGCTGGTCCGTTTGACGCTCGGCGTGACAAAATATTCTTGCTTTTTAGTTTCGGCAGCGGGATCGCCGAGAATTTCCTTTAGCTGCCTTGCCGCTTTTTCACAAGCGGTACCTTGATACCCTTTTATCTCGGTTTCGCAGGTTCCGCGTTCGGTATCGATCTTGAATTCAATTTCCGGCATTATCGGTGTCCTCCTAGTATTTGATCCTTATTTTGAGAGTCTTGCCGATTCGTTCCTTGATAAGCGTGCCGCCGAGTTTCTTGGCCATCGTTCTTGCTGCTGCTTCGTGATAGCCGTTCTGAAGCCGGACGATAAAGTCTTTCCCGAGGCCAAAAGACAGATCCATGTCATCAATAACGGCAACATAGCCTTTTGCAGTTTTCCGGAAGCCAATATCCCCCAAAAGCGATCGTCCCCGTACTTCGTGACGCCGAATTACGATGTCTGCCGTTTGTGGATCGCGTTTATCCCATCCCTGAAGAGGAATGTCAGTTCCCACAGTCGGAGAGGCGAACCCAAATTCGGCCAACGCTTCGAGAAGCAACTCGCGATTCGGGAATGACTGGGATTCAAAGGTCATGTATTTGCTCATTGAGATTCTCCGTAGTAGTTAGAGTTCATAGATCCGATCGGCGCGGTTTCCCGCAAGGCCAGTATTTTCTGTCCGGGAACCCACTCCTTTGATGTTGTTCCGAGCCCATTTTCGGATCTCTTCGATCTTCTCGCTCATCATCTGTGCTGTGGGCGTGATGTTCTCTGCGGCCTTAATGATGTCGCGGGTTTCGGCCTGTCGGTCGCCATCGATAAAGGCTTCAAGAACTCCGTCTTTTACCGCACCTTCTATTTCGGCACCTGAGAAGTCTTGGCTCTTTTCTACGAGCTTCTCAAGATCGAAGTGTTCAGCATCGAGTGCTCTTTTCGTCAGATGAACCCTGAATATCTCCTTGCGATCCTCTGTCTCCGGAAGATCGACAAAATGTATATATGAGAACCGGCCGATCCTGAACTGCTCGGATTCGAGTTCGCGGACATCATTGGCGGTAGCGAACACGAGTACATCCTGGTTGTCCTGCATCCAGTTGAGGAGATAAGAGATGGTTCGTGCCGTCTCGCCGCCGTCCGTCTTGTTGGAAGACTTCATTCCTGAGACTGCCTTTTCGAACTCACTGATTCCGAGAATGCCTTTGATCGTTCCGGCGATAGATAACGCCCGCTTTATCGACATTGCCGACGAACCGATGACGCCTCCGCCCTCACCCATGATCGAACCGAAGTCCAAGTCGAGTAGTGCTCGGTTTGTAATGCTTGAAGCGACTCGTTTACAGAGATCCTTTCCGCATCCGGGAAGACCGACAAGCAAAATGCCTTTACACGGTTCGACGTGCCGTGCTTTCGCTCTCGGACTAAACGTATAGGCTGCACGTTCGAGGATTGCTCGAAGCGATTGGTAGCCGCCTAAGTTGCTTGCCGGTTCAGGATGAACATAGGTAAGCGATCCGCTGCCTCGAATTACGTTTTTCTTTTCCTCAAGGATGACATTGATCGAGTCCTGATTCAGGCCGTTACAGCTGATAACTGCTTTAGCTACCACATTGCTGATCTCGACTGCGGTTAGACCGAGGAGAGACTGCTGCAGTGCATCCTGGGTTTCTTTGGTAAGGCTGATATCGAGACCATTGGAACGCAGGTTCTCAAACTGAAGTTCTATCGAGTCTTCGATCTCGGATTCCTTCGGAAGATCAAGATCTATCTGCGTGACTTCTTTTTCGAGTGTTTTTAGATCGGGAAAGTTCGGTCCTACAAAGAGAATGGTGGCTTTCGTCGATTTGAGTTTCCAAGCGATCTCACGAAGTCTCCGAACCAGTAAAGGGTCTTCCTGCCCATACGGTGAGATATAAGGAGCGTAGTCACACAGCAGGAAAATACCTGTCTTCTGTTCGCTAATAAAACCCAGAAGGCTTTCGGGATCTTCCGTGTCGCCGATCGTTTGAGGCGAGCTTAGCAGTCCCTCTTTTGGATCCGACACCTTCTGAAGACCGCTTGGCCGGCTCCAGAAATAGAGAGGCTTTTCCTTGTGCCGCTCCTGAAAGACGAGATCGACCAACGCCTCTCTTACGCGGTCTTCTTCGAAGGTATTGATAGCGATAAGCGGATATCGGGCTCTGATCCTAATATCGAGCTCATGTAGGAATTTCCGAATGCTGTCAGCACCGGTTTCTAATTCAGACATCGTTTGTTCACTGGAAGTGTTTTAAGAAACGGATTGTGTGCCAAGACGCCCGTTATTACCGTTTCGTCCATTGTTACCGGAGGGTCTTGGTGCCTCGGTCATTCTTTCGACCTTCTGCATCTCTTCTCTCGATGCGATGCCGTTGTCGATCTTGAACCCTAGGTTTGCTAGAGCCCTGCCGACAGCACTTGTTTCACCGTTCTCGATAAAGGATGTTGTGTTTACATATCCCTGTCCACGGATCTCGAAGGCATGACCTGTAGAGCTAGGTTCGGCGTCATCTCTGTTCCGATAGGCACAGGCTTTTATACAAACGAATCCGCTGTCCTCGTTAAGCCTTATGATCTCGGTAACGATTCGGCCGTCCGGATACTTCTCATAGAACTCCGCTATGCGTGCATGAACCGGAATGTATTTGCTCAGGTCGAAGTTTGCCATTTTGGGGACCTCGTTTGTCGTTGATCTAAAGTTCGAGAGCGCTTAGTCGATCTTCATCGAGCAGCTTCTTTGAATGAACGGATGTCATGCGAAGAAGGTCGCTTAGAGCGGCTCGCATCTCTTCCGGCGAGCGCTGCTTAGCCTCCCGACCGGCGGCCGTCTGCAATTGTTCGAGTACTTTTTCAAGAGATGTATCGCCAGTGAAGTTCATCAGCTGATACCATTCGCACATCTGACGTGCTCGTTTAGCTAATGAACCCGATACAAACTTCGCATCCTTCATGCGTTCCGCCATTTCCGAAGCCGATTCAAAAATGTTCGCCGTTATCTGTGCAAAGCCTTCCTTGATCGGAGATACAGCCTCCTCGGCTTCACGCTGGGCTGCCTCGATCTTCATCTCCCGGATACGCTCCTTCACCTCTCGTTCTCGCCGCGTTTCGGCAGTTACCTCATCGACCCTTATTTCTTCGATACGGCGTTTTGCATCGATCTCAAGATCGATCTTCGTCTGCTCAGAATTGATACGGCTCGTTTCGAGTGCAAGAGATTTTGCGAGGTTTCGCTCCGCGATCATCTCCGATCCGAGGATGATCACTTTTGGCCTCATCGTTATCACGAGACCATCGCGTATCATCTCCCGTGTCGGAACCATTCCGATGGCTTGTGCCGCGACCGCGTTTACGAACTCCTCTCTATCAAAAAGCTCATCGCTAGTCGCCTCGAACCTGTCGGCAGAATCTCTCGCAAGCTGATAGAAACTGTCTTGAAGAATGTCGAGGATCTCATCATATTTCGAAAGGACTTCGCTCTTTGCTGCCGCCAGAGTTTCGCAGGCTTGAAGGTATGCGTTTTCGAAGGACTCAAAGGCGGTCCATGGAATCCACTTGTATTCGCTCGTACCCCAGACGGTTTCGCAGAGCGTGAATCTGAAGCCGAATTTGTTGAGGGCGTTATGAGCCTGGGCCGCTCCTCGCATCAGGCGATTCCGATAAACATCAGGCAACAACCCAGCTCGCGGCGGACTCACTCTGACGGCAGCATTCTCAGGTAGCTGAACTCCGAGAGTTTTCCATTCCAGTTGCCGAACAAGACTACCGAACCCCCGGCAATCGATGTTCATGAAGATGCCTTCACTTTCCAGTGTCGATAGATCGAATGGAAGGGATTCGACCTCTTCAGCACTTATACCCAATTCCGTCGCAGCTCGCTCCTTCCTGGTTTCCAGGCGGGTTAGCACGTCCTGAGCAATTTCAGATCGAACTTCCACTGAAGAATTTCGTGAGATTTCTCCTGTCGATGTGCCTTCCATCTGAGGGCCACCGAACACGTTTCGGAGCACCGAAGATGCTAAGGATGGCAATACGTGGGTGCCAGTAATTCCGGCAGATGTTTGAGTTTCCATTCGCATCCTGTCCACCGCTCAATTTTCAACCAGTCCGTATTGCTGCAAACATTCGGACAACGGCCTTTGGACGTGATCAACATCACGACGGACTCTGACCCCGTCGATATCGACGGATTGCAGTTCACCGAGACAGAAATATCCCCATTCGCGCTCAAGCCCGACGACATAACCAAAGAAACAAATGTCGTCTTCATAAGAATCACCTTCTGTCACGAACCATATCCATCCGCCCAATGGAAATTGGAATACGGCAAAGACGGTCGGATTCTTGTTCCCCTCTTGGTCGCTGATCCGTGGCAGGACACTTTCAATTTCTTTTGGTAGGAGTTCCGACATACCGTTTTTGATCTATAAGTTGCAGTGAATGTCAGACACGGCTGCTGGAGTACAGTAGGCGGATCTAGCACTACCGCTCTCCAGATCAAAATAGACCGCAAATCGCTTGAGGGTACGTGTCAAAAGCATTGACGAAAGGATTTCCGCCATTTCGACCGCCATCACCTAGTCGAACGCGCTCGGGACACGACGCATCGCTCTTAGCTTCAACTTTTTCCGGCTTGAGAAGATCGGAATGTTGAAGCGATGGTGCCGGGAGTGCCCGACAGATACTCGTTCCCGTAAAGTACTGCTCGGGTTTGAGTGCCTTTGTCGTCGAGCCCAGCAGCACCTGACCCGATGTCTTACCGTTTCCGCCGTCTATCCACCATACTCTCGACGATTCACCGTAACTTCGAAACTCATCAAGTGTTCGATGCATCTCTCGGCGGGCTCGGTAATTATCGACGCAGCCGACGATGATGCTCAGACTCCTGTAGTCGCTGTTCGAGTTTTTGAAATGTTTCTCCGGATCGAAACTCTCGCATGAGAAGCTTGTTTCAATTCCCCATGCCGTTGTAACCCGCTCTGCAAGGGTCTGGGCTTTGTATCGCCCGACCTCTGCAAAACAGAAATTGCTTCGTGGAATGTTATTGGCTTCGACTATACCTGGATCGACGATCAGCATTTCTGCCGATTTGTTCTGCTGTTCCCTTAGTTCGAAGATCAGTCGGGCTAAAGCAGGAACGACAAAAGAACCTGTTCCACCGGCGCCGACAACCACGAAGCGAAGAGTGTTGTATTCAACTGGCATCACAACCGCGGCCTGCGAGAAACGAAGATCGATATCCATCACAACATCATCTGAAGCAAAGCCTCGACCTCGTTCAGATCGACAACGCCGCGTGGAAGGTGGCCGATCCAGGAAAAGGGTATTGGGATAAGGTGGTCGTAAATCCCGCAACGGAATCTGATCTTCGGTTTATCGTGGACGTCTGCAATGATCCCGAATACGCGGAACTTTCCTGATTCATCGCGGTCATCCGCAGTACTGAACTGGTATGCCCCGTCTGGGTGCGTATGAACCTCTATACACGCGTCGGAGTATTCGGGCCGTCTATCATCGGCGATGGTTGAAGCATATGTCCTGTCCCTACTCGACGTACACCATTGCCAGGCGTATCGCTCGTTATCCCAGTAGACAAGATAAAGTTCTTCTCTGAAACTCTCCTTTGAGTTGGAGATCCGGGCGTGTAGGCAGATCTCGTCCCATATACGGCTTGGAACTTTCGGCTTATGCCATCTGATACCTACGAATGCGGTTGGAAGGCCCTTTATCTCTCTAAATACCAGAGGAACTGAAACCGTAAATTCCTCACGCTGAGCTCTTATAAGTACGCCGTTGCCCGCAAAAAGGTACTCGTAAAGAATGGCCTCTACCGGCTCGAATCGTTCTTTTGCGATCCGATGGCCGATAAATTCGTTTCGTCTGTCCATATTTCATTTAGAACCGTGAGTCATACCTTCGCTGTTCAACGATCGTTTCCCATGCGTCGGCGATCGTAGTACTTGATAAGAGCAGTTCGGACTTCGGAAACTTCTTCGCTTTGGCACCCGCCAGTTTCCAAAGAAGTTCGCGTACATCTTGCGGTTCGGTGAGGCATCGCTCGCCGGCGTGGTCAGCATTGAATGGCGTTTGAAAGATCAGTTTCCACACTTCGCTAAGAGTAGAAGGATGTGTTTCAGTGACCTCATTCTTTCCAAAGCAGATCTTACCCGAGCCGACATTGGGCAGAGGGGCAACAGCAAGGTTGGTGTTAGCCGATATGTGAGATGAAGGTGCCGCCCAGAGATAATATTCCCGTCCTTTACCGAGGAGGATGAGAGGGGGCAACGGAACTAGGATTTCAACAAGCCCCTTATCAGCAAAAACGACGGTTATCTTTCGGGTCGCGGCCGGTTCGTACGAGAGGATCGCGTTACCTTCGGGAGCCTCGCGGTAACGCAAGACCCGTTTACCAAGCCATCCCGTATCTGTATAAACTCTTCGAAAGGCCCTAGCCACCTGGTCACTCGAAAGAGCCTTCAACGACACAGATGATTCTTTAAGATCAGCAAAGAGATACTGACCGGGCAGGAAATACAGCGCGGCGGAAGCATCGACAGGTACTTGTAAGGGCCTATTCATCGGTTAGCTTTGCCTCCCGACCCGACCTTTCCGTTATTCCAGAATGAAATAAGCTCACTAAAGAATGTCTGAGCATCTTCTTCAATCCTTTTATCTAGCTGTTCGAGATTTTTGAAATACAGATTTGCGGCCTGATACGCCTCGGTCAACCAGTCAACCGTTTCTTTGTCCCATTCAAAGAACTCCGGATATTGGCAGTTCGTAACATCTAGCCATGGATTACCGGTGGAGTGATCGACCAGGCGGATCAGATCACTGAAAGGTTTTGCTTTTGCACCATGCTTCTCTTTCCAGATATTTGCATGTGCCGTCTTGATCGGAGGCAGTGACTCTTTATCAACTGCGTACTTTGCAGAAAAGTAGTTCCAGATCTCATCATCTTCAAGGAAATAGAAAATCAGGCCTGCCAGGTAACTGTCCCTTAGGTGTGCGAAATCGACCTCTTCGCAGCAAAGGTCGAAGTTCATCGCCGGAATCGTAAACCGTTCGAGTTCAAGTTCAGGGTCGTCTTGCCAGTATTCGAGCAAAGGAAAGCACGTATCATTTACAAACTGAAAGAACTCATTCGTGCGTTCGCTATACGCCCTAAAATGACCTGCTCTATACAGGCTCCTTGTGGATTGTTCCCACTCCTTCGGAAACATCTCGATATAAAGCCGGTATTTGTGCTGTTCCGATACGACTCTGGAGACTGTTTCGCAAGCATATATGGCGTTGTGACTCCTAGCCTTGAATCGCAGGTATTCGAGAGAGCGGATCAGACGGTCGCCAAAGCTGGAAATTGCCTTTCCGTTCTCGGCCGTCGCTAATCCTAATCCGGTCATAAAAGCCTCGCTACATCAGAATCCGACCGGAACATAGTCGATCGCTGACGCAGGGGTCTTCTGAAACGCCTTTCGGTGGGATTCGATTGTTTCGATCTCCTGAGTGCCGATAGCCAGGATGTTCTCGGCCTCGTTAACTTCCTCGACGCTCAAAAGTTGCGCCGCATCTCGCCGCATTAGCCGCTCAGCAAGAATGATCGCCGGATTGATCTGCTCATTCTCAGCCCGCAATAGTTCGAGAGGCGATTCGTCAGGCTGCATAGCCCTTATGCTGCGCTCGCTTGACGATAGTGACGCTAAGTTTTCCGTCCTTAACCTCGCGAGTGATATTCGCATTTTCGATCGAAGCGAAGTGCGGCTGAAGTACGACCTTCAGGGTCTTGTCTTCCTGTGCCAGCGATGCATCCAGTTCGAAGGTCTGGCCCTCGATCTTGATAGTCGCCTTGGGATCGGTTACAGGAGTCGCCTCGGCCGCACTTTCCACCAATTCTGTCTTGGCACTATTGGCTGCGCCCGCTGTGTTCTCCTCGGGCGACGCATTTGTTTCGTTATCCATAATTTTCTACGAAGCGAAGAGGGACTGTTGATCCTTCGCTGGTTCTTGCGGTATAGCACTTAAGGCTGAAGATCCGTCGGCGTTCGTATCTGCTTTCTCGGCAGTTTTGTTGGGATTTTTTGATGCCGCCTTGGGTGTTCGCTTTTTGGTTGCGGCCTGCTCCTTCTCAATCTTCTCGGCCGCCAGCAGAGGAAGTGAGTTTCTGTACCGTTCGAGAGCCGCCGATAACGGATTGGATAGATTTAGCTCACCAAGTTCGCTACACCGGTTAATAAATG
>LNFM01001686.1_pt1 | contig 49113 bp, 47 predicted proteins | sample 596031 | NCBI WGS metagenome assembly LNFM01 (sample SAMN04254537, study PRJNA301005) | activated carbon metagenome | isolation source: dual media filters at the Ann Arbor, Michigan drinking water treatment plant | place: USA: Ann Arbor
ACGAACTTCACGGCTTCATCCGGGTTGGTGAGCAGCTGGTCGTGCGACAGCTTGCCTTCGGCGCCGTGGCCATCTTCCTTGTCGCCCATGCCGGTCTCGAGCGAGCCGAGCACGCCGAGTTCGCCTTCCACCGAGATGCCGCCGAGATGCGCCATGTCGGTGACGATCCTGGTCACGCCTACATTGTAGTCCCAGTCGCCGGGCGTCTTGCCGTCGGCCTTCAGCGAACCGTCCATCATTACCGAGGTGAAACCCGCCTGGATCGCGGTCATGCAGGTCGCAGGCTCATTGCCGTGGTCGAGATGTACGCAGACCGGAATCTGCGGATAGATTTCGGTGACCGCGTCCATCATGTGCTTGAGCATGACGTCGTTGGCGTAGGAGCGTGCGCCGCGCGAGGCCTGGATGATCACGGGCGCGTCGAGCGAGGACGCCGCCTCCATGATCGCCAGCGCCTGTTCCATGTTGTTGATGTTGAATGCCGGCACCCCGTAATCGTGCTCTGCCGCATGATCGAGCAGTTGACGCAAGGTAATGCGAGCCATTCAAATTCTCCTGTATTTGCCGCGCCTCTTGGCGCTCCACTAAATTCAATACTAACGCAGTTTCAGAACTTCCACGCCGGGTAGCGGTTTGCCTTCCATCCACTCGAGAAACGCACCGCCCGCGGTTGAAACGTAGGAAAAATCGCCGGCCACGCCGGCCTGGTTCAGCGCTGCGACGGTGTCGCCGCCGCCTGCCACCGAAATCAGTTTCTTCGCCTTGGTACGCTCTGCGGCGTGCTTGGCCGCGACCATGGTGCCGCGGTCGAACGGCGTCATCTCGAACGCGCCGAGCGGACCGTTCCAGACCAGCGTCTTGGCGTCGTCGATCGCGGCATGAATCCGCGCGGTCGATTGCGGGCCGACGTCGAGGATCATGCCGTCGGCCGGAATCGCGTCGAGCCCATAGGCGTGCGAGGGCGAGTTGGCCGCGAAGTGATAGGCGACCACGGCATCGACGGGCAGGATGATGGCGCAGTTCGCGGCCTCGGCCTTTTCCATGATGCGCAGCGCGGTGGCGGCGAGATCCTTTTCCGCCAGCGACTTGCCGACATTCACGCCCTGCGCGTGCAGGAAGGTGTTGGCCATGCCGCCGCCAATCACCAGTGCGTCGACCTTGCTGACGAGATTTTCGAGCAGGTCGATCTTGGTGGACACTTTGGCGCCACCGATGATCGCGATGACAGGCTTGGTCGGCGCTTCCAGCGCCTTACCCAGCGCATCGAGCTCGGCCTGCATGGTGCGGCCGGCATAGGCGGGCAATTTATGGCCGAGGCCTTCGGTCGTGGCATGCGCGCGGTGCGCGGCCGAGAACGCGTCGTTGACCCAGATGTCGCCGAGCTTTGCCAGTTCCGCCACGAAGGCCGGATCGTTCTTTTCCTCTTCCTTGTGGAAGCGGGTGTTCTCCAGGCAGAGGATGTCGCCGTCCTTCATGGCCGCGACGGATGTTGCCGCAGCTTCGCCGATGCAATCGTCGGCGAAGGCGACCGGCTTGTTGATGACCTTCGACAACGCTTCGGCGACGGGCTTGAGCGAATCCTTGGCGTCGCGTCCCTTCGGCCGGCCGAAATGCGCGAGCAGGATCACCTTGCCGCCCTTCCCGGAAATCTCGGTGATGGTCGGCGCCACGCGCTCGAGCCGTGTCGCGTCGGTAACGCGGCCGTTTTCCATGGGCACGTTGAGGTCGACGCGCAGCAGCACGCGCTTGCCCTTTACGTCGACGTCATCGAGGGTGCGGAAGGTCTTGGACATGGTCACTCTCTTGTCCCGGGCGCACTGCGGCGCGAAGTGCCGCTGTGCTGAACCGGGACCTACGCTGGAATGGGTCCCGGCTCTGCGCCGCGTCACTTCGTGCCGCGCCGCGTCCGGGACACGAGACTTGCGTTACAGCAGCTTGCCCATCGCGACGGCGGTGTCCGCCATGCGGTTGGAGAAACCCCATTCGTTGTCGTACCAGGACATCACCCGCACCAGCGTGCCGTTCTGCACCTTGGTCTGGTCCTCGTGGAACGTGGACGAGTGCGGATCGTGGTTGAAGTCGATCGAGACGTTCGGCGCTGACGTGTAGCCGAGGATGCCCTTCAACTGCTGCTCGGACGCGCGCTTCATCGCCGCGTTGATTTCCTTGACGTCGGTCGCGCGCTTGGCGACGATCTTGAGATCGACCACCGAGACGTTCGGGGTCGGCACGCGGATCGCGACGCCGTCGAGCTTGCCCTTTAGTTCGGGCAGCACGAGGCCGATCGCCTTTGCGGCACCGGTCGAGGTCGGGATCATCGACATCGCCGCCGCGCGGCCGCGATAGAGATCCTTGTGCATGGTGTCGAGGGTGGGCTGGTCGCCGGTATAGGCGTGGATCGTGGTCATGAAGCCGGTCTCGATGCCGACCGTGTCGTTCAGAACCTTGGCGACCGGCGCCAGGCAGTTGGTGGTGCAGGAGCCGTTGGAGACGACCAGGTGGTCCTTGGTCAGCGTGTCATGGTTGACGCCATAGACGATGGTGGCGTCGGCATTGTCGGCGGGCGCGGAGACCAGCACGCGCCTGGCGCCGGCGGTCAGGTGCGCGGAGGCCTTGTCCTTGGCGGTGAAGATGCCGGTGCACTCCAGCGCGATGTCGACGCCAAGCGCCTTCCACGGCAGCTTGGAGGGATCGCGCTCGGCGGACACCTTGATCTTGCCGTTGCCGAGGCTGAGCGAGTCGCCATCGACGGTCACGGTGCCTGGAAAGCGGCCATGCACGGAATCGAAGCGCAGCAGGTGGGCGTTGGTCTCGACCGGGCCGAGATCGTTGATGCCGACCACCTCGATATCCGTGCGGCCGGACTCTGCAATCGCCCGCAGAACGTTGCGGCCGATGCGGCCAAATCCGTTGATCGCGACCCGGACTGCCATGCTTGTTTCTCCTCTGATAGCTGGCGCCGTCCCGTGGAATCGTTCCACGAGGGGCTTACGGCGGAACGCCCGGTTCGGCCGGGCGGGAACGGTCAAGATGGGGTTTTAGGTAGTCCTTTTTCCCAGCAATCTCAACCGTCACGCCAAGCGCTTCAGAGCAGCGTTAACGGCGGCCTCGGCGGTAATTCCGAAGTGTTTGTAAGCGTCCTTGGCGGGGGCGCTGGCGCCGAAACCGTGCATGCCCACGAATTCACCATCCGGGCCGATCACGGCGTCCCAGCCCCAGCGCACCGCGGCCTCGATGGCGATCTTGACCGGGGCATTGCCGATAATGGCCTTCCGCCGCTCCGCCGGCTGTGCCAGCAGCAGTTCGAGCGAGGGCACCGAAACCACCCGCGACGCAACGCCGCGCTCGGCCAGTTGCTTCTGGGCGGCCACGGCGATCTCGACCTCCGAGCCCGAGGCGAACAGCGACACCCTGGCTTCGCCTTGTGCTGCGACAAGTTCGTAAGCGCCGTTCGCGCAGGGGTTGTCGTTCGGCGCTGATGTGCGCAGTTGCGGCACGTTCTGGCGGGTCAGCGCCAGCACGGTCGGACCGTCCACGCGGTTGAGCGCCAGTTCCCAGCATTCCGTGACCTCGACGGCGTCGCAGGGCCTGAACACGCGCATGTTGGGGATCGCGCGAAGGGCCGAGAGCTGTTCGACCGGCTGATGCGTCGGTCCGTCTTCGCCGAGCCCGATCGAATCGTGGGTCATCACGTAGACGACGCCAGTGCCCATCAGCGCGGCGAGCCGCATGGCAGGCCGCGCGTAGTCAGTGAAGACCAGGAAGGTCGCGCCGTTCGGGGCGAAGCCGCCATGCAGGAAGATGCCGTTCATGGCGGCCGCCATGCCGTGCTCGCGGATGCCGTAATGGATAAAGCGGCCCTTCGGCGCCTTGGCCGAAAACGCGGTCGCGGACTTCGCCTTGTTGTTGTTGGAGCCGGTGAGGTCGGCGGAGCCTGCGAGAAACTCCATCGGCATTGCGGCAGCGATGGCCTCGATGGCGGATTCGGACGATTTCCGCGTGGCGATATTCTGCGGTGTTTCCAACAGCGCCTTCTTGTGGGCGCGGAGCGCCTTCGCAAGCGCAGCCGGCCGCTCGTGCCGCAGCCGCCGCTCGAACTCCGCGCGCTTGCGCGGACCAAGCTCGGCGAAAACGCCTTCCCATTCCTGGCGCGCGGCGGCGCCGCGGCTGCCGGCGTCGCGCCATGCCTTCAGCACATCGTCGGGCACCGAGAAGGCTTCCTGCGAAATGCCGAGCTTCTCCTTGGCGCCCTTGAGTTCGTCGGCGCCGAGCGCCTCGCCATGGGCCTTCGCCGTGCCGGCGCGGGTCGGTGCGCCATAGCCGATGGTGGTCTTGCAGGCGATCAGCGACGGCTTGTTGGATTTCTGGGCGCGGGTGATCGCCGCGGCAATCGCCGCCGGATCGTGGCCGTCGATCAGTTCGGCGGCCCAGCCTGCCGACTTGAAGCGTTTCACCTGGTCGACCGAGTCGGCGATCGAGGTCGGACCGTCGATCGAGATGCCGTTGTCGTCGTACAGCACGATCATCTTGTTGAGCTTCCAGTGACCGGCCATCGCGATCGCTTCCTGCGACACGCCTTCCATCAGGTCGCCGTCAGAGGCGAGCACATAGGTGTGATGACCGACCACCTTCTTGCCGAACTCGGCTGCCAGCATCCTTTCCGCGAGTGCCATGCCGACCGCGGTGGCGATGCCCTGGCCGAGCGGACCGGTGGTGGTCTCGACGCCGCTGGTCTCGAAGTTTTCCGGATGCCCCGGGGTCCTGGAGCCGAGCTGGCGGAAATTCTTGATCTCTTCGAGCGTCATGTCCTTGTTGCCGGTCAAGTATAGCAGGGCATAAAGCAGCATCGAGCCGTGTCCGGCCGACAGCACGAAGCGGTCGCGATCGGGCCAGCGCGGTTCCGCTGCGTCGAATTTCAGGAATTGCGTGAACAGCACGGTGGCGATGTCGGCGGCGCCCATCGGCAACCCAGGATGGCCGGATTTCGCCTTTTCGACGGCGTCCATGGCGAGCCCACGGATCGCATTGGCCATACGGGTATGATCGACCTGCGTCATGATGAAAATCCGCCTGAAATGAGGAGCTTGCTCGTGGGTGCGCGTACCGGGCGAAGGGCCGCAATACGGGCGTGATCGAAGGGAAAGTCCGGGCTGGATAGCACCTCAATCCCATGAGTCCAAGGCGAGGAAACGCCGTTCCGATGCGAAAAGTTGCCTATAAGTCGCCTACAGCAAGGCTCGGCTTTCACCTGACCAAGCGGTGGATCGGGAAGAATGCGGCACCCCCATATCTAGCAGTGCATAGTTTCGCGGCGGCGTTGCGCTCGGCTCGCTTGCCACGTAAATTTCGCCGCCTAACCGCTTGCCGAACCGCGAATTTTGCTGCTGTCCGGCTGGCCATCCAAGGTGCGCGCTGTCTCACATGAGCGATCGTCACGCCAACGGGTCTGGTACCGCCGAGCCGATCTTTGCCGACATCGACGCCGCAACACGGCGGCTGACGCTGGCGCTGGACGCCCTGGAGGCCGCAGCCGAGCGACGGCGCGACGCCGATCGCGACGAGAACGAACTGGCGAGCCGGATCCAGGCGCTCGGCGCCGACCGGTCGCGGCTCGCCGACGAACTCGATGGCTCGCTGGTGAAGACACGGCGGCTGGAGCGAACCAATCGCGAGATCGCCGAAAGACTGGATGCTGCGATCGGCACGATTCGCGCGGTGCTCGATACCGGAGAGAGCGAATGAGCCACATCAACGTCACCATCAACGGCCGGCAGTATCGCATGGCTTGCGAGGAAGGCCAGGAAGTGCGGCTCCTGAAGCTTGCCGAAAGCATGGAAACGCGGGTCGGCGAACTGCGCGGCAAGTTCGGCGAGATCGGCGACGCGCGTCTCACGGTCATGGCCGCGCTTACCGTGTGCGATGAACTGCTCGACGCCAACGCGCGCATCCGCACGCTGGAGAACGAGCTGGAGACCCTGCGCAACGTGCGCGTCGCAGCCACCGATCGCGCCAAGGCGACGCAAGTTGCGGTCGTCAATGCGCTCAATTCCGCCGCCGACCGCATCGAAAAGACCACACAGGTCATCAACCGCACCATCGGCAACGGCGTCGCGATCGGCTGAATCGCGCGTTACCGCTGGCGGACTCGATCCGTAACGCTTACATTGGCCGTGCGAAGCTGCGTCGTGCGTCAGGAGCCATATATCCCCGGGGCCTTATCGATCCTTTAGGGAACTGTCCCTGGCCGGGTCCGTGGACCCGGACATATGGTGCCCACCTACTTTCGTAGGGAACTCCGGGATCGAGTGCTTCAACGGCGATCGCGGCCTCGCACTTTTGTTTTGTTTGCTACGTCCGCTTGAGTCTTACCTCGCGCGTTCGTCATACCCGCGAAAGCGGGTATCCAGTGCGCCGCGGCCCCGCAGTTTGATTGCGAACGTCTCTGGAATACTGGATCACCCGCTTTCGCGGATGATGACGGCAGAACAAGATCCCGCATGACGGCAATTCCCTCCAAGGCCGATCTCCGCACCGCCGCGCTTGCCAAGCGCGAGGCGTTGAGCGACGAGCAGCGCGCTGCTGCCGCGCAAGCCATGGCCAAGCGCGGCCTGCCGTTCGCGATTCTTCCGGGCGTCGTGCTCTCGGGATACTCGCCGATCCGCAGCGAGATCGATCCTGCGCCCTTGATGCGGAAACTCGCCGAGCAGGGCGCAAGGCTGGCGCTGCCCGCCGTATTATCGCGCGGAAAATCGCTGGCGTTTCGCGTGTGGTCGCCTGACGACCGGTTGATGCTGGGGCCGCTCGGCATTCCCGAGCCGTCGCCCGCGGCCCAGGAACTGGTGCCCGATATCATGCTGGTGCCGCTGGCGGCGTTCGACCGTCAGGGGCACCGCATCGGCTACGGCGCGGGGCACTACGACTACACGCTCGCCCATCTGCGCAAGGCGAAGGCCATCACGGCGGTTGGCATTGCATTCGCAGTGCAGGAAATAAAAGCGATTCCAGCGCTGCCGCACGACGTGGCGCTGGATTATGTGCTAACGGAAAAGAAAATGTTCGATTTCCGGAGTTGAAACTTTGCGAATTCTTTTCGTCGGTGACGTGGTCGGCCGGTCAGGGCGCACCGCAATCTCTGAGTATCTGCCCGGCATGGTCCGGGACTGGAAACTGGACCTCGTCGTCGTCAATGGCGAGAATTCAGCCGGCGGCTTCGGCATCACCGAGGCGATCTATCAGGAATTCCTCGATGCCGGCGCAGATGCGGTCACGCTCGGCAATCACGCCTGGGACCAGCGCGAGGCGCTGGTGTTCATCGAGCGCGCGCCGAAGCTGGTTCGGCCTGCGAATTTTCCAAGGGGGACGCCCGGCCGCGGTGCGGCGCTGGTCGATACCAAGAACGGCAAGCGCGCGCTGGTCATCAACGCCATCGGCCGCGTCTTCATGACGCCGTTCGATGACCCGTTTGCGATCCTGAACCGCGAACTCGAGGCCTGTCCGCTGCGCGAGGCGGCGGACGCGGTGGTGGTCGATTTCCATGGCGAAGCGTCGAGCGAGAAGCAGGGCATCGGGTACTTCTGCGACGGGCGCGCCAGCCTCGTGGTCGGCACCCACACCCATGTGCCGACCGCCGATCACCAGATCCTCGCCGGCGGCACCGCCTACATGACCGACGCCGGAATGACCGGCGATTATGACTCGGTCATCGGCATGCAGAAGGAAGAGCCGCTGCGGCGCTTCACGACCGGCATCCCGTCGGGCCGCTTCGAACCGGCGGCCGGCATGGCGACCCTGAGCGGCGTTGCGGTCGAGACCGACGATGCCACCGGGCTTGCGCTGCGCGTCGCACCGGTGCGGGTCGGCGGCAGGCTCGAACCGGCGACGCCGGGCTTCTGGGCCTGAGCACGCATCTGTCGGCGGTTCATTCGAACTGAAGCACCTTGTCCAGCGTGATCGGCAGATCGCGGACGCGTTTTCCCGTGGCATGATAGACGGCGTTTGCGATCGCCGCAGCGACGCCGACGATGCCGATCTCGCCAAGGCCCTTGATGCCGAGCGGATTGATAGTCTCGTCGGGCTCGTCGACGAAGATGACCTCGATGTCATGCACGTCGGCGTTAACAGGCACGTGGTATTCGGCGATGTTGGCATTCATGACCCGGCCGAAGTGATGGTCGTACAGCGTCTCCTCGTGCAGCGCCATGCCGATACCCCATACCACGCTGCCCATGATCTGGCTGTGGGCGGTCTTGAGATTGAGAATGCGGCCGGCCGCCACGGCATTGACCACGCGGGTTACCCTGATCACGCCGAGTTCTTCGTCCACCTTGACCTCGGCGAAGACGGCTGAATGCGCGTTGCGGGCGTGCAACTTGTCTTCCGTGAACGTATTGCTTTCCTCCCGCTCGATACGCTCGACCTTGCCGTGCTGCATAACGCTCGCGATCGATGCAGCCTGGCCGGGATCCTTCGTGCTGACGATCTTGCCGTCCGCCAGCGTGACGTCGTCCGCCGCGGCGCCAGCCAGCGGCGAGTCCTTCATGCGTTTGGCCAGCCGCAGCAACTCCTTGCGAACCGCGTGCGCCGTCGTCGCAATCGCGTTGCACACCGAAGCTGCGATCCACGATCCGCCCTCCAGCGGGCTTTGCGGCAGCGAAGAGTCGCCGAGCTTGACGCTGATGTTGTCGATCGGCAGGCCAAGCATGTCGGCGGCGACCTGCGCCATGATGGTGTACGTCCCGGTGCCGATATCGGAGGCGGCGGTTGCGACTTCCGCGTGCCCGTTGGCAGTCAATACGATGCGGACCGCTGCCGGCATCTGCAGCGCCTCCCAGACGCCGGTCGCCATGCCCCATCCGACCAGCTCGTGGTCGTCGCGCATCGAGCGCGGCTCCGGATTGCGTTTTTCCCACCCGAACGCGGCTGAGCCCCGCCCGTAGCATTCGCGCAACTGCTTGCTGGAATAGGGGAGGCCGGTGTTCTGGTCGCGGTCGGAGTAGCATTGCAGCCGCAACTGCACCGGATCGATCTTGAGCGCGATGGCAAGTTCGTCCATCGCGCATTCGAGGGCGTAGACGCCGGTCGCCGCACCCGGTGCGCGCATGTCGGAGGACGTCGGAACGTCCAGCCGCGCCAGCTTGTGCACGAACTTCGTGTTCGGGCTGGTGTAGAGCAGATCGGCCCAGCCGGTGTCGTTGCGTGAAAATTCCTCGAATTGCGAGGTTACGGCAATCGCCTCGTGCATGATGGCGTCGAGTGTTCCGCCGGACCGGGCGCCGAGCGCGAGACGCTCGATCGTCGCCGGCCGGTAGCCGAGCGCATACATCTGTTCGCGCGTCAGTACGACGCGCACCGGGCGCTGGACCGCGCGCGCGGCCAACACAGCGAGCACAACCTGAAATTGCGGCCGCAGGGCGGCGCCGAAACCGCCGCCCATGTAGGGCGACAGGACGCGTACCGCGTCAGGCTTCAAGTCGAACACCCCGCACAGATAGCGTTGCACGTTTTGGACGCCCTGGGTCTTGTCGTACACCGTGAGCTTGTCGTCCTCCCACATCGCCGTCGAGCCGAACAACTCCATCGGGTTGTGGTGCTCGGTCGGGATGAAGTATTCCGCCTCGTGGCGCACGTCGGCCGCGGCGAAAGCCTTCTCGGCATTCCCGCGCGGCTTCTCGGGTTTTTCGACTGCAAAGGCTTCGCCACGTTGCGCGTGCAGATCCGTGACATGGGCCTCTCTCTGGTATTCGACCCGCACCAGCGAAGCGGCGAAACGGGCCGTTTCCCAGTCCTCGGCCAGTACCACGGCGACCGGCTGTCCGCAGAACAGGATTCGGTCGTCGTAAAGCGGGCGATAGGGCGAACCCTTTTCGGGCGCGGTGTCGTCCTTGTAGGCGTCGTCGCTGTCGGCCATTTCGGGGCGATGCTGGTGAGTGAGGATGTCGATTACGCCGCGGACGCGCATCGCTTCGCTGGTGTCGACCAGGCTGATCCTTCCCTTCGCGATGGTCGATCCGACGACCTGGCCGTAGACGAGGCCAGGGAGGTTGAACTCGCCGGCATATTTGGCTTCGCCGGTGACCTTTGCTCTGCCGTCGACGCGGGAAGTAGCCGTTCCGATATAGGATGCCATGGCGCTCACCGGATTTTCTTGACGGACTGTGACTGCGGCATGCCGCGCGCCGCCTGGCTCAGTGTTCGCACGATGGCGCGCCGGGCCAGCCCGATCTTGAAGTTGTTATGCCCATAGCCCTGGGCGCCCTGCAGCAGCAGGTCCGCTGCTTTTGTGAACGCGCTCTCGCCGGCGTGCTGTCCGCGCATGGCTGCTTCGGCCGCCGGGACCCGCCAAGGCTTGTGTGCGACCCCGCCTAACGCCAGCCGTGCCTCCTTGATCGTGTCGCCGTCAAGCTCAAGCGCTGCGGCCACCGAGACCAGGGCGAACGCATAGGACAGGCGGTCGCGGATTTTCAGATAGGAGTAGTTCGCGTTGAAGCCCTTCGCGGGAATTTCGATGCCGGTGATGATCTCGTCGGATTCCAGGTTGGTGTCGCGCTCCGGTGTGGCGCCGGGGAGCCGATGGAAATCCGGAAATGCGACGGTTCGGGCGCCGCCGGGGCCGGCGACATGAACCCTGGCGTCAAGCGCCGCGAGCGCGACGCACATATCGGAAGGATGCGTCGCGATGCAGGCGTCGCTGGTCCCGAGAATGGCGTTGATGCGGTTGACGCCGCTGATCGCCGAGCAGTCGCTGCCTGGCTTTCGCTTGTTGCACGGTGTCACGACGTCATAGAAATAGAAGCACCGCGTGCGCTGCAGGAGGTTGCCGCCGGTCGAAGCCATGTTGCGCAGTTGCTGCGACGCGCCGGCAAGAATTGCGCTCGCCAACAGCGGATAGCGCTGCTCGATCAGCGGGTGGTAGGCGAGGTCGGAGTTCGGGACCATCGCTCCGATGAGCAGGCCGCCCTCCGGCGTTTCCTCGATGGACTTAAGAGGCAATTGCGAGATGTCGATCAGCCGGGCAGGGTGCTCGACGTCGTATTTCATCAGGTCGATCAGATTGGTCCCGCCCGCGACGAACCTTGCGGCGGGATCAGCGGCAATTTGCCTGATCGCGTCGGCGACGTCGCTTGCGCGTGCGTAGCTGAAGGGGTTCATGATCGCTCCATCGCCTGCTGGATGGCTGCCACGATGTTCGGATAGGCACCGCAGCGGCAGATATTGCCGCTCATCAACTCGCGAATCTCGTCGGCCGTGCGCGCCCTGCCCTCGGCGATCAGGCCGGCGGCCGAACAAATCTGTCCCGACGTGCAATAGCCGCATTGAAAGGCATCGTGATCGATGAACGCTTGCTGCAGCGGATGAAGCGTGCCGTTGCTGGCGAGGCCTTCCACGGTGGTCACTTCGGCGCCGTCCTTCATCACCGCCAGCGTGAGGCAGGAATTTATCCGCCGCCCGTCCACCAGTACCGTGCACGCGCCGCACTGGCCGTGGTCGCAGCCTTTTTTGGTGCCGGTCAGGTCGAGACGGTCGCGAAGGGCGTCGAGCAGTGTCGTCCACGGGGCGACGGCCAGTCCTGTTCGGGTACCGTTGACGGTGAGTGTGATCTGGATTTTCTCCGGCAGCACATCGGTCTGCCTCAGGGGCTCGGCTGTGCCAGGTTGCGCCATTTTTTTCTCCGCCTGCGGTGGCTGATTGGGAAGCATCGTTCACGCGAGGCGATCCAGCCCGTCTCCATCGGGTCGGGGGCGCTGGCCCGCCAGCCGGGGTTCCAATCTGCTTACAACCGGTTCGGGCGGGGAAGGTTCATACCGAAAAGCGTAATTTGCGCGATCCGCTGCGGCTGCGCATTTTTCGGGCAGCAGTCGCAAGGCAACGCCACCGGCCGCCGCGTAAGTCGCTGATCTTGCTACAGCCGGTAGGCCGTGCGGAAGCCGCCCCAGTGGCGGCCCTTGACGCGCACCGGCACGTCGATCTCGCGCATCATCACGGTATTGCCGTTGCCCATGTCGCGGGCGTAGCTCTGGATCAGGTAGGCGCGCTGGTTTCGTCCGGCGGCAAGGCCCGCCGCATCGTTGAAGATGCGGCGGTTGCGGCTGTTGGCGGTGTTCCAGGTGGCGTCGCCCGGCCGCTGCGGGTGCGAATAGATCTTGTTGTGCACGGGCAAATAGCCGTTGCGGTCGATCATCGCGCAGAACGCCATCCGCGGGTCCCTGGCGAGGAACGCTTCCTGGAACGGCGGCAATGTGCGATCGGCCCAGTCCAGGATTCTGGTGCGGTGCTGCACCGGATTGCTGTCCGCGATCTCGACATAGTCGGTGTCGAACATGTCCTCGATCGAGATCGCGCCGCTGGCAACTCCATTCTCGAAAATCTTCGTCAGCGCGGCGCCGGCCTCCATCGCACGGGTGACGGCTTCGGTGTTGTCGTCCTGGATCGACCACAGCATGTCTTCGATCTTCTCGATCAGCGCCGCATCCGGCCGGTCGAACTGCGCGTGCGTGCCGGCTTTCGACCGTTGGACGATGCGAATCTTGCAGGCGCCGACATGCTCCAGAACAGCGTCGAAGCTCTGGCCCTGCGCCAGCGCTTCCGCGCCGGCGCCGCTGACCAGAATGCCGCCCCTGGATATTTCGTAGACCGGTGCCGACATCGTCCCGCGCGGCGAGGTGATTTCGATCTTGAGACTGCAAGGCAGCCTTTCGTCCTTGCGGCGCTCGTAGCGGTCGCCTTCTTTTTCTCCCGGACGCAGCAGCACGGCGCAGCGCGACTTGAGCTTCTGCGCAAAATTCGTGACGGCGCGTCCGGCCTTGGCGACGGTTTCGCCGTGCGCCTCGGCTTCCCTGGCCGCACTCTCGATCTCGGTCGCGCTGTCGCCGACCGAGGCGATGAAGCGGGAGGCGGAGGCCGCGTTATCTGCCATTTCGCCGGTGGTGGCGTTCTGCTCGGCGACCGCGCCGTTGACGTTGGCGAACACCGGGCGAATGGCTTCGATCGCCTGCGAGATACGCAGCACGGCATCGACCGAGCCCGCGGCGTCGCGCTGCAGCGCCTCGATTTTCCCGGTGATCTCCTTGGTGGCGTTCTGGGTCTGCACCGCCAGCGCCTTCACCTCGGTGGCGACGACGGCGAAACCGCGCCCGGCCTCGCCGGCGCGCGCGGCCTCGATGGTGGAGTTGAGCGCCAGCAGCGTCGTCTGCCGGGCGATCTGCGCGATCAGGTTGACGACATTGCCGATCGCCGCCGAGGATTCCCGCAAGCGATCCACATTGGCGCTGGCTTCGCGCGCGGCTTCGCCGGCCTGGTCGGCGAGCTTGCCGGCGTCGCGGACCTGGGAGCCGATCCCCTGCGCCGAATGCGTGAACTTGTCGGCGGCGTGCGAAAAGGTCGTCGCCGTGCCCTGCGCGGCAGAAGTCCGGCCGGTCAGCGCATCGGTGCGCTGGCGGATGGTGGAAAGGGTGGCCGCGGTCGCTTCGGCGCCGCCGGCGACCGAATTGGCCGCGCGCTCGAGCTGGCGGATCATCCCGCCAAGTTCGAGTTCCAGCAGTTCAAGGATCGCCTGGGCGGAATCGCCCTCGACGGTCTCGGTCGCGGCCGGAGCCTGCGGAGCCTTGTCTTCCGCGGCAGGCGCGGCGGTTTGCGGCACCTGCTTCTTGAACATACCGAGCGCCATGGCATCTCTTGGAAGTTGAGGAAGGATAGAAAATCCTCTCATCCGAGCATGAAATCAGGGTTAACAACTGCCTGATATTCCGGCGGACGGTAGCTACTTTAGTCGGCGAGCCGGCCGCAAATCTTTGATTTCGCCCGATTGCCGGCCTATAAGGCCGCGATTCACCCACATTTCCTCCCGGACGAAACCCAGAGAGCCCTGCATGGCCGGCCATTCCCAGTTCAAGAACATCATGCACCGCAAGGGCAAGCAGGATGCCCAGAAGTCGAAACTGTTCGGCAAGCTGGCGCGGGAAATCACGGTGGCGGCCAAGCTGGGTACCCCGGACCCCGCGATGAACCCGAGGCTGCGCGCGGCCGTGATCGCGGCGCGGCAGGAGAACATGCCGAAGGACAATATCGAGCGCGCCATCAAGAAGGCGACCGGCGGCGACAGCGAGAGCTACGACGAAATCCGCTACGAGGGCTACGGCCCCGGCGGCGTCGCCGTGATCGTCGAGGCGCTGACCGATAACCGCAACCGCGCCGCCTCCGACATCCGCTCGTTCTTCGCCAAGTCCGGCGGCAATCTCGGCGAAACCGGCTCGGTCGCCTTCATGTTCGACCGCACCGGCATCATCGAATACGACTCCAGCGTCGCCTCGGATGACGCGATGCTGGATGCCGCGATCGAGGCCGGCGCCGACGACGTGATCTCCAGCGAAAGCGGCCACGAGATCTACGCCTCGCAGGAAACCTTTCGCGAGGTCGCCAAGGCGCTGGAAGCGAAATTCGGCGAAGCCCGCAAGGCGGCGCTGACCTGGAAGCCGCAGAATACGATCGCCGTCGACGACGACACCGGCGAGAAGCTGCTGAAGCTGATGGACCTGTTGAACGAGCACGACGACGTCCAGAACGTCTACGCCAATTTCGAGATTTCCGACGCGCTGGTCGCCAGGATGGGCGGGTAGGGCGACCACCGCGGCAGGGGATTGCCGTTCTCTTTATGTTTCGTTCACGCGGCTCTGGCGTTATCACTGTGCCATGACACCCTCAGCGATTCGCCAACCCGTCCGCATCATCGGCATCGACCCCGGCCTGCGCCGCACCGGCTGGGGCTTGATCGAGACCGAAGGCAACCGGCTTGTCTTCATCGGCTGCGGTTCGGTGGAGCCGCCGGACGATCTCCCGCTGGCCCGCCGCCTGCTGGCCATCCATGAGGGGCTTGCCGCCGTGCTGGGCAATTTCAGGCCGGCGGAGGCCGCGGTGGAACAGACCTTCGTGAACAAGGACGGCGTCGCCACGCTGAAGCTCGGCCAGGCCCGCGGCGTCGCCATGCTGGCGCCCGCGATGTTCGGCATATCGGTTGCGGAATATGCGCCCAACCAGGTCAAGAAGACCGTGGTCGGCGCCGGCCATGCGGACAAGAACCAGATCGCGGTCATGCTGAAGATCCTGCTGCCGAAGGCCGAGCCGAAATCAGCCGACGCCGCTGACGCGCTGGCGATCGCGATCACGCACGCGCATCATCGCGGCGGCGTGGCGCTGCGGCTGAGGGTCGCCAGCCTATGATCGGCAAACTGAAAGGCCTGGTCGATTCCTACGGCGAGGACTACGTGATCCTCGACGTCGGCGGCGTCGGCTACCAAGTGCACTGCTCGTCGCGGACGCTGCAGGCGCTGCCGTCGCCCGGCGAGGCTGCGGTGCTGTCGATCGAAACCTATGTGCGCGAGGACCAGATCAGGCTGTTCGGCTTCCGCAGCGATCTCGAGCGCGAATGGTTTCGCCTGCTGCAGACCGTACAAGGTGTCGGCGCCAAGGTAGCACTTGCGGTGCTCTCGACCTTGCCGCCGGCCGAACTCGCCAACGCCATCGCCCTGCGTGACAAGGCCGCGGTGACGCGCACGCCGGGCGTCGGCCCGAAGGTCGCCGAGCGCATCGTCAGCGAATTGAAGGACAAGGCGCCTGCGTTTGCCAACGTCGATCCGGCCGTGGTTCATCTCGCCGGCGCAATCGACGATCAGCGCGCGCCGCGACCGGTCACGGATGCGATCTCGGCGCTGGTCAATCTCGGCTATGGCCAGCCGCAGGCGGCCGCCGCCATTGCATCCGCCTCCCGCAGCGCCGGCGAAAATGCCGAGACCGCGCAATTGATCCGGCTGGGCCTGAAGGAGCTGGCGAAGTAGACTGCCGCCGGCTGGCCGCTGACTGACCAAGGAATGTGTTCTCCACCATGCTGAGTGACAACGACGAAGAACTGATCGCTATCGCCACCGAAGCCATCAGCCAGCGCTATCGCAACCGGTGGCAGGAGGTCGGCGCGGCGATGCGGACCCGCGACGGCCGTATTGTCACCGGCGTGAATATCGACGCCTATGTCGGCCGGAACGCAGTCTGTGCCGAGGCGATTGCGATCGGCCGTGCCATCACCGAAACCGGCGACCACGGTATCGAGACCATCGTTGCCGTGCGTCATCCCAAGCCCGGGGAACCCGGCACGATCGCGGTGGTCTCGCCCTGCGGCCCTTGCCGCGAACTGATCCACGACTATGACGCCAACGCCCGCGTCATCGTTCCCGATAACGGCAGGGCGCCGAAAGTCGTGAGCATCGGCGAACTGCTGCCGAACAAGTACAGGCGGGGCAACGATTGAACACGCCCTCCCGCATCGTCACCCCCGAGCGCCGTTCCGACGATGTCGGCGACACGGCGCTGCGCCCGCAATCGCTGTCCGAGTTCGTCGGCCAGGCGCAGGCGCGGAAAAATCTCTCGATCTTCATCGAGGCGGCGCGCAAGCGGGGCGAGGCGCTTGATCACGTGCTGTTCGTAGGCCCGCCCGGCCTCGGCAAGACCACGTTGGCGCAGATCGTCGCGCGCGAGCTCGGCGTCGGCTTCCGCGCCACCTCGGGGCCCGTGATCGCCAAGGCCGGCGATCTCGCGGCGCTGCTCACCAACCTCGAGGAGCGCGATGTTTTATTCATCGACGAGATCCATCGCCTGAGCCCGGCGGTCGAGGAAGTGCTCTATCCTGCGATGGAGGACTTTCAACTCGACCTCATCATCGGCGAGGGACCTGCGGCGCGGTCGGTCAAGATCGAGCTGGCGAAATTTACCCTCGTCGGCGCCACCACGCGCGCCGGCCTTTTGACCAATCCGCTGCGCGACCGTTTCGGCATTCCGATCCGGCTGAATTTCTACACCGAGGAAGAGCTGGAAAAGATCGTCACGCGCGGCGCCCGCGTGCTCAATATCGGCATGACGCCCGACGGTGCCAACGAGATCGCGCGCCGCGCCCGCGGCACCCCGCGCATCGCCGGACGGCTGCTGCGCCGCGTGCGCGACTTTGCCTCTGCTGCGGACGCCAGCTCGATCGACCGCGCCATCGCCGACCATGCGCTGAGCGCGCTGGAAGTCGATGCCGCCGGCCTCGATGCCATGGACCGGCGCTATCTCACGACCATCGCCATGAACTACGGCGGCGGGCCGGTCGGCGTCGAGACGATGGCGGCGGCATTGTCGGAGCCGCGCGATGCCATCGAGGACATCATCGAGCCGTTCCTGATCCAGTGCGGCTACCTGCAGCGCACCCCGCGTGGCCGGCTGCTGACCTCGCACGCCTTCCGCCATCTCGGCCTCGCCGAGCCCGCGCGCGACCCTGCGCAGTTCGGGTTGTTCGGAAGCGGCGACAGCGACGATTGATCGCTTTGAATCCGATCGTCGAAACCAGGCGCTACTCTAGCGGCAGTTGACAGGCAACCGCTGGTGAGAAGCTGCTGGAGGCCTGCAGACGATCTGCACAAACGTATCGCAATTCGGGCTCAATCCGCCACCATCCTTGCGATGCATCACGGTTGAAATCACATGCTGTCACGTCGTCATTTTCTGAAGTTCATGGGTGGATTGGGCGCGCTGGGCGTCTCCACTGCCGCCTACGGGTTCAGTGCGCCGGTCGTGCGGCTTCGCGTCGCGCGCTATCATGTATCGCCGCCGAAATGGCCCGCAGGCCTGCAGCTCAAGATCGCTGCGATCGCCGACCTTCACGCCTGCGATCCCTGGATGTCGCTTGATCGGATCAATGAAATCGTCGCCCGCACCAATGCGCTCAAGCCGGACGTGACCGTCCTGCTCGGCGACTACGTGGCCGGGCATCGCCAGGTGACGCGCTACATTCCCGCCAGCGAATGGGCTCCGGTGCTCGCCGGCCTGAAGGCGCCGCTTGGCGTGCATGCGGTGCTCGGCAATCACGACTGGTGGGAAGACAGGACCGTGCAACGCGAAGGGCAGGGGCCGACGATCGCGCGCCGCGCGCTGGAGGCCGCCGGCATTCCGGTCTACGAAAACGACGCCACGCGCCTGAGCAAGGCTGGCCACCCGTTCTGGCTGGCCGGCCTCGGCGACCAGCTCGCCTATTTGCCGGCGCGCCGCTTCAGATCGCTCAAGCGCATCGGAGTTGACGATCTCGGCGCGACGCTTGCGAAGGTCACCGACGACGCGCCTGTCATCCTGATGGCGCACGAGCCTGATGTCGCGAGACGCGTGCCGTCGCGCGTTTCGCTGCAACTTTCGGGGCATACCCATGGCGGGCAGGTTCGCATGCTGGGCTGGTCGCCGATCGCCCCTTCCGGGCAGCAACTGGCCTATGGCCACATCCGCATGAACTGCGACGTCGTCGTCTCCGGCGGCCTCGGCTGCAGCCTGATGCCGTTCCGCCTCGGTGTTCCACCCGAGATCGTGCTGGTGACGGTCGGCGGTGGACGTGAGCCGGCGGTGGCGTAGGGCACTCCAGCGGTGAACTTTATTCACGAAGAATCTTCTGCTACGTTAATGTCATGAGCAAATTTACCGAGAAAGCGGCTGCCGCACTGGATCTTCTGCCGGAAGAGCTGCAGGAGCCCGCCGTAGCCTATATTCTGGAGCAAGCGGAAAAATTTCGTACCTTGAAGGCGGATGTTCAGGCCGGATTGGACGATGAGGCGGCTGGCCGGGTCTGTGATTGGGATTTTGCCGATTTCCTGCGCCGTGCCCGTGAAATGAATCCGCATTAAGTTCGGCGATGAAGATCGTTGTCTCTGATGAGGCCGACAATGATTTAATGCAGATATTTTCTTATTTGAACCAGCAAAGCTCGCAGGCAACGCCGTCGATTCTCGAGGCGATAAATAGCTGCTTTGTAAACTTGACGTCCTTTCCGCTCCGGGGTTCTCCGCGACCAGATCTTGGTCGAGATGTGAGATGCGCCATCGTGTCACCTTACTTGGTTCTTTATGCTGCCCGTCGTGACCATGTGACCATTCTGCGTGTGTTGCATGGCAGCCGTGATATCGAAGCGGAATTTCGTCGATGATTCCCTCCCTCGACGGCGAGATCCGCGACGGCCGCCATCACATGCAGGTCCGCGTCTATTACGAGGACACCGATTTCTCTGACTGGACGTTGTCGTAGTAGGCAGTACTGATCGTTCCTGTTTTGTCGCGGTCTTCTGAGAAAATCTTCATGCTGAAAAGGGCAGCGGCATTCAGGTACGGTGTATATTCGTAGGGCATCCGCTTGCGCACCGGATGCACTATAATGCAATCGACCAAGTTACGGAAAGCGATGCGGGTTTCGATCGCCTTAGGATTTATCTTGAGCGCGGTGACCAGTCTCTTAGCTTCCGAACGATATCGGTCACCGAACTTCGGGTGATCGAACGGGATCACGTTTTCGCCGCCACTGCCCAACAACCGCAAGCGCTCCTCGACAGTTTCCCGTTCCACGTCGCATTCATCTATCCGCTTGACCAACTCATCCGGTTTGCGATGGCTGTTTGCGATCGCATATGACAAGCGTTCGATCTCCGTATTCAGCACACGGCGTCGACGCTCTAGGTTAGAGCGTTCGCTGTCCTTTCGCTGATCGCTCTTCCGCTCTTCCTTCCAAGCACGCATCGCCTCTTCAATGGCTTTCGGCGAAAGCAATCTTACTTCCATTTTTTCGGCAACATCGTTCAGTAGAACGTCCATATCAAAGCTGCGGGTATGCTCGCACGTGCCTCGCTGATGCGCGTTGGCGCATGCGGCCCGCGGGCCGCCATTCCGGGAGGATTGAGCGATTCGCATACGACCGTTGCAGACGCCGCACCGAAGAACTCCCGCAAGCGGGTGCTCATTGTTGCGCGGGACCACGGGTCGGCGCCGCGGCTTGCCGGTCGGCCCGAACATATGGATAGCGCGTTCACTGCGAACCTTCTGCGCGCTATCCCAGAGCTCTTGCGGAATAATCCGGAGCTCGGCGTTTTTGACGATGATGTGACGTTCCTCCGGATTGCGGCGCTTCTGCTTCTTCTGTGTTTCCGGATTGAGAATTGTTGAGCGAACATTCCAATGTATCTCGCCGATATACAGCTCGTTCCCGATAATGCCGCGACCATGGCGACCGCCAGTGATGCACTGATGATTCCAGGTGGTACGACCAGCCTTGTTCTTGTGACGCGTGGCCCCAGGGGAGAGCACGCCTTCGCGGGTGAGATCGGCGGCGATATCTCGCGTTGAACGGCCCGACGTATACTCGATGAAGATACGGCGCACGATCTTCGCTTCGCTCTCGTCGATCATCCGCTCGCCAGGCGCTCCCGGTTTCGGCCGATAACCATAGGCGTATGAGCCGGGAATTCTTCCGTTGTTGACAGCGTTATCATGCCCGCGCCGAACCTTGTCAGCGAGCTGCGGCTTGTAGATCGTATTGTAGAGGCTTGCGATGCTGATGTCAGTTGCGGTCGCATAAACGCCTTTCTGATCCATCAGCTCAACGCGGTTGAATTCAAGCACCTGCTTGAGGCGCTGGATGGTTGCGGGATCGCGCGACAGGCGGTCGAAATGCTCGACGATGATCACGTCAAAGTCATGCTTTCGCACACCATTGAGCAATAGTTGATAGCCGTCGCGCGCATCTTCGGTAAGGCCAGACTTTGCAGCGTCAACAAATTCACCAACGACATCTAGGTCGTTTCGTGCGGCGACCTTCCGGCAGAGCAATAGCTGGCCGTCAATCGACGTCGCTTTCTGCATGTCGCTCGAATAGCGGGCGTATATCACGGCCCTCTTTTTTGGTAACGGTGTCGCCATCCCGTTCCTCTATCGGCTGCCCCAAACCGTCGTTTTCATCCCGCGCAAGCTGCCGTCCGATGGCACGCGCCAGCTCAAACCAAATTTCCTCATTGCCGGGATTGTCCCAACTTTGAGGATGGGAAGGATCAAGCGGTCGGATGATCGCCTTTTGCCCCCGAGGCGATCGGATTCGGGTACGCATTACAGAAAAGCCTTCACAAGCTAACGCAAATTTCCATCCTGCGCTACGGCTAGGTCGCAGGGATCACGTGCGGCGTTCGCATCCTCCATTCGGAGATTCGATAGAAGCTTCTCTGGGGGTCTTTCGGCCAATCTAGATCGTCGTCCACCAGCAGCTTGCGTCGGCAAGCGCGGTGACCCGATAAGAAGGCTACAGATGACTTTTGCTTTTGTGCCGCTCATGGAAGGCTCGATCTGCAATGGCGAATCCGTTCATGTTGACTGTTGCAGTCGAGAATGAAAATGAGAGTTTTCAAGTGTCCGGCGCTAGCGTGTTGCTGCGAAGATGATCGTAGGTTGGAGGGGATTTGCTAAACAAAGCGGAGTAAAGATACTTGCGGGTGGGGGGTGCGAAAAATGCGATTGGGTCCAATTCATAGCTGACGATGCTGTTCTCGCGCCAACGCATGCGTGCGTCCTTCAAGCGGACTCAGGAGGGTTTCTGATAGGAGCGACCTGTTGAAGATGGCCGCGGCCCACCGGCCTTCACGACCAGAACGGTAAGGAGATTTACGAGGGGGACATTGTTGCCTGTGAATGGTCGCAGCCGGGGCCCGAAACCGACAAAGGAGTAAACCGCACCGGCACGTTGGAGTTCGACAAAACGGATGCGATATGGCGAGTGAAATTCAGCGGTGGCGCTATCGCGATTGGGGGACTGAATGGCCTCAATGCTGACCTAGAAGTCGTCGGCAACATTTACAAGAACTCCGACTTTCTGAAATGGGGGTATGCAGGGCAGCATCAACATCCCTGCACGAGCAGCCGTGCGAGTATGGCTACGGGCAATTCGTCATGCGAAAGAACAGGACCAGCCGCAAATGGATTTGCCTGTTGGACCTGTTGTATGGAGCAATGATGGCTGGGGATAGGTTCAAAGGTCGCTGGCTGCTCGGAGAGGAGTTCTCGTATCTTGAGCGGCCCGCGAATCTGCCAATCATCAAAGAGATCAGCCGGCCGGAGCCGTGGAATGAAAGGCCGCCCGACCTCAGGAGATGAGCGCAATGAAAAACGGTGAAGCGGAAAAGATGATCCCGCACTTGCTCGACAAGTGGGTTGCGGAGATAAAAGCTCCGTGGCCGCCCGACGGGCTGCACCATTACAGCTTCGGTTCGTTTTGGACGTGGATGGAAAACAACCATCGTCTCTACACGCAGTTTCGGGCGGTCCCGAATGCGCGCTACGTTGCGGAGATGTGGTTCGACAAGCTCACCAAGCAGACGTGGCGCAATTAGGTTCCGCCTTCGCCCTCTTTCTTGGCGCGGGCCGCAGCGAGTTCTTCTTTGTGTTTCGCCGCTTCTCTTCGAGCTTTTTGATTTCCTGTTTGATGTGCTCGCTGCCTTCCAGTCCCGGCGAGACTTCAAGGATATCGTGCACTTCATACACCACGACTGCTTCGCTTCTGGCCGTGCGCCCCGGAAGGGTTATGGTGTGGTCGTAGGTTCGCATATCCGGCCACATGCGTGACATCCGCACCGTGCCGCCCTTTCGGTATACGGAAATTCTAGCGACCTCGCCGTGCCGATCGATGCCATAGATGCACCCGTCGTACTGCTCGACGACTTTCTTCCTCTTTGCCATCGTCAGTCCTTCAGCTCAGTCAGTTTGACGATCTTACGCTGGTCGTAGATCACGTACTGCCGGTCAAGGCGTTTGGCACAAAACGCCTTCACCTCCGCGGCAGTATCGAACCGGCCGGCGACCTCGATGCCGTGCTTCACCACGAAGCGCTCGGACGGCTCGCCTTCGACTGTCGATCGAATGGGAGGATCAGTTTCGGTCATAGAACAGGATGGGGCTGGGCGCGCGCGGCCACATCATCTTGTGGACGAGGACGCCGAGCTGGTCGTTGTTGCCGACCTCGGAGAGCTCGCTGCCATAATGCTTCTCGGCAGCTTCCTTCGCGGTGCTGGCCTCGACCTTCTGGTAGTCCCCTTCGGACAAAAGCCGCACTTGAAACGTAGACATGGGCTCCCCTTGGACCGTGGTATTCGACTGCATGTAGGGAGCCGGAATGCGGATGGTAGGAAGCCGGTAGATTGTTTCTCAGCCTGCCGGAAAACCTATTGTTGACAACTACATAGCGGATCGGTGAGGGTCGGCCCCTACCACCAACGCTCTCACCGACACTTTGCCCGGGTCGGGCTGCATCAGGGCGGCTAGGCGCCCGCGAACCTCGAAATGGATCGCATCGCCAGGCCTCACCCGCGGTGGACGATGTTGCAATCAATGAGTTCGCGCAGCTATTCGGATGTTGCGCTCGGCGATGAAGGTCTTGCGCTCAAGACGGATGCCTTTGACTGCAATCAGCACATCGTGGTCGCACCCCAGGATCCGGCCCGGAATCCGGTAATAGCCGGCCTTCTTCTCCGCGAAGCGGAATTCGTAGACCGGGTCCTCGCCACCGCGCTTCGAAGGAGCTTTCAGCAGGTCGGTGGATTCAACGGTGAAGCCATTGCTGACGGTGACCTCGCCGTCGTCCTTCAGCCGTTTAGAGGCCCACTCAGGATCATTGTTCTCGACTTCATATAGGAGGACCAGCCCTCGGTCGTCTTCTTCAAAACTGATCATACCGGACCGCCAATGCACTGCGCCGGTGGTGCCTGTCGCAAGGATGCTGACGCATGCTCATACATAAAACTTGAACGGTTGGCGTTCCTCTCCCTTCGCTGATCCCATGGTGAGGACGTCCCCAACCATCCGCGCAAACCGGACAGTGACAGGCAGGCCATCATTGAAATTGCAGGAATTGTAGTTGATCTTCGTGAGACCCATGATGTCTCCCAGAACGGTGCGAATGTCGGGCTTTGCGTTCTTGCTGCGCATCACGGTGATGTGCAACGGATTCGGCGTCTCCGGCCCGATATAAGTGTCGAGCTGCGGCACATAGCCCGTCGTCCAAAGATAGGCCGTTTGATCATCGAGCAGGAGCGCGGTCCCGCGCAGCACAGGATAGTCGCCATCACGAAAAAGCTTCGTCTCGCCGCCGGTTGAGCGGATCCGCACGCCGATGACGTTGGTCTCCTGAGGCGCCGCCGAGACAAAGGCGTTCCACTCCTCGTCGTTGAAATAGGTTTGCCCGTGAATGAACAGCTCCTTGGGCGGACCGCCGTGCGTCTCGGCGTAGGTCTTCAGCACCAGAGCGAGCAAATTCTTCGCCGCGGGCGCCTTGAGATGAAACTCGAAGTCTCCCGTCTTCCACGGTCCATTGGCGCCGCGGAATACGACACCGTCTCCCTCATTGAGAAACATCTGCGCTGCGCAGCAGGCATGCCCCTCGGGGTCGTTCGGCAGGCTTTTGTAGACCATGCCGATGTAGCATACCCCCGGTCGAACGTCGGCCAGCCGCCACGGCGGCTTTGGCTGCGTCTTGTAGTAGAGCCCGGTCGCGAGATTCCAGGCGACCGTTGCAGCGTCCTGCGTCTTGCGCAGCGGGTAACCGGCCTTGTTGAGGAAAGCGTCGGGCGCGATTGTCGTCTCACGAACCAATTGCGTCGGTGCGATCTTTAGGAACTCAGCCTTGATCCTGCGATGAAAATCTGGGACATCCTCGAAAATCGCCTCCTCGGTCTGATCGACGGCGCCCATGGCGACGAGCAGCGGGATGCTCTCCTTCGCTTTCTGCCTCTTGGTGAACTCCCCCTTTTCCATCGGCAGGCCCGTTCGCTTAGACTGAGGTCTGCATCGCTCGTAGACGATTTCCGGCAGGACCAGGATCCAGACCTCGACCGATCGCTCGTCGTTGCGCAAGTGCTGCTTGACGCGATCGATGTAGAGGCGCGCGACCTTGTCGACTGCCTCGTTGAGATTGACGATGCGCGTTGCGCGATCGATGTCCTTCCACGGAATCGACAGGGCGCTGCATTCGTCCGGCTCGAACGAAATGCCGAACGCCTCGTCCAGGCCAGGGAAGTTCGCCAGATGCAGCCGGTCCGCCTTCTCGCCTTTTCCGGGCGGCGGGACCTGGACAGCCGACTTGAGCTTGCGGCCCCATGCTCGAAAATGCGCGATCCCGTCGGTGGTGCCGACCACGCCGACCCGGATTTCCCGGCTTTTCTTCGCCTTCGCGTGCGGTCCATACAGGAACAGTCCGTCCTTGGGGTGCGGACTGCGCTGCGAAAATGCAAACTCCAGCGGTGGTTCGCCTAAGTGTTCGACTTGAAGAGATTTCTCCGGAAACCTCATTCCTCGACCTCGTCATTGTCCGGCCGACCAAGCGTACTGCTATCGGTCTCTTCCTCGTCGGCATCGAGAACATCGGGAAGCGCAGTGCTCACCGGCGAGGAAAACAGCATCGGCGCCGCTTCGATCGCGAGCGCTGCGTTCGCCGATAGCGACAGCCGAATATAAGCCGACTCGCCCGACAAGAGCTCCAGGAATGCGAGCATGCGCCCGTGCCACTGCTTGTTGCGCCAACCCTTGCAAATGCTTCGGCGCAGGCGGTGCAGCTTCCTTGCATCATCGATGCCGAGTCCCTCGGCCGTATTGTTGTCAACCGAGAACAATACTCTCGACTTCAGTTTCAGATGCCAGAACGGCCAGAAGTAAGGCATCGCGGTGACGCCGAACTGCCAGATATGTCCCTTCGCGACATTGCGCAGCATCGACGACCGCCGGTCGCCTTGCTTGCCCCAGGGGATGCGATGTCCGGTCGGTGCCTGCGCGGCCGAAGCGTGGAAGCCGACAGCATTGGAATATTGATGCTCGACGAAGCCCTTCTCTCTGCAGAACGACAGCCACGCTTTCTTGATCATCGCAACGACCAAATTGGACGCGACCTGCCGCTCGATCCCCAGCGCAGAAAAACCGTTGTCGACAAATTCCAGCAACGGGATGTCGTGCTTTAGCTTGAAGCGGCCGGCGGACGCGAACGCGGTGTCGACTTCAGATTGCTCCGCGAAGCTAATGATGCCTGAGCCCTGTTTCGCGCACGGATAGGGGAAAGCCTTGAGCGCACGGTCGAGCAATCTTTCCTCGATCGCACCGGTGCTTTCGAAATATCGGATGACGTCGGGCGCTTCGGCGGCGCGCAGCCAGTTCGAGGTCAATCGTTCGGCATCCTCGACGAGTGGGATCGCGCCGCGCCGCCGGAATACCTCCCAATTCGGATCGATCACTACCTGGCCAGCGGGGCGCGGCACTTTCTGGCGCTGCAGCGCATCTAGCAGGAGGACGACGCCTTCTCCCCAGCCTCGAACAAAATCGACGGTTACCGCATCCCCGACGCCCTTGACCTTCTTTCCCGGTTCGAGCCGGAGCGGAATAATGAACCGGGAATCGCCCAGCTCCTTGGACAACTCCAGCGCGATGTCGAGATCATCCTGAACATGCAGGTCCGCGAGCGTGGCATCGCGGCAGATGAGCAGAACTTTCACCGCCCGGTATTGCAGCGCCTGATTGATCTGCCGGCGCCATCGGTCGCCGGGCTGAAGCGTCAGGATGTCGGCGAACACGCGGTACCCTTCGGCCTCAAGCTTGGGCGCGAGCCAAAGCGAAAATTCGTCGTCGATCGGCGATGCCTTGATCAGAAATATGGTGTCTCGCGCGGCCTCCTTGATAGTCGCTGCGTTCCCGGCAACCTCCGCAGGCGGAAGGAGATTTGCAAGAACTATGGGAATTGCCCCTGGCTTTGACAGAGCCTTTCCGACTGCTTCCGTGACAACTGCCTCCAGAACCGAGGTGCTCTGCGCCCAAAGCTTTTGATGGGCTTTCTCGATGTCTGGATATTTGCGAAGCAGGGCGTTGAGGTCGCCGGGTCCGAAAATGTCGCCCGGCGTTTGCAGCGACGGGCCGATGATCTGCGCTAACGCGTTCTTGTTTTTCGGCGTGAGCGGCGCCGATGTCACGAGGATATAGCGCGTCGCCGCCAACCGATCGATCGACTGCCGCTCCTTTACCATCTTCGACTTCAGCGCCGCGAAACCGGACCCGCGGTAATGCTTCGCCTGCATCACGATCGATCCGTCGGCACGCGCATGGCGGCCGTCCATTCCGTCGTCCCGACCCTCGGGAAAGGCCTCGAAGCGCAGCTCTATCTCTCGCCCGACGAGGTCGCGGGCCAGATCTTCAAATTCGCTATGGGACAGACTTGAAAAGTCATAATTCATGCGTCCAGAATGAGTGCTCGTTTCCTAGGCAGTCAAGCAAGGGATCGCGATATGCCTTGGTCCCCTAAGTCTTACCAACAACAAGATAAACCGGCGTTTGCGGACGCGCCCCCTCGGTAGAAGCCATCTTGCGGAAACTGGCCTCGGTCGCGAAACGCCGAGCCGGCGAATCCTCACCGGTTCCCGACGTCGTGTGCGAGGGCGAATTGCCGAGGACAATGCGCTTGCCGAAAAATGCCGAGCAGGTCGGGCTTCATCCGCTCCTTCGTTCTGAGGCTTTCAGACCTTTGCTTGATGCGGGCTTGATCCAGGAAGAGATCGCGGTCCGGCACTTCGTGAAACTGGCCGTCGTGAACAACGTCTGCGGCTAGCATCCGTACCGCCGAGAGGAGACGAGCCGGCTCATCCATACCACCTCAACCCAGCACCCGATGAAGGGGGAGCACGCGAATTCCGATCCCGGTGGCCCGAGCTGAGCATCGCTTATTCTTGTTTTGTTCGCAATTGGTGCGGTATATAGCTCTCTGTACTTGCCGCGTCCAAGCCAGCCGGATCGGTCGGAGCCAGCCCCGCCCAAGCTGCTGCCCAGTGCCTGCATCTGGCTGTGGTTGACGTGGCTTTAACGGCTGAAAGGCATGGTGGGGCCGGACAATCCAAACTATGGTTGTCGGCAAAGTAGACAAGTGGACCGCTAATGGCTCGCGGCGAGTTGATGAAAAAGCTGTTGGCGAGTTACGGCCGGGACGACGAGTTCCGGGCGGTTGCCGAACAGATCATTCTTGAGGAGGAGCAGAAGAACAACCGCGTTCTGGCCCGGTCGCTCCGCCAAACCCTCGACCATGCCTCGAACCGCGCGCCGCCCCCGCGGGCGCTGGCACCACTCATTCCGTTCCCGGACGCCGCCAACGATTTCGTCGAGCGCGTCGAGCCGGAGCATACCAAGGGCGACATTGTTCTCAGCAAGGCCAATATCCGGATTTTTTCCGGACTGATCCAGGAATTCCGCCGCGCCGATGATATCCGTCGCAGCGGACTGCCGGTGCGCTCGAAGCTGCTGTTCTGTGGACCTCCGGGCTGCGGAAAGACTCTTTGCACCGAGATCTTCGCGAGCGAGCTCGGGCTTCCGCTGTTCGTTGTCAAGATCGACCGCCTGATCTCGTCTTATCTTGGCGAAACCGCGACCAACGTTCGCAAGATTTTCGAGTTCGCGCGCAAGCAGCCCTGCGTCCTCTTTCTCGACGAGTTCGATGCCCTGGCACGCTCGCGTGACGATACCAGTGAGCACAACGAGTTGCGGCGCGTGGTGAACAGCCTTTTGATCTTTATCGACCGGATCAAGCCGAAGGGCTTTCTTGTCGCGGCGACCAATCTCGACCAATCCCTTGACCCGGCGATCTGGCGTCGCTTCGACGAGGTGATCTGGTTCGAAAAGCCGGACCGGGAGATGATCGAGCATTTCCTGGCGTTGAAATTCAAGAATATCAAAATAGCTTTCGATCCGGTCTCCCAAGTCGGGTCGCTCGAAGGCTATTCTTTCGCCGAGATCGAACGAATTTGCGTGCAGGCGATCAAGGCCGCCGTGATCGAGCGCCGCAAAGAGGTGCACGAATCGGACTTTCGTCATGCCGTCGCTGATGAGGTTCGACGGCGATCTGGTGCCGCACGCCTGCAGCATTTCGAAGACTGATCCGGCGTGCCACGCTACGACCACCTCCAGCTTCTGCGGCTTCCCGAGCGTCTTGAACGCCGGAAGCATGGCGGCGGAGGTGCTGCTCCTCAACGCGACGTTGGGGGACATAGCCGCAAGCTTCGTGCTGAGCTCGACACCGCGATCGCCGAGCAGCAACGCCGTCGCCGGCCGGAGTTTGTCGATCCGTCGCTCATTCTGCGCGTTCGCATGACCGGAATGACGATGGAGGAAGACTGGGAGCGGCTTGGACTGACTCTCCTCGCCAGCGATGAAGACAAAACCCTGATCCTCTTCGCATCGAATGACGATCTGCAGAGTTTTCGTGACCGCCTGCAAGCCTACGCGCAGGGAACCCCGCCTGGACAAGCCGCTCCATCCTATAACGGCTTCATCACCCGCATCGAAGAAATCGGCGCCGTCGAGCCCCGCGACCGCATCGGGCTACGATTGCGCGAGGAAGGGCTGACCGCGCCTGAAGACTTCGATGCGGACCGGATCTTTGTCCTCGATATCGAGCTATGGGACATTGGCCGGCGTGAACTCCGCACCCGAAAGCTTGAGCAAATCGCCGAGTATATTGATGCGCGGGGAGGCCAAGTGCTTGACCGCTATGTTGGCCCATCGATTACGATGTTGCGCGCACGCATCTCCGGTAACGTGATACAAACGCTTCTCACGGTCGAAGACGTTGCCGACGTCGATCTGCCGCCTGAACCTGATATCGCCACCGGCGAGGCGTTTGAACTGACGATCGCCGATCTGCCCGAGATGGACGACATCGAGGAAAACACGCCGGTCATCGGCATCATCGACAGTGGCATCAACGACCATCCGTTGCTGGCGGGCGCCATTGTCGGTGCGATCGGCGTGCCGGAGAGGCTCGGCACGGCCGACGATTGGGGCCACGGCACGCGCGTCGCCGGTGTCTCGCTATTCGGCGATCTGCGCGACCAGATTGCCGCTGGCGCATTGGTGCGGGCAGGACGCATCGCCTCGGCCAAGGTCGTGAACGAACGTGGTCAGTTCGACGAGCGTCGGCTTGTTCCGTCTCAAATGCGCGAAGCGCTGACTGCCCTCAATCAGCGTTTCGGATGTCGGCTCTTTGTCGTCGCACTCGGTGATCCCAAGCGCCCGTATGATGGGGGTAAGGTCGGTCCGTGGGCGGCGACGCTGGATGAACTTGCCCGTGAGCTCGATTCCATCATCATCGTGTCGGCCGGCAATCGCGCGCCCCGCAGCGGCAATCGACTGGAACAGGCCATCACGGAGTATCCCGATTATCTGCTCGAGCCGGCCAACCGTCTCTGTGAACCAGCCGGTGCCATGAACGTCCTCACGGTCGGTGCCTTGGCGCACGGCGAGGGTATTGGCCCCGATCTTGCCGAGCACGTTCATATCCGGCCCATCACACGCGCATTCGAACCCGCGCCTTTCACGCGGATCGGTCCTGGGATCGGTGGTTCAATCAAGCCAGACCTGGTCGATATCGGCGGCACGATGGTATTTGACCCCGCCGTAGCGCGGCTGCGGCTGGGCGAAGACTTGCCGACGGCCGGCGTTCTCACGCTTCATCATCGGTTTCTTGACCGGCTGTTTACCGCTGGCTCCGGCACGTCCTATGCCGCCCCGCGCGTTGCCCACAAGGCAGCGCAGATTCTTGCGCGCTTTCCCGGCGCGTCTGCAAACCTGGTCCGTGCGTTGCTTGCAGGCGCAGCGCGCATCCCGGATGAGGCCCAGCTCAGGCTTCAAACGCTCGGTGACGATGCCGTGCGTTCAATCTGCGGCCATGGCGCTGTGGATTCAGAGCGGGCCGCATATTCGGATGATCATCGTGTCGTGCTGTACGCCGAGGATGAGTTGGCGCTCGACCACTTTGCGGTCTATCAATTGCCGATACCCGAGCCGTTCCAGAGTGGCGGCCGTCGCAGCATCCGCGTGACGCTTGCTTTCGATCCCCCGGTTCGTCACACCCGCGCCGACTATGCCGGCATCGGCATGAATTTTCGTCTCCTGCGAGGATGTGATCCCGATCTGATCTTCGAGCACTTCCGACGGAGAACCCAGGAGGAGGGACGCCAGCCGGATATCGACAGTCGTTTTGACTGCGACCTGAAGCCGGGCCCGCGCGAGCGCGAACGTGGAACTCTGCAAACCGCGAGCGTAACGTTTACGCGTGGTACCGAAGCCTATGGCGACAATTATTATCTGGTCGTGCGCTGCGACGGCGGCTGGGCAGGAACGTTTGAAACGCAACAACGCTTTGCAGTCGTGGTGGAGCTGACCCACCAGGCGGAAGTGCAATTGTACGAGCGGCTGCGCGCCCGTGTCCGCGTCCAAGGTTAACCAGACGGCGAGTGGCACGACGCTGACGTCGGCCCCGATCCTCTTCTCCGCGCCGCGTATCACTTCCACCAACGCGGTGTCGGGGACGGAACCAACAAGGCGGAGTTATAGCTGGTTGACCCCGGAGGGCATGCGATGAAATGGGGAGACAACGCCCGAGATTTTGATACCGCACTGGCGGTGTGGCCGCACTATCGCCCACTGTTCGATAACTGGCTGATGCAGGAACTGGTGGAGCAGGGCGACAAGGCGCCGGTCTGGCGTGACCGCAGGGTACCGACCGAGAATGGACGCGTGCGCAGCGACGTCTATCCGGATCGCGAGACCGCACTATCGGCCGCCGCCACGCTCAATCAGACACTCCACGACGCGCTCGCAGCGCGCGAGATGTATGCCGGGAGGAAACGTTCGCTCCAGCTTAAAGTCGCAAAGAACCTGCAATCCAAAGAACGCCTTCGCGAAGAAGAGGAGCTTATGCTCGCCGAGGCACGCCGCCGGCACGCCAATGATCCACGACCGGACCCATCCGCAATCGTGCTGCCTGCGGAGTTGGCTCCTTTCCGTCAGGAATTGAGCGAACATCTTTCGGACATGCCCTATCTGAGAGTCGTGATCGTGACGGTCCCGGAGACGGATCGCAGTTGGCACCGTTCCATTCTTTACCTCTCGCACGACAATAAATGGTCCAAGCCTTACATCGCCGGTGAGCGATCCGCGGCAAAGGCCATGCGAGCGCGAATCGCCAACGGCTTCGGCTACAGCGCCGACGACCATTGGGGAAAGACCAAGGCCAAGATTCGTCAGATCTTGTTGCCCCGCGCCAACCAGTTGCTGCAACGAACGGCATCGTCTTCTGGTACGAAGAAGATGGCGGCATCGGTTGGCAGGTCAAACAGACCACGTCCACCAAAGAGTCCGAGGGAAGCACCTTGTGGAAGGAAGGCACCATCCGCTCGACCAACCACGGCCGATTGGTCATTTTGCCCTATATCAAGGAAAGCGGCGAGCAGGTGCGCGGGCACACCAGGAACGGACCGAATGACGGCAGAGCCAAACCACGGCACCCCGATCATTACGTCGATATCCCCTTCGCACAACTCGATGGTGACCTCATGATCGGTCTGTTCGGCGAATTGCCCTACGAATAGGCTGGATCGCCGCGCTCGCGCCACTATATAGAAAACGCGCGCACGCTCGCAGTCGCGAGGAGGCGCGGGGCATGATTCCGATCACGGGAGGCTGCTTTCTTTTTTTTATTCTTCGAAACCCCGCCAGAATTTCCTCGCAGGGGATTGTACGCGCGCGTCTCTCGTGTGGATTCTTTGAGCACGAGCCTGCACCGGCGCGCATCCTTCGAATTTGATTGCATCGACGCTGACTATGTCGACGGCATTGGAGCGCAGCTTTTGGATGGCTTCCACGCCGAGCAGACGAAGCCGTTCGCGCTGCTGCGCGTGGTGACAACGCCGGCCCGATTTGCGGACTTCGCGGGCGCAACACCGGCGCCGGGCGATTGGTTTCATATCGAAATCGAGCCTGGCGTTTCCGGGCCGCCAACTTGGCACTCTCAACTGGAGGCCAATGGCTACTCAACGCATGCGCGCGGCTCGATGACCTACGCGCGGCGACTCGATGGGCCAGATCACACCCCGGGCCCGCGATCGCGAGTCCAGCCTCTTGGCGCCGCTGTTGCTCCGCGGCGGGTATTGCCGAGTTCGCTTGCCAGGGCTTGCGCGGCATTGCCGAAGCCGGCGAGACGCGACGAAATATCAACGATCCTCAAAAGCGTCGCGCTGCCGGCATCTGTGCTGGTGAGGGACGTCGGTCAGGCCAATTTCATCACGCTACGCGACGATGCCGGCCGCGCCATCCTGCATTTCGATGTTGGATTTCCGATCTCTTTCAATCGCCACACTTTTCCGACCGATTTCAACATCGAGCGAAGCGAGAAGCCGCCGATCATTCTCTCGCATTGGGATTGGGATCACCTTCACGGGGCCTTTCACCTACCGCATCTGCTTGAGTGTCCCTGGGTAGTTCCCAATCAGCCGCTGGGACCTGGCGCCGCGAGGCTGGCGCGAATTCTTTTAGGAAAAGGCAATCTGCTGGTGCGGCCGGCCACCGCACGACTCCGCTTTCCGTTTGGCGAGTTGGTGCAGAGCCGGGGGCCTGCCGGCGATCTTAATGACAGCGGGTTGACCGTACTCGTTACGCTCGCCAGTGGGCGATCCGCCTTGCTGACCGGCGATGCGGACTATGACCATCTCATGCACGCCAAGGCAAAGAACGTCGATCACCTTATCGCCACCCATCACGGCGCGCGATTTAGCGCGGGGGTGGCGACCGTACCAACGCCGAACAACGGAGATTGTACGCTTGTGATTTCCTATGGATGCCGCAACGTCTACAGGCACCCTCACGCAGAAGCCCTGCAAAAACATGCAAAGGCCGGCTGGACAAGGTGCGTGACCACGGCGGGTCGCAGGGGAATTGCCAGCCGAGGAAATCGCATCGTCGATTGAAATCCTGAAGCCGAGGCCGTGCTGCGTGGCGAGAAGGAACGGCGCTGATCCACAATCCGAATGCGCGCCATCCCTGCCTCAGGGCTGTTGGGCGTCGGCGCCGAGGAGTATCTGGAGACGGGCGTGTTGTTGCGGTTATCGCAGATCCTTTTCATCTCTGCGGCTCGATGCCGCTGAATTATCCTGGCTATCTTCCGACCTATCGCCCGCAAGATATCGCAGACGGACTATCAGGGAAATTAGCCGGATTCTTCCGATGTGACCGGGGCGCACGCTCGCGCGCTTAAGAACGGGCGTCTCCCTGCGGGACCGGGCTGTCGGCTTCGCTGAAACCCCGGCTTGCGCTGGGTTTTCACCCTTCGGGCTCCATCCCTGACGCGGAGTTTGCGGTTTCACTCGGTCGCTTCGTAACCCGTCGTGCGCGCTGAGGCCGCGCCAAGCGAGAGGAAGAGTGCAGGCACGAGCGGGTCGTGACGGGTTGAGGGCTGGAGGAGAGTCTTCCAGCGCCCGTCATGGAGATTGCTCCCATGAACATGCAGATTCTTGATGCCCGCCGCGACGCCAGCGGCGGTTACAGGGTGGACGTGAGCCGCGGCGAGCGCGTCGGTCGGGTATCCTCCGAGTGGTTTTCCCGTCCGGCAGATGAGCGCTATCTGTCGCTCAACGAGCTGGCGCGCACGGTGCGTGATCGCACGGACCGCAGCCGCACGCGCGTGGTCGAAAGCGCGCTCATTCATGTCGAGGCGAGCCGCGGCGATCCCGAGCGTTTGGTCCTGATGCTGCCCGGCTCGGACAAACCGGTCGCGCCGACTCATTGGAGCTTCGGGCAGCTTGCAAGCCAGGTTGGCGCTCCGGCGGCTTACCTCCGGCAACTCCCAGCACCCCTCGCAGCCATCAACCTGCAATATGGCCTGACCGCCGATCGTGCCGAACAGATCAAAACGCTCGAGACCGACGATGGCCGGATTGAGCTTCGTGCCGTCACCAGCCCGGACTATGGCCGGATCTTTGACCATGAGTTGGTTGAGGCCGTGCAACGCATCGCCGGCAATGGCACCGGTGATACGCGGTGGAAGGTGCCGGGGGTGCTCGACTGGTCGACCGGGACCTACAATCCCCGTGTCGACATCTCCAAGGACACGACCACCCTCTATGCATCGGACAGGGACGTTTTCCTTTTCCTGGTCGATGACCTGAACCCGGTCGAAGCGGGTCGTCTCCGCGACGGCTCGCCCGACCTCTATTTCCGCGGCTTCTACTGCTGGAATTCGGAGGTTGGGGCGAAAACGCTCGGCATGGCGAGCTTCTATCTCCGCGCAGTCTGTCAGAACCGGAATTTATGGGGCGTGGAAGATTTCGAGGAGATCATCATTCGCCATTCCAAGTACGCCTCGTCCCGCTTTGCTCACGAAGCGGCCCCTGCGCTGCTGAACTTCGCCAACTCGTCTCCCATGCCCTTCGTCAATGGCATCAAGGCTGCGCGCGAGCGGATCGTGGCACATAGTGACGAGGATCGCACCGAGTTTCTGCGTCGCCGCGGCTTCTCCAAGGCCGAGACAGCCAAGGTGATAGAAACCGTGCTGGCGGAGGAGGGCCGCCCGCCTGAAAGCATCTTCGATTTCGTGCAGGGCATCACGGCCGTCGCGCGCGACAAGCCGCATCAGGATGCTCGCCTCGACATGGAGGCGAAGGCGAAGAAGCTCTTGGATCGCGCCGCCTGACCCCTGCCAAGCCAGGACGATCTTTCGTACCCTGGCTTCATTCTTCACGCTTCTCGGTTCGTCTCCTGCGTGGCGCTGCCCTCTTAGAGTAAGAGGGCGGCGCTTCGCTCCTTGAACGGGTTGGAGGCCGAGAGAAGGTCTCGGCCGCCCGTTCTTGGAGAAACTGACATGGCAAAGGCCGTTCAGAAGATCAAGTTGTCGCGATCGCGCGACATTCCCTTCAACAAGCTCGTGCTCTCGCAGTCCAACGTCCGGCGCGTGAAGGCCGGTATCTCGATCGAGGATCTTGCCGAGGACGTCGGTCGCCGTGGACTATTACAGAGTCTCAACGTTCGTCCCATCCTTGATGCCGATGGCAACGAAACCGACATGTGGGAGGTGCCAGCCGGCGGCCGACGCTATCGTGCGCTCGAATTGCTGGTGAAGCAGAAGCGCCTTGCGAAGACGGCGCCGATCCCCTGCGTCATCAAGGAAGCCGGTGGCGAGATTTCCGCGGAAGAGGACTCGCTTGCCGAAAACGTCCATCGCGTCGCGCTTCATCCTCTCGACCAGTTTCGTGCATTCCAGACCCTGCGCGAGCAACGCAAATCCGAGGAGGAGATCGCGGCCATCTTCTTCGTATCCGTCGGTGTTGTGAAGCAGCGCCTGCGACTTGCGGCAGTTTCGCCAAAATTGCTCGATGTGTACGCCGACGACGGCATGTCGCTCGAGCAGTTGATGGCGTTCTCCGTCACGGCCGATCATGCTCGGCAGGAACAGGTCTGGGAGAACGTCAACCGGTCCGGTTATAGCGAGCCGTATCAGATCAGGCGCGTTCTGACCGAGCGTGCGGTGAAGGCCACCGACAAGCGCGCCCGTTTCGTCGGTCTCGCTGCCTATGAGGCGGCCGGCGGCAACGTGCTGCACGATCTCTTCGAGGAGGACGGTGGTGGCTGGCTCGAGGACATCGCGCTGCTCGACCGTCTTGTCGCCGAGAAGCTCCGCACCGAAGCCGAGACGATCGCGGCCGAAGGGTGGAAGTGGATCGAAATCGCCCCGAGCTTCCCCTACGGTTACGATCACGGGCTGCGCCGGCTCGAAAGCGAACCGGCCGATCTCACCGTTGAGGAACAAGCAAGCCTCGATGCGCTCCAGGCCGAGTATACGGCGCTCCAGGAGAAATACGAGGATGCCGACGAAATACCGGATGAGGCGGACACGCGGCTCGGCGAACTCGAGCAGGCCCTCGCGGCCTTCGAGGACTGGCCGCATATTTTCGACGCGGCCGCCATCCCGCACGGCGGCGCCTTCGTCAGCATCGATACCGATGGGACGGTGCAGGTCGCGCGCGGCTATGTCCGCCGCGAGGACGAAGCGGCGTTCGCTGCGGCAGTAGTCGAGCCCGATCCTGAATCCGGCCCCGCAACGCCTGGCTCCGACGATGGTGCTCAACCCACACCGCCGGTCCAGGGCAGCGTGATTACCATGGCCGGGCAGGTACCGCCGGATGAGGAAGAGGATGATGCCATCCGGCCCTTGCCCGACCGGCTCGTCATCGAGCTTACCGCGCACCGGACGCTGGCGCTGCAGGACGCGGTTGCGGCCCAACCGCAGGTCGCGATGACGGCGCTCTTGCACAAGCTCTGCCTCGACGCCTTCCATCGGACTTACGGTCCATGCTGTATCGAGGCCGGCGTGCGTCATGTGCAGCTTTCCATCCAGGCGCCCGAATTGAAGGAAAGCGCGTCCGCCAGATCGATCGCCACTCGGCATGAGGGCTGGAGAGCCGACATGCCGACCGACGAGGCTGCCCTGTGGGATTGGCTGGTTGCGCTCGACGATGCCAGCCGGCTGGCCCTGCTCGCCCATTGTGTTTCCTTCGGCGTGAATGCCCTGTTCGAGAAGGTCGATCGCCATGGCGGGCCCGGCATTACCAGCCATGGGCTGCAGCGCCGTCTCGATCAGGCTGATCGGCTCGCCCGTGCAGTTGGTCTCGACATGGTGGAGGCCGGCTGGCGTCCGACGGTCGACAACTATCTCGGCCGTGTCACCAAGGACCGTATCCTCGATGCGATCCGCGAGGCGAGGGGCGAATCCTCGGCTCAGCTCATCGACCATCTCAAGAAGTCGGAGATGGCGAAGGAAGCCGAGCGCCTGCTCGAGGGCGCCGGCTGGCTCCCCGAGCCCCTGCGCATCGCCGCCGTGGCTTCGCCTTCAGACAGCTCTGACGCGCCGTCCGAGCCGCTTCCCGAATTTCTCTCCGGCGGTGACGAGGAATCGACCGACGGCGGCGAGAGCGAGCAGGCGCACGCCGTCGCGGCGGAATAGGCCATCGCTGCGGGGCGGCATCCGCCGCCCCGCAGTTCTTGACCACTTCCCCTTCATCTCTCGGCCCGGCCCTCGCGCCGGGCTTCATCGTCTTGGGAGCACCATCATGACCGACGATACTTCAACACCCGGCTCGGGTTTCGATTCTGCCTCCTGGCTCCTGCGGGACCAGGAATTTATCAGAGTATGCAACTCCACTCTCTCCGAGAACAAGACAGCGCTGTTCGACGCGCTCGCCAGTGCGCGCATCGACACCGTGGAGGTCACATTCAACGGCTATGCCGATGAGGGGCAAATCGACGGCGCTGTCGCGGACGGAGAGGGCGGTGACACGGATCTCCAGAGCATCCATGTCGAGATTGCGCGGGTCGAATGCGGCAACCAGATTGTCACGCGGCAAACCCTGTCGGTGAAGGACGCGATCGAGAAGCTTGTCTACGACCTCCTCGAGCAGACCTACTCCGGATGGGAGAATAACCAGGGCGCCTACGGTGACTTTCTGTTCGACGTCGCCGAGCGAACGATCGCGCTCAACTTCAATGAGCAGATCGAAACCTCCGAATACACCCAGCATGTGTTCTGAGGGAGGAAGCAATGGCGCATCCCTATCATCATTCGCTCTCCTCGGTGAAGAAATGGGGCGGGGCAGTCGATGACTATCTGCCAATCCATAACTGGTTCGATGCCAGCAAGCAGATCACGGCGGATTTTCGGCACCGCGCGCTCCGCCATCACGCCGAGGGCATCTTCATGGCCGAGACCATCTTTGGTCCGACCATCACTTTGTCGTCCGGCCGCGTTATACCGACGCGCTGGGTCGGTGAGCAGCACGTCATCGAGGATCTCGGCTTCATCCCGTCCTTCGCCGATTGGGTGAGGTGCATCCGTCCCGAACCCTGGATGAGCCGCACGCGGCGCATCTCGTGCGAGGTTGAGCCGCCGGTTTCTTCGACCGCAGACGGAGCTTGACAATGTACGGCACGTATTTGCGCCTGAATATCACCGTGCATGATAGTTGGCGTGCGGTGGTTCGCGCGGCAGCGCGCAAGCTCACTCTGCAAGCGCTTCGCGACCCCCGGTGTCGCATAGCGCGTAAGCGGTTCTACCGCGAGATGCTCGATTATCACCGCCGGGAACAAGAAATCGTTGCGACCTGGCGGCTCTGAGACCTCGTCTCGTCGAGAGCCTTCCCCATCCAAGTCCCACTCGGCCCAGCGCTCGGCGCAAGGAGCGTCGGGCCATCGCATGTTCAGGAGAACGAAAATGGCTGACTACTTTACTCCCACCGTCATCCAACAGACGATTCCCGAAGCGGACATGACCCCGCTCGAACGTCTGCTTCTGTCCCACGTCTTCGAAGCCGAGCGCGACGGAGACGGTTGGTATTTCTTTGCCGAGTCGCAACCAGCCGACACGTTCATCGTCGCGCGCGCGGCGCTCGAGGCCGCGCTCGCCGCGTCTCAACTCGATGTGGACAACACCGCCAACAGCTTCGTCACGAAGCTGCTGGCAAGCTTAAAGGGCGAAGAGCTTCAGGAGGCACACCTGGATTTCGATCTCAGCCAGACCTCCTGGGAGTTCATCGTTCAGGATATCGTCCGGCGTTCGACGACGCTCAGATATGTGTCGGCGGTATCCTCCTTCACATGCTCGCGCATGCGCGTCGACGGCTTCGGCGGCGCCGTCGTCGTGATCTCGGCCGACGCCATCCTTGGCAAGTCCACCAACGATCCTCTCGAGGAGTTCATCGAGCAAGTCGCGCCCGGAAGCGATATCTGACCTTAGTCCGGCGGGCGAAGCGACGTTGCTACCAGGACGTCCGGACGAACACCACTTCATCACCTTCTCCGACGCGCCGGCTACCGCACGCGCGATGCTTGTTGAGAACCCTGCACCCGTCGCCGCTCCCAACCAATGTTGCGTCGTGTCCTGTCTGGGCGCGGCACATCGGCTGTCAACGGGCAAGCCGTTCCCGCCGCGGCGGAGGAGCCTCGCGTGACATCCGATGCTGGACCGCGCCCGTCGTCAGTCCACCGCAACGCGAAGGTCGGGAGACAACAGAAAATGTGCAGGGTTCTCAACAAGCATCACGCGGGCATTCCGGCAGGCGCCGTCTACATCGGGCGCGGCAGCAAATGGGGCAATCCGTTCCGGATCGGCCGCGACGGCGACCGCGCGGCCGTCATCGCCAAGTACGAGCGATGGCTGGCGGACCAGCACCATCTGCTGCGTGCGCTCGAGGAACTGCGCGGACGCGATCTCGTGTGCTTCTGCGCGCCGTGCGCCTGCCACGGCGACCTTTTGCTACGGCTCGCCAACGCCACGCGCGAGGTGCGCGTCGCGTGGTGGCGCGCCGTCAAGGCCGCGGCGTGAGAGCGAGAGGATTACCGGGACCTCAGGCGAGCCCGGCGCATGGCGAGAGCGAGCCGCCGGGATGGTTCGCCCGCTCTCGGAGTTTCCCACATGTCCAGGACATCCAACGCCTTCGATTTTCGAAAGTCCGTCGCCTACGACGCTGAGGCCAAGCGCCTCTTCCACAGCCGTGCGAAATCCCAGCTCCGTCGTATTGCGACGGCGCTGGGTCTTGAGCCCGGTTCCTACGACCTCCGCTCCAACCAGGCTGGCATTGCCGTTTCCGGCGAAATTACCCTTCACAGCGATCATCTTTACGTGCAGGTCTCCCAATCGGCGATGGGCCACCACAGCGGCATTCTGTTTCGGACCTGCAAGGGCCGAAAAGATTTTGTCGGCGGTCCGAACAACTTCGCGTCGCTCGACTTGCTCAACAGGCCCGGCGAACTCGCGCATTGGATCCGCGAGGTGTGCGATGTCTGACCTCATCCGCCGCTGCACTTCCGCCGTTACGTCATGGACACGCCGTCACCGCTATCGCTGCGGCGTCAGCCTTGGTCGATGGACGCGAGCCTGGCGTTATGCAGCGGGACGTCTTTCGGCGGACGAGGCGCAGCGATTGATGCTCGACTGCCGTCACCCGGCAGGCTGGCATCCGCTGCTTATCCTCACCGTGGAGGATACGCTCGAACAGGCGCGCGAAGAGATCGCCGATCATCCCGATCTGCCGCGTCTTGTCGCGGACGGCTGCGCCCGGGTCGCAGATAAGTGGGAATCCTACAACGATGAGCTGTGGGAAGCGCGACGTTGGGCGATCAGTCTCGCCAAGAGCTACGCCGCGGATGAGGGCATCACGCTCGTTTCGCCTGATGACGAGCACGATCCCAACAAGTGATCGTCGCCTTGGATAGTTCGATCAAGGGTCCGGCGCTGGACGCCGGACCCATCCTTTTTGGCTGAGATCAAGAGGGAGAGGTGGGCCGGGAAGGGTTTGAGCCGCCTCGGTCGTGAGAGCGCCGGGCGGTTCGGCCCATTCCCGCTCTCCGAAAGACATCCTGCCATGACCGAAACTCTCGTCGGCGGCGCCAGCGCCGCGCCGCTCTCGATGCGTGCCACCGCCGTTGTCGCATCCGCAGTCGTCAGGGCTGCGCGACAGCTTTTGACCGATCTCGAACAGGGACGTCGCATCGATGCCGCTGTCCTGCGCAACGCCATGCAGGCAGGGTTCGGGACCACCGATGCGACCGGAACCTGGAACTGGAAGACCGCCTACGACGCCTGCGAGGCGGCGACCGTTCTGTTTCTGCGGCGGCATGGCGCCGCCATGCGCGGCAAGGCGGCGTCGCCAGCGGCCATGCTGTCGATGCTGATGAGGATCGCAAGTCTCCTTCCGACCCAGACGCGCCGGTCCGAGGAAAGCCAATCCCTCCAGCAGTTCTCGACACCGATCGGATTGGCGTATGTCGCCAGCGTTGCCGCCGCGATTACGCCAGCCGATGTCGTGCTGGAGCCGTCGGCCGGTACCGGCCATCTGGCCGTTCTCGCAGAACTCGCCGGCGCCTCCCTAGTCCTCAACGAGTTCGCCGAGAGCCGCGCCGGCATTCTCGGGCAGATCTTTCCTGCCGTCTCCACCACGCGGTTTGACGCCGCACACATCAACGACCACCTCGATGCGCGTATCGTACCGAGCGTCGTGCTGATGAACCCGCCGTTCTCGGCCGCGGTCCACGTCGATCGCGCGATGGCAGATGCGGCATTACGGCATGTCGGCTCGGCGTTGGCCCGTCTTCCAGCAGGCGGGCGCCTGGTCGCCATCACGGGCGCAAACGTCGCACCCGACAATCCTGTGTGGACCGACTCCTTCAAGCGGCTTCAGGAACAGGCACAGGTCGTGTTCTCGGCGGCGATTGACGGCGCCGTCTATGCCAAGCACGGTACCACCACCGACACCCGCCTGACCGTTATCGATCGCGTGCCGGCGGGCGATATCGCGTTGTTGCCGGCATCCGCTGGCATCGCGCGAGACCTGCCGGCTTTGCTCGGCTGGGTCATCCGGGACGTGCCAGCACGTCGACCAATTGCTGGCAAGCCGACTGCGGTCGTGCCAGCGATTGCCAGCCCTTCAACGCCCCGAACCCTCCGCGCCTACGTTGCCCAGCGCCAGCCGGTGACCGCGGCGCCAGCATCTGAGCTTGTAACGACGGAAGTCGCCTACGAGTCTGTCGACTGGGCGCCCACCGATGCCAGCAAGATCACCGACGCGCTCTACGAATCGTACGCATTGCAGTCGATCCGCATTCCCGGCGCGCAGGCCCATCCCACAAGGCTCGTGCAGTCGGCTGCAATGGCGTCGGTCGCGCCGCCAAAGCCATCCTATCGGCCGCATCTCCCGGCCAATGTCATAACGGATGGCATCCTCTCGGACGCGCAACTCGAGAGCGTTGTCTACGCTGGCGAAGCCCATTCGGAGTTTCTCGCGGGTTCCTGGACGGTCGATGCCACCTTTGACGTCGTGGCGGCCGCGCGTGATGACGCTGAGAATGCGGTTCGTTTTCGCCGCGGCTGGTTTCTCGGCGACGGCACCGGCGCGGGCAAGGGACGGCAGGTTGCCGGTATCCTGCTTGACAATTGGCTCAAGGGCCGCCGTCGTGCGGTTTGGATCAGCAAATCCGACAAGCTGATCGAGGATGCGCAGCGCGATTGGTCGGCGCTTGGGGTGGAGCGGCTGCTCGTGACGCCGCTTTCCCGCTTCCGGCAGGGCACGCCGATCCGGCTTACGGAAGGCGTCCTATTTACCACCTACGCTACGCTGCGCACCGACGAGCGTGGAGAAAAGCTTTCGCGCGTGCGTCAGATCGTTGAATGGTTGGGCTCCGACTTCGACGGAGTGATCGTCTTCGACGAGAGCCACGCCATGCAGAACGCGCTTGGTGGCAAAGGCGAGCGGGGTGACCAGACGGCCTCTCAGCAGGGCCGCGCGGGCCTGAGGCTGCAGCATGCTTTGCCGAATGCCCGCGTCGTCTACGTCTCGGCCACCGGTGCGACTACGGTTCATAATCTCGCCTACGCTCAGCGTCTCGGACTATGGGGCGGTGACGACTTCCCATTCGCGACGCGGGCCGAGTTTGTCGAGGCGATCGAGGAGGGCGGTGTCGCCGCCATGGAGGTTTTGGCGCGCGACCTCAAGGCGCTCGGCCTTTATGCCGCGCGTTCGCTATCTTATGAGGGTGTCGAATACGAACTGCTCGAACACCAGCTTACGCCCGAGCAGGTTCGCATCTACGATGGCTATGCCTGCGCATTCAGCATCATCCATAATAATCTCGACGCGGCCATGCGCGCCGCCAACATCACCGGCGAGACCGCCACGCTGAACGCGCAGGCGAAGTCCGCCGCGCGTTCCGCCTTCGAAGGTGCCAAGCAGCGCTTCTTCGGCCATCTGCTTACCTCGATGAAGACGCCCTCGCTGATCCGCTCGATCGATCGCGATCTTGATGCCGGCCATGCGGCCGTCATCCAGATCGTCTCGACCGGCGAGGCGCTGATGGAGCGCCGGCTAGCGGAGATTCCGACCGAAGAGTGGAGCGACGTTCAGGTCGACATCACCCCGCGGGAGTATGTCCTCGATTACCTCGCCCATTCCTTCCCGGTCCAGCTCTATGAGCCCTTCACCGACTCAGAGGGTAATCTCTCTTCCCGGCCCGTCTATCGCGACGGTCAGCCGGTCGAGAGCCGGGAAGCCGCCAAGCTCCGCGACCGCCTGATCGAAAAGCTCGCCTCGCTTCCGCCCGTACCGGGTGCGCTCGACCAGATCGTCCAGCGGTTCGGCACGGACATGGTCGCCGAGGTCACGGGACGTTCTCGCCGCGTCGTTCGTAAGCGGGATCGGCTGATCGTCGAGAACCGCGCGGCCTCGGCCAATCTCGCCGAGACCGCGGCCTTCATGGACGACGCCAAGCGCATCCTCATCTTCAGCGACGCCGGCGGCACGGGAAGAAGCTACCATGCCGAACTGTCGGCCCGGAATCGCAGGCTGCGCGTTCATTACCTGCTCGAGCCTGGCTGGAAAGCCGACGCCGCCATCCAGGGCTTGGGTCGCACGAATCGTACCAACCAGGCGCAGCCGCCGCTGTTTCGCCCCATTGCGACAGATGTGAAGGCGGAGAAGCGCTTTCTCAGCACCATTGCTCGCCGGCTCGACACGCTGGGCGCCATCACCCGAGGTCAGCGCCAGACCGGAGGGCAGGGCCTGTTCCGCCCCGAGGACAACCTCGAAAGCCATTACGGCCGTGACGCACTGCGCCAACTATATCTGCTTCTCGTCCGCGGCAAGGTTGAAGGCTGCTCGCTGCAGGCGTTCGAGGACGCGACCGGTCTGAAGCTGGTGGATGCCAACGGCATCAAGGATGAACTGCCGCCGATCACGACATTCTTGAACAGGCTGCTGGCGTTGACCATCGACCTGCAAAACGTGTTGTTCGCCGCGTTCGAGCAACTGCTCTCCGCTCGCATCGAAGGCGCGATCGCGTCCGGCGCCTACGATGCCGGCCTGGAGACGCTGCTCGCCGAGAGCTTCATCATCACCGACCGACGCGTCATCTATACCCATCCCGGGACTGGCACCGAGACACGGCTGCTGACCATCACCGAACGGCGGCGTAATCGTCCCGTAACGCTGCGGGAGGCGTTCGATCGGCTCTCGGATTCGTGCGCCGTGCCGCTCGTCAACGAGCGCTCGGGCCGGGCCGCCGTTCAGGTGCCTACGCCGAGCTTCATGCTCGATGACGGTGAGATCGAACGGCGGGTGCGGCTGATCCGGCCGATGGAGCAGCACAGTGTTCCCCTAAGCACAATGGCGGAAAGCCATTGGGCCGAAGCCGATCGCGGCCGCTTCGGCACGGCCTGGCAGGCCGAGCTCCATGACCTGCCCGAATTCTCGGAAAGCACAATCCATGTCGTTGCCGGCTTGCTGCTGCCGATCTGGAAGCAGCTGCCGGACGAGTCGACGCGGGTCTACCGGCTTCAGACCGATGCTGGAGAAAGAGTCATCGGCCGCAAGGTTTCGGCCAGTTGGGTAGCGAACGTCCTTGCGGCCGACGCGCCCAAGCTGGCGTCCGACGCAGCCTTTGCCGCTCTGATGGCGGGGCGAACTGTTCTTGAACTCGCCGAAGCCCTCCAGCTTCGCCGAGTCCGTGTCATGGGCAGCCACCGCATAGAGCTGTCTGGATTCAACGACACGATGCGCGATCGCCTCAGGACGTACGGCCTCTTCAGCGAGATCATCTCCTGGAAGCTGCGAATGTTCGTGCCCACTGATGAAGGCGGCATCGAAGTCCTGGCGAAGCTGCTTGAGCACTATCCAATCGAGCGCATCGCCGAACGGGAGGTCGCGTGATGCGCCGCGACGCCTCCGAACTGGCGCATCGCCTCGCGCGCGAGGCCGAGGCGGTGTGCCGTCATTACCTTTCCAATGGAAAGCGCGAAGGGCGGTATTGGCTGGTTGGTGATGTCTACAATACGCCGGGCCGCTCGATGTTCGTGCGGCTCCAGGACTCCACCAAGGGGAGCGCGGGTAAGTGGACCGACGCCGCGACCGGCCAGCATGGCGATCTCCTGGACATCATCGGGCATAGCCTTGGTCTCCCTGACTTCCGCGAAGTTGCCGAAGAGGCGAGGCGGTTTCTCAAGCTGCCCCGCACTGAATCGCAACCCGTACCACGACTGCCCCCAGTGCGCTCCGTCCCGGCGGGATCACGAGAGGCCGCAAGGCGGCTCTTTGCAATCTCAGGCCCGATCGAAGGCACTATGGTGGAGACCTATCTGCGACGCCGCGGAATAGCGCGCGCGCACCATAGTGGCAGCCTCCGCTTCCATCCGCGCTGCTACTATCGCCCTGACGAGCACCTGCCGCCCGAGACCTGGCCGGCGATGATCGCCTGCGTCACCGACCTGGTTGGCAGCATTACCGGCGTGCACCGCACCTGGCTCGATCCAGACGGCTTTGATCGCATTCGACTCGGCAAGGCGCCGATCGACACGCCGCGACGCGCCATGGGCGATCTGCTGGGCAATGCGGTTCGCTTCGGTGCGCCGGACGACGACGTGCTTGTGGCCGGCGAAGGCATCGAAACCATGCTCTCGCTGCGTTGTGCGCTGCCAACATTGCCGATGGCCGCGGCGCTGTCGGCCAATCACCTCGCAGCCATGCTGCTGTCGTCAAGCTTGCGTCGGCTCTATATCGCGCGGGACGCTGACGCTGCTGGAGACTTGGTGCAAGCCACTCTGTTGAACCGCGCACAAGCGGCCGGCATCGAAGCAATCCCCTTGTCACCTCGGCTGGGCGATTTCAACGAGGATCTGCACGTCTTTGGCCTCGATACCCTCCGAGCAGCGTTGCGGATTCAGCTTGCACCGGAGGACGTCTCCCGCTTCCTGCTCTTGCCGGCCACTGTCGTTTAGGCGGCGCTTAGCTCCAATCAACGTCGACAGCTCGGTCGCGGGGCGGCCCAATGCCGGAGAGCCGCGACCTCGGCCTTCTAGAGGGCGATCGGACGGCAAGCGGCCCCGGCCGCCAATGGCTACGACCGGCTATTTTCCGCCGGCCCTGCGGGCCTTTGCATCGCGAAGCAAAATAGCCGGCCTTCGCCATCCTCCGCTGGCGCTTCGGCCCTCCGCGCTGCTTCGGGTTCTGGCCCGTTCCGCCCGCCGTCTGAGTGATCGCCACGAAGGCCGCGATGGGCGCGGCCGATCCGGCAAAGGACCACATCCCATGACCGATTATGACGACATCGAACCGCCGCACGCTTCATCTGCCACCGACCTCGTCCTCAACGAATTGCAGCTCTTTGGCTACCGTCCATTCGACGACCAGCCCGATCCGAGACCCCTGCCAGAAGGCAAGGTGATCGCCGGTGCCGTCGCCGATATTTTCGACGCCCTGGTCGCTACCCTGAGCGACACGCGGCTCGAGCCCGACCTTCCGGATCTGCTGTGGTCGACGGTCAACCTCTTCCATCGTGCCACCGATCGCATCGTCCGGCAGCTCGACGATAATGAGCAGGCCCAACGCAGGAGCCAGCGCGAGCAGAACGGCTCGGAAGTACGCTCGGTCGAGCTCGAGCGCTTGACGGCAGAAGGCATCACGCTGATCGAACGCCGCAACTGCTTGGAGCTCTTCCGCGATCAGGCCATCGAACTCTTTGAGGTCCACACCGGCTCATCCTGGCGCCCTCGATCGGGATCACTGGTCAACCATCGCACGCTCACGGCGGCGATGATCGACTCCCGCGACTTCATCGCAGCCAAGCGCCGCGCCGAAACCGAGGTCATGCTGCCTCCCGGACCGAAGGTCGCACTGACCGGCGGCTTCGACTGCAACGACCACCGCTTGATCTGGGATCGTCTCGACAAGGTTCACGCCAAGCATCCCGACATGGTCTTGATCCACGGCGGCTCGCCAAAGGGCGCCGAGCTGATCGCCTCCAAATGGGCGACCACCCGCAAGGTCCCACAGATCGCTTTCAAGCCGGACTGGACGAGGCACGCGAAGGCAGCACCGTTCAAGCGCAACGACGCCATGCTCGAACTCCCGCCGATCGGCGTCATGCATTTCCCGGGCACCGGAATCCAGGACAACCTTGCCGACAAGGCGAAGCGCCTCGGGATCGCCGTTTGGAAATTCGGCGCCTCGTGAGCGCCGACCTGCCATCTTCCACACCACCGAGGCGGAGTTGCATCGCCGCAACTCCGCCTAGTTTCGATTGCATATCCAAGACTGCGCCGTGGTGGTGGTGGAAGGCGCAACCATATCCCCTTTGCATATGGAGCCACCACCATGCTCGCCTTTGGACCTCTCCTGAACTTCGCTGGCATTGGCTTGTTCTGCTGGCTGATCTTCACGCTGGCGGTATACGCCCTGCCATTCTTTGTCGGACTCAACGTCTTCCTAATGGCATTGCACGGCGGCGCCGGCATCCTCGGAGCGCCGCTTGCTGGCATTGCTGCCGGCGGGATAACACTCGCGATCGGTCAAAGGGCCTTCGCAATGACACGCTCTGGGATCATCCGTGCCATCATTGCCGCCCTGTTTGCTGTCCCGGCGACGCTTGCTGGCTATCAGGTCGTATTTGTGATGTCGCAAGTCGGCGTGCCATCATTGGCTTGGCGTGAGATCTTCGCCTGTCTCGGCGCGATCTTCATTGGCGGCGCGGCGTGGACGCGGTTGACCATCTTCACCGAGGGCCGCCCGCTCGATTCGGGCACGGAGGCCAGGAGAGATCCTCAACCAGTTCTCTCAGCCGCAGCGCATCAGCAATGATCCTGTGCCATCTGCATGTCGAACTTGTCGACTACAGCAGCACGCCGACGGGTCATCGAGCTTGAGCGAAAGGTAGTCGCGACCCTCCTCGCAACACTTCGATAAGATGGCAGTGATTGCGTCCGGTGCCCATAGATGCGGCGCTGGAGCCGTTCGTTCGCGGTTGGCCTTGTACTGACGATATCGCCCTTTTTCTTCCTTCGTTTCTTTTCCTACGCTGAATCGTTTCGACCTCTTGCCGAGCCGAACCGAAGCCCGCCATCTTCTCTCGGATTTGTGGTTCAGCACGCGACGCACGTGGCCTCTTTGATGGCTCGATCTGGCCGAAGACCGGCTGCGCCTCGATCGTCTGAGCCGCAACGCTGTCGACACGACTTTCTTCCCCTGGGCTAACGCCCATTCCTCGCGAGGCAAGAAAGTCGCTACGACAGCGTCCTCCGCTGCGCTCCAGCCCTTCGGGTGCGTCGCCGATCGCCTTCGGCCTGTAGATCGCCATCGAGGCCGCGGTGGTCGCGGGCTCGAAACACAAACAGGAGAAGTGACATGGCTACCATCGGCATTTTCAAGAAGGTCGGCAACGATTTCCAGGGCGAGATCAACACTCTGAACCTGAGCAAGGCCGTTCGAATCGTCGCCGAGCAGAACCGCTCTTCCAACGAGAACGCACCCAGCCACCGCGTCTTTGTGGGCCGGGCCGATTATGCGTAGCGCGGGATTATGCGGAGTCGTTGGCTGGTAGCCGCGGTTTTCCCGGGCTTTTGTGGTTGCGCCGCTCCGCATAATAACGA
>LNFM01000213.1_pt1 | contig 49101 bp, 39 predicted proteins | sample 596031 | NCBI WGS metagenome assembly LNFM01 (sample SAMN04254537, study PRJNA301005) | activated carbon metagenome | isolation source: dual media filters at the Ann Arbor, Michigan drinking water treatment plant | place: USA: Ann Arbor
CTCACCGAAGCCGCCGAAACCGTCGTGCTCAACGCCGGTAGCTCCAGCAACCCATTGGTCACCACCGGTGACACCGGCAGCGGCACCATCACCGCGAATGACGCGCCTCCAACGGCGGGTGGATGCTATGTCACTGGCACTGAAGATACGCCGTTCGTATTTAGCTGGGCAGCCTTCAATGTGGCTGACTCAGATTCAGCTGCCGCTAGCTTGTCGATCCGTGTGACCACGTTGCCGACTGATGGCACGTTGCAAGTGTCGACTAATGGCACCACATGGACTTCAGTGGCGGCTAATCAGCTGATCAGCAAGGCAACTGTTGATGCGGGATGGTTCCGTTTTGTGCCAGACACCAACGAATCGGGTGCTGATGCCTTTGGTGGAACGTCGACTGGCAACAGGCAGTCTGATTACGCCAGCTTTAACTATCAGGGCTATGACGGTACCCAGAATAGTGCGACTGCTACTGCTCGTATCGACATCACACCTGTCGTTGATGCGCCAACCGTTACTGCAAGCAACGCTAGTGGTACGGAAGGTCAGTGGGTGAGCCTGACGTTGTCGGCTGCACTGACGGATCTTGACGGTTCAGAAGCCCTCTCTGGACGCCTTCTGACGGGCATCCCCATTGGCGCATCTATTACTGATGGAACCAACACATTTACGGCTACCGCTGGTAATACTTCTCTGAGTTTGACCGGCTGGAATCTCTCCGCACTTCAATTCCAAGGATCGGCCACAGGGACCAGCCAAACTTACACAATGACATTGTCGGCGACCAGCACAGAGTCGAGTACTGGCTCTGCGACGACTAGTGCAGTTTCCTTCAATGTCACAGTTACTGATACAGCTCCTGTCGCTATTGCGGATACGGATAGTGTTGGTGTTGGTGCGACCACTACGGGTAATGTCATTACAGGCGCTGGTGGTGTTTCGGCTGACACGCTTGGTTTCGACACGGCTCAATTGACGAATGTGAGCTATGTTGGAACACCTCTTTCCAGTAGCAATGTTGGTGGGGTTTGGACAATTGCCACTACTAACGGCACGCTGACTATCAACCAAAGTGGTGCGTTTAGTTATGTGTCCAACTACGCAAACAAGTCTGTGTCGAATGCGACTTCAGCCGCCATATGGGATGCAGTCAATATCGATTATTACGGCTTTGACCGGGAAGGTGGCGTGGGCGACGCAAACCCATTTACGGGTGGCACATTCAGCGCGGGGTTGAATACAGCAACACTGACCGCTGGCGCAGCCTCATTGATTACCTTTGCGAATAACACGGGTATAGACGATGATGGCATGGGCGTTGAGCGCGGTAGCCTAGCGAATAATGCGAACAATCGTTTGGAGAACGGCGAGTTTATTGTTCTCGATATGAATATGGCGACCTCTGCCATGGCGGTTACCCTGAATAATCTGCCAACTGGCAACTCGGCAACGTGGTATGCCTATAGTGCATCGGGTGGGTATCTTGGTACAGGAACGATCGCTGGTGATGGCGACCAAATCGTAACTGCTACGATCACGTCCGTGCCTGGTGCTCGCTATCTTGTGTTTGCGGGAGGCGCCAATGATTATCGAATTGGTGGTGTGATTGCTCAGCCAGACCTATCTTCGATTACGCCTGATGTGTTTAACTACACATTAACGGATAGTGATGGTGATGCCTCCAGCACTACCTTGACAATCAATTCTAGTAGCCTGATTGGCGCTATCGCAGATATTGGAACTGTTTACGAGTCTGGCCTTGCTGCTGGCACTGAGGCAGGTCAAACATCGATAACAACTAGCGGTAATTTGCTTGCAAATGATACTGGCGTACCTAGTACGGTCGAGATCACTACAGTGGCAGGACAGACACCTGTTGGTGGTGTAATCACCGTAACCAATGCGATCGGTACGCTAACGGTTTACACCGTCACATCAGGTAGCAATCAAGTCGGCGACTACACATACACGCTGAATGCTGCCACAACACAGGGAAGCAATGATGCTCAAACCTTTAGCTATACCGCACGTAATACGCTAAGTGGCCAGACGTCGTCGTCGTCGCTAACGATCAATGTGATTGACGATGCCCCGATAGGCAGCAATGTCGTCCAAACCTTGCAGGCTGCTGCAACACTGCCAACCTACAATTTGGTACTAACCATTGACGTCTCAGGAAGTATGGACGGTATGGTTGGCAATACAGGTAAAACCAGATTGCAGGTTGCCAAGGAAGCCTTGGCCGAGATGATCCAAAAGTTTGATCAAATCGGGAATGTAAATGTTCAAATTGTCGCCTTCTCTGAAACGACATCCGAATCACCTTGGTATGTTGACAATCCTGCCGCTGCGTTGGCTTATATCAACTCACTTGAGCCATTGAGTGGCACCCGCTACTCAACCGCACTTGACGCAGTGATGAATGGGTTCACGCAACCCACTGCCGATAAGACAATCTTCTACTTCCTTTCTGATGGCGAACCCAATGCGGGCTATGAAGTTGGCGCCACGCAGCAAGCAACGTGGCAAAACTTCGTTGATGCAAATGGCGACTTGTCCTTCGGTATTGGTATCGGGACTTCGGTCAGTCTGACAGCGCTTAACCCGATTGCTTACCCGAATGGTACGAATGAGCCATATGCCATCGTGGTTGATGATCCTGCGGAGTTGGCCGATACCCTGCTTAGCACCGTTGAAGAGGGTATTGTTCTTGGGGATGTTTCTATACTTTCCAATTCTGGCGCGAGTGGGTTCCTAATTGGTGCGGACGGTGGGAATCTTCAAAGCGTTGTTGTGGATGGCGTTACTTACACTTACGTTGTTGGTTCGCCAAGTGTCACGGTAGTAACAGCCAAGGGTGGCGAGCTAACGATCAACTTCGTGACGGGTGAATATAGCTATCAACTCACTGTCAATACAACGATTCAAGGGCAGCAAGAGGTGTTCCCGATCACCGCTATCGATGGTGATGGAGATTCGAGGACCATTAATCTCACCATCAATCTTGATTACATTGCCAACCTTGACGCAAATCGGGACATCATTCTGACCAATGTGACAGATGGCTCAGCGCTTACGATATCAACGGAGGCGCTCACTCATAATGACTACACGGCGGGTACTACAAGCTTTACCGGCACAAGTACTCCGCTAGGTGGTACGGTTTCAACCGCTAGCGGCGTGGTGACTTTTGATCCAACATCGGCATTGGCAACTAGTACAAGCGACTTCGGGGTCACCTACACCACAATTAATGAAGCTGCAGGTGATAGTTTCTCCAATCCGCTGAATAACAGTATTGCCACAGCTGTAAATTTAACTAACCGCGGATTGTTCGGCCGGGTGACGGGCGTAGATGCCGCTGACCTTACTGACCCTGAGCTTCCAACAGTGAAATTCACTGGCACGCTGAATGCAACAAATGGGAATCAGGATTCTGATTACATCAGAGTCAGTTTGAGGGCGGGTGAAACAATTTATCTTGATGTTGATCGCGGCGTTGATGCTGGGGGGGCTGCAACGAGTATTGATTCACGCTTGTACCTCTATGATCAAGCAGGTAATCAGCTCGCAATTAACTCGACATCAGTAGCCGTGGACGCTGGTTCGACATCCACGGCCGATCCTTATTTGGCTTATACCGTTGGTGTTGCTGGTGACTATTACGTTCGAGTGCGCCACCAAAGCAATGCTACTGCCACAGATGCTGGCGGGAATTACGACTTGTGGATATCAATTAGTCCACAAGTCATTCCTTCCACTGCAGCGGTTGGTTTTGACTATACCCTGACAGACTCAGGAGAAAGCGATACTACATCTGCATCAGTTTATGGCGTGACCGGTTCTACCATCACGGGCAGTGCTACCGATGAAATTCTCTACGGCAGTGGGAGTGCTGACGTACTGCTGGGCAATGCTGGCAAGGATGTCTTACTGGGCAATGCGGGTGACGATACGCTTCGCGGTGGAAGTGGGGATGATCGACTTGAAGGTGGACAAGGCAGTGATACCCTAGATGGTGGTACTGGTGCAGATATATTGCTTGGTGGAGCCGGTAACGACACCCTTACCGGCGGTATTGGTGCCGATGTTTTTGTCTGGGATCTGGCAGACAAAGGTCCTTCTGGCACCCCAGCAATCGATACCATCACTGACTTTGATACCGTAAGCTCAAGTGACAAGCTTGATCTACGTGATCTGTTGGTTGGTGAGTTTAGTAGCGGGGGAAATGCCAATCTCGCAAACTTCTTGCACTTTGAGTTGAGTGGCGGCAATACGGTTTTGCATATTAGCTCGAATGGTGGGTTTGCCTCTGACAGTCATAATGTCGGCGGCACGCATTCCAGCGGTAGTGAAGACCAGACGATTGTGCTACAGGGCGTTGATCTGATCGGGTCGTTCACGACCGACCAACAGGTGATTCAGGATCTGCTCAACAGGGGCAAGCTGCAAACTGACTAAAAGCAAAGGCCCGGTGCAATACACATTGCACCGGGCCTAGTGAGTAAGATCATTTTTTAGTAAGTGATTTAGCCCTTGATGGCGGGTCCTGTTGCACCGTCAAAGCCGAGTAAGGCCAGTGCTTGAATTTCAGCGTCACTGGTCACGCCTTCGGCATAGACACTTAAGCCAATCGTATGTGCAATTGAAGAAAGCCCCTTAAGGAAGGCTTGGTTGCCGCTATTACTATCGATGCCGCGCACAAAACTTGAGTCGACCTTTAAATAATCTAGGCCAAGATCATGCAGTAAGCCAATCTGGCTGAAGTGTCGACCGAAATGCTCAATCCCCAAATGGCAACCGTATTGCTTAAGCTCAAGACACATTGCCCGGAAAGCATCAATCTGGTCAAAGGCACCGCCTTCCGGAATTTCCAGCCATAGGCGTGTGCTGATACCGCGATTTTGGCGGAGCAGGGCGTACAGTGCGTTACGGAAACTCTCATCGGCAATCGAGTTGGAAGATAAGTTGATGGCTAATCCATCCAACTGCGGTTGCTTACGCAAATCCTCTAAGCCTAATGCGATGGCGGCCAAATCTATCTTTGGTGTTAAGCGGAGGCGTTCAGCCACTGGCATGAATCGCCCTGCGGGCTGCCATTCGCCACTCGCATCAAACATCAAGCGTAATGGACATTCATGGTGAATGGTTTGCCCTGCGAAATCCGCGACGGGGAAATAAATCAGTTTCACCCAGTTGTTTTCCAAGGCGGCAGCAATTGTCTTGCCCCATTCTTCTGCACTGCGTGGCTGGTCATCCAAGTCTGCCGCATGTGCTTCACGTACCGCGTTTTCGCCACTGGCTTCGGCGCTGGCCAGGGCGTTGTCGGCTAGAGAGAGTAAGGTCCCCATATCCATTTGCGGCTGAAATAGGCTGGCGCCAATACAGACAAAGCTGCCTTCGCTGACATAAGTGGGGCTGAGATTGGCGATGTTATGCAGTAGCGTTTCTGCTTCGGTGCTCACGCTGTAGCGTTCGGGTAGTAGGAGTGCAAAGTCTGCACCATTGAGACGGGCTGCGAGTGCTGCACTTTGTTTTTCTCCGCAGCCACTTACGATTACTGCCACTTGCTTGAGCATGTTGTCTGTGGCTTCGCGGCCGAGGCGCCGATTGATGTCAGCTAGTTGTGTGATGCGGATCAGGAGTAGGGCGCCACCACTCGCATCTTCGCGGCTCAGCGCGTCGCGCAGCCTTGCCATGAAATAGTTGCGATTGGACAAACCAGTCAGTGGATCGTGATTCGCCTCACGACGCACCTCTTCCAAGCGGGCCGCCTCGTCATCGAACATGGTCTTGATTTGCGCAACGGTAGCGTTCATGGCGCTGGCAAGCTGACGCAGCTCTGGGACATTAGGTTCTGGAATGGTGATAAAGCGTCGCTCGGTGATCGCTCGTGCCTGTTGAATGACCATTTGCAAAGGGCGACGTAGTCGGCGCAGGACCAAATGCCCCAGATAGCAGCCCAGCATGCCAGCGACCATTAATGCCACAATCATCTTCCATACGCTCTTCCAGAGGGAGTTGTAGGCAAAGCGGCTGTGGCTGGCCAGCTCAATAGTGCCGTACTGCTTCCAACCATCAGTGATCTGCGCATGTCCTGACTCAATGCGGAGGGGTAGGATTTTGATAAACCAATCGGGTGCGCCAAGGTCGCCACCTTGGCTACTGCGTTCGGTGATTATTTGACCGCTTGGATCTGTAACGCGGATCAGCTCATAGTGTCCGCTATCAAACAGGGCAGATACGGCCAGCTCGACAGAAACGTCATCCGGACGTTGCTGACTCAACGACAGCGCAAGTGCTGAGGCGTTGTCGGTGTTCTTCATGTTCAGCTGTTCCGACAAATAGACGCGTGCCGAAAGTGTTGATACAAGAAGGCTGCCTAGCAATGCGTGCAGCATGCTGACGATAATGGCGAGCCAGAGTTGTCGGTACATGGACATGGTTATTCTCTCTTCCTATCGACCTGATTTAGTCGAAACCTTCGTTACGAGCACGTTGTAATAAGTCCTGCCAGCGGGACAGGCGGCTGGTGCCGCCGGGGCCTTGCGTATCTCGCCCGCCAGCACCTTGCCAGATACCCTGGCTGTTGAAACTGAAAATTGGTTGTAAATCTGTCCGGCGCGAGGCGGGACGGATGTCAGTGATCAGGTTATCCAAGACGACCGGTTCGGCATCCGGATCGGCGTACCAGGCAAGCACCATGTGCGCCTGCATGACCGTACTGGTTGGGCCGCCAATCCGTGCCTTGACATAGACCAGCCGTAATTGCTCATTAGGTACACCCATGTTGAGCAGGGAAAAGTATTTTGCGATGGCAAAATCCTCGCAGTCGCCTGCGCCTTTTCCTAATGTTTCCATTGGCGTAGCCCAATAATCCGCTTGTCCCCAGGCTTTTTGATCGTCGGCGAATTGAACGCGGCGATTGAAAAACTCGTTAGTTCGGCGCAAGTTGTCCTGCAAGTTGCGCGTCCGGCTGTCATCAATCAGCTTTTGCCAGTCTTGGAAATTACGAGTACCAGCGTTGCCAAACATGCGTGTCAGATTGGCGAACAAACGCTCATTGTCGAGCGCAAATACTGGGATAGTCAGGCAACAGACGAAAGCCAATAGAAACAGGCGTCGCAATCTATGCGAAACGCTTGAAATCATAGGCAAAGTTGGTGTTGTCTTCGTCATGGTCTGCAGAGTATGCAATATACTAGGACTTGGCTACAACCTGCATATAAAAATATACTGCCATGCCCCTACTTCCCGCTCATTTGGGCCGTAAACCACAAAAGATCTCTGTTCTTGCTGTCTTGGCCGCATGTGCCGCACTTGCTCACGCACAGTTGCCGCCACCGCCGCCTGCACAGGTCGCACCTTCAGGTGCGTCGACTCCAGCACGCCATGTGCTCAAAGACGTTGTTCAGCAAGCCATTTTGACTCAACCGGAAGTTCAATTTCGCTGGCATGCATTTTTGGCCGCAGACTATGAGCATGATGCAGCCATCGGTGGTTATTTGCCCAAGCTTGATTTGACGGCGGGACGAGGTAAAGAGCAACGTGATGATCCTGTGGTCCGCCGCGATTACACCCGTAACTCATCTTCTTTAACCTTAACTCAGATGCTGTATGACGGCTTTTTCACGAGAAATGAAGTGAAACGGCTTGATCATGCGCGCATGACAAAGCTCTTCGAATTGCAGGATGCGTCAGAGACTGTTGCGCTGGAAGCGGCTCGCGCTTACTTGGACGTCCTGCGTTATCGCCGGTTGGTTCTCCTGACCGAAGAAAACTATGTGCGCCACCGTTCTGTGCTTGAGCAAATTCAACTCAAGGTCAAAGCAGGCGTAGGGCGTCGTGTCGACCTTGAGCAGGCTTCAGGTCGTTTTGCCTTGGCGGAATCTAATCTTCTGATTGAAACTTCCAATCTTCATGATGTCACCGCACGCTTTCAGCGACTGATTGGGACATCACCAGCGATTGACATGGTAGAGCCAGAGCCGCTTAACAAGAGCTTGCCCCCCAATCCGAACGCGGCTCAGGCCATTGCCCAATTAAACAATCCTGCCTTGCGGGCTGCGGTTGAAAATGTGCGCTCGGCTGATGCGGCTCACTCAACTCGAGCCGCCAATTTCCAGCCGCGGTTTGATCTGCGCTTGCGCGAAGATCGTGGCCGCGACATCAATGGTTTGCTCGGCACCACCGATAACCGCGTGGCTGAAGTCGTGATGAGCTGGAATTTGTTCAACGGTTTTTCGGACGTTAACCGCCGCCGTCAGTTTGCAGAGCAGCTCAATGTAGCCCGTGACCTCCGTGACAAGTCCTGTCGCGATATGCGTCAGACACTTGCGATTGCCTATAACGACGCTCGCAAGTTGAATGAACAACTTGGCTATCTCGATCAGCATCAGCTATCGATTGAAAAGGCCAGAGATGCCTATCGCAAGCAGTTTGATATCGGCCAACGTACCCTGCTTGACGTACTGGATACCGAAAACGAGCTCTTCCAAGCACGTCGTGCTTACACCAATGCTGAGGTTGATTTGCAACTGGCGTATGCCCGAACCCTAGCAGGTATGGGCCGCTTGCTGGAAACGCTTGGTTTGTCGCGCATGGATGCGGATGCGAAAAAGGAAGCGGAGCGTTGGGCTGCAGAAGGCGATGGCGCGCAGCAATGCCCGCCTGATGCCCCTGTGCTTTACGTCGCTGATAAGAAGGCGCTCGATGAGCGTGCTGCGGAAATGTTGCGCGAGTTGGCGCCACGCAGTGCCGATGCGGCTACGGTTGTTCCAGAAGTTGAATCTCCAGTCCATAGTGTGGGCCTTGCGCTTAAGGCTTGGACTACGAACTGGAGCAGCCGTAATGTCCAGCCTTATCTGGACAGCTACGCAAAAACCTTTGTACCTGCCGATGGCAGCAGTCTCTCCACTTGGTCGGGCAAGCGTAAGGCTGCCTTGGAGCGTGCAGGGGAGATTCGTCTCGACCTTGCCGATGTAAAGGTTGAGGTGGGCGATGCGACTCATGCGCGCACCAGCTTCACCCAGCACTACAACGCTGCTCAGTATCAGGACTCGGTCAAAAAGGTCTTACAGTGGGAGCGTATTGAAGGTCGCTGGTTGATCACCTCTGAGACCTCCTCCAAACTCCCTAAGGAGGCGGCACGGGCTACTGTAGTCCCCGTCGCTACGCCAACCCCTGCAGTTGTTCCGGCCAAGAGTGCAACGATCTCGGCTCCAGCGCCTGTCGCACCTTAACTCGCGTTAAGGGCAACAAAAAAGCCGCGCAGATGCGCGGCTTTTTTGTTGCCCTGCCGGTAAGGGCGGGGAGGCGTCAGCATCAAAGTGCGGCGTGTTCCGCCTTCTCTTCAATGGTGAGCTTGATCTTGCCTTCCTCGTCGCTGTCCTGATCGAGATCGATGGTGACCTTACCGCCATGGACCAGACGACCAAACAGCAGCTCATCGGCAAGTGCCGAGCGGATGCTGTCCTGAATTAGACGTGACATCGGGCGGGCACCCATCAGTGGGTCGAAGCCCTTTTCGGCGAGCCAGGCACGCAGTGCATCGGTAAAGATAGCCTCGACCTTCTTCTCGTGCAGCTGTGCTTCCAGTTGCATCAGGAACTTGTCGACCACGCGCAGGATGATTTCTGCGTCGAGGGCGGCGAAGGAGATGATGGCATCCAGACGGTTGCGGAACTCCGGCGTGAACAGGCGCTTGATATCGCCCATTTCGTCACCGGCTTGCTTGCTGTTGGTGAAGCCGATGCTGGTCTTCTGCAGGGCTTCAGCACCCGCGTTGGTCGTCATGATGATGACCACATTGCGGAAGTCGGCCTTGCGTCCGTTGTTATCCGTCAGCGTGCCATGGTCCATGACCTGCAGCAGGATATTAAAGATGTCCGGGTGTGCCTTCTCGATTTCGTCGAGCAGCAGTACGGCATGTGGCTTTTTGGTGACCGCCTCAGTGAGTAGCCCGCCTTGGTCGAAGCCAACATAACCGGGAGGCGCGCCGATCAGGCGGCTCACCGCGTGACGCTCCATGTACTCGGACATGTCGAAGCGGATCAGCTCAATACCCATGCAGTAGGCGAGTTGGCGGGCCACCTCGGTCTTGCCGACGCCGGTAGGGCCGGAGAAGAGGAAGGAACCAATCGGCTTCTGTGGGTTGCCCAGGCCTGAACGCGACATTTTGATCGCCTTAGCCAGTGCATCGATCGCTTTGTCTTGACCGAATACCACGGTACGCAGATCGCGATCCAAGTTCTTCAGCGCACTGCGGTCGTCCGCAGAGACGTGTTGCGGCGGGATGCGTGCAATCTTCGCGACGATGTCCTCGATCTCGCCCTTGCCGATGACCTTCTTCTGCTTTGACTTTGGCAGGATGCGCTGTGCTGCACCAGCCTCGTCGATCACGTCAATGGCCTTGTCCGGCAAATGGCGGTCATTGATAAACTTGGCAGCAAGCTCGGCAGCGCTGGAAATTGCCGCAGCCGAATATTTGACGCCATGGTGCTCTTCAAAGCGAGACTTCAAGCCGCGCAGGATAGACACGGTCTCGTCGACTGAAGGCTCATTGACATCAACCTTCTGGAAGCGGCGGGAGAGGGCGTGATCCTTTTCGAAAACACCACGGAATTCGTTATAAGTCGTGGCACCGATGCACTTCAGCGCGCCCGAGGACAGGGCCGGCTTCAACAAATTGGAGGCATCCAAGGTGCCGCCCGATGCTGAACCTGCACCGATTAGGGTGTGGATTTCATCGATAAACAGGATGGCATCTGGATTGTCGGCCAATTGCTTGAGGACAGCCTTCAGGCGCTGCTCAAAGTCACCGCGATACTTGGTGCCAGCGAGAAGGGCGCCCATGTCGAGCGAGTAGACAACCGCGTTCTGCAGGATCTCAGGAATCTTGCCTTCAACGATACGATGCGCCAGGCCTTCAGCAATGGCGGTCTTGCCTACGCCGGCTTCACCGACGAGGAGCGGGTTGTTCTTGCGACGCCGGCACAGCGTCTGAATCACGCGCTCCAGCTCTTTATCTCGGCCAATCAGCGGGTCGATCTTGCCAACCAGCACCAGAGAATTCAGGTTCTGGGTATAGCTTTCGAGTGCACCGCCCTTTTCAGCGGGTTCAGCCTCGGCCTCAACTGGCTCTTCCTTGCCTGCAGGAGCAGGGTTCTTGCCGACGCCGTGGGAGATGAAGTTCACAACGTCTAGACGGGTGATGCCCTGACGCTGGAGGAAATACACCGCATGCGAATCCTTCTCGCCGAAGATGGCGACCAGCACATTGGCGCCAGTAACTTCCTTCTTGCCCGACGATTGCACATGCAGGATGGCGCGCTGGATGACGCGCTGGAAACCCAGCGTTGGCTGGGTTTCGATTTCTTCGGTGCCGCCCACGGTAGGGGTATGTTCGCCGATGAAGTCGTCCAGCTCCTTGCGGAGGGCGTCAATATCGGCGGCGCAGGCGCGCAGTACCTCGGCCGCAGAGGGATTGTCGATCAACGTCAGCAGCAGGTGCTCCACGGTGATGAATTCATGACGCTTTTGCCGGGCTTCGACAAAGGCCATGTGCAAGCTGACTTCAAGTTCCTGCGCAATCATTTCAATTCTCCTCCATTACGCACACCAGCGGATGCTGATGCTGGCGCGCGAATGTGTTGACCTGCTCTTTCTTGGTTGCTGCCACGTCACGCGGGTAAACCCCGCATACGCCCCGTCCTTCTCGATGCACTTGCAACATCACCACGGTAGCGCGTTCCCTGTCTAGGTTGAAAAATTTCTGCAACACCACGACGACAAAATCCATAGGGGTGTAGTCGTCGTTCAGCAGCATAACCTTGTACATCGGTGGCGGTGCTGTGCGAGCCTTGCTTGTCTCCAGCACGACTCCATTGCCGCTCTCATCTTTGCGTGTGGCCATGTTTTGATTCTAATGGGATTTGCCAACTGTGCAACCAGAATACAGGGGCCTTACCTACGCTTGATGTGCCCTTTGGTTCCTAGCTGGGGCCGGATTCATGAAAGGCAAGATGTTGCATATATGATTAATTTATTAGCTGTGGGCATAAAAAATATGTTGACGACAAAAACGGAAGTGAGTAAAAAGACCACCGTGTTTGTTTCAAGTTGCAGCGCAGTGACGGAATCACGTAGTTCCCTCAAGAACATTTCCCCTGTGATGTCTGAATGCAAACATGCCCTGGCATGTACCGCCTCGCGCGGTGTGTCGGTTCGTTCTACATCTTAAGGAAAGACGCAATATGGCAACCGGTACTGTTAAGTGGTTTAACGATTCCAAGGGTTACGGCTTCATTACGCCGGATGACGGCAGCGAAGATCTCTTCGCCCACTTCTCCGCGATCACGATGGCCGGCTTCAAGACACTCAAGGAAGGTGAAAAAGTGTCCTTCGAGGTGACGCAAGGTCCAAAGGGCAAGCAAGCCTCGAATATTCAGAAGCCCTGATCGCTCAGTACCTGAGTTATCAGGTTGCTGGATTGGCCCGCCGCGCTGTCCGCCCGGCGGGTTTTTGTTTTTGGGTGGTGGCAAGGGCTATCATCGCCACACTTGCCGAACAGCTGGCAACGCTGCCATGACCAAAATAATTCTCCTCAACAAGCCCTATGGTGTTCTGACGCAATTTTCTCCCGCTGAAGGCAAGCAAACCCTCAAGGACTACATTCCTGTGCCCGGCGTCTATGCCGCCGGCCGTCTGGATGCCGACAGTGAGGGGTTGTTGTTGCTGACGGACGATGGCGCCTTGCAGGCGCGCATCGCGCATTCGCGCTTCAAGTTGGGCAAGACCTACTGGGCGCAGGTTGAGGGCGTGCCCTCCGCCGAGCAGCTCACCCAACTGCAAGGGCGGCTGGATCTGGGTGATTTTGTGACGCAGCCCTGTCAGGCAAAGCAAATTCCTGAGCCGGACAATCTGTGGGCACGCACCCCACCCATTCGTTTCCGTCTCTCGGTGCCTACCAGCTGGATAGAGCTGGTTATTCATGAGGGCAAAAATCGCCAGGTCCGGCGTATGACGGCAAAGGTTGGTCTACCTACCTTGCGGCTGATTCGTGCTGCAATTGGCCCATGGATGCTGGCCGACTTACCGCCGGGTGCATGGCGTGAAACGCGAGAGATTCCACCAGAGCTTAGTCTGCGTGAGCGCGCCAATCTGCGCCGTCATTATTGAGTGACATTGCGTCCCGCCAATTTTTGGTGAGCGGTGCATACTAGCGGTATCTGTTTTTATGCGAGTTGTTATGAGCGTTCAGTTTTATGTACGTACGATGCTTTGGCTGGTGCTGGCAGGTTTTAGCGTTGCCTCCCATGCGAGCGGTATTCTCGACCTCACGATAGGGATGTATCGCGTGCAGGCTGAAGTTGCACATACCGAGCCTTTGCGTCAGCGCGGGCTGATGCACCGGAAGGAAATGTTGGCGCATCAGGGCATGTTGTTTGTTTTCCCAGAGCGCGCAACGCATTGCATGTGGATGCGCAATACCTTCCTGCCATTGGCGGTGGCATTTATTGGTGAGGATGGCAAAATCATCAATGTTGAAGAAATGGAACCACAGACTGAAACGAACCATTGCGCGGCTAAGCCAGCACGTTACGCGCTGGAGATGAATCGCGGCTGGTTCAAGCAGCGTGGCTTTATTGCGGGTACGCCGATTCAGGGCATAGAGCGTGCACCTGCGCCGCAGTAGTCCGTTTAATTTCTTTGTTGCTTGTTCATTTCGGGAGTTGCTATGTTGCGTGTGTCATTTCGTCAGTGCTTGATCTTTCTGTCCGCACTTGTGGCGTTCAATGCGCATGCGCTGGATCTGTCAGGTGTGACGCAGAAGGAAGCCGGAAGCGGCCTCAAAGAAACCCTGACACATGCGTCTGAAGCGGCAGTATCGCAACTGGGTGCGGCAGATGGCTTTCTGAACAATCCCAAGGTCAAAATCCCCTTGCCGGATGGGCTCAAGCAGGCTGAGAAGGCCATGAAGCTGCTTGGTAAGGGAGATCAATTCCAAGCGCTGGAGGTCAGCATCAATCGTGCCGCTGAGGCGGCAATGCCGGAGGCAAAGGCGCTGCTGATCAATGCAGTGAAAAGCATGTCGGTACAGGACGCGAAAAGCATTCTCAGCGGCGGTGATGACGCGGTGACGCAGTTTTTCCGTTCTAAAACCGAGACGCAGCTCGGACAAAAATTCCTGCCTATCGTCAAAGGGGCGACCGATCGCGTTGGCTTAGCCAAGCAATATAACAAGGTAGCAGATCAGGCTGCTTCATTTGGCGCCATCAAGAAGGAAGACAGCAAGATCGAGAGCTACGTCACGCGTAAGGCGCTAGATGGCCTGTTCCTGACTTTGGCGGAGGAAGAGCGCGCCATCCGTAATGACCCGGTTGGAACCGGCTCAGCCTTGCTCAAGAAAATTTTTGCTAACTAACCCAGCTAAGCCATCGGGAACTTCCGTTCAACAACGGTCTCCCATTCACTTTACCTTCTGCGGGACACGTCGAACATGAATGCCAACGCTCAACTGCACGCTCTTGGTCAAAGCCTCTGGCTGGACAACATCACACGGGAAATGCTCGAGGATGGCACGCTCAAGCGTTACATCGACACCCTGTCGGTCACTGGTCTGACTTCCAATCCAAGCATTTTCGATGCAGCAATTGGCAATACTACTGCTTACGATACTGCGATTGTTGCGAAGGCTAAGCAGGGCTTGAGTGGCGAGAGCCTATTCAATGAGCTGGCGCTGGAAGATCTGCGCCGCGCCGCCGATTTGTTCCGCCCTATCTACGATGCAACCGGCGGTGTGGATGGTTGGGTCTCGATGGAAGTGTCACCGCTGCTTGCCGACGATACTGCCGGGACATTTGCTGCTGCCAAGGCCATTCATGAGCAGGCCATGCGCATTAATCTATTCGTCAAGATTCCGGGCACGCCAGCCGGCATTCCTGCGATTGAAGAAGCGATCTTCGCGGGCGTGCCGGTCAATGTGACGCTGTTGTTCTCGCGTGAGCAGTATCTGGCTGCAGCAGAAGCCTATTTGCGCGGGCTTGAGCGTCGCCATGCAGCAGGTTTATCTTTGGATGTTGCCTCAGTGGCCTCTGTGTTCATCAGCCGTTGGGATGCTGCCGTGAGCGGTAAGGTGCCAGAAAAGTTGCGCAATAAGCTGGGCATTGCTATCGGTGGCCGAACCTATCGTGCGTATCGTTCGCTACTGGCTTCTGATCGCTGGAAGGCATTGGCAAAAGCAGGGGCGCAACCGCAGCGGTTGCTGTGGGCAAGCACGGGTACCAAGGACCCAGCCGCTTCGCCAATTCTCTATATCGAGACGCTGGCGGTTGCTGATACGGTGAATACCATCCCGGAGAAGACCTTGCTGGCCCTGGCTGCGCACACGGAGGAGCTGAATCACGAGCTCGCTTCAGCGAGCGCTGCAGCTGAGACTGTGCTGTCGGCGTATATCGGTTCAGGCATCGATATCAACGCCTTGGCTGAGCGTTTACAGCTTGAGGGGGCTGAGGCTTTCGTTAAGTCTTGGCAGCAGATGTTGCAACGTATCGAAACTAAGAGCAGCGCGTTAGCTGGCGACTGAGATTCAGACCTGACTGGCTTTGCTTGATAAAAGCTCAGCCAGAGGCAGGCTAGGCGACCGTGACGCGGTTCCTGCCTTGATGTTTGGATTCGTACAAGGCCCGATCAGCGCGCACGATAAAGTCCTTTACGGATTCTGAGGGCTGGTATCGGCTTACCCCGAATGAGACAGTGATGCTTTCCAGCACCTCATCCTGTCCGTTCCGAAGAATGCGGCTGCGGGCGATGGTGGAACGAATTTTTTCAGCTAAGGCGCACGCACCTTCGAGGGGTGTTTCCGGCAGGATCACCACAAACTCTTCACCTCCATAGCGGGCGGCGAGGTCGGATCCCTTGATGTTAGTTCTGAGGATCTCGGCGACGGTTTGAATCACCTTGTCACCAAAAACGTGACCATAGGTATCGTTGATCTTTTTGAAGTTGTCGATATCCGCCATGAGTAAGCAGATACCACGGCTGTCATCGTTTAATTTGGCCAGATGCTGAGCCAGTGCCAAATCAAATCCCTTGCGGTTGCTCAGCCCGGTTAGGCCGTCAGATAGCGCATCTTCACGCGCAAGCGAGACTTCCTGCTCTAGGCGTTTAATTTCCTGTTGGCTTTGCTCTAGACGATGCTTGAGTGTGCTCACAGCATCCTGCATCTCGTGTGCATCTTGGCGCATTTGGGCCAAGCCACTCGTATCATTTTGTGCCAGCTCGATTGCCAGACGCGCAAGTGAGTTACCGAAACGGCTAGCCTGATCACCTGCCACCTCAGCGGAGTTCGCCATATTGGTCAGTACTTGATCAATTTCGACTGAAATATTGCGCGCCAAGTCCTCATTGATATCAGCAATATGACGGCAGTAAAGTTGCCAAGTCGTATCTTCGTCCAGCAGGCGCTGTTGGGCCGTGAGCGCATCAACCTGCTCCTTGAGCGTCTTGTTAATGCCAGCAACGTATTCGTACCAGACGGCATAGCTGACCGGATGCAGGGCAGTATGCTGTTTCGTCATCAAGGGCAAGGCTTGGCGCAGGTACTCTGCACTTTTGGCGGGCGTGTCGTTGTAGCGCATCGCGTTAACTGCCCTGTTGAAGGGTGTAATGCATAGATTAAGTTACGAGGGGTGTTTGAACCTTAGGGTTCAAAATTAGCATTTTAAAACTAAATTCTATTGCTTAAACAGCACTTTGTGCTGTCTACAGACCAACCTGTTGTTCAGTCAGTGTTCGTATCGAGCAACGATCGGGCAGAAAAAACGGGGCATGTGCCCCGTTTTTTCATGCTGTTCAGCGTATCCGCTTAAGCGAAGTTGGCTGCAGCAAAGTCCCAGTTTGCGAGGCTGCTGAGGAAGGTCTCAACGAACTTCGGACGGGCATTGCGGTAGTCGATGTAGTAGGCGTGTTCCCAGACGTCGATGGTCAGCAGGGCCTTGCCTTCGCCGCTCTTCAGCGGGGTGCCAGCTGGGCCGGTGTTGACGATGTCTAGGCTGCCATCAGCCTTCTTGACCAGCCAGGTCCAGCCTGAGCCGAAGTTGCCAACGGCGGACGCTTGGAAAGCCTTCTTGAATTCGTCGAACGAACCCCACTTAGCGTTGATGGCATCCGCCAGCGCGCCAGTCGGAGCGCCGCCGCCATTCGGCTTCATGCTGCTCCAGAAGAAGGTGTGGTTCCAGACTTGGGCTGCGTTGTTGTAGATGCCGCCAGCCGGGGCCTTCTTGATGATCTCTTCGAGCGACAGGGTTTCGTACTCGGTGCCTGGGATCAGGTTGTTCAGGTTGGTCACATAGGCTTGATGGTGCTTGCCGTAGTGGAATTCAAACGTCTCGGCCGAGATGTGTGGCGCCAAGGCGTCTTGTGCGTAGGGCAGGGCGGGCAGAGTGTGTGCCATATTGTTTTCTCCAGTTGCGGTTGGGGTGTTGCTATTTGTAGTCAAGCCTGAGCATTCTAGTCGAATCTGTGAGGCTGGCAAGCCACGATCCTTGCATATGCTTATTCGATATCTTCGATGCGTCCGCTGGCACTTCCCTGGCCAAAGCGCAGCTGGACATGCTCGCCGATCTGCAGCTGGCGGCTGTCATTGACGATACGGCCTTGAGCGTCTCGCACGATGCTGTAGCCACGGGCCAGCGTGGCTTCGGGATTGAGGTGCAGTAGGGCTGGACCGAGGCGGTCGCAAGCCCCTTGCAGGGTTTGTAGGCGTTGTCGTAGGTTATGCCCTAGCGTGTGTGCAAGCAGTTGCAACTGTCCTTGCCGGGCAGCTAACTGCGGACGCGCGCGTTGCAGCGCGAATTGCTGCTGGCCAATGCCTTGGCGACGAATCCGTTGGGCGGTATGAATGCCATTGCGCATGCGCTCCTGCAGCAGGAGCAATTGCTGATGTGCGTGTTGTAGCCGCTGTTGGGGGGAGATTAATCTGTGGCTGAGCAGGTCAAGCGCCTGCATGCGACTTTCCAGTTGTTGTTGCATCAGCGATTGCAGCTGATCCTGCAGTTGTTGCACTTCGCCTTGTGCCTGGAACCACCCATGGCTAACCAATTCGGCCGCGGCAGTCGGCGTAGCGGCGCGTAGGTCGGCGGCGAAATCGGCGATCGTGAAGTCTGTTTCGTGGCCCACGCCGCTGATGACGGGGATGGTGCTTTCGGCGATGGCACGGGCGCTCAGCTCTTCATTGAATGCCCACAAGTCCTCGATACTGCCGCCGCCGCGCGCCACGATAAGGACATCACATTCTCTACGCGCATTGGCGATGGTCAATGCATTGGCAATGCCTGCCGCTGCGAGCTCGCCCTGAACCAGGGTGGGATAGATAATCACCGGCACATGCGGCGCACGACGCGCTAAGGCAGTGAGGATGTCGCGCAGGGCAGCTGCCTGTGGTGAGCTGATGATGCCGATACAGCGCGGGTAGCGCGGCAACTCGCGTTTCCGTTCAGCCGCGAACAGTCCTTCTTGTTCCAGCTTGACCTTGAGGCGCGAGAAGGCTTCAAACAGTTGGCCCAAACCGGCGCGACGCATGCCATCTACCGTCAATTGGAAATCGCCACGCGGCTCGTAAAGCGACACTCTGACTTGTGCTTCCACTTGCTGGCCATTTTCTAGGCGCCAAGGGAGCAGCTGCGCCCGTGAGCGAAACATCACACAGCGTGCTTGTGCGGCGTCATCTTTCAGACTGAAATACGCATGTCCCGAGGCGGCACGGGTCAGATTCGACACCTCACCGCTGACCCACATAAGTGGGAAGCCTTCTTCAAGCAGTTGGCGGGCTCGACGATTGAGCTCGGTAATACTGAGTACGCTGGGCTGCATGGGACGAGGAGTGAAAGTGGGTGTGAAGGCGCGAAATGAGTGGAAAAGTACGAGGCTCAGCGTCGATTGTAAATCCACATGCACGGCAAAATGGGATCTTTCCTTATGTTGAATCAAGGCACTATCGTCGCCATAAACCCTGAAGGAAGCCTGTAATTTAGAGGCAGGATGATACTGCTTGACATGCGCTGAATTTTGCCCGCTTGAATGCGGTTGGCTAGCGTTAGCTGGTTTGAGGTGTGTGCAAATCGAATTTGCTTGCCTTATGCGGCCCTGTAAGCGGCACCAGCACTATGGGTGTTTTGTAAGTATTTGATTTTAAAGAGACTGAAATATAAGCTTAATTTTTGCTCGCAATAAAGAAAAGCTAGACAGGAGGCGTATTTAGCGTAGTTGTTCAGTCTTAATTCACATGGTTATCCACAGTTTCTGTGGATAAGTACATGTTTCATCTATGTCATATTTACTTGGGTTTCTGTGTGGTGTGTGACCCCCAAAGAGGTTGATTTTGCAGCATCAAATGATTGATCCTGAAATGCAGGTGCCTGTGATGAATGCGCCGGTGGCGATTTTGCCGCCGGGGTCGCCATTGGTGCTTGGCATGCTGGAGGCTGCACTTGATAGCAGTCTCGTCGAGCGGGGAGCGCTGCAGGGCATCGAACTACTGGGTTCGGCGGATGGATTCTGGCGCGCTGTCCCTTTGCTTGAGTTGCAGCGGATGGCTGGGGCCGGAAACCCGTCGGCGCAGGCAGAGCTCGGCTGGCGTTACGCCGCCGGCAATGGTCTTCCCAAGTCGCACGCTCAAGCCGTCAATTGGGCATCGCGTAGTGCGGAGGCACGTTGTGCGGCAGGCGAGGCCGTGCTGGGCTGGTTGCTATATCACGGCTTTGGCTTACCGCGTGATTACCATGAGGCTGCACGCTTATTTGCCTCGGCCAGTGCTCAAGGTGATTTACGCGGCACAACCTGGTTTGGTCTGTGTCTGCAGCGGGGTCATGGCGTAGAGCTTGATGTTGCGGCTGCCTTGCAGCAATTTCGTACTGCGGCTGCGCGTGGTGACAGTGAGGCGCAGTACAGCCTTGGGCGCGCTGCGTATGCTGGGCTTGGGCAAGCACGCGATACGAGTGTTGCCGTTCATTGGTTGCAGCAGGCTGCTGCACAACAGCATGCGCAAGCGCAAGATCTGCTCGCGCGCTGCTATTTCTTCAAACATGTCAAAGATGTCCCCGCAGTGGTCGCAAGTGTCGAAGCGGCGCGGTTGTGGGCATTGGCTGCTACTGCCCGCGTACCAACAGCCATGTATTGCCATGCCTTGTGTCTGTATGCAGGCTATGGCATAGCGCAGGACTTGTCCGCAGCGGTCCTTTGGTTTGAGGGTGCTGCGCGCAAGAAAATCGCGCCGGCCATGTTCTTTCTTGGGCAGTGTTACAGCTTTGCCTACGGTGCCGAGGCCGACATTGAGACGGCCTTACTCTGGTATCGCCGTGCGGCTGCGCGTGGCAGCCGTGAGGCAGCGTATGCCCTTGGTGAATGTTATGCCTTTGGGCGGGGGGTACCCCAAGACACGAAAGAGGCGATTAGTCATTTTCGTACGGCGGCCCGTCTAGGTCATGTACGTGCCCAGCTCAAGCTCGGACATTGTTATCGCTGGGGCGAGGGCGTTGGCGAAAACAGCGAACTGGCCGTCGCTTGGTATCGCCGTGCCGCTGAGAGTGGTGATGCCGATGCCCAGGTCTGGCTGGGTGGTTGTTTGGAGCACGGCGAAGGTGTTGCGCAGGATTTGCCCGCTGCGATTGCACTGTATGAGCAGGCTGCCAATCGTGGCAACGCCCATGCTCAGGCCGAATTAGGGCGTTGTTGCTTGCATGGGATTGGCATGATTGCAGATGCTACGCGTGGTGAGCATTTGTTGCGCTGTGCGGCAGAAAGCGGCTGGAAGCCTGCATTGGGCGAGTTGGAACGCTTCTGGTTTGCCGAGGCCGAGCGTTGTTTGCGGAATAGTGGTGCCGAGGCTGATTTTGCACAGGCCGTGCAGCTTTATCGTAAGGCCGGCGAGTTGGGACACCTGCGCGCCTCATTGATGCTGGGCCAGTGCTATCGGCATGGCGTCGGTGTTGAGGTGAATCAAGTGCAGGCCGTCACATGGTTTAGGCGTGCAGCCAGTTTGTTTGATGCCAAGGTGGCGCTGGCCGATATGTACTACTACGGCCAAGGTGTTGAGCAGAATTACGGCGAGGCCGTGCGCTGGTTACGCGAAGCTGTTGCGCAACATGAAGATGCCTATGCTCTCTACAGCCTAGCCTATTGTCTGTTGCACGGGCAGGGCGCTCGCATGGATGTCCGTGGCGGTTTGCGCTATCTGCGCCGTGCGGCTGTGCTTGGGGATGCCAGTGCGCAGTATGAGCTGGGCAGTGCTTACTACCGAGGTGAGTGGCTACCGCGCAACCCGCGTCAGGCACTACGCTGGTTACGCGCAGCGGCTGCAAGCGGCAACCAGGAAGCGCGAGCGTTTATGGAACGCTTGGAGCGGGATGCGCTGAACTAGGTGCGCTTGAGCACCAATGTCGCCAAAGATGCCGGAGCTCACGCTCAACTGCTTGGCAGTAGCGCGCAGGATTGCCAATGATCGTTTCGGTCTCTAGATGATGGCGTAAGCCTGTCCGTAGCATGGCCAAGGCATCAATGTTTGCGCACTGACGTTGGGTTACGGGAATGAGCTGTGACGCCTCTGCGGCAACCCAACCGTCAAGTCCTGCAGCATGCAGGATAGAAGCTGCCAATCGACCCGTGGGGATGGGGGCCTGTACTGCCAGAACGGGTACGCCCATCAACAGGCAATCAAAGACTGATACGCCGCCACCGTGCGGAAATGGATCAAGCGCGACATCCACGCTGCCGATCGCCGCTAGATGCTCTTGCCACGGGGTTCCCGCTTGCAGTTGTAGGCGTGCCGCTGCAATGCCTGCCTGCTCAAAAGTTGAACGAAGTTGTTGTTGGCGCAACGGGCTGTTGAGCTCGGGTGTCTTGATCAGTAAATGGCTGTTTGGGTGTTGGTGTAGTAGCTCGATCCAATGGGCGAGGGTGGTCGCATTCACCTTTGAGAGTCGATTAAAACTGCCGAAGGTCAAGTAACCATTCTTCAATGCAGGCAGTGGCGAGATTTCCGGAGGTTGCCCTGGCGCGAGATATCCAAGTGCGCAGGGCAAGTAGCGGAGCGCTTCGCGGTAATGGGCGGCATCAGCTGGGGGAATATAGATTGGATCGGAGAAAAGATAATCCATTGTCGCCAGCCCCGTCCCGTTGGCGTGCCCCCAGCCGCTTGCCTGAATCGGGGCTGGGCGATAGGCAAAGATGCCAAGACGATTATTTGCGGAGTGCCCAGCCAAGTCTATGAGGATATCGATACGTTCTCCCTCGATCAGCATTGCGGCTTCGCTGTCAGTAAGAGACCAAATATCATGCCAACCGTCTACAGCTGACTTGAACCGATCAGTCAGGTCATCACCGATGGCGGTATTGCTAAAACAGATTACCTCAAAGGCACTGCGATCGTAGTTGAGCAGCATGGGCCCAAATGTGTAGGCCGCTGAGTGCTGACGAAAATCGGGTGAGACATAGCCAATACGCAGTTTGCGCTCAGGCGATCTGTCATTGGTGAAGGCTGTACGCGCCGGGATCGGTTGAGCATAGTGTTCTGCCCAGCGTATGCGCTCCTGTTGCTGCTGAGCTGCACCGCCCTGTTCAATAAAGTCGAGCAGAAAGATCAGATTGCTATGCGCTTGTGGATAGTGAGGACGAAGTTTGAGCGCCTGCCTCAAGAGCGGGATGGCTGCCTCAATGTTGCCGGTGCGCTGCAGGGCGTTACCTAGGTTATTGCATATCTCCGGTTGATCCGGGTTCAGTGTCAATGCGCTCTGCAGAACGGCAATCGATTCATCGATGCGGTTCATGTCTAGGAGCGTCATGCCTAGGTTGTTGAGTATCTCCGTATCCGTTGGTGCTAGCTGTTGAGCCTGTTCCAAGCAGGCCAACGCCTCCGCGTTGCGGCGGTGGGGGCGCAACGTGAGTGCGAGGTTGTTGAGCACGGCTACGTCATTGGGGTATTGGTGCAGTAAGTCGCGATAAACCGAAATAGCCTCGATATTCCGGTTTGCTCCGCGTAAGGCATTTCCCAAATTGTAAAGAGAATCACGATGTTGGCCATGTACCCGTAGCGTTTCCTCGTACAGGACGATGGATTCGGCGTACTTGCCTTGCTGAAGTTTGACGGCGCCGAGTAGGCGCATGGCGTCTGGGTGTGAGGGGCTCTGTGCCAGCGCCGCAGAATACTGGATCGCTGCAGCCTCAAGTTGGTCACTTTGATGCAATGCAAAGCCTTGATCAATCAGGGCTTCCGTGTCTGTTGTGGGCGTGACTATAGTCGCCGCTTGAGTTCCGGAGAGGCAGCATTTTTTGTACTTCAGGCCGCTGCCACAAGGGCAAGGTTCGTTTCGGTTGATGCCCACTCAAGGAACCTTTGGTGTGTGTCGTTAATGGTAAGTCTATTGATCTACGGTAAGGGTGGCGAAAAATGAAGTTGCCGATGTTGGATATGCCAGCCTCGCTGAATTATATCGGCGTATTTCTGACACTTGAGTGCAATCTCAAGTGTTCTTATTGCATTAATGACCCCCTGCAAGCCGGGCATCGCGAGACTTTGTTCCCGATCCCGGTCAAGACCGAGCGCCACACCATGACGCCCGAGCAATGGATCGAGGGGTTGTCACGTATCCCTTTTTCGCCCGATCTGCCGATTACCCTGCAAGGGGGCGAACCCATGTTGTACTGGGGTGGAAAAGGTGTGGGGTTAGTCCTTGAGGGCGTACCGCACTACGTTGATTTGCTGACTAACTTTCCGATGAAGCCAGATACGCTGGCCCGTAATCTCAATGGTCAACAGGCAAAGCTCCAGCGCAATGCTCCATACCCGTCGATCCGAGTGAGCTGGCATGCGGATGAGATGAATCGTGTCTGGGGGAATGGTTTTGAAGAGCTCGTCAATCGCTGTGAAGCGTTGGCCAATCATGGTTTCCGTGTGTCCCCGGATAAAGCAGAAAGTGATGTTGGCATCTACATGGTGGCTCACCCAAGTAACGTGGTCACCCCAGAGATGGAGGCTGTGTTCAAGGGGCGCGTACCGTTTGAGTCCAAGGAGTTTCTTGGCGTGGATGGCGACTTATTGCACGGCCATTATCTCTATCCCTATTCGACCGACCTGATCGCGCGTGGCTTTTCTGAGCAGACACTCTCGTGCGAGTGTCGCACCAGCGAGCTGTTAATTGATCCGCTGGGTTTTGTATGGGGCTGTCATTACTACTTGTACGAAACCTGGACGCATGGCGGCCCTGTCGCTCAGTTTTATGCCCTAGAGGCCGCTGGTTTCAAGTTTGCAGACACCATTGATAAGCTCTTTGGCTCTCGTGAACTTCGCCCTATTGGTCATATTCTTGACCCCGAGTTCCGCATGACCGACCTCACCGTATTTCGCTCCTGTAGCGAGTACGGTCGATGTATCGGCTGTGACACCAAGATCAAAAACAATCGCTTCCAAAGCTACTACGACCAAGGGGTTGCCCATACCTCGGTCGAAATTCGCAATATTCAGATGCCGCAGCACCTATTGGCAAAGCTGTCCCCAGATGAGCGAACGCAACCTTGGCTGATTGCTACAGAGACTGTTGCCTGAAAGGAAATTAATGTCTGTCGGCGTTCACGAGAGCCGTAAGCAGGTTCTCATCATCAAGACGGGTTACAGCGAGACGCTGGATCAGTACACCACCGGTGCTGTCAGCTTGGGCGATGTCCTGCGTACGACTGTGATACTGCATCTGTTTCCACCGGAAACCCATGCGGTGACTTGGCTGACCGACAAGAAGAGTCTGGCACTGCTGAATGGTAACCCCTATATCGATCGCATTCTTACGGTAAATCCCTTTACGCCTTACCAGCTGATGGCAGAGTGGTTCGATATCGTTGTTAACTTCGAGAAGGAGCCCGGCATCTGTGTCGTTGCTGACAAGATCCCAGCCTGGCGGCGCTACGGTTTCCGCTTTGATCCGCAAACGCGGAGTGCTCAAGCCTATGATCACGCAGATGAAGCCATCATCATGGGCAAAAACCCTGACTTCAAACGTCAGCAAGCCAAGAGCTGGTCGGCCATGCTCTACGAAATGCTTGGCGAGGTCTACGACGGACAAAACTACATTCTCGGCTACCAACCCAAGTCACAAGAGATCAATGACGTTGGTCTGAATCATCTTGTGGGTGTTCGTTATCCACTCAAACGGTGGCCAGAATCAAACTGGCACGCGTTGCACGATACCCTGAAGTCTGAAGGGCGCTCTGTTTCTTGGCAGCAAGGCGAGAGCAATATCGAAACTTATATCGAGTGGATTAATACCTGCAGTGTGCTGGTAACCAATGATTCGTTGGGTTTGCACCTCGCGCTCGCGTTGGGCAAGAAGGTCGTTTCACTATTCGGCCCAACGCTAGCCTCCGAGGTGAGTGCAAGTCCGCAGTTGGTAAAGCTTGTGCCCGAGGCGGGTTGTGAGTGCGACTTCTCAGCGGCAGTGTGCAAACGTTCGCAATGTTGTATTGACACCATTCCTCAAGCAAGCGTTCTTGCGCATATAAATGCGTTTCTAGACGCGTGAGAAGTCATCTCCGAGCAGATCGTCCCTAGCGATGGGGTAAGTACAACTTAGGCTGGGTCTTACGGTCTTCCGAATTGGTAACAGGTTTAGCTTTTGTTCCCTCCTGCCGTTAATGAGGGATCTGCTATTTTCAGCATTACTCGTTGCTCTGAAAGCCTTACATGTCTGACGCCTATGCCATTGACAGCCATAAGCTGATCTATCACCCAAAGCGGGTGGTGCAGGTCATGGATGGTTGGAGAAACTGGGAGGCCGCAAAGTCGGTTTACCCGCTCTACATGGAAGTCTCCCCGGTGGGGGCCTGTAACCACCGCTGTACTTTCTGTGCGGTTGATTACATCGGCTACAAGTCGGTGATGCTGGACCCGGACATCCTGCAGGCGCGCCTAGTCGAAATGGGCGCAAAAGGGGTCAAGAGCATCATGTATGCGGGCGAGGGTGAGCCGCTCCTGCATAAACAAATTGCCAGAATTATTCGTGATACCAAGGCTGCGGGAATCGATGTGGCCTTCACTACCAACGGTACCGTCATGAATGATGCCTTTTACGAGGCATTGCCTTTGGTCTCGTGGATCAAGGTTTCTCTGAATGCGGGCTCCGCAGAAACCTATGCGAAAGTTCATCAGACCAAAACGAGCGATTTTGAGCGCGTAATCAAGAACCTGACGCGTGCGGTTGAGGTGCGCAAGGCGAAGCAATGTGATGTTGTTATCGGCGCGCAATGTCTGCTGTTGCCGGAAAACGCAGATGAGATGGTCGAGCTGGCTTTGATTTGTCGCGACGTTATCGGTCTCGACTACCTCGTTATCAAGCCTTACTCACAGCACATGTTTAGCGAAACTCACTTGTACGAGGGGATTGACTACTCCCCCTACCTCAAGCTTCGTCAGCAACTCGACGCTCTTAATACTGAGAATTTCAATGTGGTGTTCCGGGAAAACACCATGAAGAAAACATTGGATGCCCTTCATGGCAGCGGCGAGCGTTACGAGAAGTGCCAGGCGACGCCTTTCCTCTGGGCCTATGTCATGGCTGATGGCTCGCTCTATAGCTGCAGCGCTTACCTACTGGACGATCGCTTCAATCTCGGTAACCTCAACGAGCAGAGCTTCCAGGATATTTGGGAAGGCGATAAGCGTCGCCTTAATTACGAGTACGTCAAAAAGGATTTGGATATCAAAGAGTGTCGGTTGAACTGTCGTATGGATGAGGTCAACCGTTATATGAACCGCTTAACTGATGCCCCTGTGCCTCATGTCAATTTCATCTGAAACCCTCGCTACTACGCGCGCATTGGCGCTACAAGCGCGGCGCAACATCATTCATATGGCTTGGAAGTCCAAGGGCCCACATGTCGGGACCGCACTATCGTGTACGGATTTTCTCGGCGTCCTGTATGGCGCGGTACTGCGTCTTGATGACTGGGACTCACGCGACATCTTCATCCTGAGCAAAGGGCATGGTGCGATGTCTCTGTACGGCACATTGGCTGCCAAGGGCATCATCGACCCAGTGTTGATGGATCTGTACTGTCAGGACAAGGGTACGTTGCCCGGTCACCTTGACCGTTTCTCCGTGAAGGGTGTTGAGGTCTCAGCGGGCTCGCTTGGTCACGGCTTCAATGTCGGTCTTGGATTGGCGCATGCCTTCAAGCTTCAAGGCAATGATCGCAAGGTCTATGTGGTCATCGGCGATGGTGAGCTGCAAGAGGGCTCGATCTGGGAAGGTTTGTTGTTCGCCTCCAAGCTTGGCCTCGATAACTTTACTGTGCTGCTCGACCGCAATGACTTGCAGGGTTACGGTCGTCCATCCGAAATTTGCTCAATGGAGCCGGTCGCCGCCAAGGTCGATGCATTCGGTTGGGATGTGAAGGAGGTCAATGGACATGACCATGCGGCCTTGCTTGAGGCGATCACTGCGCCGCGTCGCGGCTTACCACGCTTCATCATTGGCCGCACCACCAAGGGCAAGGGTGTGAGCTTCATGGAGGACCAGCTGGTCTGGCACTACTACATCGTGACTGACGAATTCCGCCAGCAGGCGCTGGAGGAGCTGGTATGAGAAACACATTTTGCGACACCATCATTGCCGAGCTGAAGAACCGCGATGATATCTTCATCATCAGCGGCGATGCAGGGCTTGGCGTGTTTGACGACTTCTCTAAGCAACGACCAGATCGATTCCTAAACCTTGGTGTGGCTGAGCAGAATATGCTGTCGCATGCGGCTGGTATGGCCATGGCGGGCTTCAAGGTCTTCGTCTATAACATCGTGCCTTTTGTGTTGTATCGCAGCTTTGAGCAAGTCCGAAATGACATCTGCTATCAGGAGCTACCGGTAACATTGATCGGCATTGGTTCCGGTCTGACCTACGCACCGCAAGGGATGACGCACTACTCGATTGAGGATCTTGCGCTGGCACAGACGTTGCCCAATCTGCGTGTGTTTTCTCCCGCTGATCCTGCCGAGGCACGTGCTGCGGCGCAGGTCTGCCTGACTGCTGATACACCCTGCTATGTGCGGCTGGCCAAGCGCGGCGAACCAACGCTGCACGCCACACCACCTGCAGATGTATCGCGTCCGATTGTGATGTGCGATGGCAAGGACGTTGCCGTCGTCGTGCATGGCCCCATCCTGGCCGAAGTGCTAGTAGCTGCGCAGCAGTTTCAGGGCAATGTACGTGTGATTTCCGTGCCGCAGATAGCGCCACTCGATATGGTGAGTATCAATGCTGCAGTGGCTGGCTGCGCACAAGTCTTGGTCGTGGAAGAGCACTACAGCAGTGGCGGGCTGGGGACGCGCATCGCGCAGTGGCGGGCAACGCACACCGCTGACTGGCAACTCAACTTGATGGCGCTACCCGATGAGTTTGTACATGTCGTTCGCACTCAGAACGGTATGCGGGAGCACTATGGCCTTGATGTGCCCTCGATTGCCAAGCGTATCCAATCCTTGATGGGGTGACCCATGTTCATGACTGTCGAAGATCAAGCCCTCAACACCGAATTTCTGGAGCAGGGTTATGTCATTCGCCCAGTAGCAGATCAAGCTGCACTGGACTGGATCCGCGACGGCTTCGTTGCGTTGGCTGAAGAGGCGCTGGGTCGTAAATCCGACCTGCCACCAGAAGTGTTTCTTAATCATATTCACGAGCAGGTGCCCGTTCCCCAGCTCAACGATTTCCGTTTGCGCATGATCCGCGGCATTAATGCTGCCGACGCGTTGCGTGAGAATTACTACAAGCTGGCGCGCACTTATCTCGATGCCCTCGTTGGCAACGAGCTAGCCATGCAGTTGCGCGTGAACCTGTCTATTCAGTTCCCGGATGACGATAGCTCGCTCCTGCCCGTACATGCCGACACCTGGTCGGGCGATTCCCCATACGAGGTTGTGGTGTGGCTGCCCCTGGTGAACTGCTATGGCAGCAAGGCCATGTATCTTTTACCCGCAAATGAATACGCCCCTTTTGATCGCGACTTCGTTCGTCTGCAAGGCAGCAGTAGCGAAGAAGTCTACAAGAGTATTGAAAACAAGGTGAAGTGGCTGGAAATCGACTATGGTCAGGTCATGGTTTTCAACCAGTCATTGCCCCACGGCAACCGTATCAATGCCGAGCCGGAAACACGATGGTCGATGAATTGCCGTTTCAAGAGCGTCTTCACGCCCTATGGTGATAAAAAGCTGGGCGAGTTTTTCGAGCCCATTACACTGCGTGCTGCGTCTCGACTAGGCATGGATTACCGTTACCCCGGCACCGGTAAATGAGCGCCGCCTTCCCCCGTCGTACCGCTCAGGCTCTCACTGGTGAGCGGCGATTAGTGCTGGCTATTCATTGGGGAGGTGTGCAATGAAGAAGTTGCGCGGCTACATTTTTAGCCGAGCGTTCCTCGGCGAGCGCGTGCCTCAAGCGGTACAAAATTTGGTCATCCGCGATTACTGCCAGCGTATCGGCGCTCAGTTTCTGCTGTCGGCAAGCGAATACGCCATGGATGACAGCCATCTGATTCTGGAGCACTTGCTCGATGAGTTAGACAGTGTCGATGGGCTGGTGCCATATAGCCTGTTTCAATTGCCGGCAGATCGAGAGTCGCGCTTGCGTGCATTGACGCGGGTGATCGCCGCTGGCAAGGAAATGCATTTTGCGCTTGAGGGGTTTGCCGTGCGCAGCGAAGCGCAAATTCCACGTGTGGACGACATGTGGCGTGTTAAGCAGGCACTCGCCGACTGCCCAGTCTCAACCGATCTTGCTGCCTACGCAGGTGGCACTGTCTTTGCTGGTTGAGGGAGAAATTCATGCAATTCTCTAGGATCGGTAGCCGACTTCTCTACAGCAACCTCAATCAGCGCATGTACGGTCTCGCCCCATCAGTCACCTGCAATCATCGCTGTGTGAGTCATGGCAAGAACGTTGCCTTGCATGAAGTGCTGTCGATTGATCCTGATCATGGAGCATTTGTCTGATGCGTCAACTGCGTGATTTCTTCACCCCATTACATAAGCAAACCACGCGCGACTATGCCGGCCGCATGGCCGATGAGAAAATCCACTGCATGGGCATTGCCAAGCAGTACGGCTACGATTACTGGGATGGCGATCGCCGATATGGCTATGGTGGTTATCGCTACGATGGTCGTTGGGGTGCGGTGGCTGATCGCATCATCGAGGTGTATGACCTCAAGCCCGATGCAAAAATTCTGGATGTCGGCTGCGGTAAGGCCTTTCTGCTATATGAGTTGATGACGCGTTTGCCCGATGGCAAAGTGGCTGGCTTTGATATTTCCACCTACGGACTTGAGCATGCCAAGGAGGAGGTGCAGCCCTTCCTGTTTGAGCATGATGCTGGGAAGCCATATCCTTATGCGGATAAGAGCTTCGATCTCGTTATCAGTCTCGGTACACTGCACAATCTGCCACTGCCGGGCTTGCAATCTGCCCTGCGTGAAATGGAGCGCGTTGGCAAGCAGTCATACATGATGGCTGAGGCATTTCGCAACGATACCGAGCTCTATAACCTACAGTGCTGGGCGCTGACCTGCGAAACATTTTTGCGTCCCGAGAACTGGGTCTGGTTCTTCGATCAGGCAGGTTACAGTGGTGACTACGAGTTCATCTATTTTGAATGAGCGCCGGCCCGCTTCCCAGCGATGGCTGGTTGTCGGCGCTGACAGTCTAGTCGGCCGCTACTTGCTCGCCTCGTTGCAACTCGATGATCTCGATGTGAAAGGTACCTCACGCCGCTGGGGTAGTCCGCACATTCATCTCGATCTTGCAGCCAGTCCAGATGCTTGGGCGTTGCCGCCGGCCGATATTGTGGTGATTGCCGCTGCTATGCCGCGTATTGCCGACTGTGAGGCAGACCCTGCAACTAGTCAGCAAATTAATGTAGCTGCACCACTCGCATTGGCGCAGCGCATGTGGAAGTCGCATGGCAGTTTTGTTGTTTTTATTTCTTCCAGCGGCGTGTTTGATGGTGTCGACGACGTGCCTCAGCCAAACACCCCGCCACAACCGCTGAACGCTTATGGTCGGCAGAAGGTTGCTGCCGAAGCAGCCCTGCGTGCTGCTGCGGCGGAGTGTGGTCATGGGCTGGCAATCATTCGACCCACCAAGATCCTGGCTGACAGCACGCCACTGCTGTGTGAGTGGCAGGCAGCTCTGGCAGCTGGGCAGGCAATACATCCACATGCATGGCGCAGCATGGCACCGGTAGCGGTCGCGTGGGTGACACATGCCATCCGTACGATTGCTGCAGCCCGTGCTGCTGGTGTTTGGCATCTGTCAGCAATCCAGGATGTGAACTTTGCCGAGTTTGCCCGTAGCTGGGCGAGCTTGTCAGGTTACCCACCTTCACGTGTGCAACCTGACCCTGGTCCGGGTTCGCCACCCCCTCGTGCTCGCCTCGACATGCAGGCGACAACTGAACGCTTTGGGATCATCGCCCCCACGCTAGGCGATACCCTCACATCTCTGCAGAGGAATCCAGCGTGAGTACCTGTCCTGTATGCAACACCCATGGCTTGCATCCGTTTATCGTTTTTGATGATGTCCCTGTCAGTGGTCTGTTTGGTGATGGACCTGAGTCGCAGGTGCCGCACCGCCGCCTTGCCTTTGACTATTGCCCCTGCTGCTGTCTTGTAACGCAGCAACCAGAACCGGAGCGCACGATTGATTACACTGGCGTGGCCCGCGCCACCGCTCGGCAGCTGCCAGCGTATGCAGAGGTCATGATCGAGCACCTGCATGCCGCTGGCCCTGGCGCTCGTTTGATTGAGGTTGGCTGTAACGACGGTACCTTTTTGAATGCCTTGCGCAGTGCCGGCTTTACTCGACTACTGGGGGTTGAGCCTTCGCAGGCGCTAGCGGCGCAGGTTGCTGCGCAGGGTCATGCAGTGGTGCAAAAACCGCTTGACCTTGAGCTTGCCGCCGAATTGGTGGCTAACGAGGGACCGGCCGACACGGTGGTGTGTCGCCACACGCTGGAACATGTCCCCGCCCCGCTTGAATTCTTGCAGGCTTTACGTCACTTGCTTAGGCCAAGAGGACTGGTTTGCATCGAAGTACCCAGCCTCTTACCCGTGATCGAGTCCTTGCATATTCATGAAGTTTGGGATGAGCATATCAGCTATTTCCTGCCAGAAAACTTGGCGTATGCACTGAACAAGTCCGGCTTCTCGATTGAGACCATCAGTATCGAGCCCTATCGTGAAATGCAGAATATTGTGGTCTGGGCGCGCGCAATCGATATACCGGACGAGATGCCCTCTGTCCCGTTGCTGCCGCGTTCGCTTGCTTTGTGTGCCAGCTTTTCTGACCGCTGGCAGGCTTGCCGCAGACAACTGTTTACCCTGATTGAGGGCTCTATGCGTCCGCGTGTGGCCCTTGGTGCCTCTCATCCGCAGGCCAACTTTCTCAACTTCTCCGGTCTGTCTGCACTGATCGACGCACTCATCGATGATGACCCGGCCAAGCGCCAATGCTGGTTACCACTCTGCGGCGGCAGTGTGCCAATACATCCGTCAAGCGAATTGCCCTTGTTACTGGCTGGCGGTACGCTGCTACTAACCGGGTTTGGTTATCCCGCCTGGATGAGTAAAGCCAGCCAGGTTGCGCAATCACTCAACGTTGATTGCATTGATATTCCGGCGCTAATTTCTCAAGTACACGTTCAGACAGGAAACCTGCATGAGCATTCGTGAAACCTACCTGCCTTTTGGTGCGCCGAATTACAGCGAGGCTGAAATTGAGGCGGTCACGCGCATTATGCGCAGCGGTTGGCTGGGATTGGGGCAAGAAACCCTCAGCTTTGAAGCCGAACTGGCCGCTGCACTCGGCGTTGACGAGATCGTCGCCGTGAACAGTTGCACATCGGCGCTGTTCTTGGCCTTACGCGAATCGGGCGTTCGCTCTGGCGATGACGTGATTGTTCCCAGCCTGACTTGGTGCAGCTCGGCCAATGTGGCGCTTTATCTGGATGCCCGCCCGGTGTTCTGTGATGTTGATTCTGACACCTTCAGCATGTCGGTTGAAACCGTGCTCGCAAGTCTCACATCACGGACGCGTGCAGTTGTGGTTGTGCACTATGGTGGCTTGGCTGTAGATGTGCAGGCACTGCGCCGCGCCTTGCCAGAGAGGGTTGCGATTATCGAGGATGCGGCCCATGCACTTGGTGCGCGCTACCCTGATGGTTCCGTCGTTGGCAGTTCGGGCAATCTCACCTGTTTCAGTTTTTACGCCAACAAGAACTTGGCAACAGGGGAGGGCGGTGCGATTGCCTTGGGTGACCCAACCTTAGCAAATCGGCTGCGCAGCTTGCGCATGCACGGCATGGATTCATCCGCTTGGTCGCGCTATGTCAAACCATCTACGATCGGCCCCGGTGTGATTGCTGAGTTGGGCTTCAAGATGAACTATTCCGACCTTCAGGCTGCGATCGGCCGTGTCCAGCTGCAGCGTTTTCCTGAAATGCAGGCGCATCGGCAGGCCCTTGCCGAACGTTACCAACAACGCCTCCAGGCCGAGCTGCCATGGTTGAAAATGCAGGAGGGGTGCTTTACTCCGATGCATGCCAAGCATTTGCTGGTTGGGCGCTTCGACCCCGAAAAAACAGGCATGCAACGTGACGATCTTCTCAAAGCGCTGCGTCTGCGCAATGTCGGAGCCAGCATTCACTATGCCCCCCTGCATAACATGCCTCTGTATGCCGAGTACAAGCCGCCGGTGCTGCCAGTGACCGAGCGTCTTGCGCCACAAATCCTGACTTTACCGATCGGCGCCAAGCTTGAAGTTGCTGATGTCGACTACGTATGTGAGCAGCTGCTTGAGATTCTTAAGGAAGTCAGATGAGCACATTGAATTATGGTTTTCAGGACCGCCTGCATGCGGAGTTTCCCTCGCAGATCCTGATGGACATCACCGAGGTGTGCAATCTTGCCTGTGTGCATTGTCCGCATCCCACTTTCAAAAAGTCCGAGCATTACGGCGCGCGCTATCTTGATCCGGTACTGAATGAAAAAATGGTCGACGAGGTGGCGCGCTATGGTCAGGGCCATACCCAGTACATCCGCTATGCCAGCAATGGCGAGCCGCTGGTGCATCCGCAGGGCTACGACATGATCGAGCACGCTGTGCTGCATTCCGGTGTGTTTGTCACCATCACCACCAATGGCACCATCATGAACGAGAAGCGCACTCAGCGTCTGCTTGAAGCTGGTGTGAATATGATCGACATCAGCATTGATGCGCATCTGCCAGAAACCTATGCCAAGGTGCGCGTCGGTGGTGACCTGAGTGTGACGAGAGGCAATGTGCTGCGCCTTATTGAGTGGGTGCGAGCGGGCAAGGCGTCTACCAAGGTTGTGGTCAGTTTTGTCGAGCAAGCCGACAACCGCGCCGAGGCTGCAGATTTCGAGAAGTACTGGCAGGATAAAGGGGCTGACTCCGTCATAATCCGCCGCCAACACTCCTGCTCCGGTGCCATGCCCGAGCTCGCTGCGCTGGCTCGGCAACGTAGCGAAGCGCGCCGCCCCTGTTTGTATCCCTGGGAAAGAATTTGCATTAACGCCCGCGGTGATCTGGCCTTCTGCCCCTCCGACTGGGTGCATGGTTCCAGCTTTGCCGACTACAACACAAGCAGTATTCACGAGTTGTGGCAGGGCGATTTTTATCGTCAGCTGCGCGCAGCGCATCTGAACAACGATTACAGCCAGCATGGTTTTTGTGGGCAATGCCCGGATTGGGCCTCGACCCGCTGGCCTGCCGACGGGCGTAGCTATGCCGATTTGATTGGCGATTTTCTGGGTGGCAACAAGTCATGAGTACACAAACAAATCCAATCATTCAGCAGATTGAAGATGCCGTTCGCGACGTACCGGGATGGTCGCCACTGGATCAGTTGTTCGCCTTGTTCAATCTGGCATACGCTAGTGCGCCTTTAGGGGGCGATGTTCTTGAGCTTGGTTCTTGGTGTGGGCGCTCTGCAGTAGCCTTGGGTCTGGCTGCACGGCTGAGCGGTGGCGTTGCACACTGTGTCGACTTATTCCCGGAAAAAGAAGATTGGTATCGCAATGCTGATGGCAGCTATTCCATGCGCGTGACAGTGGATGGTCGCTGCATCAGCTCCTATGACGAGCAGACGGTCTGGGCTGAGCCCTTTGAGCGCGACATTGCGCCGCTCTACGCCGCGCACGGCAGTCTGCAGGCGCGCTTTCAGAAGACGATCGAAGACAGCAGGCTGGTGCAGCAAGTTCAAGCTTTTCGGGGCGATTTGCATGCTTTTTTCAACCTGCATCCGGCGCTATGCCTGCGTTTGGCCTTCCTAGACGGGCATCATAGCCATGCGGCCGTATGTGAGGATATCGATCGGGTAATGCCACATCTGTTGCCCGGTGCCTGGCTCTGTTTTGATGATGCCTTTACCAGCTACGAAGGTGTCAATCAGGCTATCCGTGAAAAAGTGCTGGATAGTGAGCATTTCGATATGGCCCAGCAATTGACACGCAAGCTCTTTGTTGCACGCAGGCGGGGCTGATGCGCGTCGGCATTATTCAACCCAATTTTGTTCCGTGGCGAGGCTATTTTGATTTCATCCGCAGCGTTGATGTATTCATTCTGCTGGATGATGTGCAGTACACAAAACAAGACTGGCGTTCACGGAATCGCATCAAGACAAGGCAGGGGGCTGCCTGGCTGACCGTGCCTGTGCGAGTCGATAGCCTGAACATGAAGATCAATGAAGTGGTGACCGACGAAGTACGAGGCTGGCGTCGCAAGCATATGGGGACTTGGCAGGCAAATTACGCAAGTGCCCCATGGTTTGGGGATATTTGCGACATCCTCGCTTGCATGGATGCGGGCCAAGATTATAGTTTGCTGCAGCTAAATTTGCGTTTGATGCGGCGTATTTGTGCTTATCTCAAGATAGAGACCCCCCTGGTGCTTGCCAGCAGTTATGCCGTTACCGGCGAGCGTACGCAGCGTTTGATTAGTCTGCTGCAAGCAGTAGGAGCAAGTCGCTATCTATCCGGTCCGAGCGCGGATAACTATCTCGACAAGGCCCTATTTGCCGAGCAGGGGATTGCCTTGGAATACAAGTCGTATGATTACCTGCCGTATGCCCAGTTATGGGGAGAGTTCGACGGTGCCGTCAGTGTTCTCGACCTGATTGCTAACTGTGGCCCGAACGCCAGTCATTATTTGTCCAGCCAGACTCCTGACAGGGTGATTGTCGAGGCTGGCAGCCCTGTCCGAGTGCCATCATGATCCCCATTCACGTTACCCAAGCCCCGCTCGAAATGGTAGTTGTCGAAGTGACGACCTGGTGCAACCTTAAATGTCCCGGTTGCACCCGTACAATCGGTGAGGTAAATGGCACCTGGCAAAACAAGCATATGGCACTCGATGCCTTTCAGCGTGTTGTAGATAACCTGCCAGCTTCACGCCAGATTGTTCTGCATGGTGTCGGCGAGCCAACCTTGAATCCGGATTATCTGGACTTCATTCGCTACGCACGTAAGAGTGGAAAGTTTGAAGGCATTGTGTGCATCACGAATGCCCTGGCGCGCGATCTCGATTACTACAAGGCCATGATTGCGGCCGGCATGAATTCATTCACCGTGTCGGTTGATTCCTTGACGCAGGACATTGCTGATCTGACACGCACGGGTACACCCGTTGAGAAATTGCGCCGGCGGCTACGTGAGTTCAGCGAACATGGCCTGAACTTTTCAGTCAGTGTGGTGGCGAGCCGCCTTAATCTGCAAGATATCCCACTAACGCTGCAAGCGCTCGATGCACTGGGGGTTTATACCGTGCATATCCAACCTTATATCGAATTTGATGATGCTCCGAATGCGCTCAGTCTGGCGGAGATTCAGGATTTGATTCAAGTTGTCGATGCCCTTCAACCTCAGCTGCGTGTGACCCGCGTACATTGCCCCATGCTGCGTGGCATGGGTGACACCACTGCGCGGCCAACCTGTTCTTCACCCTGGCGTGAGCCTGCCGTTACCGTAGATGGCTATCTCACGCCATGCTGCGTCAAGCTGGTGGCCGATCCGCTGGGACAGATGGATCTCAAGCAGCACAGCTTCGATACCCTGCAGAGTAGCCCCGCGTTCGGTCACTTCCTGAATGATTACTGCGACAATTCGCCGGATTTTTGCATCGGGTGTTTCAATAATCATCGTGGCGAGGAGTCTCGGCCGCTGGTGAGTGTGACCATGGTGACTTACAACCATGCGCAATATGTACGTGAAGCCTTGAACTCGGTGCTGTCACAATCCTACTCACCACTGGAAATCATTATTTCTGATGATGCCTCGACCGACAATACAGCCGAGATTGTGGAGGCGGTGCTGGCAAACTATAGCGGTCCGCATCGTGTGCGTTTTCTTCGTCAGTCAACGAATCAGGGAGAGCGTGGGCGCAATAACTTCCTGGCCGCATATCGGCAAAGTCAGGGGCGTTTTATTGTCTGGTTTTGTGGCGATGATGTCATGCAACCTAAGCAGGTCGAGTGCATGGTGGATGCTTGGCAAAAGCGCGATGTCTCACTGGTGACGGTAAACGCCGAGTACATCGACAGCCATTCGCGTCCGCTGGGACGCTATTTCCGCGACCCGACTGCTGCGCCGCGGGACGCGGTCGAGGAGTTAGCTACTAACGGCGCTAATGACTGCAACTTTGGCGCGGGCATGGGCTTCTCACGCGAGCTTGCCGAACAGTTTGATTTCAGTGAGACCAATCCGCCACCACACCTGCCGCCAGATGTGATCTTTCCGTTTTATGCAGGTTTGCTCAAGGGCAGTGTCATGCTGCCGGAGCCCTTGCTGCTTTATCGCGTGCACGATGCGCAGACCTCATTGTCGCTAGCCCAGGAGGCAAGTGCCGATCGGTTGGAGAAGTTGAAGTTGGAATTACTGCAATGGCAAGGCCACCTTGAAATGGCTTCGCATATGCGCGAGACGCTGGATCGTTGCGTACGTGCGGCACCCGGCGGGCAGCTTGAAGCGGCCAATTATCTTGTGCCCATGCTTGATCACCAGCATCAGTTGATGCGATCACGTATTGCCGCCACTCAACAACGCATACAGGTACTGGAGGCGGAGATGGCAAAAATGCCCGAATTGGCTGAGCCAGTCGTTACCTTTCCTGATCAGCCATCAGTCGAACCTGGGACTGCGCAAGCAAGCGAGGTAGCCATGGAACATGTCACCCAAGCGGATGCACAGTCGGTGATTGAAGCCTATTGTGCTCTGGCGTTGCAATGTCTGCGTGATAACAATCTGGAGCAGGCTGCACAGGTGTGCCAGGAAGCGCTGATGAGTTATCCGCATGAGTCAGACTTCTGGTTCATGCTGGCCTTGATTATGCGGGCTGCGGGCGATCCTACGGCAGCGCTAGACATGGTGAATGCGGCGATTGAGTTGTTGCCGGACAATGCTGATTACCTGGCTGAACGTGCCGATCTGCTGGCGCAGTCAGGTCGTGCCGTGGATGGCTTTCCTGAAAAGGGTGAGCGTCCGGCGTGAGTTCGTCGCATTTGAGCGTTGCATCAGTACGCGAAGCATTTGAACAAGGCTTGCGTCTACACCAAGCGGCAGATCTGGCTGGGGCCGAGGCAGCCTATCGGATGGTATTGGCACAGGACGATCAGCATGCAGATGCCTGGCATCTGCTCGGCGTGCTCGCATCCCAATGCGCCCAACCTGCGCCGGCCTTGGCATTGATTCAACATGCGATTGCATTGCAGCCTGCGCAGGCCGACTACTACGTCAATCTTGCTAATGCACAACAGGCATTGGGGCTCAGTGAAGAAGCCAGTCATTCCCTGCTCAAGGCACTTAGTTTGAACCCTCAATTGGCGATGGCCCACAATAATCTGGGCCTGTTGCGGCAGGGGCAGAGGCAGTTTGCAGCGGCCGAGCATCATTTGCGCATGGCCACGGAGCTGGGCTTTACTGCAGCTTGGAGCAATCTGGGCTCCTTGCTGGCGCTACACGGTCGATTGACCGAAGCCTTAACTTGCTATGAGTCGGCTTTGCGTTACGCGCCTGATTCTCTCGAAGCACGTTACAACCTGGCCAATGCGCAGGTACAGGCGGGGCAGCCTCAAGAAGCTATTGCCTCGTATGAAGAAGTGCTGGCGCGAGCGCCTAGTCATGCCGATAGTTGGAACAATATGGGCATTCAGCTTGGTAAGCTCGGCCGTATCCGTGATGCTTGCGTGGCCTTGCGCACAGCAATGTCCTTGGCGCCGCAGAATGCCGCCTATCACTCGAATCTGATCTTCTTCCTCGATTACGATTTTGCGATTGACGCTGCCGCTCAGCAGCGCGAGCGCCATCGCTGGTGGCAGCAGCACATTGAGCCACTACGCTTACCTACTCCTACCTTTGAAAATAGCCGTGACCCAGTACGCAAGTTGCGAGTGGGCTATGTGTCGGCGGACTTTTGGCGCCACTCGGCAGCCTTTACTTTCGCGCCCATGCTGCAACACTACAACCGCAGCGAGTTCTCAGTGTTTTGCTATGCCAATCAGCAACGCGCTGATGATCTAACCGCCGAGCTGCAGCGCAGTGTTGATGGCTGGCGCGATATTGCTGAACTAGACGATGCTGCGGCAGCATCGCTGATCCGTAGCGATCAGATTGATATCCTCGTCGACCTGTCTGCACATTCGGCAGGGCATCGCCTCGGCGTATTTGCGCGTCGCCCGGCCCCTGTACAGATTTCTGCGTGGGGTCATGCCAACGGCACGGGTTTGCCGGAGATCGACTACTTGCTGTCCGATGCTGTGACTTTACCGCCAGCATTGGCACCGCTTTATGCCGAAACGCTCACTTACCTGCCATGCACGCTGACCTATTCGCCCGGGCTCGATCTGCCCGCTGTATCCCCCTTGCCTGCGTTGACCTCGCCACTGACCTTTGGTTGCTTCAATCGCCTAGCTAAAGTCGATGCCACTGTCTTGGCCGTATGGTCGCAGTTATTGACGGCTATCCCTGACGCACGTTTGCTGTTTAAATCGCCCGAGCTCAGTGATTCAGCCGCACAGGATGCGCTGCTGGCAAGCGCAGCGGCAGCAGGCATCACTGAAGAACGTATCCTCATGCAGGGCAAGACATCGCAACTAGAACATCTCGCTGCCTATGGTCAGGTGGATATCTGCCTCGACCCATTCCCGCATGGGGGAGGCATTAGTACCTTCGAGGCCTTGTGGATGGGGGTACCTGTGCTCACTTTACTTGGTGATACTCAGGTCGGCCGTTTGAGTGCTGGCATTGTTAGTGCAGTGGGTCTTACCGATTGGGTGGCTGTGAGCAAGGCTGACTACATTGATCGTGGCGTGCACCTGGCGAGCAACTTGCCCACGCTGGCCGCTGTACGTAGCCAACTGCGTACAGTAGTGGCGACCTCCGTCGCTGGCAATCCGCAACGCTATGCGGACGAGGTCTACAAGATCTACCGCCAACTCTGGCAAAAATGGACACGCATATGAGCAAGGATTTTCAGCAGGCCCTGCAAGCCGCAATCAGTCTGCACCAGCAGGGGCATTTGGCATCTGCAGCACAGCACTATCAAGCCTTGCTGCAGAGCCATCCTGGGCATCCAGATTTGCTACACCTGCTGGGTGTAATCGCTTACCAAGAGCGCCGGCTTGATGAGGCGCAGACCTTGATCGAGCAGGCTATTACGGCACATCCGAAAGAGGCCCAGTACTACAGCAATCTTGGGAATGTACTGCATGACAAGCAGCGCTTTAGTGACGCAGTCAAAGCTTATGTTCGCGCAGTTGGTATCGATCAGCAACGAGGCGTTGATAACCCAGTTGTCCTGTGCAATTTAGGAAACTCTCTGATGTCGCTCGGTCGCTTTGAAGAGGCGACTGCAGTGATGGAGAAGGCATATCAACTCTCCCCAGATGACATGGCGGTTACTGCGGGTTATGCACGGTTACTAAAAGTACTTAAACGCTACGAAGAGGCCATCAACCTTTTTGTCAGCTTGCTCGAGAAAGATCCAAGCTCGCCTGCCTTACGAACAAATTTGGGCAACACGCTTGCGGATGCGGGGCTGCATGCAGAGGCGCTTGCTCAGTTTTCGATTGTGATTGACGCGCATCCCGATTATCTTGAGCCTCGCTATGGCAGGGCGCTTGCACTATGGAATGCCGGGGAGATTACGGCGGCCTTACTACAGTTACAGGACTGTCTTGATCGCGATCCGATGTATGCAAATGCGCATCACGCCATGGTCGCGATTCTCGAGGGTGGCACTGATTTGCAGGCAACGCTGGCGGGTTTCGCTCAAGCATTGCATGAGCACCCGCGTGCCCAGCAGCTGCAGAGTGTGCTCGCCTATTCGACGGACTTTAATCCATCCATGGGCGCAGCCGAGCAGCAGCAGGTGCGCAAGGATTGGTACGCACATCAAATCGTACCGCTCGGCATAGTGCCGTTAGCGTTGAAGGTGACGCCAGAGCCGGAGCGCAAGCTGCGTATCGGCTTTATCCCTGGCCGCTTTTACCGTAACGCTTCAATGTACGCCTATCTGCCAGTACTGCTACAACTTGATCCATCTCAGTTTGAGATTTGGTGCTACGACGGCTTCTTTCATGCGGATCAATTCACGGCCGATATCCAAGCGCGTGCCACCGGCTGGTGTGACATAGGACGTATGAGCGACGTGGAAGTGGCGCATAGGATCCGCGATGACCGTATCGATATCCTGATTGATTTGTTCGCCCATGCGGGTGCTAATCGCCTGCCGATTTATGCGTATAAACCTGCACCCATTATCGTCACCGCTTGGGGGCATGCCAATGGCACAGGCATGGGTTGTGTGGACTACCTATTTTCTGATCCGGTGAGTATTCCGCAAGAGGAGGTGGGGCTCTATGCAGAGCATGTGCATTATCTGCCTTGCCAACTCTCATTCTGGCTGCCAGAAAACGCACCGGAAATTAGTTCGCTACCGATGCTGAAAAATGGCTATGTCACCTTTGGCTGTTTTAACCGCATGATTAAGGTATCCGATGCGGTGTTGGTGCTCTGGGCTGAGTTGATGCGGCGTGTGCCGAATTCGCGGCTGGTATTGAAGGCGGCAGAGTTGGAGGAGCCTAGCCAACGAGATCGTGTCACTGCATTATTCGCCCATCATGGGATTGAACCGTCGCGCCTGACTTTTCATGGCGCATCATCTTGGTTCGATCACCTTGAACGCTATATGGAAATCGACTTTGCACTTGATCCGTTCCCGATGGGGGGTGGGGTGACTACGCTAGATGCCTTGTGGATGGGTATTCCCGTGTTGTGCTTGCGGGGCAATACACTGGGGCAGCGAATTACATCTGCAATCATGACGGCAATCGGTTTGCCGGAGTGGGTGACGCAATCATCTGCAGACTATGTTGATCAGGCCGTCAGGCTGGCCAATGATCCAACAACACTGAGCAAGTTGCGTCGTTCATTGCGCATGCGTATGGCCGCTTCACCGCTGGCTAATCCCGATTATTACGTGGGATGCGTTGCAGACGCTTTCAGGGCTTTCTGGCGTCAATGGTGCGTAGACCCTCACACACGTTTGCCCCAGCCACAGGAGGCACGTTTTGGTGTCGCTGCGCACGCAGCAGAGGCTGATCGGTTATGGCAAGATTTTCTGGTCGACCCAGATGCGCCCTCAGTACGGTCGCGCCTAGCTGCATCCATGTACCGTGCCGGTAAGCACGTGCTGGCTGGTACCTTCAGTCAGCACGGCCATCGGGATTAAACTGCCATACCCTAAGCTGCCATCACCCGGTTCTTGCCGGCACGCTTAGCTAGATACATAGCCTGATCCGCCCGTCTGATGGCTTCGGTTGGATCTTCCTCATTTGCTAATTCAGCCACACCGGCACTGAAGGTAATCAGTAGCTTGTTGTTGTCATGCAGGAAGTAGCGGCGCGTTAATTCGCGTTGCACGCGCTCCATAACCTTGATCGCATCTTCCATGACGGTTTCAGGCAGAAGGATGACAAACTCCTCGCCACCGTAGCGCACCAGTGTGTCTTGTGGACGAATCGTCTCGCGGGTGATTTCCGCAAGATGCTGCAGGGCCGAATCGCCAGCCGTGTGCCCCAGCGTATCGTTGATCTGCTTGAAGTTGTCGATGTCCAGCATGGCGAAGGAGAGTGGGCTCTCATGGCGGCGTGTGCGGGCCACTTCGCGTTCCATTGCTTCTTCCAGCCCCTTGCGATTCAATGCGCCAGTCAGTGGGTCGATACGCACCATCTCGCTGGCGTGCGATAGCTCGACTTGCAGGCGCTTCACCTCACGCTCAGCTTCGTTAACACGCTGACGCATTTCGCTAATTTCATCATGCGAACGGGCGGCGTTCAGCTGCACGGCGCGGGTTTCCTGCATGACCTCTTCCAGCACGCTGGACAGTTCGGAAATGTCGCGCGCCGAGCTAATGCGTACGGCACAGGCTTCAATCTTGTCGTGATACTCGCTGGTAGTGCTGGAGAAGTCACCCAAGCGATCCACAAAGGTTGCCAGCATTTGCTTGAGCTTATTGTTGGCGTCCTGCAGGTTCTTTTTGAGCCCGCTCTGTTTGTAGATGACGTCCTTCAACATCCGCTCGACGCTGTCGAGTGCACGCAAATCTAATGGCTTGCTTAACAGCTCGGAAACCGTATTGATTTGTCCATGCAACCATTGATCCTCAACAACAATCTCGCCAATGTTGTCGATCAGCAGTTTCAAAATGCCCAGTAGCTCAGCCCTGAGTTCGGTTTGATCTTCGGCGACATAGCTCACCTTGTAGCTGAACTGCTTGAGCTGGGCGAGGATGTCGTTGATCTGCTTTTCTTGGCGTGCCTGACGTACCGCCTTCGCTAGCGTGAGCGATTGCTCGGCGAGCTCAGGCGAGCCATTCAGCAGGGCGTGGACGGGGTCTTCGAGTACCTTGGCGATCAATTCGCGCAGCTCAGTGCTGCCAACCTTGTCTACGGTAGGTGCGTTTGGCACTGCCTCAGCGCTGGTTGTTGCTGGCGTAGTTTCTGACGCTTCACTATCCAGCGTCTCAATCATGCCTGCGTCGGGCAGGGGCGCACCCCGCGCCCAATGGCGCACGACGTTTTGTAAGCGCTGAAAGAGGATGTCAGGGGCAGCTGAGGCACGCAACACGTGGTCAAGCGACTCACGTTTTTTAGCCTGGGTAAAGCCACTGGTGTGTGTCTCCAGCTGAGTGAACAGATCCTTGAGCATTCCGCTCCAAGGCAGCGGGTCGCGCCCACCACGTTCAAAAATCTCCTTCAGTGCATCCCTAAATGCATCCCAAGTCCCCGCATTAATTGCCGCATCAATCATGCGTGCGTACTTGACTTGCTCCGTTGTGCCGTTGGGCAGGTTGCTGGTCAGTTGCTTGAGTGCTTTTTGTGGGAATGCCTCTTCTACTTTCGTGCCGGAGATTTCGCTGTAGAGCATCAAGTAGTTGTCTGGCGTCGGCGCGATACGGCGCAGCGCCAACTGGCGCAAGACCTCGCGGGCAATTTCAGATGGCTGCATGTCTTCTTCTTCGCTCATTCTTGTTTATTTATTCAACCAGAGCGCGTTCGAGGCCGTAGCGGATCATTTCGGCATTACTGCGCAGGTTGGTCTTTTCAATGATGCGGGCGCGGTAGGTACTGACAGTTGCAACGGACAAACTCAACTGCTCAGCAATTTGAGTCAGGGTCTTGCCAGAGGCAATCAGGATGAACACTTCATATTCGCGATCTGACAGATTTTCATGAGGGGCCTTCTCACTGTCGTCAGTGATGGCTTCAGCCAAGCGCTCCGCCAGTGAGGGGCTGATGAATTTCTTGCCAGATGCGACCTGACGAATCGCTGTTACCAGTAACTCTGGCGCGCTTTGCTTGGTCAAGTAGCCGGAAGCCCCGGACTTGATTGCGCGCACTGCATATTGCTCTTCCGGATGCATGGAGAGGATCAGTACGGGCAGGCGAGGAAACTCTTTTTTCAATTGCTTGAGTGTGTCGATGCCATTCCGATTAGGCATGGTCACATCCAGCAGGAATACATCCCACGTCTGATTGCGTGCCAGACGCAGGGCGTCTGCGCCATCGTCAGCCTCGCCGGCGACGAGCAGGTCTTCTGTCTCAGACAGAATCTGCTTGAGTCCCTGCCGCACGATGGCGTGGTCATCGGCAATCAATACGTTGATCTTGTCTGCCATTTCCAGTTTTAGAACAGGTTGCCCTGTGGTTCGATTTCAATCGGCCCCGTGTCGGCCGAGCCGAGCAGAGGAATTTGCAATATCAAATGGGTACCACCATGCTCGCCCTGACGAATGTCAAAGGTTCCAGCCAAGGCATGTACCCGCTCGCGTATGCCGCGCAAACCGAAGGACTTGCGTTTGTTCATGTCCTTTTCGGAGATGCCGCGGCCGTTATCGCGAATTTCGAGTGCAATGCTACCGCGTTCCCGCCGCATGCGCACAACCACCAGCGATGCATGCGCATGCTTGGCCACATTAGTGAGGGCTTCTTGCACAATCCGGAATATTGCAAGCGAGGTGTCAGCATCGACCTCGTCTTCGCCTTCAAAGGCTTCGCATTGCGTGCGGCAGGTTATCCCAGTACTCGCGGCAAAATCCTCTGCCTGTGACTCAATCGCTGCCGCCAGTCCAAACTCCTTCAGAATCCCCGGCCGCAGCTGGCGCGCTACACGGCCCGCTGTGCCCATGGCTTGGTCGAGCAAGCCTTCGATTGATAAGGCTTTTTCCTTTAGTTTGCCGGCATCGGCAGGTAGCTTTCCGGCCAATAAGGAAGCCTCAATCTTGAGACGGACCAAAATACTGCCCAGCTCATCGTGAATATCGCGGGCGATCCGTTCGCGTTCTGCCTCCTTGGCGGCCTCCAAGTGAAACGACAGCTCGGCCAACTGCTCGCGTGAGCTGCGCAGCTCACCCTCGATTTCCTTGCTGTGGCTGATATTGGTCACAATCCCTTGCCACTCGACCGCATTATTTTCCAGCGTTTGTGGCGTTGAGCGCAGATTCACCCACTTGGCCTTGCCGCGGCTGCGAATACGGCCTTCCCAGTTGAGCATGATGGCATGCTCGGCCGACTCGGCCAGCGCCGAGAGCAGGCTTTTACGGTCGGCGGCATCAACCGCATCGACAAAGCGCTGCGCAGACGCCAGCAGCTCATGCTGCTTGAGGCCAAAAATCTTGTGGCAGCCTTCGCTGACATATAAAAAGCGGAAGTTGCCATCCGACTCAAGACGCAGTTGAAACACCATCCCGGGCAGGTTGGAGGCCAGCGCGCGGAAGCGGGATTCGCTTTCGCGCAGCATTTCTAGCGCCACGCGGTGTTCATTACGCTGCCGTGCCTCACGCACCTCCCGCTCAATGGCCGGTAATAGGTGGGCCAGTCGATCCAGCGACACCACGTCATGCGCACCGCTCTTCATGGCGCGGACGGCCAGCTTCTCGTCATGGTTGGGTGTCACCACGATAAAGGGCAGGTCCAGCCCCATGTCGCGGATGCAACGCTGGGCCGTGCTCGGTGCCAGCCCGTTGATGCCGGGGACGCATAGCACGGTATCCCAAGCCTGACGGTGCAAGGCATTGCGTAGATCGACCGCATTCGCCAGTCGTTCCCAATAGGGCACCAGACCGGCTACACGCAGCACCTCGATCAATGGCCCAATCGCCTCGTCGCTGGAGGCGACAAAGAGCAGGCGAAGCAAAGGATCAGATTTCTGTACAGGACTGGCAGACATTAGCTAAGTTTACCGGCTAAGCCCGGTTATAATGCGCGCCGCGCAAAGCAAATTTTGCGCATCGCGGGATTCCCCAAAAATCCCCAGTGCCGGCATAGCTCAGTTGGTAGAGCAGCTGATTTGTAATCAGAAGGTCGAGGGTTCGATTCCTTTTGCCGGCACCATTTCCCAATCACTTCCCCGTGAGTGTTTACTGACGTAAACTGATTTCCGGGGCAAAAAGTGGCAATTTTTTTACCCAAATCCTTGCTCTGCCTGTGTATCCGATCGATTCGTAGCCGCTGATATGCGACCGGGCTATATGCTGAGTGCATGTTAAGTGGCTAAAAAGTTTCGCGGTTGAACTCCCATTTTTCTAGCAAGGGCGTGGCAAAGAAGTTTGACAACGAATGGAGTATGGAATGAATGATCCATACTCGTTGGCCTGGAATGATTCTTCCGAATTGAATTAGACTTATCGATTCTGGTAAGGGGGATAGAACGTGGCTCTAGAAGAAGAAATCGTTGCGGCTCGAAAAGAAATTGTTTCCGATGGCTATGACATGTCCATCGGCGAGCTTATTAACCTCTACAAGAGCAATGAAATACAGATTGCTCCGGAGTTTCAACGATTATTCCGTTGGGGGCCGAGCCGGAAAACTCGTTTCGTTGAGTCAATCCTTCTAGGTTTGCCCCTACCCCCCATCTTTGTTTATCAAAACAAAGATGGGGTATGGGAACTCATTGATGGCCTGCAGCGCCTATCAACGGTTTTAGAGTTTGTAGGTGTCTTAAAAGATGCCGACACTCAACAAGCCCTACCTGCAACAGTGCTTGAAGGAACAAGGTTTTTACCAAGTTTGTCAGGAAAAATATGGGAAAAGGCGAAGGCTGAGGGGGGAGAGGCAGACGCCGAAGATGATGACCCCAACGCTCTTAGCGTTGCACAACAGCTTCAAATTAAACGTGCACGCATTCGCGTCGAAATCCTGAAACAGGAAAGCGATCCACAAGCAAAATATGAACTATTTCAGCGCCTGAATACTGGTGGTGTGGCGCTATCCGAGCAAGAGGTCCGTAATTGCGTGAGCGTTATGCTGGACCGCCCATTCCATGTATGGCTAGTTGAACGAGCAGAATATCCTGGGTTTGCTTTAACCACCAATCAGACCGAGTCGGCAATTGAAAAGCAAACTCACGTTGAGTTAGCCCTAAGGTTTTTTGCTTTTAGACATATCCCTTATACCTCTGGACTAGATGTCCATGAGTATTTGGATGATGCTCTTGTGAAGCTCATTACTAAAAACGATTTTGACCGCGCTGCAGAGACTGCGATATTTAACAGAACATTCGACGCGCTATCGAACGCTCTTGGCGATGCAGCTTTCAAACGATGGAATGGTCAGAGCTTTTCCGGCATGTTCTTGCAAAGCCTCTTTGAGGTTGTGGCAACAGGCGTTGCTCAGAATATTGATGCGATTGACGCCTTGGGCGATCAACGAAATGCTTGGCTGAGCGAGAAGTGTAAACAACTCTGGGATAACCAGACCTTTACTCAGAATTCAGGTGCTGGGGTGAGAGGTACAACTCGCTTGTCAAAGCTCATTCCGCTAGCCAAAGAATATTTCACGCCGTGAAAATTCGAGCTATTTCCATTCTCCAAGATGAGCTGGATAAAAGCTTTGCTTGGAGAGTCAAAGAAATATCTGGGCTGAAGATGTCGGTCGATGCTAAGGCTCTTTCCTTAGCTCAAGTCACACTGATTCGTGCTGGAGTGCCTCTGCTATACGCCCATTGGGAAGGGTTTGTGAAGCAGGCCTCTGAATATTACTTAAGCTATGTCGCTCACCAAAATCTAAAGTTTGGTGAGCTGGCTAGTTGCTTTGTTGTCTTTGGTGCAAAGAAGCATTTATCAAACATAACCGAATCTGGCCGATCGCACTTGAATATCACGGTAGTGGATTTTTTTCGAGGCTGCGCTGAACAGCGCGCTAACTTGTCTTTATCCAATGCCATCAATACTAAGTCGAACTTAAAGTCGGAGGTGTTTTCCGATATAGCGATGTCATTAGGCGTGCCACTCGAACCATATAGTGCTCATTTCAACTTTATAGATGAGTCCCTACTCGCAAGAAGGAATGCGATTGCACACGGTGAGTATTTGGATGTCGATGCAGATAGTTTTAGGGGCTTGGCTGATGAGGTGACCTGCTCCCCGATTTAGTCCGAAATACATTTAGAGTTTGCGGTTAAAAAAACTGTCTGCGAACTGGTCAGGGGTTTGATAGCCTATGGCGC
>LNFM01001687.1_pt1 | contig 49087 bp, 43 predicted proteins | sample 596031 | NCBI WGS metagenome assembly LNFM01 (sample SAMN04254537, study PRJNA301005) | activated carbon metagenome | isolation source: dual media filters at the Ann Arbor, Michigan drinking water treatment plant | place: USA: Ann Arbor
GAACACGTCGTCGACGTCGGTCCACGTCATGACGGCCATGACAGGCCCGAAGATCTCCTCGCGCGCGATGCGCATGGCGTCGCGGACGCCATCGAACACCGTCGGCTGGATGAAGTAGCCGCCTGCAAGCGCCGGCGCCGTGGGCTTCGCGCCTCCGGTAACGAGCTCGGCGCCCTCCTGCTTGCCCGCTTCGATGTAGCCCATCACACGCTGGAACTGCTTCTCGGACACGATCGGTCCGAGTTCGTTGCTTTCGATCCAGGGAAAACCGACCGGCAACGCACGGGCGAGCCGGACGATCTCGTCGAGCACGGCCTTGTGCAGGGAAGCATGCACGAACACCCGGCTGGTCGAGCTGCACGATTGGCCCTGCCGGTTCATGTTCATGCCCTTGATGGCCGCAGCGGCGGCCTTCTTCGGATCGGCATCGGGAAAGATGACGATCGGATTCTTGCCGCCCAGTTCGAGGCTCACGCGCTTGAGTTGCTCGGCGGCGGCCAGCGAGACGCGTCGGCCCGCTTCCACCGAACCGACCAGGCCGATGCGCGGCACGTCCGGGTGCCGCACGATCGCTTCGCCCGCCACGGCATCACCGGTGACGATGTTCACCACGCCGGGCGGAAGAACACCATCGCAGAGTTCTCCGAGCTTCAGGCTCGACAAGGGGGCCTGCTCCGAGCCCTTGATCACCAGGCAATTGCCTGCCGCGAGCGGCGCAGCCGCTTTCTCGGCGCAAAACCGGAAGGGATGATTGAACGGATTGATCTTGCCGACCACGCCATAGGGCTGGCGCAGGGTGAGGTTGAGATGTCGCGGCCCTTGCGAACTCGTTTCACCCTTGATCTCGGTGATGAGACCGGCGAAGTACTCGAGGCTGTCGGCCGTCCAGTCCATGTCGGCGCGCATCCCGACGACGGCATTGCCGGCGTCGAGTGCATCCATCAGGCCCAGGTCATTGCGCTGATCGCGAATGCGCTTCGCCAGCAGTTCCAGACATCGCGCGCGCTCCTTGACGCCAACGCGGCTCCAGTCGCGAAACGCTTTTTTCGCGGCTTGTACGGCACGATCGACATCCGCGGCGGCGGCATACGGCACGTCGCCGAGTTTGCGGCCGGTCGACGGATTGATGCTTGCGAACGTGCGGCCGTCGGCTGCCGCCTCCCAACGCCCGCCGATGTAAAGGCCGCGCGGCGAGTAGCCGATGTCGGGTTCGGACACGATGCCTTGTTCGTTCGCGCTCATTGTCTCCTCCGCGATCGTCATGCTCAGGGCACGATTGCCGCTCGCAACACTTTGCGTTCAGCCGCATCGTGCATCGCCTGGCCGACCTCGTTCAGCCCGTACTTGCCGTCGACGAGATCGCGAAACGGAAATCGCTCCCGGTTGGCAACGACGAAGTCGAGGGCCTGAATGAGATGACGCGGGTGGTAGTTGTGCACACCCCGCAGGGTGATGAGCTTGCGCAAGAGCACGTTGGCGTCGAAGCGCACGATCGAGTTCGGGTTGACCACCCCACCGAGCGTATAGCGCCCGCCGATGCGTACGAACTGCAGGCCCGCCGGAATGACTTCGGGATACCCGCAGACCTCGATCACGGCATCTGCGCCATCGGGCCGGCAAGCTTCGCGCACCCGCTTGACCAGTTCGGCCTCATCCATCGCAGAGGGATCGAGCGTGATGTCTGCACCAAAGCGCCTGCCCAATTCGCAGCGTGAGTCCACGGTGTCGATCCCGATGACGAGGCGCGCTCCGCGCGCGCGCGCTATCGCACAGCCGTAGAGACCCAACAGGCCCAGTCCCTGCACGACGACAGTGTCTCCCATGCCGATACCGGCCGCTTCGGTGACCGCGATCATGGTGGCGACGCCGCAGTTGACCGGCGTCGCTTCCTCGTCGCTCAACACGTCGGGCAGCTTGAGTATCCACGACTGGGGCAGGATGTAGCAGTATTCGGCAAAGCCGCCGTGGAAGTGCGGGTCGGTGTCGACGGCCATGTGTCCGTACTTGTCCACGCCCGGCGACTTCTGCGGAATGTCGAGCACTTCGCTGTAGTAGTTGGCACCCGGGATGAAATACTCGCTCCACGTGATGCGGTCACCGACCGCAAGCGTATCGCCCCGCATGTCGCGCTCTACGCCGTCCCCCAGCTGTTCGATGATGCCGATGATCTCGTGCCCCAGAACACCCGGGCAGGGATTGGGCCGGTGGCCCTGATAGGAATGGATGTCGGAGCGACAGATCGTCGACATGCTGATGCGCACGAGCACTTCGCCCGGGCGCGTCGGTCGCAGTGGATACTCCCTGACGACGAAGGGCTGATTGGGCGCATCGTAGACGACCACCTTGCCGGTTCTGCTCATCGCTCCTCCCTGAAGGCGTGTCGGGTCACGCAGTGCGCTACCGCGTCCCGTTGATCGCGTAGTCGAAGAGCTGATAGCTGTTGAGCGGCCCGTTCGTCGCTTTCAGCCTGTGGGCATCCGACACCGGCTCACTCACGACGAACGGTACGCGCGCTTCCGTGACGCCGCCATGGGTGCGCAACCGGTGGCCCTCGAGACCGGACAGATCATGCTCCTTCTCCGAACCGCCGACGCATACGTCGCGTGCCGAGATCACGGCGACATCGCCTTCGCGATCGAGCGGCAGGTCGAACTTCTTGCAGACCGTGTGGCGGTCGTAGATCTCCGCCAGACCGGGTACGGGTTCGATCAGGCGCATGATCGCGTCGGGCGTCGCGCGTCCGCCGCGGCAGTACACGCGCACGAATCCCCCCAGGGCACCGTGATGCGCGATGAAGTGATCCGTAATCGGACATATCACCTTGGTGTCGCCCTGGCCGAACTCCGCGTCCAGGATGTCTTGCAGCCAGACGACATTGGGGGTTCCGTCCGGTTTGGACTTGTCGTTCATCCCGTGATCGGCGGTGAGCGCGACGATGGCGTCGAGATCGGCGAGTCGCCCGAAGCAGTCGTCGATCTTGCGATAGAACTCGATCGCCTCCGGTTCACCCGGGGCATACTTGTGCTGCACCCAGTCGGTCAGCGACAGATACAGGATGTCGGGACGATCGCGTTCGAGAATGCGCACACCCGCCTCGAGCACGAACAACGACAACGCCATGGAATACATGTCGGGCTTGGGCATGCCGACGAAGTCGAGCGCATTCTCGATCCCGTGCTCGGCCCGCGTGCACCGCTCGACGTGTTCGGACGAAAAACAGATGTTCCCGCGCGAGACGTCGAGCCCCTTGCCGAGTTGGCGGCGCAGTTTGTCCTTCGCGGTGATCGCAGCAATTCGGGCGCCGGCGCGGGCGAACTGGGCGAAGATGGTTTCCCCGCGGAGCAGCTCCGGACCGGTCATCACCACCGCTTCGCCGGTGGCGGGATCGAGGTAGAAGTTGCCCGAAATGCCGTGCACGGAGGCGGGCGCTCCCGTGATGATCGACATGTTGTTGGTGCACGTGACGCTCGGCACGGTTCCGTCGGCGACCGCGCTGAAGCCCTGCTTCATGAAACGGGCGACGTTCGGGATGTAGCCGTGAGCGAGGCCGTGGTCGAAATACGCCGGATCCCCACCGTCGATACACACGACCACCACCGGCTTGCGGGGCCAACCATACTCCGTACCGTTCACCCGGACCTTCGGCCTATCGCTCGTCGCCACGCGCTCGTCTCCTCGTTATTCGGGTTTGCCCACACTTGCCGAACCGTAGTGTGCTGAGTCGGAAACCCGCTGAAAAAAGCGCCGAGGATCGGTGCCATACACCGGCGGAAATCCTCGCCAGGTGTCCAACCTGGCTGCGGTTTCCTTCGCGTCTGACGCCGATTTCGACACTTTCGTCGCTGAGGCAGTAGCGATACCGTTCGGCAAAATGTCAACGAATCTCCTACTCAGGACACTAGCACCGCACCTATCATCGATAAAATCGAAAATTCTTCATCTTCCATTGATTTGATCGATGTACGAAAAGTGGCTCAAGGCCTTCCACATGGTTGCCTCGCAAAGCAGCTTCACGCATGCGGCGAAGGCCCTCAACGTCGGTCAGCCGACGATTTCGGCACACATCAAGACGCTCGAAGACTATTTCAAGGTCGAACTCTTCTATCGGCGCGGGAGGACGGTCGAGCTGACCGACGTGGGCCGATCGCTCTTCACGATCACCCAAGGCCTCTACGGCCACGAGGCCGAGGCGATCAGCTATCTGCGCGGCATCGGTCGCAACGACGGCGGCCGGTTGCGCCTTGGCGCCGTCGGTCCGCATGACGTCATGGCGCTGACCCAGGCTTTTCGCAATCGCTATCCGCGCGTCGAACTCTCGGTGAGCGTGGCACCGCGCGATGCCATCATGGCCGGACTGACCGGGTTCGACTTCGATGTCGGCGTGGTTGCCGATGCCGTGACGGACTCACGGTACTTCTGCATGCTCTACGATCGACATCCGGTTCGAATCATGGTGCCGCACACCCATCGGCTGGCCAGGCGCAGATCCCTGCGACTTGCAGATCTGGAAGGCGAAGGCTTCATCCTGCGCGACGCCGGTTCGGCCACACGGCGCGCATTCGAATCGGCGCTCGTCGAGGCGGGCGTACGCATACGCCCCATCATGGAGATCAACGTTCGCGAAGCGGTGCGCGAGGCCGTGGCGCGCGGCATCGGGCTCGGCGCGATCGGCGAAACGGAGTTCGCACCGCACGAGAACATCCGCCTGCTCAAGCTCACGGACGCGACGATCGTCATCGAAGCCTACGTCGTCTGCCTCGCTGCTCGCCGCAATCGTTCGCTCGTCGACGCATTCATCCGGCTGGCGATGGATACGACGCCCTTCGGCGGCCCGAGCGGCGACGCGGGGCGGCCGCGGACATGAGCAGTCGCGACATCGCGATCGTTACCGGCGCGGGCTCCGGGCTCGGTCGAGCCGTTGCCCTTTCCTTGGCTGAACTGCCCTTGCGCGTGATCGCCATCGGTCGGCGGTTGGATCCGCTGCTTGCGACTGCATCGAAGGCAGCCGGCATGATCGAGCCGGTTGCCGCAGATGTTTCGACGACGCTCGGGCGCAGTCGCATCTGCAGCACCCTGCGCTCCGCGGACAGGGTACGCTTCCTCGTTCACGCCGCGGGCATGCATGCCATCGAACCGCTTGGGAGCATAACCGTCGCCACTTGGCGGCGCATACTCGATACCAATGTCGACGCGCGCCTGTTCCTCACGCTCGATCTGCTGCCCTGGCTGCAGCCAGGATCGAGAGTGCTCTTCGTCGGCTCGAACTCGGCGACGCGCCCCAGGCAATCGGCCACGGCGTACTGCGTCTCCCAAGCAGCGAGTCACATGCTGCAGCAGTGCCTGAGGATCGAGCTTGCGCCGCGCGGCATCGCCGTCGGCTCGGCGGTGCCGAGCCCTGTCGATACGCCGATGATCGCCGCTCAGATCGCCGCCGATCCGGCGCTGTACCCGGATGCCGAGGACTACCGGCGATTGCGCGATGCGGGCCAGCTGATCGCGCCGGCGACCGTCGCGAGGTTCTACCGCTGGCTGTTGACGCAGACCTCCGATATCGCGTTCTCGTCAGACCCGTGGAACGTGCGCGACGAAAGCCACCACGAGCACTGGCTGAACGGGACGGAGCTCTACGCGCGAATTGCCGATGCGGGCTGAAGACGCAACGCACGGCGATCGCCGCACGGATTGCCGAGGCCGGAATCAGCGCACCGGGGATTTGAGGCGCGTCTCGAAGAATTGCTCGGCGCGGACCATCGAATCGCTGCGGGCCTCCCGGTTGGCTGGCACGGACTGACGCCGCTTTCCGGGATCGTCGAACGCGTGTGTCGCCCCGTCGTACCACACCATCTCGAAATCCTTCACGCCGCGCGCCTTGACCTGTTCAGCCAACTGGCTGCACGGCAAAGGGGCCACTTCCTCGTCGTTCGACGCGATGAACATGATGGCCGGCGCGTAAGGCCGGTAGTCATCCTTGGCGAGTTGAACCCGGCAGCCTGGATAGAAGACGAGTGCCGCGCGAAAGCCGCGACCGGGATCGGGCGACGAGATGCCCGGCGCGTCGCGATCCAGGATCGCCAACGCGGCCATGGCGCCGTTGGACCAGCCCTGCAAACCGATCCTGTCCTTCAAGACATCGCCGCGACCGCGCAAGTACGCAAGCGCGCCGTAGGCATCCAGGGGCCGCACTTTTTGCTCGTTCACCTCGGGCGGGCGCTGCGAGTAGCTGCGGATGGGAAAACCGCCGGGATAGCCGCGCGACCCGAAGCTGTCCACGTGCAACGCGAGATAGCCGCGCTCGGCCCAGAAGCGCCCCCACTGCTTGTGCCGCAGCGACAGGGTCGACGCGTCGTAAACGCCCTTGGCCGCCATCGAGAACGGGCCGGTGCGCCCATGCAACATCACCACGGCGGGCCATGGCCCTGGCGTGCTCGGCGAGAAAAGGAATCCTCGCAGCGTCGTGCTGCCGTCCGCGCTCGAGAACGAGACTTCCTCGGCCACGTCGGCGCAATGCACGAACGACGGCATGGCGAACACGCATGCAAGCAGGCACACCCAGCGCAAGGCCATGTCTGTTCCTACGGTTACCGGTCGAGACCTGCGATTATGCGCGGACCGGCCGGTCCGAAGTAAGCGCCGTCATCGACGGCTGCGGGCGGGCGAGCCGGCGAGCCCCTCAAACGTCTCTAGACAGCCGGCGGCGTGCTGTCTTAGTCTCGCCGGACGCCGCCGATCACCGGCAGGCCCGCCATCGGGAGACGCCACATGCCATTCACCATCCTGTATCCGGACGCGAAGCCCCAGCAGCTCGATATCGAGACCGCGGCGGTCGGCAACGACGTCACGCTGATCCACGCGCGTCAGGACGCATTCGACGCGATCGACCTGAAGCTGTGGAAGACCTGCGACGCGCTCGTGGTGTCCCGCATGCCGATCAACGCCGACGTGATCCCGCACCTGGAGCGCTGCCGCATCGTCGTGCGCAACGGCGTCGGCTTCGACGTGCTGGATCTGCCCGCGCTGGGCAGGGCGGGCATTCCCGCATGCAACATTCCCGACTACGGCACCACGGAAGTCGCAGACAGCGCCATCGCCATGATGCTTGCCTTCGCGCGCGGGACGGCAGCCATGGATTCGGCGCTGCGGGAGAATCTCGCGTCGAACTGGACGCACGAGCGCAACGTCACCGCCCGCAGGCTGCGGGGGGCCACCTTCGGCGTTATCGGCCTGGGCCGCATCGGCACCGCCGCAGCGCTGCGCGCACGCGCCTTCGGCATGAACATCGTGTTCTACGATCCGCTGCTTCCGGGCGGCGCGGAGCTGGGGCTGGGCTTCGCGCGTGCACGCACGCTGCAGGAGCTGCTCTGCCAGGCCGATGTCATCGACATGCACACACCGCTCAACGACCAAACCCGAAAGATGATCAATGCCGACACCGTGGCGATGATCAAACCGGGAGCCTATCTGATCAACACCTCGCGCGGTCCGGTCTGCGATACCGCGGCCTTGCTCGAAGGACTGCGCTCGGGGCGGCTGCTGGCGGTGGGACTCGACGTCCTGCCCAGCGAACCCGGACAGGCCGACGATCCCTTGGTCGCAGCCTGGATGGCGAACGAGCCGTGGTTGAAGGGCCGGGTACTGATCAACCCGCATTCGGCCTTCTACAGCCCGGACGCCTATGTCGACCAGCGGACCAAAGCCGTGCAAACGGCCTACTTCTATCTGCGCGACGGCGCTTTGGTCAACTGCGTGAACACGGAGTTTCTCAAGCAGCGGCGCTAATGCGCGGATCTCGTTCGAACCTCGTTTCGCGCCGGGCCGACTTCACCTCGGGCTGCCGGCGACGCCGGCGAACGGCATCAGCCTTTCGCCGCCGCCATCGTCCGCGCCTCGCGCGCCTTGATCGCCTCGTAGCGGGCCAGCAGCCGGCGGGCGCGCTCGATGATCGGAATATCGACCATCTTGCCATCGACCGCGAAGGAGCCGCGACCCTGCTGCTTGGCCTCTTCGTCGGCCGCGATCAGCTTGCGCGCATAGGCGACTTCTTCGTTGCTCGGCGTGTATTCCTCGTTCACGATCGTGACTTGTCCGGGATGGATGCAGCCCGCGCCCATGAAACCGAAGTCGCGTGAACGGCGCACCATCGCGCGGAACGCATCCCAATCCCCGAATCCGGCCACGCTGTCGATGAAGCCCAGCGGCATCACTCCCGCCGAGGCGGCTGCGATCACCATGTGCTGCTTGGGATAGAGCAGCGCTTCCCCGGTCGGCTGAAAATTGCAGCTCAGCGCCAGATCCTCTCCGCCGATGTTCGCCGCGACGATGCGATCGCTCGCACGGACGATCTCGTAGATGCGAAAGAACGCATCCGGCGTTTCCACCATCGCATTGAACTTCGTGTGACCGATCGGCATGCCGCACTTTTGCTCCAGTTCGCTCACCAGTTCGTCCAGCAGCCGAATGTGGGAGGCGCTGTCGCACTTGGTGATGCCGAGCGCATCCACCTCGGGGCAGACCGACGCTTCGATATCCCGCACGGCCATGGCGATGGGGCGATTGATGCGCACCAGCACGTCGGCGCCGCCGCGCCGCACCCGGGCGGCACTCTTCTGCACCAGCGTGCGCGCATGAGCTTTCTCCGCATGCGGCACGGCATCTTCCAGATCGAGCTGGATCACGTCGGCGCCGCGAACATGCGCCTTGTCCACGAACTTCTCGACATTGACCGGCACGTAGAGCAGGGTGCGCCAGACGGGCAGATTCGGTTTCATGCGGTTCGGTCTCCGTGAAAGGTCGTGGCAGGCGAGCCCTCGCGGCGCCGCCCCTGGGGATGCCCCGCGAGCGCGCCTAGTCGTCGCCGCCGGAGCGCTTGCGCTGAGGGCCGCGGTAAACGGCATCGGCCGCCACCAAGGCCTCGATCTGGGCTTCATCGATGCCCAAGCCGGCGAGCACCTGCGCGTTGTCTTCGCCGATCAGCGTCGGCGCGGGCTTGCGGATCGCGCCGGGCGTGCCTTGCAGCCTCGGCACGACGCAGTGCATGGCGATCTCGCCCATCTGCTCGTCGGGATAGTTGGCCAGTATCTCGCGCTCGGCGATGTATTCATCTTGCATGAGCTGCGAGATGTCGTAGATCGGCCCCACCGTGACTTCGGCTTTGTCGAAGAATTCGAGCGCAGCGGCAAGATCCATCTTGCGTATGAACTGCGCGATGATGTCGTCGAGCTCGTCGCCGTTGCGCAGACGGTCCGCATTGGTCCGGTAGCGCGGGTCGTCGATCAGCTCCGGCCGTCCGATCGCGGCAAGCAGGCGCTCGGTCATCTTCTGCGTGGACGCCGACATGGAAACCCACTTGTCGTCCCGTGTCCGGTAGGCATTGCGGGGCGCTGCGGTGGTGGAGCGGCTGCCCGAGCGCGACCGCACCTTGCCGCTGAGCTGAAACGAGGCGGCCTGAGGCCCCAGCGCCGCGAACAAGGGATCGAACAAGGGCAGATCGATCACCTGACCGCTGCCGCCGTTCACCTCGACTTCACGCAAGGCCACCATCACGGCCATGGAGCCGATATAGCCCGCGTACATGTCGGCCATCTGCGTGGGCGGAAGCACCGGCTCGCGATCGGCGAAACCGTTCATCGCGGCGAAGCCCGACATGCCCTCGATCAGCGTGCCGAAGCCGGGCTTGTGGCGGAAAGGGCCGTCCTGCCCCCATCCGGACACGCGCATCACTACCAGCTTGGGATTGCGCGCCAGCAGGACATCGGGACCGAGCCCCATTTTCTCCAGGGTGCCGGGACGGAAGTTCTCGACGAAGACTTGCGCCGTCTCGACCAGACGCAGCAGGATCTCGCGGCCCTCGGGCTTGCGCAGATTGAGTCCGACGCTCTTCTTGTTGCGCGCGTAGACCTTCCAGTTGGCGGCCACGCCCGCCACCATCCAGTCGCGCAAGGCGTCGCCCTCCGGAGGCTCGACCTTGATGACTTCGGCGCCGAAATCCGCCAGCGCCAGGCTCACCATGTTGCCCGCGATGACTCGGGACAAATCTAGGATGCGCACGCCGTCGAGCGGACAACGCGCGCCGGTTGCGAAGTTGCGCGAGGGAATCTTGGCCATGCCGGATCTTTGGATAGGGATTGAAGAGACCCGGGAACAGACGAGGTCGACCGTCCCCGGCAATACCGTTCACTGCAAGACACAGGGGCCCTCCCGCAGGGATAGTCCCCCGCGGGCACGCCCTACCAGCGGTAGAAGAGCGCCAGGTTGTCGAGCCGGTCGAAGCTCCACACGGCGTCCACCAGGCGTTGACACTTGTCCTTGCCGATGATGGCTTCGCAGTTCGAGAGAAACTTGGTTTCCAGATCGGCGTCGGACATGAGGTTCTCGCCCTCGCCCTTGGGGTCGAGCACGCGTTCGGTCAGGCGGGCACCATCTTTCATCACCAGTGTCACGACGCCGCCGCGACGCTGCGGATACACCCGGTCGGTTTCCGCATCGGTGTACACCGACACCTTCTTGATCATGTCCTGCACCTCCGGCCGGTCGATGCGCCCGGGCTTGAACGAGGGCGACGTGACGTTGTCTTCGACGAGCGCCAGCGCGGCCGCGCAAGGCATGCTCATCTGGGCGTCGAGCAAGGCCTCCCAGCTGGTGTGATTGTGCCGCGCGCCGACCGCATAGCTGCCGGCCTCGATCCGCTCGACCTGCGAAGGATTGATCTGGTGCTTGCGCTTGAGCGTGACGATGCCGTCCATGATGGGGTGCAGATGCCGGCAGCAGGGATAGGGCTTGAAGTAGGCGTCCTCGATCTCGTAGCGGCTGCCCAGATCGAGCATCAACCGCTCCCAGTTGACCTTGTTCTCGACGAATGCCTTGAAGAAGCCGTGCTTGCCTTCGAGCACATGCATCGGCCCGGTGATCCCGCGCTTGCCCAGCTCGGCGCAAAGCACGCCGTCGCGGGCGGCCTTGCCCGGATGGATGCGCTTGATGTCCGCACCTTCGCCGAGAAACTCGAACAGGCCGCCGGCGAAGCTGCCCGCCAGCCCGATGGCATAGAGCGTCTGCTCCTCGTCGTTGCCGATGAGCCGCGACACGCCGGCCGCCGCCCCGAGCACCCCGGTGATGGGCGTGTTGTGCCAGCCGCGCAGGGCGGAGGTCGGGTGGATGGCCGAGGAGACGCGCAGCATGACGTCGTACCCCATGACCGTCGCGAGGATCACGCTCTTGGCATCCATCGCCTTCTGTTCGGCCACGGCGAACACGGCCGGAAAGTTCGGGCCGGCCGGATGGGCCGAAGCGTTGGTGTGACCGTCGTCGAAATCGAGCGCGTGGGTGCTCGTCCCGTTGAGCAGCGCAGCATTGAGCACGGACAAACGCTGCGTGCTGCCGATCACGGCGGCAGTGCGCGACTCGTCCACACTGGCGAGGTAATCGAGCATCTGCTTGGACACCGGCTCCTGCGAGCCGGTGATCGATGTGGCCAGGTAGTCCATCAGGGCACGCTTGAATGCGTGCACGGCGCGTTCGCTCAGATCGGCATAGCCGGTCGTGGCCACGTGCCGGGCAAGTCGGCGAGTGGCATCGTTGTGCTCGGTGGCGGCGGCCGGCGGTGCGACGTCGTTCATGGCTCTCTCCAGGGGTGGCAGCGTAGGTTGCCGGGAAGGCCGGCGTTGCCCGGATGCTACCGCAGTGCCGCCGAGCTGGAAACCTGAATGCCCGCCCGGGCGCTGCCGTGGTTTTCGACCCTTTGGGCCGAGGTGTATCATCGAGCGCCTCTTCGCGGCTGCATCGGGCCGCCGAATCGCATCCCAAGTCACCCTTCGTCGAGGAGTCCCTCATGACCTGTGCCGAATCCGCCGGCGCACGTTTTCGTGCCGCCCTGAAAGCCGAGAGCCCGCTGCAGATCGCAGGCACGGTGAACGCGTTCACCGCCCTGCTCGCGCAAGCCTCGGGTTTCCGCGCGATCTATCTCTCCGGCGGCGGTGTGGCGAATGCCTCCTTCGGCCTGCCGGACCTGGCGATCACTACACTGAACGACATCCTCACCGATGTCGACCGCATCACCAACGCCACGACGCTGCCCTTGATGGTGGACATCGATACCGGCTTCGGCGGGGTCTTCAACATCGCACGCACGGTGAAGTCGCTGATCAAGCAAGGCGCCGGGGCCCTGCACATGGAAGACCAGGTCGCGATCAAGCGCTGCGGCCACCGGCCGGGCAAGGCGGTCGTGTCCAAGGCGGAAATGGTGGATCGCATCAAGGCCGCCGTCGACGCTCGCACCGACCCGGATTTCTTCATCCTTGCCCGCACCGATGCGCTGGCCGTGGAGGGTATCGATTCGGCCATCGAGCGCGCCATCGCCTGCAAGGAGGCCGGCGCCGACGGTGTTTTTCCCGAGGCGGTCACGCAGCTGCCGCAGTACGCCAAGTTCGCCGCAGCACTCGGCGAGGGCTATCCTCTGCTGGCCAACATCACCGAGTTCTCAAAGACGCCTTGCTTCACCGTGGAGGAATTGCGCAGCGTGAACATCGCGATGGCCCTTTATCCGCTCTCGGCGTTCCGCGCGCAAAGCGCCGCCGCACTGAAGGTGTTCGAGGCGATCCGCGCCGAAGGTTCGGCCAAGAGCGTGCTGCCGCTCATGCAGACGCGCGACGAGCTGTACGGGCACCTCGACTATCATGCCTACGAGCGCAAGATCGATCAGCTCTATGCGAAGGACAACCTCAAGGTCGGCGATTGACGGTGGTGGTCGACGGAGCACGGGCAATGAAGTTCGGGATGCTGCTCTCGAAGGGCCTGGTGGCGCAATTCGGCCGCGACATCGGCGCTGCCGTGCAGGCGCAAGGTCTGGAGCCGGATTTCATCCATCTTCCCGATGATCCGGGCGAGCGCCTGAGCGCGACGGGCCTCGCGCGGGTGCACGCCGCCTTCTTCACGCGCGATCTCAGATTCTCGGCGCATGTGCACGCCTTCGATCATGCGATGGCTGCCACGCCGCACCTGCGCTGGGTGCACTTCATCAGCTCGGGCATGAATCCGACACCGTGGCTGGAGGGCCTGCTCCAACGTGGCGTGCGCATGAGCACGTCCACCGGCTCGAATGCCGATCCGGTGGCGCAGATCGCGCTCATGGGACTGCTGCTCATGGGGCGGCGTGCTCACGTATGGATACGCGGCCAGCAGGCGAAGCAGTGGTTGCCGCACCGAGACGCCGGTGTGCCGCCCGACCTGGCCGGACAGACGGTCGTCGTCGTCGGGCTCGGCGCCGTCGGTTCGCGCTTCGCCCGCTTCGCACAAATGCTCGGGTTGAGAGTGATCGGCGTGCGCCGCAGCCCGCTGCAGCCCCGCGACCCCGTCGATCGTCTGGTCACGCCGCGCGACCTGCCGAGCGTGCTCCCCTTGGCCGACTTCCTGGTGATGACGTGCCCGCTCACCGCAGCCACTCGTGGCATGATCGATGCCAAGGCGCTCGCGTTGCTCAAGCCCACCGCCTCGTTCATCAACGTCGCGCGCGGCGAAGTGGTCGACGAAACCGCATTGATCCATGCGTTGCGCAACGGCGCCTTGGCCGGCGCCTACCTGGATGTCTATGCCCGCGAGCCGCTGCCGCTCGACTCGCCGCTTTGGGACATGCCCAACGTGGTCATGTCGCCGCACAACGCCTCCTCGGCCCAGGGCAATGACGGCCGCGGCACGCGCTACTTCATCGAGAACATCGGGCACCTGCTGCGCGACGAGCCCCTGGTGAACGAGTATCGGGCGGGCGACGACTGATTGGCTTGCGGTCGATCGAAGGCGGATCGCCGATTCGACCGCAGGCTCGACGAAAGGCTCTGCAATGACACATCTGAAGGTGGGCTGCATTCAGCTCAATGCCGGCAGCGATCTCGCCCGTAATCTGGAAGCCGCCACGCAGGCAGTCCGCAACGCTGCGGCCCAAGGCGCGCAATTGATCGCACTGCCGGAGTACTGCGTGTTGCTCGACGGCAGCGGTCGGGTCATGCGCGAAGGCTCGCCCGACGAGGCGCAGCATCCGGCGCTGCCTGTGTTCAGCGCCCTGGCGCGCGAGACCCGGGCCTGGCTGCTGCTCGGATCGCTCACCGTGCGCGCCTCGGACGATCGCATGGCGAACCGCTCCTATCTCGTATCCAGCAACGGCGACATCGTCGCGCGCTACGACAAGATCCACATGTTCGATTGCACCTTGCCCAACGGCAAGGTGATTCGCGAATCGAGCGGCTACCAGCCGGGCGATACGGCCGTCGTCGCCGCCACGCCGTGGGGCCCGCTGGGCATGAGCGTGTGCTACGACCTGCGCTTTCCCCAGCTCTATCGCGCGTTGGCCCAAGCGGGCGCCGTGATGCTGGCCGTGCCGTCGTCGTTTCAGCGTGAAACCGGTCCCGCGCACTGGCATGCGCTGTTGCGAGCGCGTGCCATCGAGAACGCAGCCTGGGTGATCGCCCCGGCCATGTGCGGCGATCATGCCAACGGCCGATCCACCTACGGTCATTCGCTCATCATCGACCCCTGGGGCAAGATCGTCGCCGAACTGGAGGATCAACCCGGCGTGCTCGTCGCCGATATAGATCTGCAACAGGCGGCCAAGGTGCGCGGCATGCTGCCTGCGCTGCAGCACGATCGGCCGTTCTCGCTGCGGCGCGATCCCACGGTATAGGATCCGTCGAATGCCCGGAATATCGTTCAGCGTGCAGGACCAGATCGCCACGGTCACGATCGACCGGCCGCAGGCCATGAACGCAGTCACGCCGTCGATGCGCGCCGAGCTGCACGGGATCTGGGAGCAGGTTCGCGTGGACCCGCAGATCCGCGTGCTCATCGTCACCGGCGCGGGCGACAAGGCTTTCTGCTCTGGCGGCGATCTGAAGACCGCCGCCAGCGGGGAGGCCTCCTTCGCCCAGCAGATGTTCGGCGCGCCCATGGCGCGCGACTTGCACGCTGGGCTCGAACGTTGCGACACGCCGATCATTGCAGCGGTCAACGGCCACGCGATCGCGGGCGGCATGCAGCTCGCGCTGGCTTGCGATATCCGCATCTGCGCGGAGAACGCGCGCTTCGCGCTCTCCGAGGTCAAGATCGGCACGCTCCCGGGCGCGGGCGCAACCCAGCGCCTGCCGCGGCTCATCGGTCACTCGGATGCGATGCTGATGATGCTCACGGGTGACGCCATCGATGCCCGAGAGGCGCTGCGCATCGGGTTGGTGAGCCGGGTCGTGCCCCAGGACAAGCTGCTCGATGAAGCGCGCGCCATCGCCAAACGCATCGCCGCGGGTGCACCGCTGGCCGTGCGCGCGGTCAAGCGCCTGGTGAACCGCGGCATGGACATGCCGCTGTCGGCCGCTCTGGAGGCAGAACGCTACGCGTTCGGCCTGCTGCACGGCACCGAGGATCGTATCGAGGGCCGCCGGGCGTTCGTCGAGAAGCGTAAACCCCAGTTCAAAGGCAAGTGACCGATGACCACCCCGCGCCACACACTCGCCGCCGACGTCGGCGGCACGAAAACACTGCTGGAGTTGGGCGTGGTCGAGGCCGGCCGCTATCGCAGGCTGCGAGCGGGAGGTTTCATGAACGCCGACTTCGACGGCGTCGAGGCGGTCACCCAAGCCTTCCTGAAAACCCTGGGGAACGATCGGCCCCAGTCCATCGCTTCGGCGTGTTTCGCGCTCGCCGGCCCCATCGTGGGCAAGCGCGTGCGCCTGACCAACCTGCCCTGGGAAGTCGACAGTGACGCGCTCGCGGCCAGCGTCGGGATCTCGCACGTGCGCTTCGTCAACGATTTCGCCGCTGTCGGCCACGGCATACCGGGCCTCCCCGAAAGCGAGCTGAAGCGCCTGCAGCCGGGACGCCCGGACGAACACGGCGTGCGGGGCGTGCTCGGCGCCGGCACCGGTTTGGGCATGGTCATGATGGTCTGGACGGGCAATGGGTTCAAAGTCGTGCCCTCCGAGGGGGGCAACGCGGACTTCGCGCCCGTGAACGAAGTCCAGAGCCGCTTGTGGGCCTACCTCTCCCATCGGCTGGAGCGCGTCTGGTGCGGGGCGCTGCTGTCGGGCCGCGGCCTCGAGCGCATCTATCAGTTCCTGAGCGAGGCCGACACGCTGCGGGTACGCACCTCGGGCGGACGGGCTCAGGAAACGGGGCTGGCCGCCGCCGAGATCACGTCCAGAGCGGTCGAGGGCAGCGACCCGCGCGCCATGTCTGCGGTCAACCTGTTCCTCGAGATCTACGGCGCGGTCGCGGGCAATCTGGCCCTGACGCTGATGGCCCACGGCGGCATCTACGTCGCAGGCGGCATCGCGCCGCGCATCGCGCACATGTTCGGCGAGGGCGCCTTCTTGCGCGGATTTCTCGCCAAGGGCAAGTTCGCCGAATTGATGCGCAGCTTTCCGGTGCACGTCGTCCTGACGCCCGAAGTCGGTCTGCGCGGCGCGGTGGCGATTGCTGCCCGGTCGGTGGCGAAGCACAGTTGAGCGGCGCCTGACCGACGATCTCCCCACGAGAATGCGGCATGCCTGGCGGTACCATGCGCGCCGCCGGGCGGACATCGCCTATAATTCAGGACCCTTCCGCTGTCCGCGCCCGCTTTGAGTCACGCGCTCCCCATGCGTTTGTTCGCCTTTGGCATCAACCACCAGACCGCGCCTCTGACCGTGCGCGAGCAGGTGGTTTTTCAGACCGAGCGCCTGTCGCAGGCCTTGCGCAACCTGGTCGAGCAGCGGCCGGTGAAGGAAGCGGCCATTCTTTCGACCTGCAACCGCACCGAGATCTACTGCAACACCGACGAGCCCGCTGCCGCCGTGCATTGGCTCGCCGACTATCACGATCTCCCGCCCGACGGCCTCGAACCCTACATCTATCGCCTGCCGCAGGAACGCGCCGTCCAGCATGCGTTCCGTGTGGCCAGCGGGCTGGATTCGATGATGATCGGCGAAGCCCAGATCCTCGGGCAGATGAAACAGGCCGTGCGCTCGGCCGAAGAGGCCGGCACCCTGGGGTTGCTGCTCAATCGGCTGTTCCAGCGCACGTTCTCGGTCGCCAAGGAGGTGCGCACGCATACGGAGATCGGCGCCAATGCGGTCTCCATGGCGTCGATCGCCGTACGGCTCGCCGAAGAAATCTATCCCAGTGTGAGCGAGTGTCGCCTGCTGTTCGTGGGCGCCGGCGAAATGATCGATTTGTGCGCTACGCACTTCGCCGCGCGCCGCCCCGAGCGGATGACCTTCGCCAACCGCACCCAGGCTCGGGCCGAGGAACTCGCCGCGCGCCACGCGGGGCATGCGATCGCGTTGAACGATGTGGCCACCGCTCTGGCGAGGTACGATGTCGTGGTCTCCAGCACGGCGAGCCCGCTACCCATCATAGGCAAGGGCACGGTCGAAAGCGCGTTGAAGGCCCGCAAGCATCGCCCGATGTTGCTGATCGACTTGGCTGTGCCGCGCGACATCGAACCCGAAGTGGGTGAACTCGACGATGCCTTTCTCTACACCGTCGACGATCTGGGCCGCATCGCGTCCGAAGGCTTGGCGGCCCGGTCCAGCGCGGTGATGCAGGCCGAAGCGATCATCGACACCGAAGTGCGCGACTTCATGCAGTGGATGAGCACGCGCGATGCCGTGCCGGCCATTCGGGCGTTGCGCGATCAGGCCGAGCGCAGCCGCCGGCACGAACTCGAACGCGCGCTCAAGGCCCTGGAAAAGGGCGACGATGCGCGCAAGGTGCTCGAACGCATGAGCGAAGCGCTCACCAACAAGCTGATGCACGGCCCGACGAACGCGCTCAACACGGCAGCCGCCGACGAGCGGGAGGAACTCATGCGCACCCTGTCGCGCCTTTACCAGATTCATCGCGAATGAAACCCAGCATCGCCCAAAAGCTCGACCAGCTGACCGCGCGCCTCGACGAGTTGAACGCCTTGCTCGGCTCCGAGGACGTCACGCAAAACCTCGACAACTATCGCAAGCTCACACGCGAGCATGCCGACATCCAGCCCGTCGTCGCGCTGTACCGCTCGTATCTGCAAAGCAGCCAGGACGTGGAGACCGCGCAGGACATGGCGCGCGATCCGAGCATGCGGGACTTCGCCGAGGACGAAATCCGCGCCGCCCGCGAACGCATGCAAAGTCTGGAGATCGAGCTTCAGCGCAGCCTGCTGCCCAAGGATCCCAACGACGAACGCAACGTCTTCCTCGAGGTTCGGGCCGGCACCGGCGGCGACGAGTCGGCCCTGTTCGCGGCCGATCTGTTCCGCATGTACTCGCGCTACGCTGAACGTCAGGGATGGCGAGTCGAAGTCATGTCGTCGAGCAACAGCGACCTGGGTGGTTTCCGGGAGATCATCGCGCGCATCAGCGGCCAGGGCGCGTATTCGCGCCTTAAATTCGAGTCCGGCGGCCATCGCGTGCAGCGCGTCCCGGTCACGGAGACTCAGGGCCGCATCCACACCTCGGCCTGTACGGTCGCCGTGATGCCGGAGGTCGACGAGGTGAGCGACGTCGTGCTCAATCCCGCGGACCTGCGCATCGACACCTTCCGAGCCTCGGGCGCGGGCGGCCAGCACATCAACAAGACCGACTCCGCGGTGCGCGTCACGCACCTGCCGACGGGGATCGTGGTCGAGTGTCAAAACGACCGCTCGCAGCACAAGAACAAGGCGCAGGCACTCGCCATCCTCGCCGCGCGCATCAAGGCCGAGCAGGTCAACGAGCAGCAGGCGAAAGTGGCCGCGGAGCGCAAGCTCCTGGTCGGCAGCGGGGATCGATCCGAGCGCATCCGGACCTACAATTTCCCGCAGGGCCGGGTCACCGATCATCGGATCAATCTCACGCTGTACAAGATCGCCGCCATCATGGATGGGGATCTGGACGACGTCGTCAAGGCGCTGGCGGCAGAACATCAGGCCGAATTGCTGGCGCAGCTCGGCGAATCGATTTGACGCCCCGCCCCGGGCGCGGCCCCTGCGCTTTTTCGCCGGCGAGCGATGTCGCGCCGCCTGACACCATCGCCGCCGCCTTGCGTTGTGCCGATCTCGATCCGATCGATGCCCGGGTGCTGCTGCAGGAAGCCCTCGGCCTCACGCATGCGCAACTGATCGCGCATTCCGACCGTCGCCTCGTCGAGGCGGAGCAAGCGCGCTTTCTGGCGCTGACGCGCCGCCGGCTCGCAGGCGAACCCGTCGCCTACATCCTTGGCCGGCGAGAATTCTACGGTCGCGATTTTCACGTCACGCCCTCGGTGCTCATCCCTCGCCCGGAGACGGAACTGTTGGTGGATCTGTCCCTGGAACGGATGCGCTCACGCGCGTCCCCGCGCGTCCTCGATCTGGGCACGGGGAGCGGTTGTATAGCGCTCACTCTCGCGCTGGAGCTTGTGCAGTCGTCGATCTGTGCGGTCGACTCAAGCGCCGACGCACTGGCTGTCGCCACCGAGAACCGAGCCGCATTGGGCGTCGCCAACGTCACCTTCCTCCATGGGGCCTGGTTCCTGCCGCTGGCCGGCATGAGCTTCGACTTGATCGTGGCAAACCCGCCGTACGTCGCCGAAGACGATCCTCACTTGGCTCAGGGCGACCTGCGGTTCGAACCCCGGCAGGCCCTGTGCGCCGGTGTGGAGGGACTCGACGATCTCGAACTCATCATCGCGCACGCGCCCGAACACCTGCGCCCGGGCGGCTGGCTGTTGCTCGAACATGGCTACGACCAGGCCGCCGCCGTCGGTGCGCTGTTGGCTCGCGCCGGATTCGAGGATCGCTTCGTTGCACCCGATCTGGCCGGCGTGCCCCGGGTAAGCGGTGGGCGCAAGGCGCCGTGAATCGGGGCGCGAGCCAGGAAACCCCACGCCGAGACTTGACCCTTCCGGGCAGGCTGGGTAGACTCAAACCCGACCAAAGTGCTCAAGTATTGGAGACATCCATGAGTGTGCAAGAGACCATCAAGCAGCAAGTCACCGGCAACAAAGTCGTCCTCTACATGAAGGGTTCGCCCGACTTTCCGCAGTGCGGATTCTCCGCACGCGCGGTGCAAGTGCTGCGCGCGTGCGGCGTCGAGGAGTTCTTCAGCGTCGACGTGCTCCAGGAACCCGAGATCCGGCAGGGCATCAAGGACTACGCCAGCTGGCCGACCATCCCTCAGCTCTACGTCAACGGAGAATTCGTCGGCGGCTCGGATATCGTGACCGAGATGTATCAGTCGGGCGAACTGCAGAAGATGCTGAAGTAAACGCCTGGTGTGCCGGGCGCGGCGGTCGGCGCCGAACCCGACACACCCGCGAGCTATGCCTGCCTGCGATAAGCGCGGCAGGTGATTCGCAACCGATCGCGCGTGCGCGGGCGGATGCTGTGCGTCCACGGCGTCTCGATCGCTTCACGCCACGCCTCAGAGCTACTCACCTCGGGGCCGGTGAGATGATAGACGGCGATGTACTTGTGGGTGCTCTCGACCGCCACGAAGCGGCGCGCACTCAGCACGCCCGGCACCTTCGCCAGCCGCGGCAGGTGCTCCTCGTCCATCCATCGCGCGTACTCCTCCGCCATGCCGGGCTCGATGTTGAAACCCATGAAGAGCAGCCCTCCCGCGCCTTTGGGCGCCAGTACGTTGCCCGGCGTGATCTGTTCGCCGACGAAGCGCAACACCCGCTTCGTCTTGGGCATCAGGCGCCGCGTCCAGGGCGATGGATTATGAAAGCCGATCGCCAGGTACTCCGGGCTTTGCAGCACGGCGGCGGACTGTAGATCGTAGATGGCCAGCACGACTTTCGGATCGTCCGCGCCGATCCAGCGCTCGAAGTTGAGAAAGCCCGGCACCTTCTGGCGATCGGGGATGTGCTCGGTGTCGTACCAATCGTTGAATTCGTCTTCGGGACAAGCGCTGATGTCGAACGAGGCGATCAAAAGGCCGAGCGGCGGGGTCATGAGGGCTCCGTGAACGAGGCGGGCAGGTGCGTCGCATGATACCAACTTCGCGCACCGGCCCGGCGAGCGGGCCGCACGAACGAATCCGCCCTGCATGCCCGCGCCGGCCGCCGCGAGTCGACATCTGCCATGGCAGTGGACGAACCAGCCTGCGCTCAGGCACTCTCTCGTTCCCGCGCGCGATAGCGCGCCACTCGTCATGCGAATGACCGCTCTCGCGCGCGCATCCGGAGGAAGAAAGCGAATGACCCTGAAAACCGTACGACTGCTGAGCCTGCTCGTGTCCGCGCTGCTGGCGACCGGCGTCCAGGCTCAGCAGTATCCGTCCAAGCCGATACGCATCGTCGTGCCGTTCACGCCCGCAGGCTCCGTGGATGTCGCCGCGCGAGCGCTGCAGACGCCGTTGTCGAAGGCCCTGGGGCAAAGCGTGGTGGTCGAGAATCGACCGGGCGCAAGCACCATGATCGGCACGGAACTCGTCGCGCGTGCTCCCGCCGACGGCCACACGCTGCTGATCGCCGGCTTCACTTTCATCGCCAATGCCGTCATGCGCACCAAGCTGCCGTTCGACGCCCAGAAGGATTTCGTCGGCGTCGCGCGCATCGGCGCAGATCCCTACATCATCAGCGTGCATCCCTCTTTGCCCGTCCACTCGGTCAAGGAACTCGTCGCCCTGGCGCGCGCCAAACCCGGGCAGTTGACCTATGCCCACAATGGCGCGGGCAGCGCGCAACACGTGTCCGGCGAGCTGCTCAAGCAGGCGGCCAAGATCGACGTCACCGCAGTGCCCTACAACGGGGGCGGCCCGGCTGCGCTGGCCGTGCTCGGCGGCCACAATACGATCCTCATTTCCACCATCGCCACGGTCATCCCCTACCTCAACGGCAAGCGACTGCGCGCCATTGCGGTCACCTCCACGGGACGCTCGGATCTGGTCAGGGACATCCCCACGCTGGCCGAATCCGGCTATCCCGACTTCGAACTCACGGCCAAGCTCGGCGTGTACGTGCGTTCACAGACGCCGAAGGAGATCGTCGACAAGCTCGGCGCCGAGATCGTTCGCGCCTTGAATTCGCCCGAGGTCAAGGAGAGCCTGTTCCGGCAAGGCATAACGGCCAGCCCGATGGGGCCGGCCGAGTACGACGCGCTCATCCGCAAGGAGATCCCGCGCATCCAGAAGATCGTGCGCGAAGCGGGGATCACGCTGGGCTGATGCCGGGCATGGCGCCGGCTCAGGTCCTCGCCAGCATCACGAACTGTCCGATGAGCAGAACGGCCATGCCGAGCAGCGCCTGCTTGAGCCAGCGCCGATAGGTCGCCGCATCCACGCGGTTGCGTATGCGGGTGCCGGCCAGCGATGTGGCGATTCCGATCATGCATAGCGGAATCGTGGACACCCACACGGCCAGCGGCACGTCGAGGGTCGCCAGCAGGGTGGCGAACTGCGTCGTCTTGCCCGTGAGAAAGCACAGGTTCAAGGCCTTCACGAGCGCGGTCGGCGCGAGACCCACGGAAAGAAAGTAGATCAGCAGCGGCGGTGCTGCGATATTCACCGACCCTTCGAAAACGCCGCCGAGAAATCCGAACGCCACGCCGGACTTGTGCCGGTGTCGGCCCAGAAGGCCCCAATGTCCCCGCCCGATCCAATCGAGGCCGAGGTAGACGAGGATCACCGCCGCAAGCATCAAGGTGAGGGGGGCCGGATCGATCAGGATGAAGATCTGGGTTCCCACCAGGGCCCCTGCGAACATCCACAGCGGCATGCGCCACCAGTCCCGCACGGTCTGGGCGAACGTGCCGCCGACGACGATGGCCACGACGACGACCGCCAGCGTCGGCGGAACGATGAGCACGATCGCCGCCTTGATGCCGGTGACCAGCGAGATGAGCGGCGTGGCAATGAGGGGAAAACCCAGGCCCAGGGTGCCGTGAACGAGACCGGCGCACGCGACTGCAATGCCGACGTAGAGCAACGCCAGCGGCGACAGGGCATCCAATCCCGGCATTACGCGATCGGCAAGCGCAGCGCCTTTGCGACCGCCTCGGCAACGTGGATCGCCTTGCGCGGCGACAGTTGATCGATCTGCTCACGACAGCTGTACCCGGACGCGATGACGAGCTGTGCTTCCCCGGCAGCGCGCACCGCGGGAAGCAACTGCAGCTCCGCTGCCTTCACCGACAACTCATAGGTGTCGGGACGAAAACCGAACGACCCCGCCATGCCGCAACAACCCGAATCGATCGGTTTGGCGTCGATGCCCACCCGCTTGAGCAAAGCCATCTCGCCCCCCATGCCCAACAGCGCCTTGTGGTGGCAATGCCCATGCACCCATGCCTGCAAACCGGATCCCTTGCCCTGCAGCGCTTCCTCGGCCTTGAGGAAATCGCTGAAGTAGGTCATCTGTCGGGCAAACCTCGCCGCGCGCTCGTCGTCCGGAAACAGATTCGGCGCCTCGTCCTTGAACACCGACACGCACGCCGGCTCCAGACCCACGATGGGCGTACCCGTCTCGATGTCCGACCGAAGCGCATCGAAGATCTCGAGCAGCTGCCCCTTGGCGACATCGAGCATGCCGAAGTCATAGAGCGGACGCCCGCAGCACAAGCCCCGCCGCGGCAACGACACGGTGTAACCCGCCGCCTCCAGCACGTGGGTTGCGGCGATCAGCGACTCGGGATGGAAATAGTTGTTGAAGGTATCCGGCCACAGGAGAACGCGCTTGGCGGTTGTCTTGGCGGCGGGCCGCGCATTGAACCAGCTCGTGAAGGTCTTGCTGGCGAAGCGGGGGATGCTGCGCTCGGGCGCCACGCCCGCCCAACGTTTGCCGAGGTGGCTCAGGCCGGGCATGCGATTGACGAAATTGACGAGACCCGGCGCCGTCGATGCAAGCCGCGCCCAGCGATGGATCATGCCCATGCTGCGCGCCTGCGGGGGACGAGCATGGTTCTCGTAGTAGTGCGAGAGGAATTCCGCCTTGTACGTCGCCATGTCGACCTGCACCGGACACTCGCTCTTGCAGCTCTTGCACGCCAAGCACAGGTCGAGCGCGTCTTTCACTTCTTCGTTCGACCACAAGTCCTTGAGCGTTTCGCCGCGAAAGAGCTCGCCGAAAAGACGAATGCGGCCCCGGGTGGAGTGCTTTTCCTCGCGCGTCACCCGGTAGCTCGGGCACATCACGCCGCTTTGCGTGTTGCGGCATTTCGCCACCCCCATGCAGCGCTCGGCTGCGTGCGCGAAGCTGCCGAAGTCGGCCGCGAAGGAAAAATGGGTCTTAGGTTCGAGCGGGCGATAGGACGGATCGATGCGCAGATTTTCGTCGACCTTGTACGCATCGACGACCTTGCCCGGATTCATGCGGTTGCGCGGATCCCAGATCGCCTTGAACTCACGGAATGCACGCATGATCTCCGGGCCGTACATGCGGGGCAGGAACTCTGCGCGAGCCTGTCCGTCTCCATGCTCTCCGGATATCGAGCCACCGTACTTGACGACGAGATCGGCGGCCTCCTCCATGAAGCTTCGCATCGCATCGAGACCTTCCCGAGTCCGGAAGTCGAAACTGATGCGCCCGTGGATGCAGCCGTCGCCGAAATGGCCGTACAACGACGAGCGATAGCCATAGCGATCGAGTAGCCGACGAAACTCGCGCAGATAGTCGCCCACCCGAGCCGGGTCGACCGCGGCGTCTTCCCATCCGGCATAAGTCTCTTCACGCACGCCGGGAACCGCATTGCTCGCGCCTGCGCCCACTTCGCGTATGGCCCAGACCCGCTTCTGCTCCGAGCCCGGGTAGAAACGTGCGCCCCGCGCGAATCCCGCAGCCAGTTCTGCATCCATCAGGCGCCGGGCTTGGGCCTCGGCCTGCTGCGCATCGTCGGCGCCCAGCTCGACCATCAGCCAGCCATTGCCTTCGGGCAGCAGCGCGATGTCGTCGGTCAGCAGACGCTTTTTGCCCAGATCCTCGATGATCATGCGATCGAGACCTTCCAGCGCGACCGGCGCATGTTCCAGGACATAGGGGGTGCGGTCGCCGGCGGTGTACATGTCGTCGTAGCCGAGCACGACCAGCACACGCACCGGCGGACTGGTCACCAGCCGCACCTTGATGTGCAGCAGGATCGCGCAGGTGCCCTCGGTGCCGACAAGCGCCCGCGCGACGTTGAAACCGTGTTCCGGCAGCAGCTCGTCGAGGTTGTAGCCCGAGACCCGCCGCCGGATCTGGGGAAACTCGCTGCGCACCCGCTCGCCATGGCGGTCGCGCAGCTTGCTCAGCTCCGCGTAGATCTGTGCGCGGCGATCGCCCGCTGCCAGTATGGCCTGCAGTTCCTCGTCGGAGGTCGGGCCGACCCACATCCGCTCGCCGTCGTAGGTCAGGATTTCGAGCGCCTCGATGTTCTCCACCGTCTTGCCCGCCATGACCGAATGCGCGCCGCAGGAGTTGTTGCCCACCATTCCGCCCAGCGTGCAGCGGCTGTGGGTCGCGGGATCGGGGCCGAAGGTCAGTCCGTGCTTCTCCGCAGCGTCGCGCAACGAGTCGCAGATGACACCGGGCTCGACGATCGCCGTGCGCGCCTGCGGATCGATGGAGACGATGCGATCGAGATGACGCGACACGTCCAGCACCACGGCGACATTGCAGGTTTGGCCGCACAGACTGGTGCCCGCGCCACGCATGAGTACGGGCGCATCGAACTCGCGGCAGATGGCGACCGCCGCGACGATGTCGTCGATCGTCTCGGGGAGCACGACCCCGATGGGTACTTGGCGATAATTCGAGGAGTCCGCGGCGTACAGCGCACGCGCACCGATGTCGAACTGAACCTTGCACGTCAGCGCCGCGCGCAGACGAGCCGCCAACGCGCCGGCGTCGACCGCGCGTTCGGGAAGCGTCTCGGATTTCATCGGCCGATTATAGCGCCCGGCCAGCGCCGCCTCCGGCGGATCGCCCCGGGCGGGGTCGACTTACGCCTGCTCCATGATGGCCGCGATATCGTTCACGAGAGGCTCGAGCTTGCCCTCCATGGGTCCGAGCACGGAGGCGATGAAGGCCTCTTCGGTCGTCCAGAGCGACGGGTCGTAGCTCCCACGATGTATGCGATGCAGCTGCTCGGCGAGCAGGCCGACGGCGATCAGGCCGCTGAACCGGCCGGTGCGCTCGTCGGCGAGAAAACCGGGCTCGTCGTAGGCGTTGTGCACGCGAATCGCATGCCACATCTCGCTCGGCAGGTGCCAGCTCTGTGCCAGCGTGGCGCCGACCAGGGCGTGATCGTACCCATAGGCGGATCGCTCCGCGTCCGTTCGCCGGCGCTCGTTTTCGAGCCGCGTCGACACCAGCAAAGCCTCGTACTCCGGATAGCGGGTGAGCAGCACGGGGATACCGCAATCACGAAAGAGCGCGAAGGTATGGGCTTCGTCGAGTTTCGATATTTCCAGCTCGCGGGCGAGGTAGGCGGCGATCATGCCGATGCGCGATGAGGCATCCCAGTAGTCGTACATCACCGGCGATGCCGAGGAGGCGAACGCTTGCCGCAACAGGAAACCCGCAATCAGGCGACTGGTCTCGCGCAGCCCCAGCAGCGCCAGTGCGTCTTGTACCGTGCGCGCCTTGCGCCCGAGCCCATAGAACGGGGAATTGATCGTTTTCAGGACGGCAGCCGCGAGTGCCACGTCCCTGTTCACCAGATGACTCAGCCGGCGAAAATCCGGGTCGTCCTTGCCCGACTCGGCCATGAACTCGACCAGAACCGTCGGACACGGCGGGATGCCGATCTCCTTGATCAGTTGGTCGGCAGTCGGCGACGACAAGCGGGTTTCGGTGGGAACGACCGGTTGGGTTGCAGCTTCAGCGAGCATGGACAAATCCGAGAAATGGCAAGAGACGCCGCCAGAGTCGTACGCTCATCTGGCCCTGCGACGCATAGCTCACTTTCGGCGCCGATGCCGGCGACTTTAATCGGCCCTGGCGCCCGATCGACAGGACCGCGCCGGGTGGCTCACCTCGCGTCGGTCGGATGACCGCTTAGGCGGCTGCCACCACGTAACCCGACGGGGTTCCCAAAACCGTCGTGCGCTCCAGTTCGCGCAGCTGCGTCTCGTCGAAGTCGCCCAGGGCTTGATGCATGGTGCAGCGGTTGTCCCAGAGCAGGATGTCGTTGGCACGCCATTGATGGCGGTAGACGAATTCGGGCCGGGTGGCATGCCGCACCAGATACTGGATCAGAGGCGCGCTCTCCTCTTCGGTCATGCCATCGAAGCGCTTTACCTTGTCGCCGATGTACAAGGCCTTGCGGCCCGTCTCGGGATGCACGCGCACCACGGGCTGCGCGACGGGCGGATTGATGCGCTTTTGCTCCTCCAGCCGAGGGACACCGCTCTTGGGATCGTTGATCTTTCGTGTGCCCGCAAGCTGGATGCCGTACAGCGGCTCGATCAACTTCTGCATGCCGGGCGACAGCGTCTCGTACGCAAGATACATGTTGGCGAACAGCGTGTCCCCGCCCACCTCCGGCACCGCCCAGGCTCGCAGAAGCGAACCCAGGGACGGCTGGGTGGTAAACGACATATCGGAATGCCAGCTGCGGCCGGTGTAACGCGAGTCGGAGGGCGAGCCGTCGGAATTCGGCCGATTGGTGACCCGCAGCAACTCCGGATACTCAGGGTGCCGATCGCGTGGCAGCGAATCGTGCCGGTCCAGTTCGCCGAACCGGCGACTGAATTCGATGTGCTGCTCGCGGCTGATGTTCTGATTGCGGAACAGGAGGATGCCGTGGTCGAGAAAGGCCCGGTAGATTTCCCCGAAAGCCGATTCGCTGATCGGGCGAGCCACATCGATCTCGCAGACTTCCGCTCCGAGCGGATAAGAGAGCTTGCGCAGTTTCAGTGTCATGTCACGTCTCCTCGATCTCGTTTCTGCGAGCATACCTCCCCGCGCGACCGCTGCCGGCGGTCATATCTCCGAATAGCCGGTGCCCCGGGTTGTCACGCCGCGGCCGGTCGGATGCTCGATCAGGCCGTATTCGCTCAAGATCTGCTGACTGTACGTCACCCGGCCGTTGACCTTTTCAGCCGGCTCGGAGGCGAGCAGGAGCGCCGCACGCGCCATGTAGCTCGTCGGTTCGCCGCGCGGATCGTCGGCGCCCTTGACGAGCTTGTGGTAGACCGTCCCCGGGGTCGGAACAATCTGCGACGGCGACACCGCCGTGACCGCGATGTTACAGCCCTCGACTTCATGCGCCAGGCCCTGGGTGAAGCGCTCCAAGGCGGCCTTGGTCGCGCCGTACATGGTGCCGCCGATCCGCACGGCCAGATTGAACGGCGTGCGCCCCGGCCCGATGGCGGCGCCGGAAGAGATGTTCACGATCGCGCCGCGACGACGCGCCATCATGCCGGGCAGAACCATTTTCGACAGCATGAAGGGCCCGTGAACGTTCACGGCGAACGCCGTCACCCAGCGCTTGATGTCGAAGTCGACGATCGACGCGTAGTAGGTCAGCGCGGCATCGTTCACCAGAATGTCGACTTGCCCGTAGGCGTCCTGCGCAGCCTGCACGAGCTTGCGGCAGTCGTCTTCGTCGGCCACATTGGCAGCAACCGCGACGGCTTCGCCCCCGGCCTGCTTCACCTGCTCGACGGTCGCGGCAAGCGAGCCCTGCAGGAACCGATGATCGCCCTCGTTGAGGGTACGGGCCGCGCATACCAGCCGGGCACCCTCGGCCGCGAACAGTTTGGCGATTTCCTGGCCGATGCCCCTGCTTGCGCCGGTGACGAGCGCAACGCGTCCATCGAGCTTGCCCATGACGATCCCTCCTCCGGGAATGGGAGGGTCAGCTTAGCAGAAGCTTCCCGGCCGTAGGCCAGTTCGCGATCGGTGGGGCGACCGCGGCGCAGAGCCCACCTCCTGACGAGCGCACGAAAGCCAAGGGCGGCCGAAGCCGCCCCCGCTCGTGATTGGTAAGTAGTCGCTTACGAGCTACTTGTTGCGACGCAGGGACGCACCCCATCCGACCAAACCCAGTCCGGCGAGCATGAGCGCGTAAGTCTGCGGTTCGGGGACCGGCGTCACGGCGATCATCTGCCCGCGGATCTCGCCGGCCCGATCGAAGTCGGTGTGAATGTTGAAATAGGCATTGCCCAGAAGCAGCTGCTCTTCTTCGGCTTCGCTCATGATGGTCCGCGCCGTGCCGCCGCCGCCGATGTCGGTGCCGAAAATCGAGAAGCTGCCGCCCGAATTGAACTGGGGTGCCGGCATGTCTAGCGCCACCCCACCGGAGACACCGAAGCCGCCTATGTGAATGTGCTGATCGACGATGGTGCCGACCAGACCCGTACCGGCGACCGAAACGAATACGAAGGTATTGAGCACGTCGTCGTAGCGCGCCGAACCCGCGCCGAATGCATTCGAGACGCCGGGTACCAGGCCTCGTTTGCCAGCCACCACCGGATTCGAGGAGGCCGCCACTTCTTGCGCTTGATCGAGGGTGAAGATGAAATCGTGCAACGCGGCCGTCGCGGCTGTCGGTGCGGCGAGAGCAGCCGACAGCAATAGCGTGCGGATCTTGGTCATGCGGGTTCTCCTAATCGCGCGGTGTGGGATAACGGGACCCGCGGGGCGCAGGTCTCGTGAGCTACCGTCGAGCGTCGGTGTCCACGCAGCCTCCCTCGCAGGAGACGCCCTCGTGATCACTCGCCGCAAGGCGAGTCGACGCTCGTCGGCTCGATTAGGCTTACAGCGCCGGACCCGGATTCCTTCCGGTGGCGCAAAAAAAATTCCCCCGGCGGCTCGACGCCCGCAGGCTCAGGCCAGCAGCCGCTCCAATACCACGCGATACATCTGCGGCAGCCGCTCCAGATCCGTCAACGGCACGTACTCGTTGACCTTGTGGATCGTCGCATTGGTCGGTCCGAGTTCGATGACATGGGGGCAGATCTCGGCCAGGAAACGCCCGTCGGAGGTGCCGCCGGTGGTGGACAGCTCGGGCTGGATGCCATCGACCTGCCGGATCGCCTCGACGACGGCATCGACCAAGGTTCCCGCATCCGTGAGGTAGGGCTTCGCTCCCAACTCCCATTTCACGTCGCATTCGACGCCCTTCTCCTGCAGGATCTTTTCGACTCGCTGCTGGAGTCCCTCCGGCGTGCTGGCGGTGGAGAACCGGAAGTTGAACAGCACTTCGGCCTCGCCCGGAATCACGTTCGTCGCCCCGGTGCCCGCCTTGAAGTTCGACACCTGCCAAGTCGTCGGCGGAAAAAAATCGTTGCCATGGTCCCAGACCGTGGCAGCCATCTCGGCGATCGCCGGCGATACCACGTGCACGGCATTGACGCCCTGGTCGGGGTAGGCGACGTGACCTTGAACGCCGTGCACCGTGAGTTTCGCCGACAGAGATCCGCGGCGTCCGTTCTTCACCATGTCGCCGACACGGCTCACGGAGGTCGGCTCGCCGACGATGCAGTAATCGGGGATCTCGTTGCGCGCAACGAGTTTCTCGATCACGGCGAGCGTCCCGTCCCTGGCGGGCCCTTCTTCGTCGGACGTAAGCAGCAGCGCGATCGACCCCTTGTGATTCGGGTGGGCGGCGAGAAACGCCGCGATCCCGGTCACGAATGCGGCGAGCGAGCCCTTCATGTCGGCGGCGCCCCGCCCGTAGAGCTTGCCGTCGCGTATGGTCGGCACGAAAGGATCGGACATCCATTTGTCGAGCGGTCCCGTCGGCACGACATCGGTATGCCCCGCGAAACACACTAGGGGGCCGCTGTCGCCGCGACGGGCCCATAGATTGGTCACGCCGTTGCGAACGATGGTCTCGAACCGGAAGCCGAGAGGGGCGAGCTGTTGTTTCAGAAGATCCTGACAACCGGCATCGTCGGGTGTGACGGAAGGACGGGCGATCAGGGCTTGCGCGAGTTCGAGCGTGCTGAGGGGCATGATGTCGCCGGATACGATGAATAAGCGGTCGCGCCAGTATAGCGCAGAGAATTCGATGCCCCGCCCCGGGCCGTACGGCCGCCGGCGAGCCTCGGTGAAGCGCGAGACGCTGCTAGAATCGCCGGCTCATCCATAGCCCGCAGCTGCCGCGTTCGATCCCTGGTGTCGTCGCGGCGGCGACATCGACATGACTGGCATACTCGTCACCGAGCATCTTCCCGCCGAAGCCTACCGCCGCATGGAAGCGCATGCGCGCAACAGCCATCGCGACATCCGCTGGATCCACCTGCCCGCCGATCCGGAAGCTCGCCTCGACGAGGCGACGATCGCGGGCATCGAGGTGGCCTTCTACAGCGGCGACATCTATGAGACGCGTCCGCGCGCCTTCTTCTCCGCCGTGCGCAAGGCACCGAACTTGCGCTGGTTGCAGACATTCAACGCGGGCGTGGATCATCCGATCTTCACCGAGATGCTGCAACGGGGCATACGCCTGACCACCGCAGCGGGCACCACAGCCGTGCCGATCGCACAGTCGGCCATCACCGGGCTGCTGATGCTTTCACGCGGCTTTCCGGGATGGCTCAGAGCGCAACGCGAGCATCGATGGGCGCACGTGCGCGGCGGCCCGGGCCTCCCGCTCGACCTGGCGGGTCAGACCCTTTGCGTGCTCGGCCTGGGCGGCATCGGCAGCGAGATCGCCCGCCTCGCCCAAGCGCTCGGCATGAAGGTCGTCGGCATCCGGCGCAGCCCTCGCAAGGAGGGCGATCCGGTGGACGAGATCCTGCCACCGGCGCAATTGAGTCAGGTTCTGCCGCGCTGCCAATGGCTCGCCATTGCCTGCCCCCTGACCGCCGAGACGCGCAAGCTGATCAACGCCGATCTGTTGGCGAAACTGCCGCGGGGCGCTCGCATCCTGAACGTCGGCCGGGGGGAGATCGTCGACGAACCCGCACTGATCGCCGCGCTGCAAAGCGGCCACATCGCCGGCGCTTATCTGGACGTCTTCGAGAAAGAGCCTTTGCCTGCGGACTCGCCGCTCTGGGACATGCCCGAAGTCATCTGCACCCCTCACAATTCCGGCGCATCGGCCGGAAACGAAGGGCGCGTGCACGAACTGTTCGTGCAGAACGTCTTGCGCTGGCTCGATCAGCAGCCGCTGATCAACGAAGTCGCCCGCACGGACGCATGAGACGACAGCGGGGACGCACGCGTCGTCGCTAAAACCAACGAGGAGATCACGATGCCCAAGACCTTCCTGGTCGGCTTGACCGCCACTGCGCTCGCCGCTGCAGTGGGCACTGCGTTCGCACAAAGCTATCCCACCCGCACGGTGCGCGTCGTCGTCCCGTACGCGGCCGGCGGCAATACCGACATCGTCGCTCGCCTGATCGCGCAACACCTCACCACGGGGTGGGGACAGCAGGTGATCGTCGACAACCGCCCCGGCGGCGCAACCAACATCGGTGCAGAGTTCGTCGCCCGCGCCCAACCCGACGGCTACACGCTGCTCATGGGGGGCGCCTCGAACGCCATCAACATGACCTTGTTCCGCAAGCCGCCCTACGACACGCAAAAAGACTTCGCGCCCGTGGTGTTGTGTACCGTCGGCGCCAACCTGCTCACCGTGCATCCCTCGGTGCCGGCGAAGAACCTGCGTGAACTGATGGCACTTGCCCGCGCCAAGCCCGGCCAGCTCAATTTCGCCTCCTCGGGCATCGGCTCGTCGAACCACATGGCGGGCGAACTCTTCAAGCTGATGGCGAAGATCGATATCGCTCACGTGCCCTACAAGGGCAACGCCCCGGCGCTCGCCGACTTGACCGGCGGGCACATCGAAATGGGATTCGCAGGCATCACCGCGCAGATCCCGCTGATCAAGGCCGGCAAGCTGCGGGCAATCGCGCTGAGCAGCCGCGAGCGCTTCCCCGCCGTGCCCGACATCCCGACTTTCCATGAATCGGGCCTGCCGGGCTATCAGTCGAGCACTTGGTTCGGACTGCTGGCGCCAGCGGGCGTCCCCGCCGAGATCGTGCGCAAGATCAACGCGGATGTGGCCAAGGTGCTCGCGCGCCCGGACGTGAAGCAGCGGTTGGAAACCGACGGCCAGATCGGCGGCGGACAGCCGAGCGAGGAGTTCGCCAAGTTCATTCGCGAGGAGATCGAGAAGTACTCGAAGGTCATCAAGGCCGCCAAGGTACCGCTGCAATAGCAGACCTCATGGACCTGCCGCGCAAAGACCCCGAGTATTCGCGCCTGCTGAGCCCCCGCGGAGTCGCGGTCGTCGGCGCGTCGACCGACCTCGCTCGCCTGGGCAGCCAGCCGGTCAAGCTGCTGACTGAATTCGGCTTCGCCGGCAAGGTCTATCCGGTCAATCCGAAGTACTCGCAGATCGGCGGCCTGACCTGCTACCCCGATGTACTGTCGGTCCCCAAGCCGTGCGACGTGGCGATCATCGGCACCTCGAGCCAGCATGTGGCGAGCACGATCCGTCAGTGCGGACAGGCCGGCATTCCCTTCGCCATCATCTTTACCGCCGGCTTCCGTGAAGTCGGCGGCGACGGTGTGCGGCTCGAACAGGAACTGAAACAAGCCATCGCCGAAAGCGGCGTGCGTGCCGTCGGCCCCAATTGCATCGGCATCATGAACGTGCCGCAGCGCGCCTACATGGGCTTCGGCCCGGGGTTCAGCAATCCCAAGCTGCGCGACGGCCCGGTCGCCTTCGTGTCGCAGAGCGGCGGCTTCGCCTTCAGCGTCGTGGGGCTGGTCGACGCCCAGGGCATCGGCTTTCGCTATATCGTCTCGGGCGGCAACGAAGCCGACCTGTCCACGCTGGACTTTCTCGAGCACTTCATCGACCGCGACGATATCGAAGTCGTCGTGAGCTACATGGAGGGCGTCAGCGACGGTCGCCGGCTGCGTTCGATCGGCCGCAAGGCCTTGGAGAAGCGCAAGCCCATCCTGATATGGAAGGCCGGCAATTCCGACATCGGTCGGGCCGCTGCCACGTCGCACACCGCCAGCATGACAGCCGACTACACCTTGTACCGGGCCGCGTTTCGCGAAGGCGGTTTCATCCAGGTGCAGGACGCCGACGATCTCGCCGACTACATCCGCGCCTTCACCGGACGCAAACTGCCGACGGGCAATCGCATCGGCTTGCTCACGACCTCGGGCGGCTCCGGGGTGCTGATGGCCGATTGCTGCGACGACGCGGGGCTCACCCTGCCGCCGTTCCAGCCGGGCACGCTCGATCGATTGCGTTCCATCATGCCGGCCTTCTCGACCTTCGCCAACCCGGCCGACCTGACCGCGCAACTTTCGGGGCAGTACGCGCTGTTCAACCAAGGGCTCGGCATCGTGGTCGACGATCCGACTGTCGATCAGGTCGCGATCCGCTACGGTGCGGTCGAGGGCGGTAAATCGCTGCTCTGGGCGCAAGGCCTGACCGAAGTCGCCGCCAAGACCGACAAGCCCGTCCTCGTATCCTGGGGGCGCCCGCCCGATCTGGATGCGCCTTCGCTGCGACACCTCGAAGCGCATCGCGTGCCTTGGTTCGTCACACCGCTGCGCACTGCGCGCGCCGCCGGCGTTCTGAGTCAGTTCTCGGCCAAGGTGTCGACGCTGCGCCCGGCCGATTTCACTCGCCCGATCTCGCCCCGGCCCCTGTCGTTGCCCGCTGACGGCACAGCGCTCGGCGAGCACCGCTCGAAAGCCTGCCTCGCCGCCTACGGCATACCCGTGGGCAGAGAAGTGTTCATACCCGGCGAGGCGCTCGCCGGCACCGCCTCGCTGGAGCTTCGGTTCCCCGTCGCCGTGAAGGTCGAATCCCCGGACATCCCGCACAAAACCGAAGCGGGTGCCGTCGCGCTGGGCGTACCCGACATGAGCGCCGTGAAAACCACGGCGCAAGCCCTCTTCGAAGCCGCGCGACGCTACAAGCCGCAGGCGCGCATCGACGGGATCGTCGTGGCCGAGATGCAGAGCGGACTGGAAACCATCATCGGCGGCGTCGTCGATCCCTACTTCGGTCCGGTGGTGATGTTCGGTATCGGCGGTGTCACCACCGAGTTGCTGAAGGAGGTATCGTATCGATTCGCGCCGTTCGACACGCAAACGGCCCGCGAGATGGTCGAGGAGTTGCGGCTCGCCCCGTTGTTCCGGGGATATCGCGGCCGTCCCCCGCTCGACATCACCGCCCTGGCCGACGCGCTGGCCCGCTTGTCCTGTCTGCTGGCGGACCATGCGGACCGGATCGCGGAAATCGACGTCAATCCGCTCTTCGTACGCGCCGAGGGCGAAGGCGTCGCCGCGGCCGATGCCTTGATCGTCACACGCGCCGTTCAGGGTCCCTCGTCTTGAGCGTCGGCCGACAAGGAACGTGCCCCCGACCATCGCCGACCTGAGCGGTGACGCGCTCTGGCTGCCCGCTGCACACCGGCGTGCCTGTATCCTAACCGAAACAGGGTCCGACAAGCGCGATCGCGCGGGCGGGCGCCACTGATGCGGATCAAGCACAGCAGGCCATGTGCTTGCTAGCATGCGGGAACAGCTGAATCGTCCACGGATCCGGGAGTCGCACCATGAACAAAGCTCGCCGCTCGCTGCTCGCTGCCCTCACACTGACGGCGCTCTTGCCTGCGGCCGCGCAGGCCCAAGCCGCAGCGCGGGAACTCGTACTCTACAAGACCGCTTCCTGCGGCTGTTGCGGCAAATGGGCCGAGCACATGCAGCGCAACGGCTTTCGGGTCGTGGCGCACGATGTGGATAATCTCTCAAGCATCAAAGTCAAGCACGGCGTCCCCCCCAAGCTCGGCTCGTGTCACACGGCGATCGTCGACGGCTATGTCATCGAAGGCCATGTACCGGCCGACGTCGTCCAGCGCCTGCTCGAAACCAAGCCCCCCGGTGTGATCGGCCTTGCGGTTCCCGGCATGCCGCTGGGGTCGCCTGGCATGGAGTCGCCCACGCCCCAGCGCTACGACGTGCTGACGTTCGATGCCAAGGGCGGCACGCGCGTCTACGCCACGCGCTGAGCCTCGCGCCCAGTTCTCGACGCCGCCGCTCCGAGAGCGGCCGGTCCACACTGCCTTCATCGCCTCATCGACGCCAGGATCGTTCGCGCGGGACAAGACTCGCCCCGGTTAGAATACGCGCCGCTGTCCGAGCCATGCGAGTGGCCGAATCGTCCGCATGAACTCGCGATGTGCGGCAGCCACGCTCGATGGCCTGAAGGCTTGCACCACCCATGCCGCGCGAAGGAACCGGCCAGCCGTCGGCTCTCACGACCGGGCACAACTCAACGCAATTGTTTGGAGGATCCCCATGCGATCGTTTCATCCCCTCGCCCGCGCGCGCACGAGACTCTGGCAGGCAGCCGCAATCGCGCTGGCCTTCGTGGGCACCCATGCAGTCGCCCAAGGCTGGGCGCCCACCAAGACCGTCGAGATCGTGGTGCCGTCGGCGCCCGGAGGCAGCAATGACAAGACCGCCCGTACCGTCGAGCGCATTCTGCAGGAAAAGAAGCTCATCCCGACGGCGGTCGTGATCGTCAACAAGCCCGGCGCGGGCAACATGATGACGATGAACTACATCAATCAGCATAGCGGCGACGGACACTACCTGATGATCGGCACGCCCACGATCCTGACGGGACATATCGTCGGCACCAACAAGCTCACTTATCAGGACTTCACGCCGATCGCCTCGCTGCTCAACGACTACGTGGTATTCGCGGTGCGCAACGAGTCGACCCTCAAGACCGGCGCGGAACTGATCGATCGCTTGAAGAAGGATCCGAAGTCGGTCAGCATCGGCTTCGCTACCGCGCTCGGCAGCCATAACCACATTGCGGCGGGCCTGCTGATGAAGGCGATCGGCGGCGATGTGCGCGGCATGAAGGTGCTCGCCTTCAAGGGCTCGGCGGAGGCCGTGACCGCCGTGCTCGGCGGACACATCGATCTGGTGACGACAGCTGCGGGCAACGCTGCGCAACACGTCGCGGCCGGCCGCATGCGCATCCTCGGCATCGCCGCCGAGCGGCGCATGGGCGGCGCAATGGAGCACGTGCCGACCTGGAAGGAGCAGGGCGTCCCCATCGTGTTCGGCGGCTGGCGCAGCATCATGGGGCCCAAGGGTATGCCGCCCGCCCAACTGGCCTATTGGGAGAACGTGCTCAAGCAAGTCGTTTCGAGCCCTGAATGGAAGACCAATCTGGAGCGCAACTATTGGGCGGACGACTTCAGCACGAGCGCGAAGTTCAGCGCAGACCTGAAGCAGGAATACGCGGCGATGAAAACCGTACTGACCGAATTGGGACTGGCCAAGTAGACGCGCCTGCCGTCACAGTCCGCAGGGGCTCCCGCGGGAGCCCCTTTTTCGTCACGGCTTGTCTGCCGCGTCGCTGCGATCCAGAAGCAGCCTGACGATTTGAGCCACGGCCAGCCGCGCCTTCTCGCGCAGCACGTCGTCGCTGTTGTTCGCCACCGGATGCTCGATCACCGAAAACGGATAATCCGGCAGCCCGTTGATCTGCGCCACGACCTCGGCGCTGCGCACGAAGCGGTCGGTCATGACGGCGGCCGCGGGGATGCCGAGCCGTTCGGCAGCCAGTGCGTCGTGCAAACTGCACGACGAGCAACTGCCTCAATCGCCGATGCCCGAAATGATCGCATCGGCCCCGCTCAGCTGCGCGATCATTGCGGCCGGCGCAGGCCGGGTCGCATCCGGCTTGCGCTTGCGAACGAATTCGCGCACCCCATACTCTTTGCGCATGATGTCGGCGACATGATCGTAGAACCGCGCCGTGCCGATCTTCGCATTGTCGAGCATGCCGATCACCGCGCCGTCGAGCGAGCTCAGCGCAGGCGCACGGCTCAGGGCATCGCCTTCGGCCGACTGCCGGGGATCCAGTACGCGCAAACTCATAGCCTTCTCCTTTATGCCCCAGCGATGGGCTTGGTCACCGCGAGCGATTTCTTGCCATACCAGGGCGGCAGAATCGCGCCGAACGCCCCGGCCGGCCCACCCGCAGCAATGACGAGCAGGTCGTCAGGGGAACGCAAGGCGCGATACGCGCGTCCTTCGTCCTTGAGCCCGGCCACGGCCGCTTTGCCGACCGTGCGCCACTCGGCCCGCTTCACCTGCGCTGTCTCGTAGATGTACTCGCGTATCTCGCGCTTGCCCCAGCCTGCCGCGGTGAAGGTCTGCCGGTGCTGCTTGGGCATCACGAGGGCGTAATTGCCTTCCCAGATCGAGTAGGTGAGCATGTTCGCGCGGATTGCCGCCGCATACGTGTCGAGAAGCTCCTTCGGATCATGCGTCCACTCGTTCATGATCTGATGCGGCGACTCGACCGACATCACCGTGACCGCGGAAGCGCCCTCGGGCACGCCGCGCTCCTGGGCCAGGCCCGGCCACGGGCTATCCTCCTCGTCTTCGGCGATGCAGAACGTGAACTTGCCCGGATGTCCCAGCGTCGAACGATCCAGCTGGCCGGGAATGCCGCCCAGGACGTTGATCAGCAGGAGCCGGATGCTGCGCCCGATGCTGGCGTTGGCTCGGCACGCATTGCCCAGCACGTTGTGCGTGGCGTTCATGTCCAGGGCCGTGCGAATCGGACCGTTGACCACGATGAACGGCGCGCTGCCCCCGGTGCTCGCGGTGCTTCCGTGCAGCCCGAACTCGGGCTCGCACATTGCGTGAACCACGGCGACGACCACCGGCATGTACTCGGGCAGGCAACCGGCCATCAGGGCGGCGATCGCCACTTTCTCCGCGCTGATCCGTCGCCGGCGCACGGGCTCGACGCCGACGACGGCATCGTGTTCGAGGCCGGCCGCGCGCAAAAAGCGCAGTACGCCGGCTTCGGTCGGCGGAACGATCGGCAAGCCGTCGGTCCAGCCGTTGCGCTGGAAAAGTTCGTTCGCTTCGAATGCATCGGCGACATCGTAGACCGCACTGACCAGGCTCAATTGCGTATCCTCAAGCCGAACCGGATTCGTAGTCTAACCGATCGTGTGCGCGGCACGCGCCCCCATGCGCAGCGCAACCGCAACACCGAGGACCGATCCCAAGATCGGTCCTCCAGCACGCAGCAACCCCATGGAGTCATGATGCACTGGATACGATGCTTTCTCGCCGCCCTGATGCTGTCGAACACGGGGACGGTCGCTGCGGAATGGCTGCTCAAGCCAGGCAGCGAGCGGGTCAAGGCGGGCGAGACGCTCGAAGTGACGGTATACATCCTGAACGACACGGACAAGCCCATCGTCGAGGGTCTGCCCGCGCGTCTTGCCGCCGACATGCGGGCAGCGAACACGAGCAGCGCGGTGACGCTGGAGGCCTTCGACCCGCCGGCCGAGCTGGGGGCGCCCATCCTGCCGGGAAACTTTCGCAGGCAAACCTATCGCACGCGGGTCCCTGAAGATTTCAGCGGTACAGTGCAGATCACACTCGACCGTCTGCCTTCGGCACGCACCCATGTGGCTGTTGAAGCGATCGACGGCAAGCCGCCCGTGGTGCTCGGCGATGCAACGACGCTGCGCGTCGACACCGTCCCCGAGCCGGCGCTCAGCCCTCACGAGCCGATGTATGTCCTGGTCGGCAAGCGCGGCCCGAGCACGGCGCGCTTCCAGCTGAGCTTCAAGTATCGGCTCTTCGACGAGCGCGGCATGCCTGCGAAGATGCTTCCGCCATTGGGCAAGGTGCACTTCGGCTTTACTCAGAATTCGCTTTGGGACATCGGCGGCTCCTCCGCGCCCTTCCGCGATACCAGCTACAAACCGAGTCTCTTCTATGACGAGCCGCAGCTGCTCGCCTCCGGCGGGGGGCGTCACCTGCTGGGCATGCAGGCCGGCGTGGAGCATGAATCGAACGGCCGCGACGGCCTGCGCTCGCGCTCGATCAACATCGCCTACGTGAAGCCGTCCTGGCGCTGGTTCGTCGACGACGAACACTACGTCAGCGTCGCGCCCAAGCTCTACGGTTATCTCGAGCGCTCGGACAACGACGACATCGGCCGGTACCGAGGCCACGTCGATCTGGAGCTGCGCTATGGCAAGCGCGACGGCTGGCTGTTCTCGAGCATGTTGCGCAAGGGCTCCGGACCCGGACACTCGGTTCAGCTCGATGCCTCCTATCCGATTCGACAGCCTTTCTTCGCCAATGCCGGCGGCTTCATTCATTTCCAGTATTTCAACGGCTACGGCGAAACGCTGCTCGACTACAATGTCAGGCGATCGCCGCAGTTTCGCGTCGGATTCTCGATCGTACGTTAGCCATTCAGGAGACTCATCATGTCGGTGGTATTGCTGGAGCGCCCGGCGGAGCACGTCGCGCTCATTCGGATCAATCGTCCCGATGCGCGTAACGCGCTCAACATGGAAGTGCGCAAGCTGCTCGCCCAGCACCTCACCGAGTTGGGACAGGACCCCGCGACGCGCGTCATCATCATCACCGGCAACGAAAAGGCATTCGCGGCAGGCGCGGACATCAAGGAGATGGCGGATGCGGGCACCATCGAGATGATGCAACGGGGCACGCACCTGCTGTGGCGGGTGATCGCCGCCTGCCCCAAGCCCGTGATCGCGGCCGTCAACGGCTTCGCCTTGGGCGGCGGCTGCGAGCTTGCGATGACGTGCGACATCATCATCGCGGGCGAGAACGCCAAACTGGGCCAGCCGGAAGTGAAGATCGGCATCCTGCCCGGCGGCGGCGGCACGCAACGACTGCCTCGCGCCATCGGCAAGTACAAAGCCATGAAGATCTGCCTCACGGGCGATCTTGTGGCCGCCAAGGATGCTTATGACATGGGCCTCGTGTCCGAGATCGCGCCCGATGCCGAGGTCGAGAAGCGGGCCATCGAGATGGCAACCCAGATCGCCTCCTATGCGCCGCTTGCCGTGCAGCAGATCAAGGAACTGGTGAACGCCGGCCAGGACGCCTCGCTCGATACGGCGCTGCGTCTGGAAACCAAGGCGATGCACATCCTTTTCTCGTCCCAGGACCAGAAGGAAGGCATGCAGGCCTTCATCGAGAAGCGCAAGCCCAACTTCCAGGGGCGCTGAAGTTCCAGAGTCCAGCATCGACCGGGAAGCATTGCGCGCATCCCGGCGACAACCCGTCGCCCTGGCCGCCTTGCTGCTTGGCGCCGTGGCCATCGGCTCATCCGCCATTTGGGTCAGACTGGCCGAAACAGGCCCGGTGGCCACGGCCTTCTGGCGGGTGACGCTTGCGGTTCCTTTCCTGGCCTTGTGGGCACTGAGCGAGCGCCGGCGGCCCGAGGACAGGCCCCCGGCCGATGCGAAAGGCCTCTTCGCTGCGGGCAGCCTGTTCGCCGGCGATCTTGCCTTCTGGCATCTGTCGATCCTGCTGACTTCGGTCGCCGCGGCCACCCTGCTGGCGAACCTTGCACCGATCTTCGTCACGCTGGCCGGATGGCTGTGGTTCAAGGAAAGCGTGGGGAGCAAATTCGTCTTCGGGCTCGTCGTCGCGTTGTCAGGCGTCGCTGTCCTCATCAGCGCAGACCTCAGCGGCGGGCCGTCGGCCCTGCTGGGCGATGCGTTCGGGATCGTGACGGCGCTCTTCTACGCCGCCTACCTGCTGCAGATCAAGCGGCTGCGAGCCCAGATGTCGACGGCACGCATCATGGCGGCCTCGAGCCTGGTCACCGCTGCGATCTTGCTTCCGGTCGCGTTGATGCTGGACGAGACGATGATGCCCGGCAGTGTTCGCGGCTGGGGTGTCGTTCTGGGGCTGGCCCTGGTATCGCACGTTGCCGGGCAGAGCCTCATCGCGTATGCGTTCGCGCACCTCCCCGCGTCGCTCGGCTCGGTGTCGCTGCTCGTTCAGCCGATCTGCGCGGCGCTGTTCGCCTGGCTGCTGCTGGGCGAAGCGATCGGTCCACTGCAGATTGCAGGCGGTGCTGTCGCCCTGATCGGCATACGCATCGCGCAGCGCGCGGCAATGGCGCCACCCGCGCGCACGGTCTGACTCGCCGGTTCAGGCGAGATCGGCCGCGGGCGCCGGCTGCAGCCAGCGGGCCAGCACCGCCTCGAGCTGGTCGCGGGTGAAGGGCTTGGCGAGATAGTCGTCCATCCCCGCCTCGATGCAGCGTTCACGATCCCCGACCATGGCGTTCGCGGTCAGCGCGATCACCGGCAGGCGGACGCCGCTTTCCCGACGCCTGATCTGCGCCGTCGCCTCATAGCCGTCCATCTCGGGCATCTGACAATCCATCAGCACCAGGTCGAAGCGCTGCGTGGCCAGGTGCTCGAGCGCTTCGCGGCCATGGCGGGCGGCAACCGCCTCCATGCCCAGCGAGGCCAGCATCGCCAGGCTGATCTCGCAGTTCACGGGATTATCCTCGGCGAGGAGCACACGGCCAGCCAGAGGCGGGCGAACGCGATCCCCGGGCTCGCTGCGAGGCGCGGCAGCCAGTTCGAAGGGCAGTTCGATCCAGAAGGTGGAGCCCCGACCCACACGGCTGACGACACCGATACGCCCACCCATCAGTTGCACCAGCTCGCGGGAAATCGCCAAGCCCAGTCCAGTGCCGCCGAATCTGCGCGTGGTCGAGCCGTCGGCTTGGGAGAACGGCTGAAACAAGCCAGGCAGCGTGGCCTCGTGGATGCCGATACCGTCGTCCTGCACTTCGAAACGGATCGGATGCGCCGCGCCAGAGGCCTTCGCCAGGCAGCGGACCGACACCTTCACTCGACCGTGCTCGGTGAACTTGATCGCGTTCCCCACCAGATTGGTCAGCACCTGTCTTAAGCGTGTGCCATCTCCGAGCACCCGATCGGGCACGTCGGGATCGACCTCCAAGGAGAAGTCGAGGCCTTTCTCACGCGCCTGCTGCGCGCACAGCTCCGCGATCCCACCCAGGATATGCCGCGGCGCAATGGCAGACCGTTCCAGTTCGAGCTTGCCCGCCTCCACCTTGGAGAAGTCGAGGATGTCGTTGATCACGCCGAGCAGCGCCTGTCCCGAGCCGTGAATGGCTTCGGCACGCCGACGCTGGGTGGCGTCGAGGTTCGACCGCAGCAGCAGTTCCGTCATGCCGAGCACCCCGTTCATCGGCGTGCGTATTTCATGGCTCATGTTGGCGAGGAACTGCGACTTCGCTCGACTCGCGGCCTCGGCCGCTTCCTTGGCAGCGATCAGGTCGCTGTTCGCGCTTTGCAGCTCCGCCGTCCTTTCCCTGACGCGCATCTCCAGCTCATCGTGCGCCTGCCGCAAGGCCTCTTCGTTGCGCTTGCGCTCGGAGATGTCCTGGATCACCGATATGAGGTGCTTCGGAGCGCCGTCGCTGCCTCGCACGGCAGCCAGTGACAACGAGCCCCAGAAGATCTCGCCATCCTTGCGCAAGAAGCGCTTCTCGCGCGACAGGATGTCATCGCCGGAGGCGATGAAGCGCAGATTGCCGCGGGCGGCCTCGTCGCGATCCTCGGGCACCGTGATGTCGATGACGGTGAGTTCGGCGAACTCGGCCTGCGTGTACCCGAAAATCTCGCAAAACTTCTGGTTGACGCGCAGCCAGCGGCCATCGAGGGAGCGCAGCCCCATCCCGACACCCGCCTTCTCGAAGGTGACACGGAAACGCGCTTCGCTCTCCTGCAGCGCCTTCTCGACATGCTCGGTCGCCGAGCGTTGCTCGAGCACGGCCCGACCGGCATAGCCGAGCACGGCCCAGATCGCGGCAACCAGCGTACCGAGTGCGGCGACCGCCCCCGCCGTCACCTTGAACTGGGTACGCTCGATCTGATCGAGCATGGGCGTGACATCGGTGTAGATTTCGATGACTGCTTCAGGCCCCGAACTGCCTGCAGGACGAATCGGCGCGTAGGTGGCGAGCACGCCCCGGTTCTCCAGCTGACCTTCGAAGGCGCTGAACTGATTGCGGCGGGTCAGTTCGGCAAGAGCGCGCCCCTGGGCCGCCGCGACGAAACCGGGATTGGTCGATTTGTCCTCGCCGATCTGCGCCGTCTCGCTGGAGTAGACGGTGATGCCATCCAGCGAGTAGAGCTTGACCTTGATCACCTTGCTGTCCGCCATGACCTCGCGCACGGTGTGATCCAGACGAAAGTTCTCGGGATGTTCGCGCAAGTCGTCGCGGTCCAGACTGGAGGCACTGACGACGAACCCGGAGAAGTGCGGCCAAAGCGTATTCGAGAAAGTCTGCGCGAGTGCGGCGTTGTAGGATTCGCCCATGGCAACGACATCCTCGACCGCCCAGCTGCGATAGAACCAGCTCAATGCCGAAGCCACCAAGGCAAGGAGGCAGAGCGCAGCGATGAGCGATCGGGTATTCAGCGAAGGCATGCTTCAGACAGCAATGGAGGGCGCTTAACGCGCCAGAATCTTGGAAACACACCTTCGGGCGTACTGCTCGCCTCCGAGCGCTCATTCCCCCAAGCTCTTGATTACGGCCGCATAGGTGGGCGCTTTAAGACGCGCCCCGGCCAAACCGGAATGGCATTGCCACGATCATGTCGCTCGGTGCGGCTACCAGCACTTCCCGATGACTGCGAGCAGTTCATCTTTGTGTTCGAGGAACTCCCGCTTCGGATCGGCATTGAAGTTCTTCATCGAGTCCTCGACGATCTGAGCGAGGCCCTCCTCGGGCACCTGCAAATCGCGCAACCGGCTGGCCATCCCCATGTGGCCGAAATACTGCCCGAGATGATCCGCGGCGCGCGCAGGCGCGTCCGCTTCGTTCATGCCGGACTGCCAGACACCCAGGGTTTCGGCAATGCGGCAGATCTCGGGCAGATTGCGATAGCCCATGGCACGCATGACATGCGGTGTCAGCGCGGTGTTCGCCTCGCCCTGGCTGACATGCGGATAGCGGTTGAACAATGCCGTCGCGAACGCGTAGACCACCCGCGAGACCCAAAGGCGCGCGACCATGGTGCCGCCGTCGTCCTGATCCCTGTTGTGCAGGAAGGCGGCAGCGCACATCTCGATGCGGGCAAGCGTGTCTTCGGGATCGCTCACCCGCGGCAATGCGCGCGCGGCAAGCCGATAGGCCTGCAGTCGATCCCCTTCGACCAGCGGGTTCATCGCCACGACGCCCAGATTCATGACCGAGCGCCAGTACACCGAGGCCGATGAGGAGAGGGCGAGCGACGGCGGCGCGGTGGCCAGCGCCTGCGCGTCCCAGTAGAGCGCCACGGGGCGCACCTTGGGATCGAAGAACTCGAGGCGATGGTCGGCATTCGGATCCTTCACACCCGAGCCGGCGCGATTCATCGCCGAAGTCGCCGTCGTGCAGACGTTGATGATGGGCAGCTTGGGCGCCATCAGGCGAACGCTCTGCGCCGGCCGGCCTTCCGGATACTGGGTGCATAGCTGGTGCACTTCACCCTTCTCCGCCAACAGGATCACGACCACACGCGTCGCCTGGATGACGCTGCCCCCGCCGACTGCGATCACCAGATCGGCACCGGCGGCGCGGGCGGCATCCCGGGCAGCGAGCACCGGCCCCAGGGGAGAATCCTTCTCCATTTCGTCGTACACGCCGGCGAACGCATCACCCAGGCGCTCGCGCATCGAGTCGATCAGCGGCGTCTTGCGCGAGACGCTGCGACCGCAGACGATGAAGGCACGCTTGGCGCCGTGACGCGCCACTTCGGCCCGTAGTCCGTTCAAGGCACCCTGCCCGCTGAAAAGGCGGACCGGATAACTCACTGCGCGAAAATCCTGTGTGGTCATGATGCTCTCCCGTCAGTCGGCGCGAGCGCCGGACTCTTTCACGACTTTGCCCCAGCGCTGCGATTCGCTCTGCAGAAACTTGGCGGCAGCCTCGGGCGAAGCGCTCGTCATCGGCTCGATGCCCATCCCGCGCAGTCGCTCCTGCATATCGGGCGCCTGCGCCGCCTTGACGAATGCGCCGTGCAGCTTGTCCACCGCCGCACGCGGCGTCTTGGCTGGCGCCATGATGGCGAACCAGTTTACCGCGAGCAGCCCTTTGAGTCCCTGTTCGCCGGCAGTGGGCACATCGGGCATCAGGCCGATACGCTGCTCGGCCGCGAGGCCGAGCGCGCGCATCCTGCCCGCCTTCACTTGTCCGAAGATCGCCGGAAAGTCCATGATGATGCCGGCCACATGGCCGCCCACCACGTCGTTCGCCGCCGGGCCCGCGCCTTTGTAGGCGACATGGAGCACATCGATCTGCGCCAGGGACTTCATCAGCTCGATCGCCAGATGCGGCAAGCCGCCGTTGCCCGAGGATGCGAACGTGAGCTTGCCGGGCTGCTGCTTGGCCAGAGCAATGAGCTCCTGCAGGTTCTTCACCGGCAGCGATGGGTGCACGGCGATCAACTCAGGCGTCATGGCGACCGTGGTGACCGGCGAGAAGTCGCGCTGCACGTCGTAGCCGAGCTTGCTGAAGGTATGCGGACTCAGCGCGAGCGAACTCACGCTGCCGATCAGTATCGTGTATCCGTCGGGGTTGCTGCGGGCGACGTGCTCGGTCGCAATGGTGGCATTCGCACCCGGACGGTTCTCGACCACGACTTGCTGACCGAGCAGGTCGCTCACGCGCGGCGCAAGCTGGCGGGCGACGATGTCGTTCGAGCCGCCCGGCGGAAAGCCCACGACCATGCGGATCGCCTTGACCGGATACTCCTGGGCCAGCGCAGGGCCGACCCCGAAAACGGCGACTGCCATTGCAGAGCCGATCGCACACTGCGCACCGAAACGTCGCTTCATCCTGTTCTCCTCCTTGGTTGGGGCTGCCGCACAAGGCGCGGCGCTGCCGCAGCGAGCCATCCCGCTCGTCGCAGGCGCCTGCTTTCAGTAGACCGGCTCGGCATCCAGCCGTACCGCAATGCCCTCCAGACCGGGGGCGGCGGGCGGGTACCGCTTCATGACGAGCGGATCGTGTCCTGGCACGATGTGACGCGGCGAATCGGCGAGCCGATGCAGCTTGGCGTAGCCTTCGAGCACCGCTGCGATGTTCACCGTCACGGGAAACACGCGATCTTGTTCGAAATGCTCGTAATAGTGGCTGGCATCCGAGGCGAGGACCACCCAACCCCGGGCCGTATGCACGCGCACCGACTGCAGCCCCGGCGTGTGTCCGCCGATGTGGTGAATGCTGACTCCCGGAGCGATCTCGTCGTCGCCGGCGTGAAAACTGACCCGCCCCTCGAAGGTCAGGCGCACCATCGTCTGCACGTCGTGCAACTCGTACGGTCGTCGAAGCAGCTTCTGCCCCATATGCCGCCCCGTCACGTACGCCATCTCGGCATCCTGCACGTGAAAGCGCGCCTGCGGAAAATCGGCCATGGTCCCCGCATGGTCGTTATGCATGTGGGTGATGACGACGTCGCTGACCTCGCCCGCCGGCACGCCGAGCAGCTCGAAGCCCGCGCGAGCCGAACGCAGGAATTCCCGGCCCCGGCGCTTGGCCGTCGCCTCGCTGAACCCCGTGTCGACGACGATCACCCGGCGGCCGCTGCGAACCAGCCACACGAAGTAGTCCATGGACATGGGTAGGTCGTGCGGATCGCCATGCAGGAAGTGCTCGGGGCGACGGCCGTCGCGTTGAGCATAGCGCACGGCATACACCTCGTAGGTCGGGATCGCCATGACCGTTCTCCTCCAATGACGAAGTCATGAGCCGGTCCGCTTGCTCATGCTTCCGGCAAAGGCAGGCGTTCGGTTCGACAGGTGTGCAGAATTGCACTTCACTCGTCACCAGTCTCGACGGATTCTAGCACTCGTTGACGGCCGCTTCGGCCGGCACGGACAATTCGAACGAGCCCGATCGGGCACCAGCGAGCTAGCGTCGGCCCCATGCAGAACGTCACGATCCGCCTTGCAGGCCTGATTGCCGCTTCGTCCCGGGACACCGTGAACGAGTCTGCGGGCGACGAAGCCGTGCGCGTGCTGGTCAACTGGCTGGGTTGCGCGCTCGTGGGCAGCCAGGACTCTGCGCTCACGCCGGTCATCGCCGCTTTCGGTTTCGCCGCCGGCCCGCCCCAGGCCACGCTGCTCGGCCGCGGTGATCGCACCGACGTGCTCTGTGCAGCTCTGATCGGCGCAATGGGCTCGGATCTGCCGCGCTATGCCGATACGGATCCCACGACGGGCATCGGCGTCGGCGCGGTGATCGGCGGCGCGCTCCTGCCGCTGGCCGAGCACCGCGGCGCCCGCGGGGCAGACTTGATCCATGCCTGCGTGCTCGGCATGGAGGTCGCCTGCCGCATGGCTGTCGCACTGAGGGTGTCCTCGGGCGATCGAGGCATGCATGCAAGCGCGGTTTGCGGCGTGCTCGGTGCTGCCGCGGGGGCGGCCAAGCTCCTGGGCCTCGACGAAGGCCGAACTCTCCATGCCTTGGGCATCGCCGCCGCCCAGGCGGGCGGGTGCGGCGAAGTCGGGTCGGGAGCGAGCGATGCACTCGCTCTCGGCTTCGCGGCGCGTCACGGCGTGTTCGCCGCATTGTTGGCCGCTCAGGGTTTCAACGCCGGTGCCGGCGCGATCGATGGAGAACTTGGCTTGCTGCGCGTGCTCGGAAGTTCGCCGCAGCCAGAGGCGCTCGTGCAGGCCTGGGGGCGCGACTGGCATTTCGCGCGTCTTGCCCATCATCGCTATCCCTGCGATATCGCGTCGCATCCGGTCATCGAGGCTTGCGCCCAGCTCAAGCACGAGCATCGACTGACCGATCGACAGATCGCTCACGTCGTCGTGTACGTGCATCCATCGCAAGTGACGGACGCCGCTTCCCGCGACCCGCACACCGCTCGGGACGCCAAGCGCTCGCTGCACCACGCCGCGGCCGTTGCCCTGCTCGACGGCGTAGCGACACTGCGCCACTTCGATCGCGCCAGGCTCGCAAGCGCCCGGCTCGAAGCCATGCGCGAGCGCATCGAAGTCGAGCCGGATGCAGGCCTCTCGGCATCGGCCGCACGCATCAGGATCAAACTGAAGGATCACCTCGTTCTGGAGCGCAAGGTGCGCTGCGCACTCGGTCATCCGCTGCGACCGATGAGCGATCGGCAGCTCTCGGAGAAGTTTCGCGATCTGGCGACCGAAACGCTGGCGAGCGATCAGGCCGAACGCCTGCTCGCGCTGGCATGGAATGTCCGCGCCTTGTCGGACATCGGCGCCTTGATTCGCGCCAGCGTGCCGGAAGAGGGTTCGGACCCGACCGACGAGACAGGCTCGCCCCGACTGCGGCGCTGACGTTGCGCCTATTTGTCGAAGCGGACGACCTCGCTTGGCAGCACGCGCACCAATGCCAGAC
>LNFM01001688.1_pt1 | contig 49079 bp, 41 predicted proteins | sample 596031 | NCBI WGS metagenome assembly LNFM01 (sample SAMN04254537, study PRJNA301005) | activated carbon metagenome | isolation source: dual media filters at the Ann Arbor, Michigan drinking water treatment plant | place: USA: Ann Arbor
CGCTGAAGCTGGCGCTGGATCTCGAGCGCGCCGGCGTGCCCATCATCGGCACCAGCCCCGACAGCATCGACATCGCCGAAGACCGCGAGCGCTTCCAGCAGCTCTTGCACCAGTTGGGCCTGCGCCAGCCGCCCAACCGCACGGCGCGCACCGAAGAAGCCGCGCTGGCGCTGGCGCAAGAGATCGGCTACCCGCTGGTGGTGCGCCCCAGCTACGTGCTGGGCGGCCGCGCCATGGAGATCGTGCACGGCGACAAGGACCTGCAGCGCTACATGCGCGAGGCCGTCAAGGTGAGCGAGAAGTCGCCGGTGCTGCTGGACCGCTTTCTGGACGACGCCATCGAGGTCGACGTCGACTGCATCAGCGACGGCACCGAGGTGCTGATCGGCGGCATCATGGAACACGTCGAGGCCGCCGGCATCCACAGCGGCGACTCGGCCTGTTCACTGCCACCCTACACGCTGAGCGCGGCGCTGCAGGACGAGATGCGCCGCCAGGCCGCGGCCATGGCGCGCGCGCTGGGCGTGGTGGGGCTGATGAACACGCAGTTCGCGGTGCAGGGAGAAGGCGACAAGGCCGTGGTCTACGTGCTCGAGGTCAACCCGCGCGCATCGCGCACCGTGCCCTACGTCAGCAAGGCCACCGGTCTGCCGCTGGCCAAGATCGCGGCGCGCTGCATGGCCGGGCAGACACTGGCCAGCCAGCGCGGCCCCGGCGGCCTGCCGTTGACGGAAGTCATACCGCCGTACTTCAGCATCAAGGAAGCGGTGTTCCCCTTCAACAAGTTCCCGGGCGTGGACCCCATCCTGGGCCCCGAGATGCGCTCCACGGGTGAGGTCATGGGCGTGGGTCGGACCTTCGGCGAAGCCATGCTCAAGAGCCAGCTGGGCGCCGGCTCCAAGCTGCCCAGCCGTGGCACGGTGGTCATCACCGTCAAGGACAGCGACAAGGCCCGCGCCGTGGCCGTGGCGCGCGACCTGGCGGCCCTGGGCTTCCAGGTGGTGGCCACGCGCGGCACGGCGGCGGCCATCGCCGCGGCGGGCATCGCGGTGCGGCCGGTGAACAAGGTCAAGGACGGGCGGCCGCACATCGCCGACATGGTCAAGGGCGGCGAGATCCAGCTGGTCTACACCACGGTGGACGAGACGCGCACGGCCATCGCCGATTCGCGCTACATCCGCACCGCTGCGCTGGCCAACCGCGTGACCTACTACACCACCATGGCCGGGGCCGAGGCCGCCACCGAAGCGCTCAAGCACGGCGGCGACCTGGCCGTGCTGTCGCTGCAGGAAATGCATGCCGAGCTGCACTGAGGCCCTGCGCCAGCGCTAAAATCGCGCCTTTCTCATCCGCCGCAGGGCGCCCGTTGGGGTGGCCTGCGGCGGATTCACTTTTTGCCGAGCACATTGCCATGGTCACCATTCCCCTCACGCGGCGCGGCTCCGAGTTGCTGAAGAGCGAACTGCAGCGGCTCAAGTCGGTCGAACGGCATGCCGTCATCCAGGCCATCGCCGAGGCGCGCGCGCAGGGCGACCTGTCCGAGAACGCCGAGTACGAGGCCGCCAAGGACAAGCAGGGCTTCATCGAGGGCCGCATCAAGGAGATCGAGTCCAAGCTCGCCGCGGCCCAGGTCATAGAGCCCAGCAGCCTTGACGCCGGCGGCAAGGTGGTCTTCGGCGCCACGGTCGACCTCGAGGACGACAAGAGCGGCGCCAAGGTCACCTACCAGATCGTCGGCGACGACGAGGCCGACCTGAAGCTGGGCCTGATCTCCATCAGCAGCCCCATCGCGCGAGCGCTCATCGGCAAGGAAGCCGGCGACGTGGCCGAGGTCCAGGCGCCCGGCGGCCTGCGCCATTGGGAAATCGTGGACGTGCGCTACGTCTGATGGCCCTGCTGGAACGTCTGCGCCGCCTGTTGCCTGCGCTGTGGGCCGGCTGGCTGCTGTGTCTGGCCCTGCTGGCCACGCCGGCACCTTTCATGACGCTGGCCACGCAAGAGGCCGGCCGCGTGGTCGGCCGCATGCTGGCGCAGGACGCCTACACCAGCCTGGCCCTGGGCGTGCTGCTGCTGGTGCTGGAAAGGCTGGCGGCACGCCGCGCCGCGCTGCAGGGGCAGGGCAGCCAGTTCAGCACCGGCATGGCGCTGGCTTTGGGCGCGCTCTTCTGCACCGTGGCCGGCTACTTCGGCATACAGCCGCACATGGCCGCGGCACGGGGCGGACAGGGGGCACTGAGTTTCGGCCAGCTGCACGCCATCAGCAGCGTCTTCTTCGCCTTCAAGCTCACGCTGGTGGCGGCGCTGGCCTGGCGCGCGACGCGCGCGCCAGCCGAGGTGGTCAATCGGTCTGGCGCTTCTTGACGCTGACGACGCGCTTCTTCGCGCGCTTGATCTGGCCGCCTGCGGCCACGCGCTCGTTGCCGAAGACCTTGACCTTCTTGATGGTGGCGCGGTGATTGCCGCTCTTGGAAAAGCTCACCAGCTTGACCACGCGCGGCCCCGGCATGCGGTCTTCGCGCTCGGCCTTTTCCTTGGGCGGCACCGGCCGCCACAGCACCAGCAGCTTGCCGATGTGCTGGATGGGCGCGGCACCCAGTTCGTCGGCCAGCGTGGCCAGCATGGCCTCGCGCGCAGGGCGGTCGTCGCTGAACACCCGCACCTTGATCAGGCCGTGGGCGTTGAGCGCCGCGTCGACCTCTTTGCGCACGGCCGGCGTCAGCCCGTCTCCGCCGATCATCACCACGGGGTCCAGGTGATGGGCGCCGGAGCGATGCTCCTTGCGTTGGGCGGGGGTCAGCAGTATGGCAGTCATGAACGTATTATCGGTTGCGCATGAAGATCAAGTCCAAAAGCAAGAAGATCAACAAGGCGTGGCTCAACGACCACCTCAACGATCCCTACGTCAAGATGGCCCAGAGAGAGGGCTACCGGGCGCGTGCGGCCTACAAGCTCAAGGAGATCGACGAGACCCTGCGCCTGATCCGCCCGGGCCAGGTGGTGGTGGACCTGGGCGCCGCGCCCGGTGCCTGGAGCCAGTACCTGCGCCGCCGTTTCGCCCCCGCCGGGGCCGCAGCCGGGGCGCTGGACGGCACCATCATCGCGCTGGACCTGCTGCCCTTCGAGGCCATCGAGGGCGTGCAGTTCATCCAGGGCGATTTCCGCGAGGAAGCGGTGGCCCAGCAACTGAGCGACCTGCTCGCCGGCCGGCCAGTGGACGTGCTGCTGTCGGACATGGCGCCCAATCTTTCGGGCATCGAGTCGTCCGACGCGGCGCGCATGGCGCACCTGATCGAACTGGCGCTGGAGTTCGCCCAGACCCACTTGCGACCCGAGGGAGCGCTGGTGTGCAAGATGTTCCACGGCAGCGGCTACAGCCAGCTCGTCAAGCTGTTCAAGCAGCACTTCCGCGTGGTCAAGCCCATCAAGCCCAAGGCCTCGCGCGACAAGTCGGCTGAAACCTTTCTGGTCGGCGTCGGTCTCAAGGGCGTACAGGCTGCTGGCGCCGTGCTGGCAGGCGTGCAGTCGGGCCCGGTTTCCGGGTCTTGACAACGGCCTCACAAAGGCCTTGCAAACCCTTGCCTGCCTTAGAATCGTCCTCATATGCCGTGGAATCCGGCACGGCGGTCTTCGTCGTGCGGTACCGCTGAATTGAAAGAAGGAGCCGCGGTGAACAATCAATGGTTCTCGAAAGTAGCTGTCTGGCTGGTGATCGCCCTGGTGCTGTTCACCGTGTTCAAGCAGTTCGATCGGGGCGTGGCGTCGGGCAACCAGATCGGGTACTCCGACTTCCTGGAAGAAGTGCGGGGCAAGCGCATCAAGTCCGTCACGCTGCAGGAAAGCCCGGGCGGTGGCACTGAAATCATCGCCACCACCAACGACGACAAGCGCCTGCGCAGCACCGCCACCTACCTTGACCGCGGGCTGGTGGGCGACCTCATCTCCAACAACGTCAAGTTCGACGTCAAGCCGCGCGAGGAACCCAGCATCCTGATGAGCATCCTCGTCAGCTGGGGCCCGATGCTGCTGCTCATCGGCGTGTGGATCTACTTCATGCGCCAGATGCAGGGCGGCGGCAAGGGCGGCGCCTTCAGCTTCGGCAAGAGCAAGGCGCGCATGCTGGATGAGGCCAACAACAGCACCACCTTCGCCGATGTCGCCGGGTGCGACGAAGCCAAGGAAGAGGTCAAGGAACTGGTCGACTTCCTGAAAGACCCTCAGAAATTCCAGAAGCTGGGCGGTCGCATCCCGCGCGGCGTGCTGCTGGTCGGGCCCCCCGGAACCGGCAAGACGCTGCTGGCCAAGGCCATCGCCGGCGAGGCCAAGGTGCCGTTCTTCAGCATCAGCGGTTCTGACTTCGTCGAGATGTTCGTCGGCGTGGGCGCGGCGCGCGTGCGCGACATGTTCGAGCAGGCCAAGAAGAGCGCGCCCTGCATCATCTTCATCGACGAAATCGATGCCGTGGGCCGCCACCGCGGTGCCGGCCTGGGCGGCGGCAACGACGAGCGCGAGCAGACGCTCAACCAGATGCTGGTCGAGATGGACGGCTTCGAGACCAACCTGGGCGTGATCGTGATGGCCGCGACCAACCGACCCGACATCCTCGACCCGGCGCTGCTGCGCCCGGGCCGCTTCGACCGTCAGGTCTACGTCACCCTGCCCGACGTGCGCGGCCGCGAGCAGATCCTCAACGTGCACATGCGCAAGGTGCCTGTGGGGCAGGACATCCGCGCCGACATCCTGGCGCGCGGCACGCCGGGCTTCAGCGGTGCCGATCTGGCCAACCTGGTGAACGAGGCCGCCCTGTTCGCCGCGCGCCGCAACGGGCGCGTGGTCGAGATGGGCGACTTCGAGAAGGCCAAGGACAAGATCATGATGGGCCCCGAGCGCAAGAGCATGGTCATGCCCGAGGAAGAGCGCCGCAACACGGCCTACCACGAGTCCGGCCACGCCCTGGTGGCGCGCCTCATGCCCAAGACCGACCCGGTGCACAAGGTCACCGTCATACCGCGCGGCCGCGCGCTGGGTGTGACCATGCAGTTGCCCGAAGGTGACCGCTACAGCATGGACAAGCAGCGCATGCTGTCCACCATCAGCGTGCTCTTCGGCGGCCGCATCGCCGAAGAAGTGTTCATGAACCAGATGACCACCGGCGCCAGCAACGACTTCGAGCGCGCCACGGCCATCGCCCGCGACATGGTCACGCGCTATGGCATGACCGACGAGCTGGGCCCCATGGTGTACGCCGAGAACGAGGGCGAGGTCTTCCTCGGCCGCTCGGTCACCAAGACCACCACCATGTCCGAAGAGACCATGCGCAAGGTCGACTCGGTGATCCGCCGCATCATCGACGAGCAGTACTCGACCGCGCGCAAGCTGATCGAGGACAACCAGGAAAAGATCCACGCCATGGCCAAGGCGCTGCTCGAGTGGGAAACCATAGACGCCGACCAGATCGACGACATCATGTCCGGCAAGCCGCCGCGCACGCCCAAGGACTGGACGCCTTCGGCCAGCAAGCCCGGCAGCGGGCCCACGCCGCCCGTCAACCCGGACAGCGCGCCGGCAGCGGCCTGAGCTCCGCGCCAGGGGGGCTTGGACCAGCGGGGCTTCGGCCCCGCTTGACTTTTGGGGCCCCCCTGCGGCCGCTCAGCCGGCTTGCAAGGCTGCTACGGGCGGCCTGCGCGGGCCCGGCTGCGTGCGCCGGGCAAGCACAATTCCTCACAAGGGCGGAGCCGAACCGCCGCCCCGCCTCTGCCGGGCGCAGAAAATCGGCGCAAAGGAATCCAAAAATGAGCAGAACCTACTTCGGCACCGACGGCATTCGCGGCACGGTGGGCCAGCACCCGATCACCCCCGACTTCATGCTGCGCCTGGGCCATGCCGTGGGGCGCGTGCTGCGCCGCACGGCGCCGCGGCCCACGGTGCTGATCGGCAAGGACACGCGCATCTCGGGCTACATGCTCGAGTCCTCGCTCGAGGCCGGCTTCGCCTCGGCCGGGGTGGACGTGCTGCTGAGCGGTCCGCTGCCCACGCCCGGCGTGGCCTACCTGACGCGCGCACTGCGCCTGGATCTGGGCGTGGTGATCAGCGCCTCGCACAACCCCTTTGCCGACAACGGCGTCAAATTCTTCTCTGCCAAGGGCGAGAAGCTGTCCGACGACTGGGAGGCCGACGTCGAATCGGTGCTCGAGCAGCCGCCGCAGTGGGTCGATTCGGCCGGCCTGGGCAAGGCGCGACGGCTGGAAGACGCGCAGGGCCGCTACATCGAGTTCTGCAAGAGCACGGTGCCGGGCAGCCTGTCTCTGCGCGGCATGAAGCTGGTGGTGGACGCGGCCCACGGTGCGGCCTACCAGGTGGCGCCCGACGTGTTCCACGAGCTGGGTGCCGTGGTCATCAGAATAGGCTGCAGCCCCGACGGCCTGAACATCAACAAGGGCGTGGGCGCGACCGCGCCGCAGGCGCTGGTGGCCGCGGTGGCCGAGCACCGCGCCGACTACGGCGTGGCGCTGGACGGCGACGCCGACCGCCTGCAACTGGTCGACGCCCAGGGCCGCCTGTACAACGGTGACGAATTGCTCTACGTGATGGTGGCCGACCGCCTGGCGCAGCGCCAGCCGGTGCCCGGAGTGGTGGGCACGCTCATGACCAACATCGCGGTCGAGCAGGCGCTGGCCCGCATCGGTGTGGGCATGGTGCGCGCCAAGGTGGGTGACCGTTATGTGCTGGAAGAACTGGCGGCACGCGGCTGGCAGCTGGGTGGCGAGAGTTCCGGGCACCTGTTGGCGCTGGACCGCCACACCACCGGCGACGGCATCGTCAGCGCGCTGCAGATCCTGAGCGCGGTGCGCCGCGACGGGCGCAACCTGGCGGCGCTGCTGGAAGGCGTGACCCTGTACCCGCAGACCATGATCAACGTGCGCCTGCGCGAGGGCAGCGACTGGAAGCTCAACGGCGCGCTCACCGACGCGCGCCTGACGGCCGAGCGCGAACTGGGAGACGGTGGCCGGGTGCTGATCCGTGCCTCGGGCACCGAACCGGTGCTGCGCGTGATGGTCGAGGCGCGCGACGCCAGCATGGGACGCAGCTGCGCGGAAGCCATGGCGGCGGCAGCAGCGCGCGGCTGAGGCCGCTGCAAACTGTCATTTGCAGGTCACGGCTTCGTCACGAAGCCGGACGAGACTCTCGCGTCGTGTCAACACCGAGAGTCTCCACATGAAGTCTGCCTTTGTTCCCAGCACCCTGATCGCCTCCCTGGCCCTGCTGGGCGGCTGCGCCAGCATGGGCAGCAGCGTGCCGGCCGGTCTTGAAGCCGGCAAGTTCGTCCGCCTGACCTGCGCCGGCAATTCCAGCTTCCAGGCCCGCGTCAGCGAAGACGGCCGCAGCGTGCGCGTGCGCGCGCTGCACGGCTCGGCCGAGTTGGATGCCAAGGGCAGTGGCGTTTTCGAAGGCGAAGGCTACGTGTTGCGCACCGAAGGCGACGGCGCCATCAGCCTGGACCACGCCGGCAAGAGCCAGGGTCGGCAGTGCAAGCCTGCTGCCTGATGCGGGCCTGATGCTGCACGGCGGGCGGCTGTCATGAAGCCGCCCGCTCCGTCACGGTAATTTCACATTCCGTGACTACAGTGCCTGCACGGTCCAAGAATCCCCATCTTCCGAAAACGGAGTCATCCATGCGCATGCCCTTCAACGTTCTGCTCAGTGCTTCCCTGCTGGCCGCCGCCACCCTGGCGCAGGCCCAGGTGGTCAAGGTCGACGGTTCTTCCACGGTCTACCCCATCACCGAGGGCGTGGCCGAAGACTTCCAGAAGATGAAGAAGAACGCCATCAAGGTCACCGTGGGCATCAGCGGCACGGGCGGCGGCTTCAAGAAGCTGTGCCGCGGCGAGATCGACGTGCAGAACGCCTCGCGTCCCATCCTCGAGAAGGAAATGGCCGACTGCCGCGCAGCGGGCATCGAGTACATCGAACTGCCGGTAGCCTTCGACGCGTTGACGGTGGTCATGAACCCCAAGAACACTTTCCTCAAGTCCATCACCGTGGCTGAGCTGAAGGCGATCTGGGAGCCGGCCGCGCAAGGCAAGATCCTGCGCTGGAACCAGGTCAACCCGGCCTGGCCCGACGCGCCGATCAAACTCTTCGGCGCCGGTTCCGACTCGGGCACCTTCGACTACTTCACCGAAGCCATCAACGGCAAGTCCAAATCCAGCCGCGGCGACTACACCGCGTCGGAAGACGACAACGTGCTGGTGCAGGGCGTGTCGCAGGACGTCAACGCCATCGGCTACTTCGGCTTTGCCTACTACGCCGAGAACCAGGCGCGCCTGAAGAGCGTGCCCATCGTCGAGAAGGCCGGCAAGCCGCCGGTCGCGCCCAGCGAGGCCACGGTGCTGGACGGCACCTACCAGCCGTTGGCGCGCCCGATCTTCATCTACGTCAACGCCAAGTCGCTGGCCAAGCCCGAGGTGCGCGAGTTCGCCGAGTACTACATGAAGACGGCCGCCAAGATCGCCAAGGAAGTGAAGTACGTGCCGCTGCCTGCCAAGGCCTACACCATCGGCCTGGATCACATCGCCAAGGGCAAGAAGGGCACCGTGATGGGCGGCAAGAACGAGGTCGGCATCCGCATCGACGAACTGCTGGCGCGCGAAGCCAAGCTCTGAAGCCCTGCTGATCCATGCGAGGAGCCCGGCGCGCCTGCGCCGGGCTTGTCTGCACCTGGCGTAAGGCGCCGGGACAAGGGGAACTTCTAGAATGAGCGCCGTCATCAAAAACGAAAAAGGGGCTGCCGTGGGCGAAGCACGCTTGACGGGCGAGGCCCGCCTGGCCGAACTGGCCCGGTTCAAAGCCAGCCGCAAGCGGCGCGAGAAGGCCATCGAGATGGTGCTGCTGCTGGCAGCCTGCGTCTCGGTCTTTACCACCCTGGGCATCGTCTACATCCTGCTCAAGGAGTCCCTCAGCTTCTTCAGCCACGTGTCCCTGTGGAACTTCCTGACCGACGACCAGTGGACGCCGCTTTTCTCGGACGCGCATTTCGGCATCACGGTGCTGCTGTCGGGCACCATCACCAGCTCGGCCGTGGCGCTGTCGGTGGCCATCCCGCTGGGCACCATCATCGCCATCTACCTGTCGGAGTTTGCCGGTCACAAGACGCGCGAAACGCTCAAGCCCGTGCTGGAAATGCTCTCGGGCGTGCCGACCATCATCTACGGCTACTTTGCGCTGCTGTTCGTCACGCCGCTGCTGCAGAAGATCTTCCCCGGTCTGCCCGGCTTCAACGTGCTGTCGGCCGGCCTGGTGATGGGCATCATGATCATCCCTTACGTGGCTTCGCTGTCCGAGGACGCCATGCGCGCCGTGCCCATGAGCCTGCGCGAAGGCTCTTACGCCATGGGCGCCACACGCTTCCAGACCGCCGTCAAGGTGGTGGTGCCGGCGGCGCTGTCGGGCATCGCATCGGCCTACATCCTGGGCATATCACGCGCTGTGGGTGAGACCATGATCCTGGCCGTGGCTGCGGGCATGCAGCCCAACCTCACTTTTGATCCCACGGAGCCGGCGGCCACCATCACCTCGTACATCGTGCAGGTGGCGCTGGGTGACCTGCCGCACGGGTCGGTGGGCTACCAGACCATCTTTGCCGCGGGTCTGTCGCTGTTCCTGATGACGCTGTTCTTCAACATGCTGGGTTACTGGATCCGGCGCAAATACCGCGAGGCCTACTGATGGACGCCGTGCAAAGGCCGGGCGCCCAGGCGCTGCGGGCGCTGATCCGCCAGCACAAGCGCTGGGACGCCATGTTCGGCGTGCTGGGCATCCTGGCGCTGATGGTGGGTGTGCTCACGCTGGCGGCGCTGTTCGCCGGCATGATCATCGACGGCGTGCCGCGGCTCACGGCCGAGTTCTTCACCAGCTTTCCGTCGCGTCGGGCGGGTGACGCCGGCATCCTGTCGGCCTGGGTGGGCTCGATCCTGGTGATGTTCGTGACCGCCTTTTTCGCCGTGCCGGTGGGCATCGCGTCGGCCATCTACCTGGAAGAGTACGCGCGCAAGAACTGGTTCACCGACCTCATCGAGATCAACATCTCCAACCTGGCCGGTGTGCCGTCCATCGTCTATGGCCTGCTGGCCCTGGGCTTGTTCGTCTACACCTTCGGACTGGGTCAAAGCATCCTGTCGGCCGGCCTGACGCTGGCGCTGCTGATCCTGCCCATCGTCATCGTCGCCACGCGCGAGGCGCTGCGCTCCATCCCGCAGCAGATCCGCGAAGCGGCCTACGCCTGCGGCGCCTCGCAGTGGCAGGTGGTGAGCCATCACCTGCTGCCCTACGGCCTGCCCGGCATCCTGACCGGGGTGATCATCGGCATGGCGCGCGCCATCGGCGAGACCGCTCCCATCATCACCATCGGCGCGCTGACCTTCATCGCCTTCCTGCCGCCCATGCCCGGTACGGGCGAGCCGCCGGCGGGCATGTTCGACTGGCTGTTCTCGCCCTTCACGGTCATGCCCATCCAGATCTTCAACTGGACCTCGCGCCCCGACCCCGCCTTCCACCAGAACGCCGCGGCTGCCAGTTTCGTGCTGGTGATCATGACCCTGGGCATGAACGGCCTGGCCATCTGGCTGCGCTACCGCCTGCGCAAGAACCTCACGTGGTGAACCCGATGTCGATCTCGACCATTACCCTGCCGCAGAACCCGCCGCCGCTCAAGGCCCAGTCCAAGGATCTGGACTTCTACTACGGCAACTTCCAGGCGCTCAAGGGCGTCTCGATGCCGGTGTACGAGAACAAGGTGACCGCGCTCATCGGTCCTTCGGGCTGCGGCAAGTCGACCTTTCTGCGCTGCTTCAACCGCATGCACGATCTCTACCCCGGCCACCGCTACGACGGCCAGATCGATCTGCTGCCCGACAACGTCAATCTGCTGGCGCACGAGGTCGATCCGATCGAGGTGCGCATGCGCATCTCGATGGTGTTCCAGAAGCCCAACCCCTTTCCCAAGTCGATCTTCGAGAACGTGGCCTACGGCCTGCGCGTGCGCAACGAAAAGTCGCGCAGCTTCATCGAGGACAAGGTCGAGGCGGCGCTGAAGAGTGCCGCACTGTGGGAAGAAGTGCGCGACCGCCTGACCGAAGGCGGCTCCAACCTGTCGGGTGGCCAGCAGCAGCGCCTGTGCATTGCACGATCACTGGCCACAGACCCCGAGATCATCCTCTTCGACGAGCCTACGTCGGCGCTGGACCCCATCGCCACCGGCGCCATCGAAGAGCTGATCGGCGAGATCAAGAAGACGGTCTCGGTGCTCATCGTCACGCACAACATGCAGCAGGCGGCGCGGGTGTCGGATTACGTGGCCTACATGTACATCGGTGAGCTGATCGAATATGGTGAGACGCGCGACATCTTCATGAAGCCCAAGCGCAAGGAGACCGAGGACTACATTACCGGTCGTTTCGGTTGATTGCCCAGGAGCAGCGCATGAACGACAAGCACCTTTCGACGCAGTTCGACGCCGAGCTCAGCGGCATTTCCAACCGGGTGCTCGAGATGGGCGGCCTGGCCGAATCCCAGGTGGCGCAGGCCCTGTATGCGCTGACGCACTTCAGTGCCGAGACCGCGGCGCAGGTGCTCAAGCAGGAAGAGCGCGTCAACCTGATGGAAGTCGAGATCGACCGCGATCTGTCGGCCATCATCGCGCGGCGCCAACCCACGGCGCGCGACCTGCGCCTGCTCATCGCCATCAGCAAGGCCATCGCCAACCTCGAGCGCGTGGGCGACGAGGCGGCGCGCATCGCGCGCACGGTGCAGCGGCTCATCAACACCGGTGTGTCGTCGCGCCTGCCGGTGGCCGATCTGGCCTTCGAGGCCGACCTGGCCATCGCCCAGTTGCGCAAGTCGCTCGATGCCTTCGCGCGCCTGGACACGGCGCGCGCGCTCGAGGTGCTCAAGCAGGACGACCAGATCGATCAAGAGTTCGACGGCCTGCTGCGCAAGCTCATCACCCACATGATGGAAGACCCGCGCACCATCTCCTCCAGCATCGACCTGGTGTTCGTGGCCAAGGCGATCGAGCGCGTGGGCGACCACGCCAAGAACCTGGCCGAGGCCATCATCTACGTCGTCAAGGGTACCGACGTGCGACACACCTCGATGGAAAACGTCGAGAACGTCGTGCGCTGAAGGGGCCCCAGAATGAGTCTCGTGCTCGTCGTCGAAGACGAGTCGGCCATCGCCGAACTGATCGCCATCAACCTGCGCCACGCCGGCTTCGAGGTGGAACTGGCCCTGGATGCCGAAGCCGCGCAGCGCGCCATCGACCGCGTGCTGCCCGACCTGGTGCTGCTGGACTGGATGCTGCCCGGCGGGCAGTCGGGGGTGCAGCTGGCGCGGCGCTGGCGCGGTGAGTCGCGCACGCGTGAGCTGCCGGTGATCATGCTCACCGCGCGCGCAGAAGAATCCGACAAGATCACCGGCCTGGACGCCGGTGCCGACGACTACCTGACCAAGCCCTTCTCGCCCAAGGAGCTGATGGCGCGCATCCGCGCCGTGCTGCGTCGCAAGGCGCCCGAGGCGCTGGATGCGGCGGTGGAAGTGCTTGGCCTGCGCCTGGACCCTGCCACCCGGCGCGTCACCCGGCGCATGGGCGAAGCGCTGTGTGAACTGAAGCTGGGGCCTACCGAGTTCAGGCTGCTTCACTTCCTGATGACCCACCCCGAGCGCGTGCACAGCCGCGCGCAGCTGCTCGACCGCGTCTGGGGCGACCATGTCTTCATCGAGGAGCGCACGGTGGACGTTCACGTCAAGCGCCTGCGCGAGGCGCTGGCGCCGGCGCAATGCTCTGCGCTGATCGAAACCGTGCGCGGTGCCGGCTATCGCCTGACCCAACAACTCGGCGCCGTGCAGGCCTGAACCTGGCACCGCCATGGGCTGGTTGATCGCACGCTTCCTGGCCGCGCTGCTGGTGGTGGTGGGGGGCGTGCTGGGCGGCTATCTGCTGGGGCAGCTGACGCACATACCAGCCGGTTCCCTGGTCTTGGGCGCACTCGTGGGCGTGTTCGGCGCCGTGCTGCTGGACCTGCGCCACGGCCAGCGGCTGATGGAATGGCTGCGCGGCGCGCAGGAGCACGAGGCCCCGCGCGAAACCGGCTTCTGGGGCGAACTGGGCTACCGCATGGAACGCACGCTGCGCGTGCGCGACGCCGCGCTGGAACAAGAGCGGCTGCGTCTGCAGCAGTTCCTGTCGGCCATCGACGCGTCGCCCAACGGCGTGCTCATGCTCGACGCCGTGGGCGCCATCGAGTGGTGCAACGTGGTGGCCGCGGCGCACTTCGAACTCGACCCCCATCGCGACCGGCGCCAGCGCATCACCAACCTCGTGCGCGCCCCGGCCTTCGTGGCCCACCTGCAGGCCGGCCGCTACGACGAGCCGGTGGTCTTTCCGGGGCCGCAGGGCCGCACGCTGCTGTCGGTGCTGGTGCGGCCCTATGGCGATGGCATGAAGCTGGTGCTGTCGCAGGACATCACCGAGCGCGAACGCACCGACGCCATGCGCCGCGACTTCGTGGCCAACGTGTCGCACGAGATCCGCACGCCGCTGACGGTGCTGTCGGGCTTTCTCGAGACCCTGGCCATGCTGCCGTTGAGCGAGGTCGAGCGCCAGCGCGTTCTCACGCTCATGCAGCAGCAGGCCACGCGCATGCAGGCCCTGGTGGGCGATCTGCTCACGCTGGCCCAGCTGGAGGGCAGCCCCCGCCCCGGCGCCGACCGCTGGGTGGCGGTGGGCGCCACGCTGCGCCAGGCGCATGCCGATGCCATGGCACTGTCGGCCGGCCGGCATGTCATCGAACTGGCGGGCAGCGACGAGGCCGAACTGGCCGGTTCAGAGCCCGAACTGCTCAGCGCCTTCGGCAACCTGCTCAACAACGCCGTGCGCTACACGCCCGCGGGCGGGCGCATCCGGCTGCAGTGGCGCTGGCGCGAGGACGGCGGCGCCGAGGTCGAGGTCAGCGACAGCGGCCCGGGCATCGCGCGCGAACACATTCCCCGTCTGACCGAGCGCTTCTACCGCGTGGACGGTAGCCGTTCGCGCGACACCGGCGGCACCGGGCTGGGCCTGTCCATCGTCAAGCACGTGGTGCAGCGCCACGGGGGCGAGATCGACATCCGCAGCGAGCCCGGCCAGGGCTCCAGCTTCAGGCTGGTGTTTCCGTCGTACCGCGTGCGCCGCCGGCCGGTGGCCGCGCCCGAGACCGAGCCCGTGGCACTGGTCCGGCAATAGTTCTGCGCAAGCCGCGGCTCAATCGCCGCCTGGCTTGCCCACCAGTTGCACATCCAGCCGCGGTTCCTTGACCTTGGCATCGGTGCGGCTCTCGACGTAGATGCGCTTGGGGTCGACCCCACGTTCGGCCAGGAAGCGGCGCACGGCGCTCAGGCGGGCCTGGGTCAGGTCGTTGTCGGCATGGGTGCCGCCGTCGATCTGCCAGGGGCCCACCGGCACCACCAGCGCCACCTCGACGTTCAGGCCCAGGGCCTCGAGCACCAGGTCGGTGAGCCGTGCCTTGGCGCCGTCGCTGAGCTTGTCGCCCAAGAACAGGCCCTTGGCGGGCAGGGATGCGGTGCGGCTGCGCGACTTGTCCTCGGGCTGGGGGGCCTGGGGCAGGCCGGGCTTCACCGGCTGGTCGCCGGGCGCGGCGTGCAAGGGCGCGCCGGCCAGCGCCAGCGCGACGGCCAACGGGGCCAGGAAGCAGAGTCGGCGCGTGCGCAAGCAGGACATGGCATTGCCTTGGTGGGTGTGGCTGCGTCATTGTGAGGCTTGGGGCGCCAGCACGCCGGGCTTGGGGGCGCGGAGCCCTGGCTCGCGGCCGTAGACAATGCAGGCAATCACCGAACCAGCTGGCACCGGGCCCTTGGCCCGCGCGTTGACCTCCATGAGTGCAGTTTCCACGGCCGAGTCGGCCACCATCCTCTACATCGCCCGGCACGGCCAGAGCGAATGGAACAACCAGGGCCTGGTCACGGGCCAGCTCGACCCGGGCCTGTCACCCAAGGGCCAGCTGCAGAGCGCGGCGCTGGCGCAATGCCTGGCGCAGGAGCCGCTGGCCGCCATCTACGCCAGCGCACTGCAACGCACCGTGGCCACGGCCCAGCCCACGGCCACAGCCAAGGGGCTGGAGATCGTTTCGCTGGCCGCGCTCAACGAGATCCACATGGGTGTGCTGCAGGGCCGGCACCGCGACGACACCGACCCCGAGGCCCAGACCCTGTGGGCTCAGTGGGCGGCCGACCCCTGGGGCCCGGGCGTGCCCGGCGGCGAGCGCTTCGACGTCTTTGCCCAGCGCGTCGAAGATGCCTTGCAGACCCTGCTGCAGCGCCACCGGGGCCAGCGCATCCTGGTGGTGGGCCACCGCGCCACCAACCGCGTGCTGCTGGGCACGCTGCTGGCCTGGCCGCGCGAGCGCTGGCCCGAGATCCGCCTGCGCAACAAGTTCTTCTACCGCGTCGAGCCGGGCGCGCCGGGCACCGCGGCGGCCATCGCCACCGGCACGCTCAGCGGCAGCAAGACGGGGCAGTGGGTCGACGGCTTCGTCATGTAGCTTTGTTGCGCCCGCCCAGGCGCTGCAGCACGTTGCGCGTGATCTGCTGGGCCGCGGCGCTCAGGCGTGAAGAGCGCAGGCCGGGCGCGTTGTAGTCGTCCAAGCCCCAGGCCCACTGGATGCTGCCGGTGGCAAACACCACGGCACCGCTGGGCGCGGTGTAGACGCTCATGTGCGCCACGCCTTGCTGGGCGGGGTCATTCATCGCGGTCCACGGGGATTCGGCCAGGATCTCCAGGCCGGCCGGCCCGCCACCCTGGGCCGCGTCGACCTCGTAGCCCAGCAGCCCGGGCAGGCGATCGCCGGCGCGCAGGCCGGTGCCGGCAAACACCCAGTGATCCGGGCGCGTGACGACGATGTCGCCGTCCACCGGGTCGGCGCAGTACATCACGCCAATCAGCTGCTCCTCGGGCCGGCCGACGGCGGCGCTGCGCCACTTGTCGGTGGCCAGCCGCGGCTGGCTGCGGAACAGCGGGTCGGCCTTGGCCTTCTTGTGGCAGACCATGATGCGGTCGGCCTGGCCGGTGGCCGCGCTGGGCTCCAGCCGCACCTGCCAGTAGGCGGCGTTGGCGGTGAAGAAACCCAGGTTGATGCCGGCATCGCGTGCGGCTTCGATGTGGTCGCGCATGGCCAGCGTCCAGTACTCGTCGTGGCCGCTGGACAGCCAGCCGCTGCACCGGCGCAGCATGGCGGCGTCGGCGTGCGTGTCGAGGTTGGTGCAGTAGGCCACGTCGCAGCCCTCGTGCTCCAGCCAGCGCAGCAGGTTGCAGTCCCAGGCGGCGTTGCGGGGGCCGTAGTGGTCGGGGTGGGGCTGGACGTTGGTGAGGAACTCGCCCGCACCCATCCCGTACGCGGCCGCCGGGTTCTGCGCATTCGCGGCGTAGGGCCGGTTGAATGACACGCGGCTGGCGCGCTGGCCGCCGCTGCTGCCCCAGTGGTACAGCGACTTGCCGCCCCAGGCGTTGTAGGCCTGGTAGGTGGTCACGCCCAGCTGCATGCGCAGAGCCGGCGTGCGTGCGTCGTCGCGCACCACGAAGAAGATGTAGCTCTGCGCGCCGCTGCCAGACGCCGTGAGCCGCGCCAGGTAGACGCCGCTGGGCCAGCCCTCGGGATGCTGTGCGTCGGCCGTGCGCAGCGCATGAGGAGCGAGCCAGGCGCAGTCCACCAGCCCGGTGTCGGGGTCCATTTCGGGCTTGGGCTGGGCAACGCCGGGCAGGCTGACAGGCCCCAGCATGCGGCGCGCGCCCAGACCCTGATACCAGCCCATGCGGAACACCTCCAGCGCGTATTGCGGCGCGTGGGTGTTGACGTACAGGGAGATGCTGTCGCCGCGGTTGACGCTGCAGGCGCCGGCGTAGCCCTCGATCTCGCGCGCCAGCGCCGGCCGCCGCAGCGCCCAGTCGCCCGTGCCGGGCCGGGCGTTCTCGGCGCGCACCGGGTTCATGCCGCTGCGGTGGTCTGGGCGATGGTGGCGCGGATGCGGTCGGCGGTTTCGCGCGCGCCGTTCATGCGCACGGTCTGGGTGGGGTAGGGCGCCTGCAGCGCTTGCTCGATGCGCGCCTTCAGCCGCTCGGGCACCAGGTCGGCGGGTCCCAGCTCGTGCATCAGGCCCTTCTCGGCGAACTTGCGGATGCGGATGCCCTGCTCGGGGTTGTCCTGGTACGGATAGGCCAGGCCCGGCGTGCGCGCGCGCAGCACGTCCAGCAAGGTGTTGTCGCCGCCCATGCTGATGGACGCGGCCGATTCCATCAGGCGGCGCATGAAGTCCGCCAGGAAGGGCACGATCTCGACGTTGGCGCTGCGCACCTGGGCGCGCAGCGATTCGATCTCCTCGGGCAGGGTGCGCGAGCCGCAGGCCAGCAAGAAGTGCAGCTGCGGCATCAGCGCGGCCGCGCCGATGGCGGCCACCAGCAGTTCGCGGCCGACGTTGCCGCCGCCCTGGCTGACCAGCACCTGCTGCTTGCGCGCCGGCCGCCTGGCAGGCGGCGGCGGGCTGATGTAGCCGGTGTAGCAGAGCTTGTCGCCCAGCTCGGGCGCCAGCGAGAAGGTCTCGTCGAAGCGGATCACATCGGGGTCGCCGCGCACGAACACGGTGTGGATGTGCTTCTTCACCGATTCGAGCATGCGCCGTTCGTTCTCGACCGGGCGCGGCACCAGCACCTCGCGCACCGAGCTGAACACCGGCACCTCGCCACAGGCCGCACGCACCGCGCGCACCAGGCCCAGGATCTCGTCCTTGAAGCGGCGCCGGCCGAAGGGGTAGAACTCGACCACGATGCCCTGGTAGGGCATGCGCAGGAAGCCGGCGATGGCCTGGGCGCGGTCGACCCAGATCTCGGTGATGGGGCGCAGGTCATCGGGGGCGAAGAACTCGCCGCTGTCCTCGTCGTGCAGCAGCGTGGCCAGGCGCAGGCTGCGCAGGCCGGGCTGCACCAGCGGCGTGCCGGTATCCAGTCCACCATAGACCAGGTCGACATCGCAGTGCGGCAGCAGTTCCTGGATGATGCGCAGGCTGCAGCTCAGGTGGCCGATGCCGACCAGGCTCTGGCAGTAGTACAGGATGCGGGGTTTCATGCGGCCAGGGGCAGGTCGATGTGCACCGAGTCGACGGCTTCGGCGGCCCACTGCGCCGGCCGGCCGATCGAGATGTAGTCGAAACCCAGGCCGCGCATCTGCTCGGGCACGTACAGGTTGCGGCCGTCGAAGATCATGGGGCGGCGCAGCGCAGCCTGCAGCGCGTCGAAGTCAGGCGCCAGGTAGTCGTTCCAGTCGGTCAGCAGCAGCAGCGCGTCGGCGTCGATGGCGGCGTCCAGCGGCGTGGCGGCAAAGCCGATGCCGGGCACGCCGTTGAAAACGCGCCGTGCCTCGGCCAGGACCTGGGGGTCGTGCGCGCAGAGGGTGGCGCCGCGGCGCAGCAACTCGTGGATGACGACGCGGCTGGGGGCCTCGCGCAGCTCGCTGCTGCCGGGCTGGTGGGCCAGGCCCCACAGGGCGAAGTGCCGGCCCTGCAGGTCTTCGCCGAAACGCTCGACCACGTGCTCCACCAGCAGCAGTTTCTGGCGTTCGTTGGCGCGCGTCACCGCGCCCAGCAGCGGCAGCGGCTCGCCCACCCATTGCGCCATCTGCTGCAGGGCCGTCAGGTCCTTGGGCAGGCCCTCGCCGCCCCAGCCGCAGCCGGCGGCCAGGTGCTGCGCGCCGATGCGCGGGTCATCGGCCAGGCCGCGGCGCACTTGTTCGATGTCGGCGCCCAGCTTCCCGGCCAGGCCCGCGATCTCGTTCATCACGCTCAGGCGCGCGGCCAGCATGGCGCTGGCCGCGTACTTGGAGAGTTCGGCCGAACGGATGTCCATCAGCACCAGGCGCTCGCGCGTGCGCCGCAGCGGCGCGTACAGCGCCTTCATCAGCTCCACGGCGCGCGCGGCGTCGGCGCCGACCACGATGCGCGCCGGGTTCAGGAAGTCCTGCAGCGCCGTGCCCTCGGGCGCAAAGCAGGGGTTGCTGACAACGTCGAAGCCCAGATCCACGCCACGCTCGGCCAGGCCGGCGCTGATGGCTGCGCGCACGGCGTCGGCGCTGCCCACTGGGCCGGTGCTCTTGTCGACCACCAGCTTGTAGTCGTTCATGTACAGGCCGATGCGGTAGGCCGCCACCAGCATCTGCTGCATGTCGATGGCGCCCTGCTTGTCGGCCGGCGTTTCCACCGCGATGACCTGCACGGCGCCGAAGCCCACGCCTTCACGCAGATCGGTGCTGAAGCGCAGCCGCCCGCAAGCCACGTGGCGGGCCATCAGTTCGGCCAGGCCCGGCTCCAGCAGCGGAAGATCCCCCCGTTGCAGGCGGGCGATGCGCGTCTGATCGGGATCTACGCACAGCACCTCATGGCCCAGTTCGGCCAGTCCTGCGCCTGCTACCAGGCCCGCCAGGCCCGTGCCCACGATCGTCAGCTTCATCTTCACCCCCGGTGGGCAGCGCGCGACGGCACCTGCTGGATTGGCGCTCCGCGATGCACCATCTCGGGAGCTGCGTCGCTGGAATGCCTGCTCGGAGGGCGGGCAGTGACCCGGGGGTGCGCGACACCCGACAGAGTGCGGCGGGCGGCGCCTGATACAGCGCGCGGGCTCAGAAGTTGAGCGCGATGCCCAGCTCCACCCCCTGGGCCACGGTGCGGCGGTCCTCGGCGAAGGCCTCGCCCGGGTAGAAGTTGGAGAAGGTGACCGTCAGCTCGAACTGCCGCCATTCGCGCGAGGCCAGCAGCACATCGACCTCGTGGCCGATGTCGCGGCTCAGGCCTTCGGGGTCTTGCGACAGGCGCGAGTTGGCGATGCGCGTGTCGGCAAACTGCTGGCGGTACTTGTGCACCACCACCTCGATGGAGGTGTTGGCCAGCAGGCGCAGGCCGAAGCCGGCCGTGGCGACGCGCAGGTTGGACAGTTCGGGGTCGAGCAGTTCGCCGTAGTAGCGCATGCGCTTGACGCCGCCGATACGGCCCTTGTTCTCGTGCAGGCCGGTCTGGCGGAAGCTGTTGTCCTGCGTGGCCGTGCCCGGCGCGCCCGAGCCCTGGGCCAGGCCCAGGCTGAAGGTGGGGCGCAGGCTGCCGGGCAACACCCACTGCGTGCCCAGGTCCCAGGCGTGGCCGCTCACGTTGCGCCGCGTGGTGGCCCCGGCGCTCAGCTGGCCTGCGGCCGTGGTGCTGAAATCGGTGACGAACTCGCGGCCGCGCACCATGGCCAGGTCGGCACGGTAGGTCCAGCGGTGCTTGCTCTCGAAGCGCACCTCACCGTTGGTCCGCATGCCTAGCCAGCGCAGGCGGCCGTCGGAGGCGTCTTCCTCGCCTTCGTTGAACAGGCTGCCGGGCGCGGGCGCGCGCGAGTCGTCGTCGGTCAGCAGCCAGAAGAAGTCGAGGTTGTGGCGCGGCGCCAGGCGCACGTTCAGGTTGCCGAACCAGCGCTTTACCGCCTTCTGCTGGGGGTCGATTTCGCGCGTGGCCGAAGACACCCGCATCAGTTCGCGCGCCAGGCCGGTTTCGAGCTTCAGGTTGTCGGGCTTGTAGACCACGCGCACCGCGTCCAGGTCTTCATCCCACCACCACGAGCGGCGCTCGAGCAGCGCGATGCGGCCCAGCTGGATGGACAGCGGGTACTCGCCCAGCTGTTCCCACATCACCCAGGTCTGGCCGCGTTCGGCCGATTCCTGTTGCTGCACCGTGCGGTCGCTGCGCGAGCGGCGGCGGTCGGACAGGCCCACGCCCTGCAGGAACCAGGTGGTGTACTCGGCGGTCTTCCAGCGCGCGTCGATCTTGAGTTCGTGGCTGGCGACATCGCGGTCGCGGTTGCGCTCGCCGTTCAGGTCGAAGTTGCGACGCTGTTCGACAGAGCCTTCGTAGCTCATGCCCAGTTCGACCGGGCGGCCGAACATCTGCACCGTGAAGGGGTTCTCGGCGCGGCGCTCGTCGGGCCGCTGCGACACCGAGCGCGGCGCCGGCGTGGCGATCTCGGGCTCGGCCGCGGCGGGCGCGGGCTGCGAGTGCACTGCCCCGAAGCAGCAGGACAGGGCGATGAAGAGGGCAGAGCGGAGCATCACGGCAGGCTTTCGATCAGGAAGTAGCTACTGCGACGCCGCGCGCCAGCAGTTCGCGCATGGGCCACCAGTGCACGCGCGGGTGCTGGGTGCTCAGGGGCAACAGTTCGGCCAGCAGCGCCAGGTCGGCCGCGTCCATGGCCGCGTGGTGCAGCATCAGGCCCACCGGGCCACCAGCGGCCACGCGTCGCGCCAGTTCCTGCGCCACGCGCAGGCCTTCGGGCTCGGCCCCTTCGCGCGCCTGGCGCTGGTGCTTGCACCAATCCACGTCCACCGGCAGTTCTGGCAGCGCCTGCTGGGCCGGCGCGCCGCGGCTGCGCGACAGCGCGGCAAAGCCCAGCTCGGCCAGCAGCGCCGGCGTGCCGGGGCTGCAGCGGTTCCAGGGCGGGGTGAAGAAGGGGTCGAGCTGCTCGCCGAAGCGGTCCAGCAGCAGCGCCCGGCCGGCGGCCAGATCGGCACGCTGGGCATCGAGTGCGCGCGAGGGGCCGAACTCGCACTTGCGTTCGGTGGTCTCGTGGTTGGTATGGGCAAAGCCGTGCTGGTGCAGGCCGATCAGGCGCGGCGCCGCGGCGTGGCGCAGGCGCAGCGCACGGGCCAGCGCCACGCCGGTGGCCTGGGGGATCACCGCCAGGTCCAACGGCACGCCGGCGGTGCCGGTGCAGTCGAGCAGTGCAAACAGGCTGGCGTCGTCCCAGCCGGTGTCGTCGTCGCGCAGGAAGAAGTCCACTGGCGCAGGCGCCGCGTCCAGCGCTGCGATCAGGGCGTCCCAGCGGCCTGTCATGTGGCGCGCTCCGCGTGCAGCTGGGCAATGAGCCTTGCACTGCTGTCGGCGCCGTCCAGCGCCAATGCGGCGGGGCGCGGTGTGAACTGCAGCAGGGCCTGCATGGCGGCGGCCAGGTGCTGCGGGTTCAGCTGGGCCGGGTCCAGCTGCTGCAGCGCGCCCAGCTCGGCCAGGCGGGTGGCGCGCTCGCTCTGCTCGTTTTCGGTGACGGTGGCATAGGGCACCACCAGCGCCGGCACCTGGGCCACGATGATGTCCAGCGCGGTGTTGTAGCCGCACTGGCTGATGGAGGCACGCGCCTGGCGTATCTCGGCCACCATGTCGGGCACCTGGCGCAGCAGTTCCACGCCGGGCTGGCCCTGCACGGCGGCCTGCAATGCACGCCATTGAGGCTCAGGCAGGAAGGGCCCGGCGATGATGCGCAGCGGCGGCGGTTCTGGCAGCAGCGCACGCGCCTGCAGCGCACATTGGAACAGCGCGTCACCGACGATGCCGCCGCCCGCCGACACCAGCACGTGCGCGCCGCGCACCGGTGCCGCCTGGGCGGCGCGCGCCGGCACCACGTAGCCGGTGTAGTGCACCGGCGTGCGCATGGGGCGGCTGGGCTTGAAGCTGTCTTCCAGCCGCGCCAGTGCCGGATCGGCGTGCACCAGCACGGCGTCGAAGTAGCGGTCGGTCAGGCCGCGCGCGCGGTCGTCGTGGCGTTGCTGGTCGGGGCGTGCGTCGACCAGGATGTCGCGCAGGCTGCAGACCACGCGCGCCGGGCCGCCGGCCTGGCGCCTGGACAGGCGCATCAGCGCCAGGATCTCGGCGGCGAACTTCTTGCGGCCGAAGGGAAACAGCTCCACCAGCACCACTGCCGGCCGGTGCTGGTGCACCGCCGCTTCAATCAGCGTGCGGCGCTGCGCCATGGCCTGCGCAACGCCCTGCTTGGCATCGCGGCTGATGAGGGTGTGGCCGTCGTCCATGCCCAGCGGCGGCAGGTCGATGATCTCGATGTCGCGCGGCACCGGCAGGCCCGGCGGCAGGCGCCCGCCGTTCAGAAACACCACGTGGAAAGCATGGGCCAGCGACGTGGCCAGCGCGAACGAGCGTGTGAGGTGGCCGATGCCCAGCGAATGCTGGCAGTAGAACAGCAGGCGCGGGCGCTCAGATGGCATGGCGGCGCTCCACCAGGGCCAGGTAGGGCCCGCGCGCCTGGATCAGCGCGTCGTGCGCGCCCGATTCGACCAGCCGGCCCTGTTCGAGCACGAAGATGCGGTCGTAGGTGGACATGTCGGAGTACTCGTGGGAGATGGTGATGAGCGTGCGGTTGCGGTGCACGCGGGCCACGGCTTCGGTCATGAGCCGGGCCGAGACCGCGTCGACCGAGGCCGTGGGCTCGTCCATCACCAGGATGGACGGCGCCTTGACCAGCGCCCGCGCCAGGCACAGGCGCTGGCGCTGGCCGCCCGACAGGTTGCCCCCGCGTTCACCCACCTCGGTATCGTAGCCCTCGGGCAGGTCCACCACGAACTCGTGCGCCCGCGCATGTCGGGCGGCCTCTTCGATCTCTTCGGGCGTGGCCTGCGGGTGGCCGTAGGCGATGTTCTCGCGCACCGACACGGCGAACAGCATGTTCTCCTGCGGCACGATGCCGATGGCGCGACGCAGGCTTTCGCGCGTGAAGCGGCGGATGTCGATGCCATCGATCAGGATGCGACCGCTGCTGGGCTCGTACAGGCGCAGCAGCAGCGACAGCAGCGTCGACTTGCCCGAGCCCGAAGGCCCGACCAGGGCCACGCGCTCGCCCGCGGCGATGCGCAGCGACACCCCGTCCAGCACCGGGCGCCCTTCGGCGTAGCCGAAGCAGACGTCCTCGAACACGATCTCGCCGGCCGGGCGGCCGATGTCGATGGCGTCGGGCGCGTCGTCGATCTCGGGCGCGGTCTCCAGGATCTGGTTGACGCGCTGCGCGCTGACCGCGGCGCGCGAGAACTTGGCCGAGAGCTTGCCCAGGTCGCGCACCGGCTTGAACAGGCTGCCCACGTAGGCCAGGAAGATGAGCAGCTCGCCCGGCGTCAGCTTGCCGGCCAGCACCTGCTGCGCGCCCAGCAGCACGGTGGCCGCGGTGCCGCTGGCGCAGACCACGGCGATGGCCTTGGTGATGGCGCCGGCCGTGCGTGTGCTGCGCATGCCGCTTTCATAGTGGGCCTTGATCTCGGCCTCGAAGCGGCCCTCTTCGTAGGTCTGGCGGCCGAAGGCCTGCACCAGCGCGATCGACGACAGCACCTCGTTCAGGCGCGAGGTCATGCGGCCTTCGTACTTGCGCTGGTCGCGCACCGATTCCTTGACGCGCTTGTTGAGGAAGTAGATCACCCCCATCAGCGGCAGCAGCGTGGCCGTGACCACGGCGGCCAGGCGCCAGTTCAGCCAGAACATCACGCCCAGCATGGTGATCAGGGTCAGCAGCTGGGCGGCGAAGCTCAGTGCCCAGTCGGCGAACATGTCGCGCAGCTGGTTGGTGTCGCTGGCCACCTTGGTCAGCAATTCGCCGCTGCGGCTGCCGCGGTGGTAGGCCAGCGACAGGCGTTGCAGGTGCGAGAACAGCTGGCTGCGCAGCCGGTAGGTGATGATGTAGCCGATCTTGGCCGTGGTGAAGAGCTGCAGGTACGAGAACACGCCCGCCAGCAGCGCAATGGCCGCGATGGCGCCGGCCATGGCCAGCAGCGCCGGCCAGGTGCCCATGGCCAGCAGGCCCTGCAGCGGCGACAGCGCCGGCGGCAGCGGGTGCGGCAGCAGCAGGTGGTCGAACACCACCTTCAGCGGCCAGGGCGCGATCAGGTCCATGGCGATCACGCCCAGCAGGCACAGGCAGGCCAGCAGCACGCTGCCGCGCTGGGCCTGCAGGCAGTCGCTAATGACCTTGCCCAGGGGGGATGAACGCAGGCTCTTCATGCGGGGTGCGAAAGCTGCAGCGCCAGGGTGCGGGTTTCGGCGGCGGCGAGCCGGCGCTCCAGCTCTTCGGCCCAGCCCGGCCGCTGGAAGATGAAGGCGCGGCTGACCTGCAGCAGGCTCTGGATGGCCAGGTGCCAGGCCAGGCTCTGGGCGTTGAAGCGTTGCGGCGCGGCGGCCGCGTAGGCGCGCACCAGCGTGCGGCCCAGGGTTTCGGGCAGATCGGCCTGTTCGAGCTTCAGCACGAAGCTGGCCAGGTCTTCCATGGGGTCGCCCAAGGTGAACTCGTCGAAGTCGAAGAGCACGACGCGGCCTTCGTGCATCCACAGCTGGTCGGGGTGGCAGTCGCCGTGGATCAGGCTCGGTGGGCGCTGCGCGGGCCGCGCCGCCTGGGCGGTGAGGGTGGCGGCGATGCGCGCCGTGCGCTCGGCCAGCGCAGGCTTGATGCGGTCGAGCTTGTTGCGCCGCCGGCTCACCTCGGCCAGCCAGTGCGGCACCGAGTGCGGCGCGGCATCGGCGCTGGGTTGCAGGGGCGCGGCATGCAGCAGCGCCAGCGCCTGCGCCACGCGTTCCATCAGTTGCGGCGCCTGCGGGGTGGCCAGCGCCTGCAGCAGCGGCAGGCCTTGCGCGCTGGCCTGCCAGACGCTGTGGGTGGCAGCGTCGTAGCCCAGGGGCTCGGCCACCAGCGGCGCTTGCGGGTCGCGCTGCGCCAGTTGCCAGAAGTAGTCGAAGCGCTGGTGGATGTCGCGCGCGCGCTGGTCGAAGAAGGTCTTGGCGTACACGGCTCGCTCGGGCCGTTCGTTGCCGGCCGCCAGGGTGTAACGCAGCGTGGCGCGGCGTTGTGGCGCGTAGCGCAGCAGTTCGACCTGCAGTGTGTCGCCGACCTCGGCGCCGCAGGCCGGGGGCAGCGCCTGCAGCGCGCGCGCCGGGTCCAGCAGCGCAGGCAGGTGCGGCATGTCGGGGTCGTTGGGCAGGGCCCACAGCAGCAGGTTCAGCGCCGGCAGCAACACCAGTGGCTCACCGAAGGCCGGGCGCACCAGCTCGCGCGCGTCGACGCGGGCATGCGCCGCCTGGGCCAGGCCGGGCCGGTAGACCTGCGCAAAGCAGGTCTGCGTGCCGCTGCGGCCGGTCAGCGTGTCGTTCACCTGCAGGTCGTAGCACAGGCTCAAGGGAACGGGGTTGCGCTCACGCGAGGTGCTGCGGCGCGCGGCGTGCACGCGCAGGCCGGTGATGCGCAGGCCGCCGTCGCCAAAGCCGGGCAGCTGGGCCTGCAGCAGCGGCAGCATGGCGACGGCGTCGCTGTACTGGTCCAGCGGCAGGGCGTCGGTGCCGGGCACGGCCGCCGCGCCGCCCTGATCGGCGGCCATCATGCCGCCTCGCTGGCGTCGTTGAGCGCCGCGTCCACCGAGCCCGAACGCGCGATGGTCAGGGCCAGCTCCAGCAGCGCCGGCACGGCGGCAAAGCGGCCCGGCTTCAGGTTGGCCACGCCGCCGCAGGCGCGGCGGCACAGCAGGTGGTGGGCCGCGCCCCAGGCCAGCGCAGCGGCGTCCAAGGGCTGGCTCGCGGCCTGCACGTACGCGGCCAGGAACAGGTCGGCCGAGGCCGACACCGCGGCCGGCGCGTGGCCGTCGAGGATGCCGCGGTAGTAGGCGTCGGCGATCCAGCCGCCCACTTCCAGCACGGCCGGCCCTTGCTGCACGTCGTCCAGGTCGATGAAGGCTTGGCGCCAGCTGCCGTTGCGCGCGTCGACCAGGATGTTGTTGGGGTGCAGGTCGCCGTGCAGCGTGGCCAGGGGCAGGCCGGCGAGCAGGCCTTCGCCGGCCTGCAGCGCGTCGGCCAGGCGCGTGAGCAGCGGCTGCCAGGCGGGTTGCACCTGGGCCAGCAGGGCCACCGCCTTGGCGCGCTGCGCGCGCAGCGCGGCCAGGTCGAGCACGCGCGGGCCGGCCGGCACCGGCGTGGCGTGCAGCAGCGCCAGCTGGCGTGCCACGCGCATGGATGATGCGGCGCGGATCTGCGGGTCGTCTTCCAGCAGCGGCCGGCCGGGCAGGGCCGAGATCCAGTGCAGCCCCGTGTCGGCCTGCCACAGCAGCGAGCGCGGTGTGCTCAGCCGCCCGGCGGCCTGGGCCGGGCTGTTGCTCAGCGCCTGCATCACGGCGCGGGTTTGTGCGCCGCTGCGCTCGACGTCGGCCTTGACGTAGAGCGTGCGCTGGAGCGTGGGCGCGCCGGGCTCGTCCTGCAGCGTGAGCTCGACGCGCGCGCACACGCGCAGCTCGGGCACCACCTGCACCAGGGTCGTGCGGTGCTCGAGCAGGCGACCGCGGCCGCCGGTGAGCAGGGCCACCACCTCGCCCAGGCTGCGCCGGCGCAGTTCGGCGTCGTTGCACAGCAGGGCCAGCGCCTCCAGCTTGGGGTCGTTGGGCAGCCACCAGGCCATCATGTCCAGCGCCGCGTCGTGCTGCAGCGCGGGCCCGGCCGGCGACTGGCGCCCGCCGCGCTGGCCGACCTGCTCGAAGCGGCGTTGCGCGTCGCCACCACTGCAGAAGCGCGCCGAAACGCGCTGTTCGAACTCGCCGCGCTGCGCGTCCAGCAGGCGCAGCCGGTAGCTCACGCTGCAGCTGCGACCCGGCCGGTACTTGACGCGGTCGACCTCGCAGCTCAGCAGCTCAGGTCCCCGCAGCATGCCGGCGAACACCGGCGCCATGGCCGCGCCGTCCAGCGCCGTGGCCAGCTGTGGCAGTTGCGGGTCTTGCGGCAGGGTGGTGCTCATACCGGCTCCAGCGCGGTCAGGGCCAGCGGCAGGCTGGCGCCTTCATGCGATTGCGCGGCCAGCAGGCGATCGTCGGCGCCCACGCGCCACCAGGCCCAGCGGCCGCTGAACGTGAAACCGGCGATGCGCCATTGCTCGGCTTGCGCGCCGCGCGCATGGAACCAGTGGTCGGTGACCGCCTGGCCATCCACCTGCAGCGTGATGCGCAGTGCCGCCGGGCCGCCTTCCACCGCCACTTCTTCCAGCCGGCAGGCCGGTTCGCTGCCCTGCCAGGGCAGCAGCACGCTGTCGAAATCGGCGTTGCGTGCACGCAGCGTGGACTGCAGCGCCGGGGCGGCCTGCTTGTCGCCGTAGCGCGCAGAAACCCAGCTCCGCACCAGGCGCGTGTGCACGCCCTTGCGCTGCGGCTGCAGCAGAACAAGCCCCGGGCTGGACATGCGCCAGCCATGGTCCCACTCCAGTCGCGCCTGGCCCTGGGCCTGTATGCCGAGCTGGAAGTTGAGCCGGTAGTCGTGCTGGGTTTCGGCACGCAGCCAGTCGCTGACGATCCAGTAGCGCCGGTCGACGAAGGCGATGCAGCGCTCGTGCACCGCGTCGTACTCATGGCTGCGCGCCTGGCCGTGCAGCAGGTCCAGCGTGGCGCCGTGCTGCTGTTCCAGCAGGCGGGCCTCGGGCGCGGGGCCGCTGATCTTGTGGCGCACCGTGCCGATGGCGTGGCGCGTGCCCGGCTTGATGGCCTTGGGCAGGTAGCTCGTCTGCTGGCGGCCGTCCACGCACACGGTGTTGTGCACCGCCGTGCCGCGGAAGCGCACGCGCCAGTTGATGCCGTCGGCCGGGTTCACGGCCTCGCTGTAGGTGTACCGGCCGGGGTCGACGATGAGCGAGCGGCCATGCGCTGCCAGCTCGAAGCTCAGGCAGTCGAAGTGGCCGTGGTTGCCTTCGCCCAGCGGGCCGTGGTCGAACACCAGGTAGTGTTCGTCGGCGTAGGGCGTGGCGCCCTGGCCCCAGCCGCTGCGCACGATGCTGTAGCCGCTGGCGTCGAAATGCGCCACGCGCTGCGCCGGCGCCGTGCCCTGCCGGCCCTGTGTGGCCACGTACAGCATGTCGGCGCGGCCGAACAGCTCGGCGCCTTGGGCCAGCAGGTCGAGAAAGCCGCGGGCGTCGCCATCCGACAGGCTGGGCACGATGCCGTCGGGCTTGTGCGCGTGCAGGCTGAACTCCAGCCCGCGCTGCAGCACCTGGTCAAAGGATTGCGGCACGGCCACGCCGTTGAGTGCGGCCAGGCGGCGGAAGTTGAGCGCGTTCTTCAGCACCAGGTGGTGGTAGTCGGTGGACAGCTCGCAGTGCACGCCGTCGCTCAGCAGGTCGGCGGCCAGGTTGGCCACGGTCTGCTCCAGCGCAAAGGCGCGCCAGTGCGCCGAGCGCCGCATCTCGGGGAACACCACGCCGGCCAGGAAGATGGCGTACAGCTCCAGCGTGCGGTGGTTGCGCTTGGGCGTGAGGTTGGCGCACAGGAACTCGACCTGGTCGTGCAGCGACTGCAGCAAGCGGCGGTGAAAGTCGGCCGGGATCAGGGGCGTGCTGTCGTGGGCCGAATGGCCCACCAGCAGGTGCAGGCTGTAGATCCAGTTCTGCACACGGCGGCCGGTCACGTCGGCGGCGATGAAGCCCAGCGGCGTGACCTGCATCCAGCCATCGATCAGCCCGACCCAGCGGCGCAGGTAGGCGGGGTCGGCGCTGCGCTGCCAGGCCAGGCCCAGGCCCACGGCGTAATAGAACTTGTGCAGCAGGATGTGCCATTCGACGTCGGCACTGGGGTTGCTGAGCCAATCGATCGGCTCGGCCAACGCGTGCGTTTCGCCGTTGAATTCGAAGAGGCCTTGCAGCAGCGCGTCGATCTTCGCGGGCTTCACCTCTTCGGGGTCTGCCACCGGGTAGTACGAAACCCCGCGCGGGCCGCGAAAGTGCGCCAGCAGCGCGGCATCGTCCAGGCCGGCCCAGGGCGGCAGGAAGATGCTCTCTTGGGGCTCAAGGCTCATGCGGTGGCCTCTTCGCGCAGGCGCTGGCGCTGCGCCAGCTGGGCCAGGAACAGGTCGCGCAGGGCCAGGGTGGTGCGGCGTGAGTCGAAGCGTTCGCAGATGCGCTCACGGCCGGCACGGGCCAGGGCCTGGTGCAGCGCGGCGTCGGTCAGCACCCGCTGCAGCGCGTCGGCCAGGGCGCCGGGGTCGCGCGGCTGCACCAGCAGGCCGTGCACGCCGTCGTCGATCATCTCGGGGATGCCCGAGATCGCGGTGGACACCACCGGCACGCCCATGGCCATGGCCTCGGCCAGCACGTTGGGGAAGCCGTCGCGGTCGCCGTCTTCCATGATCTGGCAGGGCAGGGCAAAGAGGTGGGCGCCGCGGTAGATGTCGCGCAGCTTCTCCTGCGTGACGGCGCCGCGCAGCAGCACGGTGTCCTGCAGATCCAGACCGGCGATCTGCGCACGCAGCGCGTCACCGGCGCTGCCGCTCTCGCCCACGATGGCGCAGCTGAAATGCACGCCGCGGCGCTTGAGCAGCGCGCAGGCGGCGATGAGCTGGTCGAAGCCCTTCTTTTCGACCAGCCGGCCCACGGCCAGGATCATGGGCACCACCGGCGGTGTGCTGCGCTGGACGGGCGAGAAGTAGTCGGTGTCCAGCCCGTGGTAGATGGTGTGCACGTCATCCGGGCGCACGTGGCGCGCGCGCAGCACGCCGGCGTTGGCGCAGGTGCAGGTGGCGACGAAGCGCGCCGCGCCCAGCTTGCGCTCGAGCAGGTCGCCCGGGTTGAGCTCGGCCTGGTAGATGTCCTTGGCGTGCGCGGTAAAGCTGAAGGGTATGCCGCTCAGCTGGCTGGCAAACCAGGTGATGGTGGCCACACCGTGGCAGAAGTGGCCGTGCAGGTGCTGCACCGTGCCATCGGCCAGCACGGTGGCGGCGATCTCGCCGGCCTGCAGGAATTCCTTGATGAACACCTTGCGCGGCCAGTGTTGCCGCGTCAGCGCCACGGCCGAGCCCAGCGTGCGCAGGTAGCGCAACGGGTGGCGCGCCAGCAGCCGCAGGTGGAAGGGCGCAAAGGTGGGCAGGTTGCGGCGCAGCCAGCCGGTGAGCGTGGTGCCCGACAGCGAACTGGCCTTGGACAAGTAGGTCAGCGGTGCTCGGATGGCGTCGACCACCGGGTGCACCAGGGGCTCGTTCTCGCGCTTCACCACGAACAGGCGCAGGCGCATGCCGGCCTGTTCGAGCTGGTGGATCTCGTGCGCGATGAAGGTCTCCGACAGGCGCGGAAAGCCGTTCATCACGTAGGCCACGCTGCTGCCGCTGGGCAGCCTGGACGGGTGCGTGGGCAGGGCGGCGGCCAGGGCCTGGTTGATCGGGGTGCTCATTTCACGCTCCGCAGGGCAGTGGCGGTCAGTGCGACGGAGGCCGGCAGCGCGCGCGGCTGGCGCTGCAGCAGCCCGCACAGCAGGCGCAGGTTGTGGTCGTTGTCGAAGTTCTCGGTCACTGTCTCGCGCGCCCGGCAGCCCAGGTCGGCGCAACGCGCCGGCTGGTGGATCAGCTCGGCCATGGCGTCTGCCAGCGCGGCCGCGTCGTCGGGCTCCACCAGCACGCCGTTGATGCCGTCCTGCACCAGCTCGGGTATGCCCGACACGCGCGAGGCCACCACCGGCACGCCCATGGCCATGGCCTCGAGGAGCACGTTGGGGATGCCGTCGCGGTCACCGTCGGCGGCAATGCGCGAGGGCTGCACGTACACGGCGGCGTGGGCGTAGCGGTCGATCACCTGCTCGCGCGCCAGCTTGCCCACCAGGCGGACATGCAGGCCCAGGCCGCGCGCCAGGATCTGCGCCACCAGCCGATCCTGCTCTTCGCCGTAGCCGACGATCTCGCAGCGGAAGGGTTCGCCGCGCTCGCGCAGCAGGGCGCAGGCGTCGATCAGCGTGTCCAGGCCCTTCTTGGCGCGCAGCCGGCCCACGCTGACGATCAGCGGCACCGTGCCGGCCAGCTTGCGGCGGCTGGGGTGGAACAACTGGTGGTCCACGCCGTGGTACATGCGCTGCAGCGGCGCGCTGGGGGCGATGGTCGCCAGCGTCTGGCGGTTGACCTCGGTGCAGGTGACGGTAAAGCGCGCGGCGTGCATCTTGCGCGCCAGGTCGGCCGGGTCGGACAGGTAGATGTCCTTGGCGTGCGCCGAGATCGAGAAGGGCAGCGCCGACAGGCGCGACACCAGCTCTGCCACATCGGCCGGCGACGAGATGAAGTGGCTGTGCAGTTGCTGCACGCCGTCTTCTTTAAGCTGCTGCGCCAGCCAGCCGGCGCGCAGGAAGTCATGAAGACCCTGCTGGCCGCGGCCGGCTGCGAAGGCCAGCGCGCCCAGGTAGCGCAGCGGTGCGGCCAGGAACTGCTGCGCATGGCGTGCGGCAAAGCTCCACAGCTTGCTGCCCGCCGCCGCCGGCAGGGTGACCAGCGGCGCCTTGACATCGGCCACCGCCGGGTGGGTGATGGTGTCGGTGGCCGGGGCCAGCGCGTACAGGCGCAGCGGCAGCCCCAGTCGCTCCAGGCCCAGGATCTCTTCGAGGATGAAGGTTTCCGAAAGCTTGGGGTAGATCTTGACCAGAACGCCTATTGGGCGCTCGCGTTGAAGCTGGGTTGATTCCATTGCAGACCCCGGGACAGGGTGACCTCGTGGTGGTACGCGGGAACATGCTTGTAGGCATGGGCGACGAGCTTGGCGCGAGTGGGTGCCGGGGCCGGGGCCCTGGTCGGCTTGGGCATGCGCAGACCGATCTGTTCGAAGATGGCGGCGGTGCAGTGCGCCAGGCCGTCCATCGACTTGAGCCGGGCCGGCGTGGCCGGGCCCAGGGCCGTGGCCAGTTCGGCCTGCACGGTGTCCATCAGCGTGCCGGGCGACAGCTGGTCGGGGTGCACCATGCGCAGCAGGCCGGCCTTGGCCATGCGTTCGGCGCGGATGGTCTGCTCCAGGCCGGGCTTGCAGCGCGGCACGATCACCGCGCGCTTGTTCAGCGTGAGCAGTTCGCACACCGTGTTGTAGCCGCCCATGGCCACGACCACGTCGCCGGCAGCCATCACCGACATCATGTCGTCGCTGAAGTCCTGCAGGCTGACCTGGGGCAGCGCGGCAGCGGCACGGTGCAGCGCGGCGCGCGGGGCGTCGCCCATCTCGGGGCCGCAGACGATGTGGCTGCGCGGGCGCTGGGCCTCGGGCAGCTGGCGCAGGCCTTCCAGGTAGTTGCTCAGCAGCGCATGGCCGTCTTCGCCACCGCCGGCAGTGACCACCACCAGCGGCAGGTTGCTGGCCACTCCCAGGTCCTTGCGCGCCTCGGCGCGGCTGCGGCGGCCGGGCTCGCGGGCGATGTAGCCGCAGAAGTTGACCTTGGCCGCGGCGAAGGGCGGAAACTGGTATTCACGGCGCAGGTCGAAGACCTCGGGCGAGCCCACCACCAGCACTTCGTCGTAATAGGCCTGGATGGCTTCGAAGCAGCCGTTCTTGCGCCACACGCGCATCGTGGCCTCGGGGCTGTCGAGGATGTCGCGCAGCAGCAGCACCAGCTTGGGCCGGGCGTCGCCCACCGGCAGCTCGCTCAGGGCGCCGGCCAGTTCGTCTTCCACGCCGAAGGGCTTCTTGTCGACCAGGATCAGGTCGGGGGCGAAGTCGGCGATGGTGCTGCGGATGATGTTGGCGCGCAGGCGCACGGTGGCGTCCAGCGACATGTCCAGGTAGCGCGCGCCGTAACGCCCTTCGACGTTGCGCGACAGGCAGGGCAGCTTGACGTAGTCGACGCGCGGCGGAATGCGGAAGGCGTGCAGCATGGGGCTGCCGGTGACCACCAGCACCGATACCTCGGGCGACGACTGCACCAGGTGACGGGCCACCTCGAGCATGCGGCGGATGTTGCCCAGGCCAAAGGTGTCGTGTGAGTAGATGAGTACGCGCTTCATGATCCCTCTTCGTCGTCGTGTCATCAATCTGACACGACCCACAGAGCGACTGTGACAGGGGCAAGTACCTCGCTCGCCCATCTGTTACGAATGCACATTTCGCCCGCGGGGCCGCTTCCAGTCCCATCAAGACCCACTCTGCACCGCGTTGGTGCGTATCCGCAGATCCGGTGTAAACCCTTGTGACGGACCGGGGGAAATGCCCCAAACGGCCTGCAACAGCCCGGACTTAGCCCGGATACATCGAGATCTCGCCCCAGCCCTTACCCCCCGCATTCGAGGGGGCGCTGGTTGCCCTTTCACACGACCTTTCAGCGCCAGGAGCGTAAAACCATTTCTGCATTGCAGGCTTTATGCGGTCTGCCGTGCAGTTTCGGCCCCGGATACCGTACAGACGCGCCCCGAAGCGCCCCGTACAAACAGGGGCAGCGGCACTCGCGCCCGGCAGCAGCCGGCCCGCAGGCCCTGTCCTTGAACTACAGGAGAAAGATCATGAAACGCACAGTCCTGATGGCAGCCCTTTGTTTGGCGGGCCTGGCGGGTGTGGCAACGGCTCAGACCGTGACCTGGAGCAACGATCCCGGCGGCGTAGCCGTGGCCACCGACGCGGCCGACAACGTGTTCACCGCGCGCTGGGACTACAACATGGCCGGTGACATCTATGTCGCCAAGCGCAACGCCCAGGGCCAACTGATATGGGAGGTGCGCTACGACAACACCGACACCAACAAGCACGAGGTCGCCACCTGGGTGGGCACCGACGCCGCCGGCAATGTGCTGGTCAGCGGCACGCTGCGCTCGGGCTATTCGTCGCCGGTCAACGTCAACAGCATCCTGATGAAGTTTGCGCCCGACGGCAGGATGCTGTGGCGGCGTGTCTATGACCTGGACTTCGACGGCTCGTCCACGCGCAAGCTGCTGGTCGACGAAGGCGGCAACACCTATGTGCTGGGCGTGGGCTCCACCACCTCGGGCCAGCGCACCACGGTGCGCAAGTTCGCCCCCGACGGCAGCATCGCCTGGGTCTGGTTCGACCCCATCGGCCTGGGCTGGCCGCTGAACGTGAAGTTCACGCCCGACGGCGCGCTGGTCATCAGCGCACGGGTGCTCTACGGCACCTACAACGGCTACGCCAAGATCGACCGCCAGGGTCAGACGATCTGGACGCTGCCCGGCATCGCCAGCCTGACCGCCGGTGACGTCGCCGGCGACAGCAGCGGCAACAGCTACCTGATCGACAGCAACTACGCGGCGCGCACCGGCAGCCTGCTGCGCAAGCTGGGGCCCGACGGCAACCTGCAGTGGCAGCGCAGTCATCCCATGGCCGGCATGCGCGTGGAGGTCGGGCCCGATGGCGCACCGATCGTCAGCGGCTATCCCAACGCCGGCATCTCGGGCGCCGCCTTCATGAAGTTCAGTTCCGACGGCCAGTTGCTGTGGACCAACCTCGACGCCGACGGCGCCACCGAGGCGCTGTTGGGACATTCCCAGATGAAGATCGACGCCAGCGGCAGCGCCTACCTGGCCGCCGGCAACATGTCGCAGATGGGCGTGACCAAGGTCTTCAGCAACGGCGCTTCGGCCTGGACCACGCTCGTGCCTTACGGCTATGCGCAGGGTATTGCCTTTGGCAGCCAGCAGCAGGTGTACGTGACCGGCGGCAGCACGGCGCGCATCAATCAGCAGGCGGGGACTACCTTGCCGCCGCCGCCGCCACCACTACAACCACCTCCTCCTCCGCCGCCGCCGCCTCCGCCGCCTCCGCCTCCGCCGCCGCCGCCGCCACCGGTCGTCGCTGCGGCCGATCTCCGGCTGACGCTGGTCGACGCACCCGACCCGGTGCGCGTGGGTTCCCGCATGACGCTCACCGCCACGGTGGCCAACGCCGGTCCGTCGGCGGCGGGGCTGGTCGTCTTGAACGCTGCGCTGCCCACGGGGGTCAGTTTCCTGAGCGCCGTGTCGTCGCAAGGCAGCTGCACGGGCACGACCACGCTGCGCTGCGCACTGGGCAGCCTGAACAGTGGCGGCCGGGCCACGGTCACCGTGACCCTGCGGCCGCAAACCCGCGGCACGCTCACGTCGCGGGCCAGCGTGGCCTCGGCCACGGCCGACCCCGTCGCTGCCAACAACAGCGCCAGCACCAGTACGGTGGTCAGGCGCTGAGCGTTGGCGGGGCGGCGCCCCGCCAATGAAGAGGGGGCCGCCAGCGCGACGCGCCGACGGCCCCCGGTCAAGTCAGCGCTGCGATCAGCTGCCCACGCGGCCGCCGTTGTCCTTGACCACCATCACCGTGGCCGAGCGCGGCCGAGCCAGGGCGCCGCCGGCACCGTAGCCGGCATTGGCTGGCCAGTGGCTGCGGAAGGCACTGGGGTCGGCGACGCTGGCGAAGTCGCTGTCTTCCTCGCCCGGGTGCTGGACATTGAGGAACAGCACCTTGCCGTCGGGCGTCTCGCACAGCCCGGTGATCTCCTGGCGCGCCGGGCCCACCAGGAAGCGCTTGAGCGTGGTCGCCGTCGGCTTCTTGCCCATGCGCGTGGTCACGGTGCCGCCCGCACCGTAGTTCAGCGTCAGCGGGCCGCCGTCGCCCACGGTGCCCGGCACCGCGGCCAGCATCATGCAGTTGGTGATGTCGGTGTAGGCGCCGTCGTCGGTCTGCACCCAGCACAGGCCGGTGCTGGGGGAGAACACCAGGCCGTCGGGGCTGGAGAAGTCCTGGTCTGCACTCAGGCTGGACAGGTTGATGATGTTGCCGGGCGCGCCGGTCTCGGCACCGAACAGGTAGATGTCCCAGGTGAAGGCGGTCGCTGCCGGCTCGCCGGCGGCCTCTTTGATGCGGATGATGTGGCCGTTGGGGTTGCCGTTCTGCGCCGTGGCCGCGCCGCGGGTGTCGGTGTAGACGCGCGGGTTGGCCGGGTCGGGATTGAGTTGCGCGCCGGTCACCGCGCCCAGGCGGCGGTTGCTGTTGTTGGTGAGGGTGAAGTAGATCTCGCCCGTGGTCGGGTGCACGCCGCACCACTCGGGGCGGTCCATCTTGGTGGCGCCCACCGCGTCACCGGCGATGCGCGAATGCATGGCCACGTCGCCCGCGTCGGCGAAGGCGTAGTTGGCATAGCCGGCCACCGTGGTGTTGGCCATGTTCAGCGCGATCCATTCGCCGCTGCCGTCGGCATTGAACTTGGCCACGTACAGCGTGCCCGCATCCAGGTACTTGTCGCCGGTGGCCACGCGGTCGGCCGGGTTGGCGTCGGCGGCCACCCAGTTCTGCGCCGAGACGAACTTGTAGATGTACTCGTTGCGCGCGTCGTCGCCCATGTAGACGGCCAGCGGCTTGCCCACCACGGCCTTGGAGAAGGCCGCGCTCTCGTGCGCCATGCGGCCCAGGGCCGTGCGCTTCTTGACCACCGACGTCGCCAGGTAAGGGTCGATCTCGGTCATGTAGCCCTGCAGGTTGACCTCGTGGCGGTAGTCGTCGCTGCCGTCGGTGGAGGTGCCCGTGACGCTGGTGTTCCAGCGCGCGTACAGGTCGGCCACGCCCGCGGTCTCCCAGCCGTAGCGGCTGGCCGAAGCGGTGGTGGCAGTGGCGTTGCTGCCGTAGCGCACGAGCGCGGTGTTGCCCTTGGCGCCACGCAGTGCCGGGTCGCCGGCGGCGCGGAAGTAGTAGCCGACCCAGTTTTCCTCGCCCGTGAGCAGCGTGCCCCAGGGCGTCTTGCCGGTGCCGCAGTTGTTGACCGTGCCGCGCGTGCGCGTGCCGGTGGTCGAGAAGCGGGTCACCGCCAGCGCATGGCCGCGCACCGGGCCCGACAACTCGATCTCGGTGGCCGCGGTGATGCGGCGGTTGAAGCCCGAGGCCTGCACCACGGCGAACTTGCCCGCGCTCTTGGCGATCTCGACGATGGCCACACCGTGGCAATCGACCTCGATGTCCACCTGGCCGGCTGGGCGCGGGTTGGGCGTGGTGCCGTTGGCGTGCAGGAAGGGCAGGTTGACGTACTCGTGGTTGATGCCCAGCAGCGCGCGATCGTTGCCGTTGGGGTCGGGCGTGCCGGTGGCCGACAGACCGAAGTACTCCATGCCGTCGTGGTTGTCGCCCGAACGCTGGTGGAAGCCGGTGTCGGTGCCGTCGTTCTTGTAGGCCGTCACGCCCGCGGCCAGCGGGTCGCCAACGGCCAGCAGCACGCTGGCGGTGTAACCGGTGGGGACGGTCAGCTTGTCGTCCAGCGACTTGGCCACGGCGCTGAAGCCCAGCAGGGTCTCGGTGGCCGCCACCGGTGCCGGGTCGTCGTCGTCACCGCCGCAGGCCGCCAGGCTCAGGCCGCCCAGCAGGGCGGTGGCGGCGGTGCCGACACTGCCGCGCAGCAGGCTGCGGCGGCTCAGGCGCGCCGCCAATACAGAGTCGAAACTCGGGTTGGACGAGGTGTTGGAATCCTCGTCGTTGAAGTCACGGGCGGGCAGATCGACGGGTTTGTTCATGCGCTAGCGCTCCTGGGTTGATGCGTGGCGCAGTCTGGTCAGCGCACGTGACCGGCCCGTGAACCGCCTGTGTCACTTCCGTGACCGGCGTCGCGTCTGGCGGCATCCGGTGCCCGATGGAGCATGGGCAAATTGTTTAAACTGTTTAAACGATTAGAAAACCGGAGACCTTCGTTGGCCGAACCCAAGACCTCTGCCGCCCCTTCCCCCCAATCCCGGCCGGCACGGCGCCGCGCCCCCTCGGCTGCGGCCCAGTCCACCGCCGCGAAGCTACCGATGGCCAGGTCTGTCAAGGCCCCCAAGCCTGTGAAGACCGTCGAGCCCGTCAAGGCTGCGGTCCAGGCGGCCCGTCCCGCCGCCAAGCCCGCACGGGCCAAGCCGCCCCTGGCCGCACCGGCGCGCGCCAAGCCCGCACGCAAGCCACGCAAGGTGCGGGCCCAACTGGTGCGTGACGGCTTCACCATGCCCGAGGCCGATTTCGGCTTGCTGGCCATGCTCAAATCGCGCGCGCTGGCCTTCGGCCGCGTGGCCAAGAAGAGCGAGCTGCTGCGCGCCGGGCTGCACGCCCTGGCCGCGATCGACAGCCCCGGCCTGGTGGCGGCGCTGGACCAGCTGGAGCCGGTGAAGATCGGCCGCCCCAGGAAGAGCCCCTGAGGCTGGCGGCGGCTGCCTGCTTCACGCAGGTTTACAAGCCGCTTACCTTGGCCTTGTCGACAGCGACCGGCCGGGCTTCGTTGTCTGGGCAGGGCGGCGCGAATCGCGCACCGCCTGTCCCAAACAAGGAGCCCAGCATGAACCTCAAGTCATTTGCCAGCCTGGCCGTCGCGCTGGGCACCAGCCTGGGTGCCGGCATGGCACAGGCCGGCCCTGACGTGCAGTGGTCGGTGTCCATCGGCGCGCCGTTGCTGATGTTCCACGGCCAGTCCGAGCCGGTGTACACACGGCCCGGCCGCGTCTACGTGCAGCCCGCTCCGGTATACGTGCAGCCCGCCCCGGTGTACGTGCGGCCCGCCCCGATGTACGCCCCGCGCCATGCCGCCCGCTGGGACCGCGACGGTGACGGCATCCCCAACCGCCACGATCGTTACGACAACCGCTACGACAACCGCCGGGACGGCTGGCGCGACCCGCAGCGCCGCGATCGCGACCACGACGGCGTGCCCAACCGCCACGACCGTTTTCCCGAGAATCCCTGGCGTCGTTGATCGCCCAGGCGCAGGGCGGCGCTGCGGGGCTCGGCCAGCACCGGGCAGTCAGTCCTTCGTTGCAGCAGGGGGCAGCGACCCGTCGAATGCCCGAGCAGCTGGCGGGGCGCTGGCAGCCCGCGGCGCCATGACGAAGAGCGCGCTGCGCTAGGCGGCGCGCGGCTGCTGCAGCCTGAGCAGCAGGCGCAGGTACTCGAGCTGGGTGTTCAGGTCGAGCAACTCGTCGCGCAGGTCAACCAGGGCAGTGAGGGCCTGCTTGTCCGCATCGAGGGGCTGGGGCGGGGGGGTGCTGGTGTTGTCCACGGGCAAATGTTCCCGCCGCGTCCGCCTCGTCGCAACCCCGCAGGTGGGTGGCGACGGCCCTGCGCTCGGCACCCGGGCGCGCGCCCAGGGGTGGGCTCAGCGGACTTCGGAGCCCTTGGAGCGTGCGGCAGCGTCGCGCAGGTCGGCGGCGTAGCCAGGCTGGCCCTCGGACAGGCGGTCGGCCATGGCCAGCAGTTCCTCTGCATTGCGCGGGGTGGGCAGGTTGGCCGAGAACAGCCAGTAGTCCAGACCGTGCACCACGGTCAGCATGCCGGCGCTGACGCCCGCCCAGATGGCCGTCAGGGCGACCATGGGATGCAGGCTGACGCTGCGTTTGGGGCGGTCCAAGGGAAGTACGGCGTTGGTCATGGTGGTGACTCCTGGTTCGGTCATGACCCTGGATAAGGATCATGCTGCAATGCAGTATAGGGTAAACCCGCAAGCCACCCTACCCAAAAAGGCAACGGTTCGGCTCCTGAAACGTTGCCAAGCCGCAACGGGCGCGCACTCTTTCACGCCGGGCTGCACCCACCAAGGCACGGAAGCCGCCGTCAGATCTGCGTCGGGTAAGCCGACGGCGGACATGGCTCGGCGCAGGCGCACCCCTCGGCGAGCGGCTCAGCCGGTCACGTCAAGTGCCCAACCCCAGGGAGGCAGCGCCTCTTCCCCGTCCCGCGGTGGCACCGGCCGGGCCGAGAGGTTGACTTGCAGCGTGACGCTGTTGCCAGGCAGGCTGCGGCGGAAGGCAATGACCTGCGGCGCGTCCGGCAGCAACTCCGCGTCGGCCCCGGCGGCGCCGTTCCACAGCGCCGGGTTGTCGTGCTTGAGCGCCAGCAGCCACTGGTAGAGCGGCGCGCGTGCGTACCGCTTCCAGGCGATGGGGTCCTTCTCGAAGAAGGCCAGGCGCCGGTCGAGCACCGACTCCTGCCCGCCATAGATGAGCGGCAGGCCGGGCAAGGTGGCCGCCAGCACGGCGCAGGCCTCGAAGGCATCGCCGAAAAGTTCGACGTCGTGGCCTTCCCAACTGTTCTTGTCGTGGTTGCTGGTGAAGCACAGGCGCAGCGCGTCGCGCGGGTATTCGGTCTGGCGTCGCTGCAGCCAGGCGGCCAGATCGGCGGGGCCGCCCGCGCCGCGCGCCACGCGCAGCAGCAGGTCGTACAGATCCCAGTCGTAAGTCATGTCGAAGGCCCGGTGCAGCGCCGCGCCCGAGGCCTCGGCCAGCATGAACACGGGCTTTGCCGCGTCCAGCGCCGCGCGCGCCTGTTCCCAGAAGGCAATGGGCACCAGGCCAGCCACGTCGCAGCGGTAGCCGTCGATGTCGAACGCGTTCACCCAGTACAGCATCGCCTCGGTCATGGCAGGCCAGAGCGTGGGCTGGCCGTAGTCCAGGCCCACCACGTCGGTCCAGCATTCGATCTCGCGGCCGTTGTCGTATTCGCAGGCGCAGATCTCGCCCTGTGTGTTCTTCTTGTACCAGCCGGGATGCTGCGTCACCCAGAGGTGGTCCCATGCGGTGTGGTTGGCCACCCAGTCGATGATCACGCGCATGCCGGCGGCGTGGATGGCCTGCACCAGCCGGCGAAAGTCTTGCAGCGTGCCGAATTCGGGGTTCACCGTGCCGTAGTCGGCCACTGCGTAGGGGCTGCCCAGCCGGCCCTTGCGGTGCTTGCGGCCCACCGGGTGCACGGGCATGAGCCACAGGATGTCCACGCCCAAGGCGCGCAGCCGCGGCAGGTGCCGTGCGAAGGCGGCAAAAGTGCCCTCGGGCGTGTACTGGCGCAGGTTGACCTGGTAGAGGTTGGCGCTGCGGCACCAGTCCACGTGCCGGAACCCCCCTGCGGTCGCCCCGTCCTTCATGGCGCACAGCTCAGGAAGCCTTGCTGGCCGGCCGATGGCGCAGGGCGATCAGCCGGCGCGCCACTCGAAGATGACCGTGGCCAGCGGCGGCAGCGCCACCTCTATGCAGTGTGGCCGGCCGTGCCAGGCATGGGGCTGGGCCGTGATCTCGCCGAAGGGCGAGCCGACGTTGCTGCCGCCGTAGTGCGTGGAATCGGTGTTGATGCGCTCGCGGTACACGCCTGCGTGCGGCACGCCCAGGCGGTAGCCGTGGTGCAAGGTGGGGGTGAAGTTGCACACCACCACGATGATCGAGCCCGCATCGCTGCCGCGGCGCAGGAAGCTGATCACCGAACGTTCAGCGTCGTTGTGGTCTATCCACTCGAAGCCATCGGGCGTGAAGTCGCGCTGGTACAGCGCCTTTGTGGCGCGGTACAGGTGGTTCAGGTCGCGCACCAGTCGGCGCATGCCCTCGTGCGCCGGGTCTTCCAGCAGATGCCAGTCCAGGCTCTGATCGTGGTTCCATTCGCGCCCCTGGGCGAATTCGCAGCCCATGAACAGCAGCTTCTTGCCCGGGTGGCCGAACATGAACCCGTAATAGGCGCGCAGGTTGGCGAACTGCTGCCAGCGGTCGCCCGGCATCTTGGCCAGCATCGAGCCCTTGCCGTGCACCACCTCGTCGTGCGAGATCGGCAGCACGAAGTTCTCATTGAAGGCGTAGACCATCGAGAAGGTGATCTCGCCGTGGTGGTAGCGGCGGTACAGCGGGTCGCGCTGGATGTACTGCAGCGTGTCGTGCATCCAGCCCATGTTCCACTTGTAGTGGAATCCCAGGCCGCCGGCGTACACCGGGCGCGACACCGCGGGGAAGGCAGTGGATTCCTCGGCCAGCGTCACCGCCTGCGGGCGCTCGACGCCCACCACCTCGTTCATGCGCTGCAGGAAGGAGATGGCCTCGAGGTTCTCGCGCCCGCCGTGGACGTTGGGCACCCATTCGCCGGCCTTGCGGCTGTAGTCGCGGTACAGCATCGAGGCCACGGCGTCGACGCGCAGGCCGTCGATGCCATAGCGTTCGAGCCAGAACAGCGCGTTGCCCACCAGGAAGTTGCGTACCTCGGTGCGGCCGAAGTTGTAGATCAGGGTGCTCCAGTCCTGGTGGAAGCCTTCGCGCGGGTCGGCGTGTTCATACAGCGGCGTGCCGTCGAAATGGGTCAGGCCGTGGGCATCGGACGGAAAGTGCGCCGGCACCCAGTCCAGCAGCACGCCGATGCCCTGCTCATGGCAGCGGTCGACAAAGCGGCGGAAGCCCGCCGCCGGGCCGAAGCGCGCGGTGGGCGCGAACAGGCCCACAGGCTGGTAACCCCAGGAGCCATCGAAGGGGTGCTCGCTCACCGGCAGCAATTCGAGGTGGGTGAAGCCCATGTCAGCGGCATAGGGCACCAGCGCGTCGGCCAACTCGTCCCAGCTGAGCCAGCGGTTGCCCTCTTCGGGCTTGCGCCGCCACGAGCCCAGGTGCACCTCGTAGACGCTCATCGGCGCGTCCAGCGCATTGGCGCGCTGGCGCTCGGGCGAGGGCGGCAGCAGCGGGGGCAACTCGCTCACGATGCTGGCCGTGGCCGGGCGCAGCTCGGCCTGCAGCGCAAAGGGGTCGGCCTTCTGCGGCAGCAACTGGCCTTCGCGGCCCAGGATCTCGTACTTGTAGGCCGTGCCCGCGCCCACGCCGGGGATGAAGAGCTCCCACACGCCGCATTCGCGGCGCAGGCGCATGGGGTGGCAGCGGCCGTCCCAGAAGTTGAAATCGCCCACCACGCTCACGCGCGTGGCGTTGGGCGCCCACACCGCGAAGGCCGTGCCCTGCACGCCCAGCAGTTCGCGCTGCGTGGCGCCCAGCACTTCATAGGGGCGCAAATGCGTGCCTTCGGCCATCAGCCACACGTCCATTTCGCCCAGCAGCGGCGGGAAGCGGTAGGGGTCGTCGATGACCGATCGCTGGCCGTCGTGCCAGGTCACCTGCAGCCGGTAGTCGGCCAGGTCGGCGCGCGTCAACTTGTCATCGAAGCGGCCCTCGAAGAAGCCGTCGGCATGGCGCTTGACCAGGCCCGGGTGCAGCAGCCGGCCCGCGGCGTTCTGCACCAGCACGACCGTGGCGCCAGGCAGGAAGCACCGCAGCCACAGGCCGTCGCCGGGCAGCTGGTGCACCCCCAGCACGCCAAAGGGGTCGCCATGGGCGGCGTGGCGGACGAGGTCGATCGCGGATGAGTCGAGCATGGGCATCTTTCGGGGAGGCGCGGCAGTGGAGGGGCCGCGCTGATCAGGTGACCACGCTGGGCTGGGCGCGGCCGGTGTGGCCCTCGATGCGTGCCAGGCGCTGGGCGATGCCGATCAGCGGCGCCAGCGCCTGTTGCGCGGGCACGCCGTGGCGCCCGACATCGGTCTCGATGGCTTCCAGATACACGCGCAGTGTGGCGCCCTCGGTGCCGGTGCCCGAGAGCCTGAAGACGATGCGCGCGCCGTCCTCGAACAGGATGCGCACGCCCTGGCGCTCGGAATGCGAGCCGTCTATGGGGTCGGTGTAGGCAAAGTCGTCGGCCAGCCTGACGCGCCGGCCATCCAGCAACTGGCCGGTCAGCGTGGGCAGCTGGGCGCGCAAGGCCGCCATCAGCGCATCAGCGCCGGCGCTGTCCACGCCTTCGTAATCGTGTCGCGAATAGACGTTGCGGCCGAAGCGCGCCCAGTGCGCCTGCACCAGCTGCTGCACCGACTGCCCGGTGGCGGCCAGGATGTTGAGCCAGAACAGCACGGCCCAGACGCCGTCTTTCTCGCGCACGTGTTCCGAGCCGGTGCCGTAGCTCTCTTCGCCGCACAGCGTCACCGCGCCGGCGTCGAGCAGGTTGCCGAAGAACTTCCAGCCGGTGGGCGTCTCGTGGCAGGGGATGCCCAGGGCCCGCGCCACGCGGTCGGCGGCGGTGGAAGTGGGCATGGAGCGCGCGATGCCGGCGATGCCGCCGCGGTAGCGCGGCACCAGGGTGGCGTGGGCCGCCAGCAGCGCCAGGCTGTCCGAAGGCGCCACGGCAAAGGCCTCGCCCGCGCCGCGGCCGACGATCATGTTGCGGTCGGCGTCGCCATCGGTGGCCGCGCCGAAGTCGGGCGCGTCGGGCGCGGACATGTGCGCGATCAGGTCTTCGGCGTTCACCGGGTTGGGGTCGGGGTGCAGGTGGCCGAAGTCCTCGAGCGGCGTGCCGTTGACCACCGTGCCCGCAGGCGCGCCCAGCAGGCCTTCGACGATGGCGTGGGCATAGGGCCCGCCCACCGCATTCATGGCGTCGAAGCGCATGCGAAAGCCGCCGGCAAACAGCCGCCGGATGGCGTCGAAGTCGAAGCACTGCTGCATCAGCGCGGCGTAGTCGGCCACCGGGTCGATGACCTCCACCGCCATCTGCTCGAGGTGCTGCGTGCCCAGCCGGTCGATGTCCACCGGCGGCGCGTCGCTGGTGCGGTAGCGGCTGATGGTTTGCGAGCGCGCGTAGATGCCGTCGGTGATCTTCTCGGGCGCCGGGCCGCCGTTGGCTATGTTGTACTTGATGCCGAAGTCGCCCTCGGGACCGCCCGGGTTGTGGCTGGCAGACAGCACCACGCCGCCGTAGGCGCCGTGCTGGCGTATCACCGCGCTGGCCGCGGGCGTGGACAGGATGCCGCCGCGGCCCACCAGCACGCGGCCGAAGCCGTGTGCCGCGGCCATGCGCAGCACGGTCTGCACCGCGGCGCGGTTGTGGAAGCGGCCGTCGCCGCCCAGCACCAGGGTCTGGCCGGCGCAGCCCTCCAGCCCGTCGAACAGCGCCTGGACGAAGTTCTCCAGGTAGCCCGGCTGCATGAAGACGCTGACCTTCTTGCGCAGGCCGGAGGTGCCCGGCTTCTGGCCGGCGAAGGGGGTGGTGGGCAGGGTGAGGATGCTCATGACTTCAAGTTCCCGCAGCGTCCAGCGCGTTGGCCGCACCCCGCAGGGCCGGCGATTGTTCGGCCACGATCACCCAGACGGGCACTTCGCTCAGCAGTGCGCTGAAGCGGCCCTTGTCCTGGAAGCGATCGCGGAAAGGCGAGGCCGCAAAGGCCGCGCCCAGTCGCGGCACGATGCCGCCGCCGATGTACACACCGCCTAAAGCGCCCAGGGTCAGCGCCAGGTTGCCGGCGGTGGTGCCCAGGAAGGCGCAGAACAGGTTGACGGCTTCCTGGCACCGCGGGTCCTTGCCCTGCAGCGCGCCCTGGCTCACGCCGGCGGCGTTCAGCAGGGCTGGCGGCTGTTGCGGCGTGTCCAGCGCCTGCAGCGCCTGGTGGATGTCGACCAGGCCCTGGCCGCACACCGCGCGTTCGGCCGATGCATGCCCGTGGCGCGCTTCCAGCCAGCCCAGCACCGCCTGTTCGCGCGGGGTGCGGGCTGCCAGCGTCACGTGGCCGCCCTCGCCCTGCAGCGGCGCCCAGGCACCGGTGCCGGTGGGTACCAGGCCCGACACGCCCAGCCCGGTGCCGGGGCCGATCAGGGCGATGGCCGCACCGGCCACGGCCGCGCCGCCGCCCACCTGGCGCAACTCTTCCGGGCGCAGGGTGGGCAGGGCCAGCGCCAACGCGGTGAAGTCGTTGAGCACGCGCAGCCGTTCGAAGCCGAACTGCTGGCGCAGCGCAGCGATGGAAAAGCTCCAGTGGTGGTTGGTCATCTTCACCTGGTCGCCCGTCACCGGGTTGGCGATGGCGATGGCGCAGGCCGGCGGTGCCGCGCGACCCTGGCGCGCCAGGTAGGTGGCCAGCGCGTCGGCCAGGCTGGCGTGCTCGGCGCAGGGCAGGGTGATGGGGTCGGCTATGGCTGCGCCTGGCGCAGCCTGCCAGGCAAAGCGGGCGTTGGTGCCGCCCACGTCGGCCAGCAGGCGGGCCGTGCTGCCGTGCGGGGCATTCATTCGAGCAACGCCTGGCATATCCCGCATCCACAGCACGGGCCGGGCGGTGGGTCGAATCGTTGACAAGGGTCCACGGCCACTTGACTCCAGGTTTGAAGGGGGATTGCCCAGCATGCCACGGGCCGAGGGTGTTTCCGGCGCACGGCCCCCGTCATTTTGCGCTGCTCGAGGGCGCGCACCGCGGCCGGAATCGGCCGGAGGCGGCCGTGCGCCGGATCGATGTCTGCGGCGCCCTGCCGGCGCCGCGGGCGGCCCGCGTGATGGGACCCAGCACCCGCCTGCGCCGGCACCGCAAGCCGCTATCTGGCCAGGCACGAACAAGGTGGACGCGCCGCCATTGCTGGCTTGAGCGCAGGCGGCATCAGGCACCGACTACAGGACTCGACGCGCTGAGCGGCGCGCAAGCGCCGGCAGAGAAGCCATCTTGGTGCACGCCGCACGCGCGGCGCACGCGCGGATGCACACCGCGGCGCACGCGCGGATGCACGCCGGGGCGATGCGCCGGCAGCGCGAACGGTGGGGACTGACCCTAGCTGGCCGTGACGTTCGACGCCGCGGGTGTTGTGGCGGCGGCCGCAGCCGCATCGAGCGCGCGGATGTTCTGCGCCATGTCCCCCTTGGGGCCCTGCACCAGTTCATAGCTGACACGCCCGCCCTGCTTGAGCGTGCGAAAGCCGTCCATCTGCACCGCAGAGAAGTGCGCAAAGACGTCGGCACCGCCGCCGTCGGGCTCGATGAAACCAAAGCCCTTGGCGTCGTTGAACCACTTGACCGTGCCTGACAGCATGACGAACCCCTTCCGACATTCAACTGAAATTCTGCTCGTGCCAATGTTCAAGTGTCAACGAAGTGACAAACCTCTTTGCCGTGTCAGCTTTGACAAACGCTGGTCAAAACTGGGAGCTGGCGCAAGGAGCCGCGCGGTGCCGTAGCCGCGAAGTCTCGGGCCGGGCGCTTGAAGTTTGCAGAAAGCGTCCAACATCACGGCATGGGCGCGGTAATTGCTGGCGTTCGTGCAGCCATGGACCAACTCGATAGAATGCCCCATGCCCGAGGATCCGCCACCGTCACCCCCGCCCAAGCCTCCCGCGGCGCCGCGCCGCGACAGTGGCGGGGCCGTCGTGGCCGAGCGCAAGGCGGCACGCGTCAAGCCGCCGTCGCTGTACCAGGTGGTGCTGCTCAATGACGACTACACACCCATGGAGTTCGTCGTGATGGTGCTGCAGCGCTACTTCCAGCGCGATGCCGACTCCGCCACGCACATCATGTTGAAGATTCACCACGAAGGGCGCGGCATCTGCGGCGTCTACCCCAAGGACGTCGCTGCGACGAAAGTCGAACTGGTGATCACGGCGGCCCGCCGTGAGGGACACCCGCTGCAATGCATTATGGAGGCCGCATGATCGCGCAAGAGCTTGAAGTCAGCCTGCACATGGCGTTCGTCGAGGCGCGCCAGCAGCGCCACGAGTTCATCACGGTCGAGCACCTGCTGATGGCGCTGCTCGACAACCCTTCGGCCGCCGAGGTGCTGCGCGCCTGCGCCGCCAACATCGACGACCTGCGCAAGAGCCTGGCCGGCTTCATCAAGGAAAACACGCCCACGGTGGGCGGCAGTGATGAAGTCGACACCCAGCCCACGCTGGGCTTCCAGCGCGTGATCCAGCGCGCCATCATGCATGTGCAGAGCACCGGCAGCGGCAAGAAGGAAGTCACTGGCGCCAACGTGCTGGTGGCGATCTTCGGCGAGAAGGACTCGCACGCCGTGTACTACCTGCACCAGCAGGGCGTCACCCGGCTGGACGTGGTCAACTACATCGCCCACGGCATCAAGAAGAACGACCCGCCCGAGCCCGCCAAGGGCAACGAGGGTGGCGCCAATCCCGAAGGCGAGAAGGAAGAAGGCGGCGACGCCAAGGGCTCGCCGCTCGAGCAGTTCACGCAGAACCTCAACCAGTTGGCGCGCGACGGCAAGATCGATCCGCTGATCGGCCGCGAGCTCGAGGTCGAGCGCGTCATCCAGGTGCTGTGCCGCCGACGCAAGAACAACCCGCTGCTGGTGGGCGAGGCCGGTGTCGGCAAGACGGCAATAGCCGAGGGCCTGGCCTGGCGCATCACCCAGAACGACGTGCCCGAAGTGCTGGGCGACGCCACGGTCTACGCGCTGGACATGGGTGCGCTGCTGGCCGGCACCAAGTACCGCGGCGACTTCGAGCAGCGCCTGAAGGGCGTGCTCAAGCAGCTCAAGGAACACCCCAACGCCATCCTGTTCATCGACGAGATCCACACCCTCATCGGTGCCGGCGCGGCCAGCGGCGGCACGCTGGATGCCAGCAACCTGCTCAAGCCGGCGCTGAGCAACGGCACCATGAAGTGCATCGGCGCCACCACCTTCACCGAGTACCGCGGCATCTTCGAGAAGGACGCGGCGCTGTCACGGCGCTTCCAGAAGGTCGACGTCGTCGAGCCGACGGTCGAGCAGACCATCGAGATTCTCAAGGGCCTGAAGACCCGCTTCGAAGAGCACCACAGCGTCAAGTACGCCGTGGGCGCGCTGCAGGCCGCGGCCGAGCTGTCGGCCAAGTTCATCAATGACCGCCACCTGCCCGACAAGGCCATCGACGTCATCGATGAGGCCGGCGCCGCGCAGCGCATCCTGCCGGCCAACAAGCGCAAGAAGACCATCACGCGC
>LNFM01007090.1_pt1 | contig 49078 bp, 44 predicted proteins | sample 596031 | NCBI WGS metagenome assembly LNFM01 (sample SAMN04254537, study PRJNA301005) | activated carbon metagenome | isolation source: dual media filters at the Ann Arbor, Michigan drinking water treatment plant | place: USA: Ann Arbor
GTTCAGCGAGGTACATCGTGCGCCGACCAAAGCGTTCTCAAAGGGCGCTCCGTATACGGTCGGTCTGATCGAGACGGCTGAAGGCGTCCATTACTTCTGCCGAATTTTTGCGCAAGACGGCTTGCCTGTCGGAGTCGACGCGCCGGCGAAGCTAGAGTTTCGAGTTCTCGAAAACGGGTATCGCTTGCCAGTCTTCGTCGTATCCGCGAAGGCAAAGAAATGAGTGCGGGGCCACTTGCCGGGGTTCGCATCATCGATATCACGCGGGCACTGACCGGCCCGTTCTGCACGATGATCCTGGGCGACCTTGGCGCGGACGTGATCAAGGTCGAGATCCCCGGCAGGGGCGACGAAGCGCGGCACTGGGGCCCTCCCTTCGCAGATGGCGCCGGACCGAACTACCTCGGATTCAATCGCAACAAGCGCAGTGTGGAGGTCGATCTGCATACGGCCGAAGGGCAGGCGCAAGTGCGGACGCTTGCTGCGACGGCCGACGTCGTCGTTGAGAATTTTCGGCCAGGCACCATGGCGAAGTTCGGCGTGGGATACCAGACCCTCAAGCAGCTGCGTCCCGATCTGATCTACTGTGCCATCAGTGGCTATGGCAAAGCAGGCCCCCTGGCCAACTGGCCCGCGATGGATCTCATGATCCAGGCGGTAAGCGGCATCATGGGCTTGACCGGCGAGATCGACGGCCGCCCCCACAAGGCCGCTGCCCCGATCACGGACTTGTTCGGCGGATTCTCCGCAGCGATCGCGATCATGGGAGCCATTCACGAGCGCGAACGAACCGGCGAGGGGAAGGAGATCGACATCAGCATGCTCGATGCGGCCTTCGTCATCCTCGGTCAATCGGTGACCGCCTGGGGAATGGACGGCAAGGATCCGGCACGGGTAGGCAATGCGCACCCGCTCATGGCGCCCTACCAGAGCTTTCGCACAGCCACCAAGGAAATCGTGTGTGCGATCACGCAGCAGAAGCGCTGGGAGCGGATGTGTTCGTTGCCCGAGTTCGGTCATATGCTGGGTCGTCCCGAGTTCGCGACGCAGGCGCTGAGAAACGCCAATCGCATGAGCTTGTGCGACGAAATGGAAACGATTCTGCAAACGCAGCCGGCCGACTATTGGCTGAAGCACTTCTTTCGCCTAGAACTGCCGGCAGCACCCGTAAACACCATCGCGGAGATCGCCAGTCATCCGCACGTCGAGCAGCGTGGGTCGCTGATGGAGATCGACTATCCCCCGGGCTCGGGAAAGAAGATCCGGATTCCGGGGATGCCTTGGCGCGACGTCGCCGCCGCGGTGGGAACGAGAAGTCCGCCCACATTAGGGCAACACAACGACGAGGTATTCGCCGAGTGCGCCGCCATCGAAGCGCGAAGGAGGAACAAATGACTTACAGGCTGTTCGCCCTGATCGCAGTTTCCCTCATCGGATGCACAACGAGAGCGTACGCCCAGGACTATCCGACGCGTCCGATTAGAATCATCTCGCCATTCGTCCCGGGCGGCTTCAACGATGCCCTTTCTCGAATGGTGGCACAGCGATTTCTTCAGGCCTGGGGCCAGCAGGGCGTCGTGGACAATCGGCCTGGCGCGAACATGATCGTGGGATCCGGGCTCGTCGCCAAGGCCGCGCCCGATGGCTATACCATGTTCATGGGCGCCGTCCCGCACGCCATCAACCCGAGCCTCTACAAGCTGCCTTACGATCCGATCAAGGACTTCACTCCAATCGCACTGATCTGCTCGGTTCCCAATCTTCTGGTCGTACATCCGTCCATCCCAGCCAACTCGGTCGGTGAACTCATCGCTCATGCGAAGTCGAACCCCGGCAAGCTCGCCTTCGGCTCGACCGGTGCGGGGAGTTCTTCGCACATGGCGGGCGAATTCCTGAAACTGATGGCGAAGGTCGACATGGTGCATGTCCCCTACAAGGGGGGCGCGCTCGTCTTTGTAGACCTTCTTGCGGGACGCCTTCATGTATACATCGGGGCAACAACCGCCGCACTGCCTCACGTGCGCGCCGGTAAACTACGGGCGCTCGGGGTGACAACGCTGAAGCGCGTGCCTTCGCTACCGGACATTCCGACGGTCGCCGAGTCCGGTCTGCCCGGATTCGAGGTCGCCTCATGGTACGGACTCATCGGTCCCGCCGGCGTTCGGCAGGACGTAGTGACGAAGATCAATGCCGAGATTCATCGCATGGTCGAAGACTTCGAAGTGCGGGAGCGACTCAAAAAGGATGGCGCGGAGCCGTCGCCTGCTACGCCGGATGAATTTTCACGGCTCGTTCGCGATGACATTCAGAAGTGGATGAAGGTGGTCAAGACTATCGGAATCAAGGTGAATTGATTCACGAGGGAGAAGTTATCGGCGGCTGCAATGACCGCCGGCACCATCCCGGATTGGGTCCCCTAGCGATGTTTTCGCTCATTTTGGCATGAGGCGGTGCAATCGTTGCGCGTACGCGGAATTCGGAACGCCTCTCGCGTAACTTGCGATTGCTTTCGCTGCAGTTGCGTCCTGACATCACAAGCCATTCCAGGAGGAGGAATTAACATGCAAGAGCGAACTGCGCATCGCGTGGATGATTCAAGATGGGAAGAATGGCATGGCGAGTCGGGGGTAGAAGGCCGAACCGGAGTGTTCTGGCGAACGATGGGATTACTCGTCGGATTGTTGATCGCGAGCGGTTCTGCACCGTGCGCCGAGATTGCCGGAGCACGAGCATCCACGTACCCCGATCGGCCCGTTCGTGTGGTCGTGCCGCTGCCGCCGGGCGGTAGCACCGACACGATCGTCAGAGCGCTCGGTACCCGGTTGACCGAGGCCTTCGGCCAGACTTTCGTCATCGACAATCGGCCGGGAGCGGGCAGCCTTGCTGGTCTTGACATCGTGGCGTCGGCTGCCCCGGACGGATACACCCTGATGGCCATCGGCGGCACCACCGTGATGTATCCGACCCTATACAAGTCGCGCCATGACATCGTCAGGGATTTCGCGTTCGTCGCTCAGATTAGTCAGCATGGATACGTGCTGGTCATCCATCCGTCACTGCCGGCGAAGAACGTGGGGGAGCTGGTTAAATATCTCCAGGCGTACCCGGACAAGGTCAACTACAGCTCCTCGGGTATCGGCAGTCCGCTTCACATGAGCGGCGAGTTGTTCAAGATGGTCACCGGTACACGCATGACCCATGTGCCGTACAAGGGTACCTCTGCGGCGTATACAGACCTGCTGAGCGGCCAGGTGCAAGTGTCTTTTCCTACCGTCATCTCCTCGAGTGCACACATCCGTGCCGGACGATTGCGATCCATGGCCGTCACCTTGCCAACCCGGGTGCCTGCACTGCCAAACGTCCCGACGTTCGAGGAGGCAGGACTGAAGGGCATGGTCGTACGTGGGTTCTACGGCCTCATCGCACCGAAGCGTACACCCCAGGAGATCATCGATCGCCTGGTCGTGGAGATCAACAAGGCGATGCGTAGCCCGGCGGTCATGAAGCGATTGGTCGCCGATGGCGCGGAGGCGGCGACTGGTACGCCTGCCGAGTTTGCCGCGCACATCAAGTCGGACTTCGAGCTTTGGACCAAAGTGGTCCAGGCAACCGGACTCAAAGTTCAATGAGCGTGAGCGATACCGGGAAGTGCTCGGACCGTTGCTGGAAACGAGCGCCGCCGACTCGACCCGCTCGAGGCAGACGGCGTCATGGCGCCCTATGAGAGGACGAAGGAGCGTGATCAATGATGAAGGATCTGCGGCACCGCTACTGCATCGTCGGCGTCGGCAACACGGCATTCGGACAGACGCCGGGATATTCGCAGTGTGCGCTTAATGTGGCGGCGATACGTTCTGCCCTGGAGGACGCAGGGCTGACGACGCGTGATCTGGACGGGATTCTCACGAAGGCCCCGACGTCGACGTTCCCCAAGCTCTGGGCGGCCGTCGTCGCCGAAGCACTTCGCGTCAAGCCGAACATCGTCGGCACCCTCGATCAGGCGGGAGCCACCAACATCGGGCTGATTCAGTACGCGATCAGTTGTATCGAACTCGGACAAGGCGAGGTGGTTGCGATTGCCTACGGCGACAATCCGCGCACCGGTACGCGTGCGACTTATGCGCGTCCGCGCGGCAGCGACGGCTCGGTCGCAGGGCTCTTCGGCGCGCCTTCCGGATACGCCATGGCCGCTCAACGACGCATGCATGAGTTCGGCACGACCAAGGAGCAACTCGGTCATGTCGCCATCACGCACCGCTACCACGCCAGCATGAATCCGAACGCCGTATATCAGACGCCGATCACGATGGCGGAGTACATGAATGCCCGCTGGGTCGCAGAGCCCTTCGGGCTGCTCGACTGTTGTCCTGTCTCCGACGGTGGGGCGGCATATATCGTGACCACGGAGGAGCGGGCCAAGGAACTGACGAAGTCGCCGGTGTATATCCGGGGAATCGGGCAATCGCACCCGTCGTGGGAGTTCTACCGGCGCCCCGATCTGGCGGCGAGTGGGGCCGCTGCGTCCGGGCGGCTATGTTTCGCCTCTGCCGGTCTGCAGCCGGAGGATGTCGATTTCTGCGAGATCTACGACTGTTTCACCATCGTACCTATCATCACGCTCGAGGAGTACGGGTTCGCACCGCGCGGCAAGGGCGGCCTGCTCTACCAGGAAGGCGAAACACGACTCGACGGTCGTCTTCCCTGCAATACCTCGGGCGGATTGCTATCCGAGACAGGCATGCCTGGCACACAACTGGTCTGTGAAGCGGTTCGGCAATTGCGCGGCGAGTGCGGTGCGCGCCAAGTCAAGAATCCGGAGGTGGGACTCGTGAGTCAGCAGGGTGGAATACTGACGACGCATGCGACGATGCTCTTGTCGGTGGATCGGAGCTAGGCAATGAACGATACCTTCTACCCTGGCTTCGGCGAATTGCTTCCCGAGATCAACGAACTCAATGCGCCGTTCTGGCAAGGCCTTTCTCAAGGCGAGCTCCGCTTGCTTCGGTGCGGGGGGTGCGGTGCTCATCAGTATCCCCCCGAGTCGTTCTGCTATGAATGCGGTTCCCGCGACCTGTCGTGGGTGGCAGTCGAAGGCAAGGGGACGGTGTACTCGTATATCGTCGTCCATCAGGTCTATCACAAGGCGTTCAAGCCGTACGTTCCCTATACGGTCGCAATCGTCCAGCTCGATGAAGGACCGCGCATGCTCACGGCGATGCTCGAACTCAACCGAAATATTGCTATTGGCGAGCGTGTGAAGCCTCTGATCCGACATGTCGACGGCGAGCGGGCGTTTCTCAGCTACGTACCTGAAAGGGACTGAACGATGGGCATCGATTTCGAAGTCAGCGACCGAATCGCGACGATCGTCATCAATCGGCCGGAAGCGCTGAATTCGATGACTCAGCCCATGTACGCCGATTTGTCGAAGGCCTGGATCGAAGTGCGCGACAATCCCGATATCTGGGTGGCCGTCGTCACGGGTGCGCCCCAGCCCGACCGCCCTCCCGAGCGGCAGGTGTTCTCGTCCGGCGCAGATCTGCGCAGCACCAATCGGGAGCGAAACGTACAGCAATACTGGCAGACACAGCGGGACCCGATCCTCAATCGGGGGCTCGAGGTGTGGAAGCCCGTCATTTGTGCAGTCAACGGTCTATGTCTCGCCGGTGGCATGACGTTGCTGCTTGCCACCGACCTGCGCATTGCGTCCGAGCATGCCATGTTCGACCTGTCGGAAGTGAAGCGCGGCATCCTGCCCGCCAACGGCGGCACGCATCGGACGGTTCGGCAGTTGCCCTACGCCATCGCGATGGAGATGCTGCTGCTCGCGCGCCGTCTGAGCGCGCAGCGTGCTGCAAACTTCGGGCTCATCAATGAAGTCGTGCCACACGATCAGGTGATGACCGTGGCGATGGAACGGGCACGCGAACTGGCGTCGATGGCGCCACTCGCCATGCGCGCAATCAAGGAACTTGCGGTACGTGGTCAATACATGGAGCTCAACGAAAGCCTGCGCATGGAGCAGATGATGGTCGATAAACTGCTCACCACCGAAGATGCGAAGGAGGGGCCACGCGCCTTCGTCGAGAAGCGAACGCCTAGCTTCGTCGGACGATAGTGAGAGCGAGGGCGGTGGTGCGTTGGCCTCCATCAAAAGCGCTGAATTGCAGCTTGGCGTCCGACCCTCATTGGTACCATACTATCGGCATGATGGCCCCGATTGCGCTCGAATTCGCATCACGATCGGACGGCTGCGATCGATCCAGCAAGCCTTAGGCACCGCACGAAAAGATGCGATCCACGCCAAGGAGGAGGGTATGCACGTGCTAAAACAAGTCACGGCTGTTGCCTGCGTACTTGCAGCGACTGCCGCTGGGGCTCAGGTACCGGGCGGCCTATCGGGATTCCCGCAGAAACCGCTACGAATCATCGTCAGTTCGGCGCCGGGCGGCGGGCAGGACCTCACGACGCGTCCGGTTGCGCACAAGCTTGCAGAGGCGCTCGGTGTCTCCGTGGTGGTCGACAACCGCGGCGGAGCATCGGGCATCGTCGCCATGGATGTTACTCGGCAGGCGGCACCGGACGGATACACCCTGCTTGTTGGCGCCACCTCCATGATCCTCATGGGCGTCACGAACAAGGTGTCCTATGACATACGCAAGGCCTTCGATCCGCTCGTGCAGTTGACGTCGCAGCCGTACTTGCTCGTCCTGCATCCCTCGGTCCCCGCCACGAATCCGAAGGAGTTCGTCGCGTTCGCCAAGACGAAGCCCGGCGTACTGACCTACGGCACCTCTGGGCCGGGCAGCCTGCACAACCTCGGCATGGATCTCTTCCAGACGATCACGGGAACCAAGCTCATCCACGTTCCTTACAAGGGGAGCGGTCCGGCGCTCATCGACCTGCTCTCCGGGCAGATCAACCTGATGTTCACCAGCACCATCTCGGGGAGTGCGCACGTAAAGAGCGGCAAGCTGCGCGGGATCGCCGTAACGAGTCCGAGCCGGATTGACGTGTTCCCGGAACTGCCGACGCTTGCCGAAACTGTCGCGCCCGGATACGAACTCGGCAACAACTACTCCATGTTCGCGCCGGCGGGGACGCCGAAGTCGATTCTGAATTTTCTGAATGGCGCGATCACCCAGGTCGTCCACGCGCCGGACTTGCGAGCGAAGTTCGCCGCCGACGGCGCCACTCCAGCGCCTGCACTGGACGCCGCGAAATTCCGTGATGCATACATGCGCGAGGTAAGCCGATGGGAACAGTTCACGAAGAAGCGAAGAACCCAGCCGTGATCCGCGCTGCTACCCCAGCCGCGGCCGGGGTCACCCGCCGGCTGGCCGAACACGCCGCTTCGCTTCGCTATGAGCAACTGCCAGCTGCACTCGTGGATCGCATCAAGCTCTGCGTGCTCGACACGCTGGGCGTATCCATTGGAGCCAGCACTTTGTCGGAAGAAGCGACGATGGTCGCCGATTACGTACGCTCCTTTGGCGGCACACCCGAAGCCCGCATTCTGGGATTCGGCGGCATGGCCCCGGCGGCGTGGGCGGTGTTCGTCAACGGCAGCCTCGGTCACATGCTCGATTACGACGATGTGGGCGGCGGCGGACACGTCAGCATCGCAACGATTCCCGTCGCGTTCGCGCTCGCGGAGAAATGCGGCCGGATCAGCGGGCGCGAATTCATCGCCAGTGTCGCTGCCGGCACCGACATCCACGTTCGTCTCAATCAGGCGATCGACATCCCGGACTGGACCATGGCCGAGGGCTGGTTCGCCACGCAGCTGTTCGGCTTCGTCTCCGGCGCGGCGACTGCCTCTCGGCTTCTGCGCCTGGATGCCGACCGCACCGAGCATGCGTTTGGTATCGCCTACACGCAGATGAGCGGCAGCCGGCAGATGGCCGTGGGCAATTCGACCCATCTGCGTTCGATGCAGGCCGGATTCTCGGGCCACGGCGCACTGATGGCCGCCGAACTGGCGCAGCGCGGCATCATCGGCTCGCGTGAAATCGTCGAAGGCCGCTACGGGCTGTTCCACAACTACGTTCGCACCGAGCATCCCGACTGGGACGCGATCGTCGCCGGTCTGGGCGTTGCGTTCCCAATGCTCGGCGTGCACGGGTTCAAGGTCTGGCCCGCCTGCGGGTATACCCGGCCCACGAATGCTGCCACGCTGGCGCTTCGCCGCGAGCACCGCATCGCGCCGGAGGAGGTCGATGCCATCACCATCAGCGGCGGCACCGGCGCAACGCAGCTGCTGTGCGAACCGCTGGCGCTCAAGCGCCGCCCACAGCTGAGCATCGACGGCAAATACAGCATCCCATTCACGACGGCAGTGATGATGGTCAAGGGCAGCGTGACGCTGCACGACTATACCGACGAGGGTCTGCACGATCCGGCAGTGCTGGCGATGGCCGATCGCATCGCCTATCGCGTCGACCCGGATGCCGTCATGCCGGTGGGCGGAAATTCCACAGTGTCCCGACCGAGCGTCGAGATTCGGCTCAAGGATGGTCGCGTGCTTTCCCGCCGCGTCGACGGTGTTCCGGGTGATCCGAGCAACCCGGTCGATCGCGACATGCTCGAAGCGAAATTTCGCGATTGTGTGTCCTTCGCTGCGAAGCCGATCCCCGCGCAGCGCATCGATGCGGCCATCGAGCTGATTCGGGATCTCGAGCGCGTCGCCGACGTGAGCGATATCATGCGCCTGCTCACCCCCGAGGGCCACGCGTAGGCGCGATTCATTTGTCACTGGAGACAGGTATGTCACAAACCCAAACGGACGCGCGCGAGATTTCGTTCATCGGCACAGGAGATTGCGGTCCCGTGCATGGACCGGCGGACGGCTTTCCGATCGAGCGCTATACCGAGCTTGTTCGGCCGACGCTGCAAGGCGTCGATCTTCGGTTCTCGAACTGCGAGCGCCAGTATTCCGCCCGAGGCAAGGCGAGCGAAACCTCGCCGCACGGCCGCCAGCCGCCCGAGATGGCCAAGATCTTCAGCGATTGCGGGTTCGACGCAGTCACCATCGCCAACAATCACATGTACGACGCCGGTCCGGACGCCTTGCTCGACACCCGCGAACTGCTGCTGAAGATGGGCATCGCCGTCACGGGGGCCGGTCGCGATCTGGACGAAGCGCGTCAACCCGCGATCGTCGAGCGCAACGGCATCCGGGTCGGTTTCCTCGGCTACTGCTCCGTGATCCCAGAGGGCGGCGAGGCCGCACCGGGCAAGATCGGCATTGCGCCGCTACGCGTGAAGACACAATACGAGCCGCGCGGGCCGCATTCGACCCCGCGGGTGATTACGCATCCGGACGAGAGCGACATGGCGATGATCCTCGACGACATCGCTCGGCTGCGCCGCCAGGTCGACATCGTCGTCCTGGCGTTTCATTGGGGAGTGATATGGGTGCCACGGGTCATCGCGGATTACCAGATCGAGGCAGCCCACGCATGCATCGATGCCGGCGCCGACCTCATCCTCGGACATCACGCCCACATACCGAAGGCCATCGAGGTCTACAAGGGCAAGGCGATCTTCTACAGTCTGAGCAACTTCTGCATGACCAAGCCGTTTCCGTCCCCGAAATGGAGCGAAGCGCCCTGGGCCCACGGCGCATTGCGCAACTACACCGATCAGGATCCGGCTTACGGCCTGCTGCCTTACGGTCGCGATGCCAAGCGCACCCTGCTCGCCAAGGCCACCTTCACGAAGACCGGCGTCAGTCGCGTCTCCTTCCTGCCGATGCTGATCGACCAACAGTACCGGCCGGAGGTGCTGCACGCCGGTGACCCGCGTTTCGACGACATGGTGAATTACATGGACTGGGCCTCCGAAGGCTTCAATCATGCGTTCACTCGACACGGCGATGAGGTCATCGTGACCGGCTGACTCGTTGCTGGCGCTGAAGTGCGCAACGGTACAAGCCCAACATCGGAGGAATCGCGTATGCAGGAAATTGACCGAATACAGTCGCAATTGAGCAACTACGCTGCGCGCATCACCTTCGACGATCTCGACGAGACGACACGTCACGCTGCAAAGGTTCGCGTGATCGACACTCTAGGCGCGCTCATCGGCGGCTTCGACGGCGAACCGTGCGGCATGGCGCGCGAAGTGGCCGCTCTGACGCCGCAGGCTCACGGGGCAACCATCATCGGCACGCGCCACGCCACGACGCCGGACCTTGCGGCGTTCGTCAACGCCACCACGGCTCGCTACGTCGAGATGAACGATGTGTATCACTGGCCCGGCAGCAGCGGCGGACATCCGAGCGACGTCCTGATGCCGATCCTCGCCGTCGCGGAGCACGTTCGTGCCACCGGGCGCGATCTCATCACCGCGATCGTGCTCGGTTACGAGATCTATCTGCGCATGTCCGACGCCGTCAAGACGCCTGGCTTCGATTGTGCCAACTTCTGCTGCATGGGCGCCGCGCTGGGGGCCGGCAAGCTTCTCGGGCTGGACGCCGATCGGCTCGCGCAATGCCTTTCGATGGCAGTCGTTCCCAACAACGCGCTCAACCAGGCGCGCACCGGACACCTGTCGATGTGGAAGGCTATCGCCGCCGGGCAGTCGGGTCGCGCGGGTGTCTTCGCAGCGTTGCTTGCAAGGGCTGGCATGAAGGGGCCACACGCGCCGTTCGAAGGCAAGGCCGGCTGGTGTGACCACGTGGCGAGACGACGCTTCTCGCTCGAAACATTCGGCGGCGGCGCGACACCGTTCAAGATACGCGACACCCTCATCAAGCCCCGCGCCTCCTGCGCGACCACGATCTCGTCAATACTTGCTGCGGAAAAGGCCGCAGCCCAGATCACGGCGATTACGGACATCGATCGGGTCAAGGTCGAGGTCTACGAGCGCGCGAAGGTCGGCATGGGCACGGGAGAGCATCACTGGCATCCCGATTCGCGCGAGACCGCCGACCACAGCATTCCCTATGTCGTCGCCGCGTCTCTGATCGACAAGCGCCTGACGCCGGCGTCGTTCAGCGATTTCAGGCGGCTCAGCGACGAGCTGCGCGGATTGCTGCCGAAGGTCGAGGTCGTAGCGAACGACGAGTTCTCTGCAGCCTACGAACGGGTACCGGTCGAGCACCGCACCCGCGTCACCGCGGTCCTCAAAAACGGGCGCCAGGTAACCGGGTATGCCGGCGGTGCCGAGGGCGATCTGTCGCAGCCGAAGTCCGATGCGCAGATCGAGGAGAAATTCCTTACATTGACTCGCGGCTCACTGAGGGCCGAACAGGCGCAGGAGGCCTTGGCGACGCTATGGCAACTCGATACGATGGCGGATGTATCGATCGTTCCCAACCTCGTGGAGTTCGCATGATCATGCGTACCTGCGTTGCTGCGCTTGGTTGCCTTGGATTGGCCAGTACGGTTGGCGAGTGCCTGGCTCAAGCCGGCGCAGCGACCGTCTACCCCGTCAAACCGGTTCGCGTGCTGATCGGTTCGCCGCCCGGCAGCGGCAGCGACGTGATGACCCGTGCGGTCATGCAGAAGCTTTCGGACAATCTGGGACAGTCCTTGATTGCCGACAACCGCCCTGGCGCCGCCGGTGCCATTTCGCTCGACATGCTTGCGAACGCCACGCCGGACGGCTATACCCTGGGGACCATCAGCGCGCAAAATGTCACCGGCATGGTAATAAAGACGGTGCAGATCGATATCCCGAAGGTGCTCGCACCCGTAACCCTGATGCTGTCGCAACCCTACCTGCTCGTCGTCAACGCGGCCCTTCCCGTGGGTTCGGTAAAGGAGTTCATCGCATACGCCAGGAACAAGCCTGTCGTATACGCGTCGAGCGGCGTGGGTACGGTCGTGCACTTGGGCATGGAGATGTTCAAGACCATGAGCGGGGTCGACATGACCCACGTGCCCTACAAGGGAAGCGGACTTTCTATGATCGATCTGATGGGCGGCCGTGTACAGGCCGCCATCACCAATATGCTCACCGCTGCCCCACTTGTGCGCAACGGAAAGATCCGCGCCCTTGCCATCACCAGTCCGCAGCGCTCGGCGGCGATGCCTGAATTGCCGACGGTCGACGAGAGCGGGATTCGCGGCTACGAATTGAGAAGCTGGTACGGCCTGGTCGCCCCGCGAAACACACCCTCCGCGCTCGTACGTAAGATCAATCAGTCCGTAGGCACCGTAATGGCATCCCCGGACGTAAAAGAGCGGCTTGCGAAGGACGGCGCCGAAGCTGCACCCGCAAATTCGCCAGAACAGTTTCGCGCCCTGATCGCGGCAGACATCGTCCGCTGGGGAAACTTCCTCAGGACGTCGGGGATAAAACTGCACTGAACCACTGCGGCCTGTGGGCTGCGAATTCGATATCAAGCAGTCATCGAGGGACGGAACTGTCCCTTCCGATTTGCCGCCGTGCGTGGGCGCTCGATTTTGCAGGAGCAGACGGTTGCGCTACCGCGCAATGCGCTGGCGTGGTTCCGACCCGCGGCACATCGTGGACGAATACGGCGCGCTGCAACAGTTCGTGCCCGGGTGCAGCTTCGTCGTGCTCGAGGGCATGCCGAACAACACCACCGATACGGCCCCCGGGCGCGCCGGACTGCTTCAGTTCTTGCAGTCGCCGCCGCAATAGCGCCCGCGCTCACTATCGTGGTCGCCGTCGAGGCAGGACGGGGGCGGGCCCCGCGTCCACCGAGGCAGTGGTTCACCGGAGCTGTCGCATCACTGCGTCCCCTCCCATTTGAGCGCTGGTCCAACTGAGCAACTGCATATCGACGTAAATTCGCTCGAACTGTGCAAGAACCAGGCGCCGCTCCCATCGCTCGATCTCGGCTCGTCGGCTCCGGTCCGTTAACGTATATTGAATGAGGTTCACGGAGTTGTCGGCCTCCGGCCGCACGCACGATCTTTGCGCGTGATTTTCGCTCGGTGCTGGAGGATCCAACGAAGATACGCTGGTGGGTCGTCGGCGGCGTGCTCGTCGGCTTCGGCGCCTTCCTGTGCGCCATTCGCCGGTGGCTCAAGAAAAGAATGCCGGGCAAGGAGAACTCGACCGACGCATCGAGTCGGCAAGGGGCATTCGACCCTCGTTGAAAATGCTCGGTGCTGGGGTGGGATCGTTTCGTCCACGCGGCCCGCGCCTCGCGGTGCCACACGGGCTTTGCCGTTGCTTCTTGATGGCTACGACCGCTCAATCAAGGAAATCCTGTGTCCGAAAATCCTGCCAGTCCTCATCCCTCCGACGAAGAATCTACGCCGAATCCACGCGACGGCTCCGACGAAAAAAAGCGTCCGTCCCGCGGGCAGTCTGGCGGCATCGACGATACGTTGCCCATCAAACCCGAACCGAAGTACGTGGGTGACGGCCCGCCCGCACGGCAATAGTGAGTACGCAAAGTTCCCCTGTCAGGGGCGAAATGTCAGCCAGAGAAACGCGCGGGTGGATCAGTCCATCGATTTCGAAGACGCAGCGGCTAGCAGAGGCTTCCATTTCAGGTTGGTAGACAAAGGGGTCTCGCCCGCGTTTCCGGAAACGCTAAAATCGTTTGTTGGCAACCGAAGCGACGGCGAACTTCAATCAGGGAGCATACCGCGCATCAATCTCATCGTGTGGTGGGGTGGGCGTCGCCGCTTGTCCGGATTCCTGCCCGTGCAATCCGCCTATGCCGACATCTCTGTCTTCGATAGTCTGCGATTGAGGGTGCGTATCACCCAGGCGAGCAGCGTCCGACTAACGTAGCGCAGTAGCGAGTATACGCCGACGGAATTGTGTTCCTGCACCGACCAATCACGCTGCCTGCATCGTAAAACGAAGTGGCTCACTTCGATGCTCGGTCGCCGGATTCACTTTCAGGACCGTCCGCCGCATGGCGCGATACTCGAGCCCATGGCCACCGTCCGTGAAGTTCCAGTTCAAGCGTAATGCTAAGGAAGGTTCTTATCAGCACAATCACGGCAAGTACGAGGACGCTATCCAAAGTCGGCTTGATTGCCACCGTGCGGATGATGTCGCCTGCAATGAGAAATTCGAGGCCAAGCAGGATGGCGCGCCCGAGCGCACGGCGATACGATCGATAGGCGTGTTGTCGTTTCTGACCCAATGCAAGGACATACTGCAACGACGAGACCGCGACGCCGATCAGAATGATGAGCACACCCGCCGCGTCAACGGCAATTCCGAGGAATTCCATGGAGTTTCGAAATGACGTCATAAGTGCGGCTCAACGTTAGTCCCTTTCCCGTCGATACCTTCGACATCGGCAAGCGCCGTCGGCTCAGTATCGACAGGATTGGCAATAACGCTGAAGGTACCACTCGTCTCGAGCACCACGGCGTACGCTTGGCTCACCGAGAACAACCCGCGGTCGCGCAGCGCCGCCAGAACCTCGCTTTTTGTCACGCGCTCGCGCCTCAATGCACCAGACAGAAGTCGTCCTTCCCGGACGAGCAACGTCGGGCTCGCTTTGATCAACTTGCGGACGACCGCGAAGCGAACCGCAAACCAGGTGATGAGCCACTGCAGTCCTACGAACACGCCGAAGGCCAAGGCTCCTTGCGTAAACGTGGTCGTCGGTGAAAGCGTAGCGGTCGCCAACATGGACCCTATGGCAAAAGTAACCACCGCATCGAAGGCGTTCCAGCGCGAGAGTGTGCGCTTGCCCGAAATGCGCAGCCAAAATATCAGGGCCACATAGCTCAGCACTCCGGTGATGAGCACTCGACACGATTGTTCGAGATCGCTGAAGAGCATTTGTATCTCCTAGCCCACCGTCGCAACGACAATGCGCACCGAACCTGCAGCGTCGCGTCAAGAACGATGCCATGGACGAGCGGGATTGCCTTACGGGGTAGGAAGTACGTCCAGATCCAAGGTGGCGGGGATCGCCTGCGAGTCCTCATCGACGCTACGAATCCCGGATGCTTCGATGCGATCGGGGCTAATGCCACTTTCCGTCAATGCGTCTGCGATGGCGCGTGCCCGATTGGCCGCTAGGAGACGCAGACGGCCTTCGTCGATATCTATTCGAGCCACCAACTCGGCGAGTATGCCCTCATAGTAGTGCGCATCACTCGGGCCGCTGATTCGCTTGAAGGCGACATAGTCGGCTTCGGGAAGGCGCTCGAGCAACATTTTTTCCAGCACAGCCTGCGTGGGGGGATCGGTCAAGGCGATGGGATCGGCGGGTGCCCACACGGCGCGCCGCATCACTTGTTCGCGCAGCGCCTGTGCGTCGCGTCGTGGAGCGTAGGGCCCCTGGATGAGGAGACGCAATGCCGGCCGCGACTGCAGCGCCTTGGTGACCTGCGCGAGCTGCTGCCGCTCCGCTGGCGTCAGCTGGTGGTCACCAGGCCGGAACTCAACCGTGCGAACGTCCTCGGAGTCGTCGCCACCGAACAACGAAGCGAGGGCCCGAAATGGTGCACCCACGATGCGTCTGACTGTCGCGCCGATCGCGTCGCCAATTATGGCGCCATAGTCGAACTTCGGGTCCCCCATGTTCCCGGAAACCGGGATTTGCAAATTGATTCTGCCTTCGTCATCTTGCAGAAGGGCCACTGCCAGTTCGAGCGGAAGGTCCGCTGCGTTCGGCGCCTCGACGCGCTCCCCCAGTTCCAAGTTGTGTATAGAAGCCTTGTTCTGACCGGACAGTTGACCCTCGACGATGCGGTACTCTAGATCGAGCCAGAGGCGCCCGGATTCGATCGTCCTGCCGGCAAAGGTCGCCGTGTAAGGAGAAAACGGCGGAATCAGCACGTTGTCGAATTTCGCCCGAATGTCGGTGAAGCGACTCGGGTCGAAGGCGTTCAATCCGCCGCGTGCGCTGGCAGATCCGTGATCGGCGATTTGACCGGTCAATTCCAGTTCGGCCCTCGCATTTGGCGACGACGAAAGACCGACCACGGCACCTTCGAGAGCCTGGACACGGGTCGAGAACGGCAATACCAAACTGAGATCGGCGAACTGCAGCTCGCCCTGTGCAATGCTGATACGGCCGACACGAATCGGAAAGTTGTCCTGCCAACGCTCACCGCTGCCCGCTCGCTGCTTGCGCAGCAACGTGTGCAGGTTCAAGCTTCGGTCCTCGGACACGATCAGTTCGGCTTGCGGCGCCAAAACTGCCACCTCAGCAATATCAATTCGATTCGGCCCGAGCCCGATGGCGATCTCGCGTACGTCCAGCGTCTTCCAGGCGACAAACGCCTTCCCGGTGCGTATCTCGTTAACGAGCACATCCGCAAAATGCATGGCGCCTTCGAAAAGCACTCGCGGGCGGTCAGGCGTGTCGCCGAAGCGAAGCTTCGCATCGCCGGCAGCGGTTCCGGTTGCTAACTCCAAGTAGGTGTACTTAGTTAAGTAAGCCGAAAGCGGGGCGAGCGCGATTTCCTCGGCGTGCAGCCGGACTGTCCCCGCGGAGAACGACTGAGCCAACGATCCCTCAGCGTGAATTGAGCCCCCCTGTGCGAGACGAGCGGTTACGTCTACCTTCAGCGGCTGCGAATGTCCGCGTCGCAGATCATGAGCGGATCCGTCCAATACGAATTCATGGTTCACGGCCGGCGCGAAACCATGATCTGCGATTGCAACACCGACGTTCTCGATTCGCAGTTTTGCAACGTCGTAGAGCAATCCGCCTCGCTTAGCCTGCGCGTCGGGCTCGGACGCGGCTCCTCCGCCCAGCGGGATACCCGCCAGCTCTGTGCCGCCACGGTCGGTGCGCACAATTGGAAGCCGACCATCCGCGAGCAGAATGGACTGGGCGACGAAACGGCCGTCGGCTGTGTCCAGGCGTCCGTTCTCTATGGCGACATGCGAAAGCTGAGCGGTCGCGGCGCTCTCGGGAGTTTGCAGCGAAAGACCGTGGACGCGGGCGTCAAGCCCGCCGACAACCACCCGTACTTTTTCGCCGACGTCCATCTCGAGCGCAAAGCCCAGCTTCGCCGGACCTGCGGAGGCGGTAAACGGCGGGGTCGACGCGTGATCCCGGAAACGAACGGAGTCGAGGCTGCCCGCAATATGGTCGATGTGCACCCGCCAAGCGCCTCTCCGCGGTGCGGATTCAACGTCTCGCCTGCTGTTGCCGGTCGTCCTCGGATGTCCGCGGCGCACGTCTGCGGCTCGCGGCAACCCAATCGTCCCAGCATGATCGCGCAGCATGTCTGCCCGTAAGCCGTCAAATTGGATGGAGCTGGCGAGCAGGGTACGGCTGGCGGTATCGAGTTGACCGCCGTCGAGCTGCACGCTTGTGAGCAGAACCGCGGGCTCACGGGCGTCGACGTCCGATAGTTCGACCTTCGCGAGACCGAGCCGAATATCGGTGGCGGAGGCGCGCACAAGGTCCGTGTCGACGGTAAGCGCAATCCGCATAGCGGCCTCTGCGCGAGCTACGCCGAGAGCGATGGGTACCGGCGAATCACGATCGTCGTAACGCAGCTCCATTCGCTGCAAGCGAAAAGTCTCGGCGACAATCTGCCACGGTTGGCGCGACGATTCAGCGTCTGGACTTGTGCGGACTACCGGTGACTCACCGCTGGCCAATCCAACGACGCCGCCCGTGGTCCGCGCAATGCTGAGGCGCCCATCGGAGATGTCCAGCGACCTTGCACCGATTCGGCGTTTTTGGGTGTCTATCGTCCCGCCTTGGAGCTGCACAGTAGCGAGTCGCAACTTGGGGTCCTCGTCTTCGTCCCCGATGCGTACGTCCTGCAGGGTCAACTGGATGTCACGCATCTGCGCATCGAGGCGTTCGGGACCGAGAGTTCCGCGGGCAGAAAACAGCAAAGTGGAATTTCCGATCTTGAGGTCTTGCCCGACTGCGCCGTCTGCATAAGTGTAGGCAAGTGCTATGGCCTCCAGTCGAAACGCCGCAATAGCCACCTCCCATGGCCTGCTCGATGTGGGCGGGTCGCGGCCTAGGGACGAAAATGCCTCGGTGATGGCGGCTAGATCCAGCTCTCCCTCAGGGTTGACGTGTCCGTCGATCTGGCCTCCGCGAACTTCTACGATCTGCAGAGCGACCTTGCGTTCGTCGAAATCAATAGCCCCACCGGAGAAGCTGATGCCGGGCAGCTCGACCATCGGATGTTTGCTACCCGCTCTCCGGAGCGAGAGGTTGGTGAGCGCTGCGGTCAACCCGTGCAGCGCAACGGTCGCACCGTCTTTGTCCGTTGCGAAGCGGTAGCGGACGGCTAGATCGAGCTGGCCCTCGGGCGGATCAATCGCGCCGGCGGTCATTGCCAGAGCGGCAAGCTCAGCGACTCGTATACCGACGGCGCTAATAATGCCGTCGGAGATGAATGGAAGCAGCGAAAGACTGCCTTTCGCGCGGGCGGAGCCATTGTTGGGAAGAGCGGTTCGTAACTCGAATGAGCCGGGTTCGTTTCGGACGGTACCCAGGCGTTCGGCGCGTACCACAATCGGACCCACGACGATCTGTACAGGCTCCGAGTGCATTCGATCCAGGTACCGAACACTGCCGTCGTCGACAGAAATAGATTGCAGCACGACGGGGATGGGACTACTGGTTTCTGGAGGGGCCGCTGCATCGGCCGTACTTGAGACGGAAGGCGTCGATTGCGGGGACAAAGCGGCAACGTTCATCCGGCCATCGGCATCGCGCACGATGTTGATCTGCGGGCTTCGAATCAACAACGAATCGATGATCCAGGTGCGCTTCACCACGCTCGCGACACTCAGGTCCAGAAGGACCTCACGGGTGTGAAGAATGGGCGGGTCACTGTCCTTTGATACCGTCAGGCCTCGGATGGTCGCTGTGAGCAGAAATGGATTGATGGCCAAGTCTGCAACGGAAACGTTGGCCCCCAGGGGCTCGCGAAACTCAAGCAGCTTGTGCTGTATCCAATAGGGAAGGGCGATAAAGCCGAGCAGGCTATAAACACCGATCAGCGCAGTGCAGAGCGCCATGGCGTGAACCACTACGCGCTGTACCGACTTACTCAACACCGAAGGCCTCGCACAGCGTCGGGCTGGTCGTCCGAACCAGGGCGGGGCTGGGAGTTCTTGCTACCTCGAAGTCGACTAGCGGCATTGCTCATAGATCGGGGCCTTCGGCTAAACCGGCGCGCTGCCTCGGCAGAACGTGGCAGGCTGCAACCATTTCGGGTGCGCTATGCGCGTGCAAGCCGAGGGCCCGGCCCCCCGAGGCGTTCCAAGACGGCAGCCGTATGCGGTGCCGAGGCGCTGGCGCCCGTGGCGAACACTACGCCAAAATACTTCCGCGCCGACATATGTCAGCTCGCGAAAGCATTCCATCCGAATTGTCGGCCCCGAAGTGAGCCTCAACCGGCGGGCTGTGCTCAGAATCGAGGAAACCGCACAGCGACTTTGAGCCCCCGCCCGTTTTCGCCGTCGTCGAGGCGTACCGCAGCACCGTGCTGGCGGGCTAGCGCCAGTACGATGGCGAGGCCCAGTCCGCTGCCGACGGAGCTACCTCCGTCGTGGCGATAGAAAGGGTCGAAGACCCGCTGTCGTTCCGCGGCAGATATGCCGGGGCCGGTATCGTTAATGGCGACACATGCGTGCGGGCCTTCGGCGAATACCACTACGTCTACCGTGCCGCCGGACGGGGTATAGCGGATCGCATTGTCGACGAGGTTGCCAAGGAGTACGCGCAACGATGCGCCAACCGCCAGCACAGGCATCGTTGGGGTGGCCGCCAGCCCCAAATCGACGCCCCGCACTTCTGCCATCGCCGCGTACTCGCTGATGACCTCGCGTACTGCGTCGCCCAGATCCAGGCGTTCCGGAACGCGTGCGCCGGTCTCCGGCTCTACCCGCGCCAAAGTGAGGAGCTGGTCTATGAGTCGCTTGGCACGCTCGATCCCTCTTCTGACGGCCGCGAAGGCGGCAGTACGCTGCTCGGCGGTCTGGGCGCGTTCCGCCAGCTGGGTTTGCAGCACGATCACGGTCAATGGAGAGCGCAATCCGTGGGCTGCGTCCGCAATGAAAGAACGAAGCGTACGAAGCGCCCCCTCCAGGCGGGTGAGCAGGCTGTTCAATGCCGAAACCAGAGGCTGAACCTCACTCGGCACATTGCGCGCGGTCAGTGGTTCCAGGGCGCCCGCGGAGCGGGCCGCGACCTCGGTTGCGATGTCGTTGAGCGGCTTCACGCTTCGTCCTACGGTGATCCATACGAGCGCGAAGACGGCGGGAAAGAGCGCGATCAGGGGAAGCATCGTATGAAGCGCCAAACTGGTTGCCAGTTTTTCCCGCACGGTCACAGGCTGCGCCACTTGAATGATGTTGTCGTTTACCGTCGTGCTGTAAACGCGCCAGTAACCATCGAACGTCGCGATGGTAGAGAATCCCGCGATCGCGATTTGCGGCGCCGGCGATTGCTCGCGTGAAGCATACAGCCGGGTTCCGGCACGATCCCAGATGCGAACGACAATCGCGTCGTCGGCAATCACGTCATGGACCGACGGCGGCACCACATGTGCACCGAAACCCTGCTCCGGAAGCGCCGCGGCCATGCGCCGAAGCTGTAAATCAAAGATTTGCCGCGCCTCCTGGCGTGCCCTCGTATACACGGCCCAGCTCGCCAGTACCATGCACGCCGAGAGGCCCGCCAGCAACCAGACCAATAGCCGCCCGCGTATAGACGTCATGATTCGCGCGGCAGCATGTATCCAACGCCTCGTACGTTCTTGATGAAGCCTTGGCCGAGTTTTTTCTCAAGCTATGAATGTAGACTTCGACCGTATTGCTCTGAATCTCGTCGCCCCAGCCATAGAGTTTCTCTTCAAGTTGATCGCGCGAGTACACAACGCCCGGACGCGTCATGAATACCTCCAGCAGAGAGAATTCACGCGAGGACACCGGCAGGGGGCGGCCTTCGAGCCGCACTTCGTGGGTCGAGGGATTCAGTGTCAAAGCGCCGGCATGGATGACAGACTCGGCTCTCCCCGACTGCCTGCGCAATACGGCGCGAATCCGCGCCGATAGTTCGTTCAGGTCGAACGGCTTGACGATGTAGTCGTCGGCACCGCAGTCGAGGCCGGCGATTCGACCCGGTATGGAATCGCGCGCGGTGACGATCAGGCAAGGTGTTGTGTCCTTACGCTGACGCAGTGCCTTGAGCACCTCCAATCCGTCTTTGCGGGGCAGACCGAGATCGAGCAGTATCGCGTCGTACACCTTATTGCGAAGGGCAAGCTCCGCCGCGATCCCGTCGCTTACCCAGTCGACGACGAAGCCGTCCAGGCGCATCCCTGCCCGCATGCTCTCCCCGATCATTTCGTCATCTTCGACCAACAACAGTCGCATGGGTTGCATCCTTGCAGTCTTGTCGGCGCCGCTGCTGCTGCCGGCAGAGCGATTGCCCCGGCACAAAACGTTGCCTTCCTGGGTAGGGCGCACATAGCGTGCTCGTCCGGAAGCCGGGCGTAGGCATCGTCGTCGCGGCCGTGGCGACGAGGGTAGATCGCTTCCGCAAGGTCACGACAGGTGCGAAAAATGCAGATCGTCGCCATTCTGAATTCAAGGCCCACAGGACGCCTTTGCGATCGAACCATCCGGGGCGACAGCTGAGGCAAGATTCTCTCGCGCAGCTGAAAGCCGTGCGCACGACGAAGTGACAGGAGTGACACGATGGCAAGCCGTATCGAAGATTACGCGCTGATTGGCGATTGCGAGACTGCGGCGCTGGTGGCGCGCGACGGTTCGATCGATTGGCTCTGCTGGCCGAGATTCGACTCCGATGCGTGCTTTGCGGCGTTGCTCGGCACGCCTGAGCACGGGCGCTGGCAGATTGCGCCGCGGGACGTGGTCGTGAGGTCATCGCGTCGCTATCGCGGAGACACCTTGATCCTGGAGACGGAGTACGAAACCGCCGAGGGCGTCGTGCAGGTCGTGGACTTCATGCCCGTACGCGAGTCGGTGTCGGACCTGGTGCGCATCGTCACCGGCGTTCGAGGAACCGTGTCCATGGTCATGGAGTTGATCCTGCGATTCGACTACGGGTCATCGGTCCCCTGGGTAAGCCGCCTTCCCGATGGTCGCTTGCGCGCCATTGCCGGGCCCAGCATGGCCGTGCTCCGCGCGGATGTGCCGATGACGGGCGAGGGCATGAAAACCGTCGCCCGCTTCCGCGTCTCTGCAGGGGAAGAGGTGTCGTTCGACCTGACATACTCAGCGTCGCACCTGAGTCCGCCCCAGCCAACCGATGTGTCGGCAGCACTCGCGACTACTACCACGTTCTGGCGCGACTGGGCGGAGAAGTGCACCCTCACGGGGGAATGGTCGGACGCGGTACGGCGCTCGCTCATCATTCTAAAGGCGCTTACCTATCTGCCCTCGGGAGGGATCGTCGCAGCACCGACTACGTCGCTTCCGGAGCACATCGGAGGCGTGCGCAATTGGGACTACCGTTACTGCTGGCTGCGCGACGCGACATTCACGCTTCTCGCCTTGATGGATGCAAATTACTTCGCCGAGGCCGACGCATGGCGCGGCTGGCTGCAGCGGGCCATTGCGGGCGCGCCGGCGCAGGCGCAGATCATGTACGGAATTGCCGGCGAGCGCAGGCTGGCAGAGTGGACGCCCCACTGGCTGCCGGGATACGAGGGCTCCAGACCCGTTCGAATCGGTAATGCGGCAGCCGGCCAACTGCAACTCGATGTGTATGGCGAAGTGCTCGACGCACTGCATCAGGCGCGCAAGGGCGGGTTGCGATCGGACGAAGTGACATGGGCGCTCCAATGCGCACTGATTGCCCATCTGGAAACCGTATGGACGCAGCCCGACGAAGGAATCTGGGAAGTCCGCAATGAGCGCCGCCAGTTCACTCATTCGAAGGTGATGGCGTGGGTGGCCGTGGATCGAGCGATCAAAGGGGTTGAGGAATTCGCACTGCCGGGTCCGCTGCAGCATTGGCAGGCGCTACGCCAGCGCATCCACGACGACATCTGTCAACATGGTTTCGACACCCAGAAGGGCAGCTTCACGCAAAGCTATGGATCGAAAGAACTCGATGCGAGTCTGCTCCTGATTCCCCTCACCGGCTTTCTCCCGGTGGACGATTACCGCGTGATCGGCACCATCGGTGCCATTGAGCGCGAACTGATGGTTGACGGTCTGGTGCTGCGTTACAGGACGGATGCTTCGGACGACGGTCTGCCGCCGTGCGAGGGTGTTTTTCTGGCATGCAGCTTCTGGCTGGCCGACGCGTATGTGCTACAGGGGCGTCTGAGCGAAGCGCGCGCACTTTTCGAGCGCTTACTCAGCCTGCGCAATGATGTCGGCCTTCTTGCGGAGGAATACGAGCCGGTGCATAAACGACTGGTCGGCAATTTTCCGCAGGCTTTCTCGCATGTCGGATTGGTCAATACCGCACTCAATCTGACGCGTGGACGGAGCCCGGCCAGACAACGGGGCGAGGATGGAGCGAATCTGACGTGAATTTGGCCGCTTCTTGGAACGAGGTCAACATTGCGGGGGAGGGCGAGTGCGTTCCCGCGTCACGTGGGATCCGCCGAATAAGGCAAAAAAAGCCTGTCACTTCGCGTATTCCCCGACCAGGGCGTTCGCGGAAAGCATCCGCTGTCCTGGTCCCGGCTAGTCCGCGATCGCCTTGAACCTTGCGGCAAACTCTGCGCGCGTAACCTGGCCGGCGCCGGCTGGGTCCATTCGCGGCCACAAGTCGAGCACCATGCTATCCCGTCTCGCCTCGGCCGCACTCAGTTTGTTGTCCCGATTGTCGTCGAGCCGGTCGAAGACGGCGTGTGCATTGCGGACAGCGCGGTCGTGTTTGGGATCGGCCGCGATCAGATGGCGCTCGATCTCGACCAGGAATAAGTGGCTGTTGATCAGGGGCCATCGGTTCTTGTCGAAGGTGAGCGCGGTGTCGAGTCTCGAGCGCTCTACGTTGATGATGGCCGTATTGCCGCGGTCCGCCGGAAAATCGAATATGCCGAGCGGAATCAACGCGGCGGTGCGGTTAACGTTGGCGGGCCGGTCCAACTCTAAGGCAGCGTAGCGGACCGCGCCCCGGCCGATGTTGACCACCAGATCGGAAATCTTGCCGATGTGCGCCCCGGTTCGATCGTCGACGTTCGTGCCGACCAATTCGCTGGCACGACGCAGTAACTGATTCGGCATCGGGGACGCATTAGGAGGTGCTGCGAAACGCTTGATATCACCGTGACCGACAGCCCACTCCGAATTCCGGCGACCATCCAGCGCAGGAATGGTTTTGAGTGTCGTTGTGTCAACGATCAGGTTGAGCCGATTGCCGCTTGCGGCCGGGGTAAACATCTGTACGGGAAAGGCCGAGAGCCTGTCGCCGAAGCCCATCAATCCGCCCAACGACAGGACTGCGTAATAAACTCGATCATTGTTGGCATCGATGATCAGGTCATCGATCTTCCCGAGAACGCTTCCCTGGGGCGTCCTGACTTCAGACCCGATGAGTTCTCTTACACGCATGTCGGCAAACGTCTGGGATACCGATGCAGCCGTTGCGGTTGCAATCAGGTTGGCACCGTAGCTTCGGGCTGAAGCGCCGACCACCCCGAGCGCAACGATCTGAAGGCCCAGAACGACGAGTCGCCCGAGATCCCGCTTGAGGAAAATGGCCTCTTCACGATTTCGATTCGTATCGCAGCAACCGCAGGTGCAATGCCGGCCGATTTCGAGCGCTGCCATTGCCCCCTGAGCCGCCAGATCGAGTGCAGGATGCACAGTACAGCGAGTCCCACGAAGCGCCCGGCTTTCCATCATCGTCACTTTCTTCGTTGTGTTACGCAGGGACCCACATTTCGCAGTCCGCTCGAGCCCCGGGAACGTAGTGAAGATTTTCGCTCGTACCGACTTAATGGGTACTTAAGGCTCGCGGCTGGCCCATCGCGCGCGTCGCAGCCGGACTATGCACCAAGCCCGAATGGACCCACTCGGGTCACCGGCGCATTCAAGCCCGCATCGGGGTGCTGTTAAGTCTCTCTTAAGTCGTGCCGTGCAGACTGCTCTCTCATCAGCAACGAAACGAGGAGAGACACCATGAACCATCCGTACAGAAGAACGTTGATTTCAATGTTGTGCATATCCGCTGCTGCGGGCCTCACAGTGAACCTCCCGGCAGCAGCTACCGAGAACAAGCCGACGCAGGCAGCGGTGGCCGAACAAGGGGCGTCGCGCTATGTGCGAGCGAGCAAACTGATCGGCATGAGCGTCAAGAACCCCAAAGGGGAAGATCTCGGCGAGATCAAGGATCTCATTGTCGATGTGGCCAACGAGCGCGTGTATTACGCCGTGCTTCAGTTTGGGGGCTTCCTGGGACTGGGCGAGAAACTCTTCGCGTATCCCGTTCGGACATTCAAGACTTCGGCGGATCGCGACGAGCTCGTACTCAATGTGGCAGAGGCGAAGCTAAAAGCGGCGCCTGGGTTTGCCCGCGACAACTGGCCCGACTGGATGACGTACGGCAGCGAAGTCGATCGCTTTCATGGCCAGACAGTTGCGTTGAAATCGCAACCCGGACAGAGACTACGCCGAGCAAGCGAACTCATCGGCAAAGATGTCAATGATCGCAACGGCAACGACGTCGGTGAGATCGAGGATATCGTCGTGAATATGAGCAACGGACGCATCCATCACGCTGTGCTCGAGTTCGACCGCTCATGGAACCTGAAGGACAAGCTGCTCGTGATGCCGATGCGAACGATCACCCATCGGGCGGACCGCGGTGATCTGATCTATGGCGGCGACAAGGCGAAGCTCGAGACCGCGCGTGCCTTTGACAAGAATCGCTGGCCGGACCTGAATGATCCGCGATACGTAGCGGACGTCGACCGCTATCTCGCGACCGCCGTAACGATGGCGCCGACTGCGGGTGGTACGGCCGCCGGCAAAGAAGCCTCGCAGGATAAGAACTATCGAGGCTTCAGGGCGAGTGAGCTGATCGGAAAGAACGTCATGAGTCCTGAGAAAAAGGCCAGCGGTGAAATCAAGGATCTCGTCATTCACATGAGCACCGGCGACGTGCGTTACGCAATCGTTTCCTTCGGCGGCTTCATGGGGGTCGGCGATGATCTGTTCGCGATTCCGGTGAAGTCCCTCAAGGCCGCGGCGAGTGGGGGCGACTTGATCCTCGACATGGACAAGGCGCGTGTACAACAGCAAAAGTCATTTCCCAGAAACAAGTTCCCCGCGCTCAAGGAGCGACAGTTCTGGGGTGAAGTCGATCGCGTGTCTGGAATGCCTGCAGTTCAGCCTACCGATGCCTACTACGCCTACCGCGCGAGCGAGCTTATCGGCAAGGATGTGAACAATGTCTCCGGCAAGGACATCGGCGAGCTCAAGGACCTCATGATCGATATGAACACTCAGAAAGTGCATTATGCCGTCGTCTCGTTTGATCCGGGAATATTGAGATCGGAAAAGTACTTCGCATTCCCGGTGAGCTCATTCATGTTCAAGCGCGACCAGGCCGATCGCACTGAGCTCAAGACAGGCGACCTGATATTGAACGTGGAGAAGTCGAAGCTGGAGAGCATGAGCGGCTTCGACAAGAACCAATGGCCCAACCGTACCGGAGTCGGCGTACCTGGGTGGGGGGCCACAAGCTCACCCGCGCCGGTGCGCGATCGTTCGTGAAGTCTGGCAATCCTTGCAGACGCGAGTCTTAGTGTTTTTGGTTTGAACGGCGTCCGCGGCAAAAGCCGCCGACGCCGACGCAAGCTTGATCGTCGCATTCGGGCACGCTCGATGCCGTGATCACTACAAGAGAGCGACGGGCTGTCGTGACGCCGATTCACAGCGCGCTTTTTGGCGAAGCCCAGTCTCCACTTCACTCACCGAAGGAATCCGATGTGCAGGAATAAGTTACGGGTATTGGCAGTCGCATTTTTCGCACTGATGGCAGGATGCTCCACTACGCCGCCTCCAGTGGCGGAGCTTGCGGCGGCGAAAGCGGCGGTTGAGCGCGCCGAACAACCAGCGGCTCGACACGCGCCGGACGAACTCCTAGCCGCTCAGCGGAAATTGACGGCGGCTCAAAGCGCCCTACGCAGCGAGGACTTCGAACGGGCGCGGCGCTTGGCCGATGAGGCAGCGATCGACGCGAGGCTTGCTACGGCGATCTCAGAATCGAGTCAGGCCAAGATGTCGCTAGATCAGGTGAAGGAAGGCATTGCAACGCTTAAACAGGAATTGCAGAGGAACGAGCGATGACCAGCACACATATTGTTCGCATGGCGGCTGTTTCGGTCGTACTCGCGTTGGCCGGATGCGCGAGTACACCCGAGGCGCCCAATGCTCTGGCGCAAGCACGCGACGCGTTCCAGACAGCAAGAAGCAATCCGAATGTGCCACGGTACGCCGCGGCTGAGCTTAATCAAGCCGGACGGGCTCTGGATCATGTCGAGCAGCTATGGACGCAAAACGGAGACGGGGACGTCATCGAACATCATGCCTACCTGGCTAAGCAGCAGGCTCGCATTGCGACCGAAACGGCTAGCGCCAGAGCAGCACGCGCGGAGATCGAGCAGGCTGATCTCGAGCGCAAAACCGTGATTTCGCAATCGCGCGCAATTGAAGCGAGGTCCGGCCAGCAGGATGCAGAGGCAGCGCGGAAGATTGCGGAGCGAGACCGAAACTTGGCTCTTGCGCAAGCGGAGGAGTCGCGAAGGAACGCATCGGAGGAGCAGCAACGTGCCGAGGCACTGCGCGAGCAAGCGCTCCAGGCGCGTCAGCGCGCCGCAACGCTACAGGCCAAGTCCGAGCAGGACATCCGGCAATTGGAGACCCAACTCCAGGATTTGAAGGCCGAACAGACGAAGCGTGGATGGGTCCTCACGCTCGGCTCCGACGTTCTGTTCGATGTCGGCCAGTCGGCATTGAAACCCGGCGCCTACCGCAGTCTCGAGCGGATCGCGACGTTTCTGCAAGCGTATCCCGAGCAGTCGGTCGTCGTCGAGGGCTATACCGACAATACGGGAGCCGAGCAGATGAACCTGGAGCTGTCGAGGCGCCGCGCAGAGGCGGTGGTGCAGGCTCTCATCGCTCGCAATGTCGAATCGACCCGGATCGTTACGCGTGCCCTAGGTGAAGCCTTTCCGATAGCAAGCAACGATACTGCGGCCGGGCGACAGCTCAACCGTCGCGTCGAGCTGGTGCTACCCAGCGCCGAGAAGGTGAGTACCAGGGACTGACACTTTGCCAAAGACGCCAAGCCAGAGCATATCGGCACTCAGCGTGCCGCTTGTCCTGGTGCTGATGGGGGTATCGGGCTCGGGCAAGACCACCACGGCTAAGCGACTCGCCACTCGTTTGGGCTGGCCGTTCGCTGACGCCGACTCCTTCCATCCGGAAGACAATCTGGGAAAGATGCGCAACGGCGTTCCACTCGATGACGAGGATCGCTGGCCCTGGTTGCATGCGATTGCACAGTGGATCGATACGATGCGCCACGACTCGGGTCATGGAGTCCTAGCCTGTTCCGCCTTGAAGCGCGCCTATCGAGACCTGTTGCTGAAAGGACGCTCCGACGTCCGGCTGATCTACCTGAAAGCGGAGCCGGAACTTGTACGACGGAGGCTGGCGGATCGTCGGGGTCATTTTATGCCCGCCGCACTTTTGCACAGTCAGTTCGATGCGCTCGAGGAGCCGCGGGCGGACGAGGATCCCATCGTTGTCTACGCCGACGCTACGCCAGAATCAGTCGTCGCCAAGATCCTCGACGCGCTGGCAAAGACCGCATCGCACCAGTGATGTCGAGCGGCCTCACTGTCGCGAAGAATGCTGCCCTTTGCGAGGGCCGTGACGGTAGCTCTCACGCCCCCCCCGGGTCGATGATTGCCTCGACGACTCGATCCAGCCCGAGTAGAACAATGCCAGCGCCGTGTCGCGCGAATGACGTTTTACTTGTTGAACGGGAATCGCCCCAACGGTCAGTGGCGGTTGTGCGATTTACGCTCCCTCGTTGCATAGAACCGACGAAGTGAATATCCCACCCTGGCATAGAACGAAAATCGTCTGCACTCTCGGGCCGGCGACCGATGGGGAAGCGGTGCTCCCGCAGATGATACTGGCCGGCATGGACGTGGCTCGCGTCAACCTGGCGCACGGCAGTGGGACAGATCACGCCCGCCGAATTGCGCATATTCGGGCGCTCGCTCGGCAGTTGAACCAGCCTGTTGCCGTGCTCGCGGACTTGCCAGGACCGAAGTTTCGTCTCGGCGACATTCAATTCGGGCCCCGTAAGCTCGAGCCGGGGGGCGTCATCGTGCTTGCGACGCAGTCGGACGATCCTGCCGTACTTCCGGTGCGCAATGTGGAACTTCTCCATGCGTTGCAAGAAGGTGAAGCGGTCTATCTCGCTGATGGAGCGGTCGAACTTCGCGTGAGCCGCAGCGGGGGCGAGCGCGTGACCTGCGAAGTCGTGATCGGCGGTAGCGTTCGCTCCGGCTCAGGGATCAACGTTCCGGAATCAGACCTCGGTCCGCTGGTTCCAACCCATGAAGATCGGCAACACCTCGCATTCGCACTCGCGCAAGGTGTGGAATGGGTGGGGGTTTCCTTCGTTCAGAGTACATCCGACCTTTCCCGCGTCCGCGCGTGCTTTACCGACGGACGGCGGGCGCTCTTGATGGCCAAGATCGAAAAACGGCGTGCGCTTACTGATCTGGACGCAATCATTGCGGCCTCCGATGGTGTCATGGTGGCCCGGGGCGATCTCGGCGTAGAAACCGATCTCGCACGGATCGCGCTGGTGCAGAAAAGGATCATCGCCGCTGCGAATGCAAAGGCTCGTCCGGTTGTCACCGCAACCCAGATGCTTGAGTCGATGGTCGAGCATGAGCATCCCACGCGTGCCGAGGTGAGCGACGTCACCAATGCAGTGCTCGATGGGACAGACGCCGTGATGCTTTCCGGGGAAACGGCGATCGGCCGGCATCCGGTGGCCGCGGTCGCCATGCTGGAACGTGTGCTACGCGCCACTGAAGCCCAGCAAACACTCGACACGGACAGCGCTCCGTGGGCGGCGCACCCGAACGGTGCGATCATCTTTTCTGCCAGTAAACTCGCGGCGCGCCTCGGCGCCCGCGCGATCATTGCGCGTGTACAAAATTTCGACGCTGCAGCAGCACTGGCATCGTATGCGACCGTAGCCCCGCTGTTATTGATTACAGATTCAGAGCGCCTGGCGCGTGCGCTTGCCGTCATTCGCGGCGTGGCACCGTTGTATCTGAGCGATACTGCTGACGTACCGGCATGCCTTGCGCAGGTACGCGAATGGCTCTACATGCGTCAACTGGCTCGCCCCGGCGATACCGCGGTGATGCTTCGTTCATCGTCGTCGGGTACCGCAGGCAAGGCGGACACCGTACAAGCGCTGGTGTTGGAGTGACGTGCATCAAGCGTCACGTAGCGCACGCTCAAAAGATCGGGGCAGGGGTTCCGGCGATCTCTTCACTCAAAGAGCGAGGACCGTTGTCGCGTCGTCGTCAGGCCTTTGAATCGCATCCGACCAGCGTTCCAGGGGGAGCCTTCGAGTGATCAGCCGCTCGAGCCAGGAGCGGTCGGCCTTTGCGAGGCTGGCAGCCGCCTGCTCATAGCGGCGGCGATCGGCAGTCACGGATCCGAACACAACGTCGTTTTCAAGTACCACGGTTCGGCTCAACATCGACCTGTCGATGCGCGGTTCCCTCACCAGCAAGCACTCATGAGCTGCCGAGGGTTCCGGTATGTCGTCGAGACGTACGGAACGGCGCTCACGAGTCACTCCGGTCGAGGCACGCGTCGGGGGCGGCTCCTTGTCAAGCGATGCGTCGGCTCCACGGGCCATAGCGTTCGTGAATCGGACCGCGCCGCAAGCTCAGAAGTGCCAATGCAATGCCCGAGAGAACGGTCACCGCGGCCTGAAGCGTGGTGACGTCATAGATGAACGGTACGAGGGTCAACGCAACGCCGAGCGCAATGTTGAGATACCGAAGCGGTCGCGCGACTTCCGCGGCGGCAATGGCAACGACGGTGAGAACGAGCGCGCCGACAATGTGATGCGCATTCGCGAGACTGCCGTCGGCGTCAAGCGTGACGCGCGTAAAGAGCAGCGCAAGGCCGATGAGCGCGCACAGCGCCAGGTTCCAAGGCAAGCCTACGCCGCCGCGGATCATGCTCCTAACGATGACTCCCGGTGATTGGTCGAATTCATCCTTCACGGAATCGTGCTGCGGTGGCGTCGGTGTCTCGTCGGTACCGCCGACGAAGAACACGCGCTGCCAGTTTTGTCCGCTGCACCGTCGCGAGCAACTCGTCGAGCGAATAGGGAATTTGCACGAGTATCGCCGCCGCCCCGATGAGGGCAATGGTGCTCCACGTGCCGATCAAGACGGGCTGGATGATGATGAAGAAGATCGACACCACCCCGAGGGGGGCAATCATGAGGCCGAAGAGCACCACAAGCCATGGCATGGTGCGCCAGCGTGCGCGCGAACCGACCATACCGGTGAGAATTTCCAGCAGGTAAACGTATCCGCCAAGGGCGGCGTCGGAAACCGGCCAGGCCTTCGAAATCGAGGAGGTAATGATCTCCTCGGTGCCATTCTGCGGATCGACGGACGAGCCCGCAAAGAAGGGATCCCACACATCAGGAATGTGGCCGAGCTGATAGGCGGCAAGATAGCGAGAAACGTAAAGGCCCACGAACGCCAGAGCGATGATGGGCACGCGCTGCGTCCATTCCGACGGGTTGTAGCTCCAGCCGACCGGCACGATCGGGCCAGTAAGTGCTGCGATTGCCGACGGACCGGGCTCGGGTTTGGTGCAGACGGCAAAGCCGAAGATAAGCATACCCACCAAGGTATCTGAAAGATAAGCCGCTGCATTCCCGGTTCCGACCAGGAAAGGTACTGCCATGACGAGCGCCCCTATGCCTGCACAGGCCCAGCGCGCCCACTGCGCGCGCCATGACAGCGACAGGGCAGAGCAGACAAAAAGCATCGCACCGAGGATTACTTCGCTCCAACGCAGTAGCGGATCCTCGACGTTGATCAACGGTGGCTGGGTGACGAGCCAGGTGGCAAGCCCCACGTTGACGAAATGGGCCCAGCGATTCGCGCCGTGTTCGGTGCGCACCTGTGCCTCGTGACGGACACGAAGCTCCTCAGGGTTTCGGCCAAGGTCATCCGCCTTGCTGATCCATGCGGGGGGGGACACCTTGTTTGCTTCGTACCACGCGGCCGGATCTCGCTTCAGCGCCGCCACCATGCGGGGCAGTTCGTCCTTCAAGCGGTATTGCGGCTCCCAGCCGAGCAGTTCGCGCGCTCGGCCGAGATCGAGCGCATAGTGGTCGTCGGCCATAGCAACCATGAATGGCTTGATGAATGGCGCCTCGCCACCATCGATCAGGTCCGGAATCACCGGCTCGAGCTTGGCTTGTGTCCAGGCGCCGGCGGCGGCGAGCGGCTTGGGCAGGCGCAGTGTCGGCCAGTCGTCTTCGCCATGCATGAGACGGCCGAGTTCGTCCTGAAGCGCATCGTAGCCAATCGCATCGGGTTCTCCGATGAGAATTTCGGCGTTGGGCGGCAACGTTTCGCGGCGCAGTACGGCGAGCTTGAACGCCTTAAGCATGTCGCTGCGATGAAGCATCGTTTGTCCGACGAGCGTGTTTCCAGAGTAGAAGTAGCTCTCTAAGTCACGCTCGTAGATGCGCGCCATCTGCTGCGCCATCGTCGGCACTGTGTGTTGCTCGTCATAGACCCCCGCCAGGCGAAGAAGGACGTAAGGCATCCTCCCGTGCTCAGCGCGAATGATCGCTTCCGCGGCCGCTTTCGATTTCGGATAGGCCCAGCGCGGCTCGATCGGCTGACTCTCGTCGATGCGCTCGCCGGGGACGCAAGGAGCGTGCACGAGCATGGTGCTCGAATAGATGAATTGCTGGACATCAAAGTCCTGCAACGCCCGCAAAAATCGCCGGGTGCCATCGACGCTGACGGATTGATAAAGCGGATTGTCCTCGCCAGTGAAATCGAAATAGGCGACAAGGTGAATTACGCTCGCAATGCGCGCGCCGTATGCGTCGCGAAATTTTCGTAAGGCGAGTTCGACTGACGAATCCGAAGTGAAATCCGCCTCCAGCACCGGAAACTCGTCGCCTTGTGCCTTGCGATCCAGTCCAACGATGCGGAAATCGTTGCCGAGCGCCTTCGCCAGCGAACGGCCGAGATTTCCCGTGGCACCGGTGATGATGACGATGGGTTTGTGGTCGGAATTTGTCATTGGAGGCCCAATAATTCTGCAACGATCTACGCGCGCCGCAGTGCGTGCACCTACACTGAGGGTCGATGGCTTGCTGTCGTCATCAAGGGTGGCGGTCACGGACGGCGATCGCGCTCCCGCAGCCAGACTTCGTTCGTGAGTTCTTGCCTCTCGGTCGGCTCGTCCGACTGCATTCGTCGTTGAGACTGGGTTGACTCGATTCCCCAATGACGATGGCGCAGACGGGTCGCTTTGCGCCCGCAATAGCGGTACCCGAGGAAACGGCTACCGACGTCAGCTGCGGTGCTTAGGGCAGCGACTTCTCGGGTGAGGCCAGCAGCGCATCAACGTACGCTGTGGCATGGCCGAGCACTCGATCTCAGCGCGTCGCGTAGGCGTCGGCGGCTGCCATCTCGGTCCACCAAGGAGGTCAGACCGGCAGCACCTCGTAGTCGATCGGCTTGAACGAATAGTTGTTACTCATCTCGGCAGAGCACGCTGTCAACCCGACGATCAGGTCCATGGCCGCGCGCAGCAAAATACTGTCGCCCGCCTGGGATCGGGGCGGATCGATCGACAGCGTACCGTCTGCGGCGACCACGACGTTCATGAAGATATTGAACGTGGTAGGAATCGCGTCGGGGGGGATGCCGAACGGTGCCAGAGCGCCGACCAGGTTGCCAAAACAACTCGGGTGGTGTCCCTGGTGCTGGTAGAGAAGTCGAAACGTCTCTGGGCTGCACGGTGTGAGTAGGAAGTCGTGCCGGCCAACGCTGTCGGACTCCACCACCAGCATCGGCCGGCTGCGGTTGGAGTACAGAACGTGTCCTGCGGTGAGATAGATGGTATTGGCGTAGTCGATGGACCGGCCAGACGACAACCACTCGTTGGAATCAGCGGCCGCGAACGCGGTGAGATCGGCAACCTGCTCGCCTAGCGGATCGGTTACCCGCAGCCAGTATCCCTGGGGGAGGAGGAAGGCAGTCCCCGTCTGGGGGGCCAGGCGGTGGACGCCGGCGGGCGGAATCATGGTGGATCCTCCACCCGGCGGTGGGCGACAGGACAGCCCGCGACGGCCGGGCCGGGCGGTTCGGCCGAAAAGGGCGGTTGCCAATCTGGCTCCACCGGCCGCCCCGAGTATTGGCGGGCCTCGGTCACGTCCCCATGCTCCGCCAGATTCGGGTTCAGCGACCCCTGAAGCGAAAGCTCGCGGGTGCGGATCACGTCCTGCATCCGCGCCCACCGCCCGACTTCCCGCAGTCGGGTGAACTGTGCATGCGGGTTGAACACCAAGAGCGGCCAGGGAAAGCGGCGGGCTTCTCGCGAGCTATGCGGGTGCAGGCCGACGACGAAGAAGGCGGTACCGGCGAAGCTAAACCCGAAGTGCGGATCGTCCGGATTGCGACTTACCGTGGGGTCCCATTCGTGGAGTGGCGCATCCAGTCGGTTGAGCTCACGGAGTTGTTCCCAAAGGTGGTCTTCGAATCCCGCCTCGTCCAGATCGGTCGGCCCCTTGAACAGAGCGACGAAGGTAACGTAATCGTTGTTCGAGTGGACGGAACGATCGTGAGTGAACGTCCAGAGGTCGCGCGCCAGGCCAGCCGTCGCCCCCGCCGAGACGAGGTAGTCGTAGACCCCCAACCGGGCAGTCTCCTGCGCAACGGCGCTCTTCGCTCCGACGCAGGAGAACTGAGGGTTCTGAACGAACCCGCGGAACGCGGCCACCGCCGCGGACGCGAACAGGTCCGGCGGAGAACCTGGATCACCCGCCGATACGGGCTTGCCGTCCTGGGTATGGAAGTATTGAGAGTGCCGAATGGCCAACTCGGAGTCGAACGGGTTTACTGCCGGCGCGTCGGCGTCGACCAGGTGCGGAGGGGGTTCCATAGGCTGTCCAGACTTTGCGCCTGGCCCTTTCATTCTGTATCTAAACATCCGTAGCGGTGGCAGTCGACTCGCCCATGACCAAAACCAAACGGGTCGCCGCGAGCCGCACCCTTTACACGGCGCATTCCGTCGCAAGCGGCCGTGCGATCGAAGCGGGTTGCAATCGCCAGGCCCCGCCGTCGACTCGAAGTCGTACTGGGTCGGAATGCGGGAACCCATGTGCTGAAGTTCTCTACGAGGTCGGGGTTTCCGGGGCCTGGGAAGGGCGGTTGAAATGCACTGTGGAACTGCGCGTAAACCCCGATTCAACAGCTTCATCTGGCGGCCACTTGGGTGCGTTCCGTTGCCCGCTACCAGTCATCCGTGCCTGTCCGCTGCCGGAAGTCTGAATTTGGTAGACTTCGGGCACGGTCCGATGCTCCGGGCCGCTGTGGCTCCTACGTGCTCATGCATGCCCGCCCTGATGGGGCGGAGCGACTTTCCCTGATCCCCGCACCACAACGCATCCCAGCCATTCTGGCGGGTGAACCGGAGACGCTGCAGTGGCATCGTTCGAGACCGAGTTGGTGGCCCTGGCCGCACACACCGCGCGGCGACGCGGAGCGATCCTGCAGGCGTGGCGTCACGCGGTGGCGTCCGATCCCACGCTGACCTCGGGCGCAGCGCTTCCCCGAGTCCAACTTCACGATCACATCCCTGCGTTGCTCGTCGACTTCGAAAAAAGGCTCGCGGCCAGCGCTGATGCGAACGCGCTCGAGGTCGGACACGCCAAGAATGTGCAGAAGGCAGATGCCGCGGCGCACGGACTGCATCGCTGGCAGCAAGGATTCGACCTTGCCGAGGTAACCCGCGAGCTTTCGCAGCTCAACGAATGTGTCGTCGTCGAACTCGATAGCTATGCGGTCGCGCACCCGACGCTTGATGTCAAAGTCATGCCATTGGCCCGCAAGATCTGGGCCCAGCAGTTCGGTGCCACCGTGGGCGCGAGCACCTCGCAGTATTTCCGACTGGAACAACTCGAATTCAACAGCCACATCAGAGACCTGGAACGCGCCCTCGAGACGTTGCAAGAGCTGGAACAGCAGCGAGCCCAGCTCTGGCAGCAGGCCGCACACGACTTGCGGGGGAACGTAGCGGTGGTCGCGAACGCAACCGAAGGTCTCACAACCGCACATGCTTCCGAGGTCGCGCGTGGCAACTTCCTGCGCTTGCTCGATCGCAACGTGAGCGCGTTGCGGCAACTATTGAATGACGTGACCAGTTTGGCCCGCCTGCAGGGCGGACAGGAGCATCGTTGTGCCGAGCGTTTGGACGCTGCAGCGCTCTTGCGCGACGTATGCGAGGGCCTGCAGGCGTATGCGCAGGAGCACTCCTTGTCCGTCAGGTGCAACGGCCCTGCGCCGATGTGGGTGGAAGGCGATTCGGTAAAGATCAGACGCATTACCCAGAATCTGATGCTCAACGCCATCAAATACACCCGCAAAGGGGGCGTTACGGTCAGTTGGGGAGCCAGTGAGGGTGCGGACGCGGAGCGCTGGTTCGTACAGGTGCAGGATACCGGGCCCGGATTCCATGCGGGTCCCGGGTCGCAGCTAGCGGGTGCGCTGCAAGAGGCCACTGACCAGGCACGGCAGATTTCGGCGGACGACACTCAGGGCGAAGTCACGCACGCGGACGGCACCCTGGCAGCGTCACTTTCGCTCGAACGCAGGGATCCTCGCCAAGTCCATCAGAACGCTGGCGAAGGAATCGGACTGTCGATCGTCAAACGCCTTTGCGGGTTGCTCGATGCAACCGTGGATGTGCAGTCGACGATCAACGTGGGGACGACGTTCCGCATCCTTCTACCGCGACGGTACGCAGAAGGGCCCTGACGCGGTCCGTGAAGTCCCGCCAGTGCATGTGGCGTCGGACACCGGCGGGTACCATCGCTATTCTGGCGGCGAATGCAATCCGTCCCTTTGATTCTCGCGGGGGACGCGCCGCGACCGATCGCCCGCGCGACGAAGACACGAGCATTCCACGGAGCCCGTACCTTCTCGAACCCTCGCAGGCTCATGGCGGCACCCGGCACGTCTTGGTCTAGCGGTCCGGCGATCTATTTGCATCGGCGATGCGAGGCACCACCTGCCTCGGTCTGAAACATCGCCATGGCTGCCGTGTGAGGGCAAGTCCTCGATATCCAGCTTCGCCGCTGCCCCCAGCGCCGCGACCCGGTCCGTCCGGAGCGGAGCACCACGTCGGTTCGACGGTCCGCTACCCGGGCGCGCCATTTCGTTTTCGGATATGATTACCATCCCTATAGATGGTATACGGATGTTAATAGGATGGATAAATCGCTTTCCGCTTCAATCCGCCGCAAAGAGGCGGATTCAGAGAAGATCACGATCAACCTGGGCTACGTCGATCTGGGACACATCGATCTGCTGGTGCAGGAGGGCTTTTATTCCAACCGCACGGATTTCATTCGCACGGCGATCCGCAATCAATTGAGCAGCCATGGCGATGTTCTGAAGCAAACCGTTGCTCGCCGATCCCTGGTTCTGGGTTTGCAGCGCTACAGCCGCGAGGATTTGGAACGCGTGCTCAAGGCGGGCGAGCAGTTGCACATCCAGGTTCTGGGCCTCGCGTCGATCGACGATGACGTGCCCCCAAAGCTCGCGGTGCAGACCATCGCTTCCATCTCGGTGCTGGGTGCTTTGCGCGCCAGTGCCGCCGTGCGAGAAGCGTTAGCGGCGCGCATCCGCTGACGGTGGATTAACCCCGATTCTCGAAAGGACAGGAATGGACAACGTATTTTTCGATGGCCTCACGCGGGCGACGGCGTTGACGCGGGCGGGCAGCCTTGCCGAAGCCACCGCACTCATCCAGCGGACTCTCGCAGGCGCCTCGCCCTTCAGGGAGACCTCTATCCACAGAGATCCTGCGACCGACGTCGTCATCGAAGGCGAATTTTCGGAGTTGATCGAAACCACCGCCAGCGTAGAAGCCGCACCTGCCGCCGAACGGAAGGATGACGTCGGAATGCGACACGACCCAAAAGACTTCACGCGCAGGCGGCGTCGGGGCCCCGTCGAGGCTGAGCCGCGGGCCACAGCAGGAACCGCCGCAAAGCAGCCTGGCGAGTGGATCGAAGGGGTTTATGCGAACGCGGCCGGCGAACGCGCTTACAAGCTCTACGTCCCGACGAACCACACCAAACAAGCACTCCCGTTGATTGTCATGCTGCACGGCTGCCATCAGACACCGGACGACTTCGCGGCGGGCACGCAGATGAACGTGCTGGGCGAAGAGCATGGCTGCTTGGTTCTGTATCCCGCGCAGTCGGGAACGGCGAATCATTCGCGGTGCTGGAACTGGTTTAGGTCGGAAGATCAGATTCGTGATCGAGGGGAACCGGCACTTATCGCCGGCATGACGCGGGAGATTCTGAACTTCTACGGCGTAGATTCGCGCAAGGTGTATGTTGCCGGCCTCTCGGCCGGAGGCGCGATGGCAGCCATCATGGGCGTGACGTACCCGGACCTTTACGCAGCGGTCGGCATCCACTCCGGCCTCGCCTGCGGAAGCGCGCACGATCTGCCCTCGGCGCTCGCGGCGATGAAAGGGACGGCTACGTCGATCGGGCGTCCGTCGCAGGCGGCATCACACTCGATACCGACCATCGTATTTCACGGCGACTGCGACCACACCGTCCATCCACGCAACGGTTTCGATGTAATTTCCACGTCGATGCTTCGTGAGGGCGGTCACGGAGGACAGGCCTCGATCGAACAGGGTCAAGCGCCGAATGGCCGCAGCTATACGCGTACGATTCACCGAGACGCTGCCGGCCACGCGGTGCTCGAGCACTGGCTCGTGCATGGTGGCGGCCACGCGTGGTTTGGCGGTAGCCGTGCAGGTTCGCATAGCGACCCGCAATCGCCGAATGCAAGCGCAGAGATGATTCGGTTTTTTCTTCAAACCTCTTAAACGCGCGCGCGGCGCCACTTTGGCCCTGAGACATGCTCTGGGCGATATCTGTATCGACCTCTTGTCGTCTACGCGTGGCCCGCCGTGACCGTCGTACCAAGAGGCCCGACCGACAGCGGCTCAGGGTGAAAGGCCATGGGCGAACTGACGTCCGGCGTGTATGCAACCAAGGGAGTCGCTGTCGGGCGCTCCACGTGCGGCATGCCGGCAAGCCCATCTCCAAAGGTCGCCAAAATGCCCACTCGTCACCCTTATCGCTACTCCGCCGATCCGATGCTCAACAGCGGACTGAAGCCGGGTCTGGACATCGAGGCAGACAAGGCGACGTCGGAGGAAGAAAAGGACGCTTCCTACCGGATTGAACTCAATCGGCCGGTACCTTCCTATGCCGGTAAAGCGACCCGGGCGCCGTTGAGCCGAGCTCATACGCCCACCAAGAGCGAGCAGACGCGCTGATCGTCGCGTGCTACGGAACCCTAGGAGCGAAAATCGAGCACGACCTTGTCAGACGATGACGTCGAGATCAAGCAGGCGACGGGCCCGCCACGAGCTGCGGCACAGCAGTCGGATCGAAATTCGTCCAGTCGCCATCATCCCATTCGCCCATGGCCTGCTCGATGCCCGCCGCTCCTTGAGCGCGGAGAACGCTGACGACCCACGCTTCGTTCTCGGAATTTACGGTGCGGACCGACAGTATGACGCCACCGGGACGAAGATCCGGCACCGGCGGCGTCTCCTCCGTATCGCCAAGCCGCTCGATGGCGCCAGCGAACGATCCTAGATAGGCGCCTGTTCCAGCGGCGGCAAGCGCACCGATCGGGCCGGCCACTGCGCCGATCGCCCCTGCGGCAAGCCCTCCGGCAACGGCCATTCCCGCGGCAGACCTGCCCGCGCCGTCGGTGCCAGACTCTTCGTCGTCGGCACCGCCCTCGTTGCGCACGTCGTGCTGGCCGGGTGGATTGTTATGAAATATGCAGATGTCCGTCGCGGCAACACCGGGTGACATCAACGCTGCTACGGCATCTGCGCGATCTTTCGTTTCAAATCGACCTGCAATGATTCGCTCCAACGCATTTCTCCTTTTCGGCTCGAGATAGCATCCAGTCGGCAAAACTCCCGGCCACGTAGTCGGGGTATCGGGTGCCCGACGAGATACTGCTCCGCTCGCGCGCGCCGTTCTGTTCAGTAACAGACATATGAGCAACCATGTTCGTCAATCTCCTCGCTGACAGGATCGCGTCAAGTGCAGGCGATTCGAACGGGCTAGCAGGAACTTTCCACTGAACTCTTCTCAGCATTCCAAGAACGGACGAGGTCGATCGATCCGTGATGACCTGAATGACGCCATGGATACGTCGGCGACGAAATTGCGCCCGCCCAGGTTTCCATTCGTCATGTCGCGACCGGTTACACCCAGAGCTCGAAATACCGAGCCGCCCTCCTGCGACAGGACATGCCACGAATCATGACATTTCTCCTGGCGCACTTCTGACGACGCCGTCAGGATGGACAAATCGCGGTCGATGACCAGCGAACTGGTCATCGCACGTGTAGTCAAGCGGCCAGCGGAGATTCGAGCCGTCCGTAGAAGGGCCTCTGTCATATGGCAGATCCGAGCACGCCCGAAGCAGCTGCGGTCGCGCAAGCGCATCTGGCCAGCAACCCTACTCAAGGAGGAACACCATGTCGCGCACCCTTTCCGCCTTCCGCTCCGCTGCCACCATCGCAGGTCTTGCCTTGTTCGTTTCCCCGACGACGGCCACGGTCTCCAACGAGCAGACCGCGCGTGCATTCGTGAGCATCGGTGGTACGACGGTCGATACGGATTCCCTGACGGTGCAATCTGGCCACGCCTCGGCATTGGCCCGCTTCGGGAACAATGTCCTCCCCGAGGCACGGGCCGCCGGGCGTTCCCTGGTGGGCGGCGAGATGGCCGCCAATGTACGGTTGGACGATAAGCACGAATACAGCTTTTCGGTTGTGGACTTTGCGGATGGCAGCGCGAGTTACAAGATCAACGTCGAAGCCGACAGCGTCTTCGCCCAGCGTGCTGCGCTGGACTTCTATCTGCCGCCTAGCTTCCTCGAGATCACCAGCAATGCCGAATTGCCCAATAACGCGTTGACGATGTCGATCACTGCAAGACTCAAGGTCTGCTTCGAGGAATTGTTTTGCACCGGCGCCGGAAGCGAGCAGTTTCGCTTCGAAGCGAGATTGGCCGCCAACTACTTCCGCACGGAACCGCTCGAGGTCAAGGTCACAGGCGCCCCCGGACTGGATTTTACCGCGCTGCGATCCCCGACCGTCATCGACACCGGTAATGCCATCGTGGCTGGCAGCCAGCCCTTCTATCGCACGGTGACCGTCAATTTCAGCGACTTCACCGGCCACCTCGACCTCGGCGAGATCCCCGTGGGCACGCCACTGACCATCGAGTACGACATGTCGGCGCGAGGCGAGGGGAGGTTGATCGACAACATCGGCCTAGCGGGCATCAATGACCCTTTCGTACTCGATACGGATCCGGTATTGCCGGGGCAGGCGTTGGCACTCGTCTTTGCCCCGGTCCCCGAGCCGAGCCTGTTCGCGCTATGGCTGGCAGGCGGTCTGTTGTTCGGCGGCCTGCGAATGCGTTCTTCCAAGCACCGGTTTCGCTAGCAGCACGAAGTAGCAAGTACCTAAAGGCACACTCGCAACTCGCGGCAGAGCAGAAGGTGTGACGCCGGCGCTGCGGTAGATCGATTACAAGGCCGAGAAGGCGGACGGATATCACCACTCGCAGTCCGCTGGGCTGTCTCGCCAGTACGGAGCGCGCCATCGGTGGTGTTGCGTCAGAGCCCCCCCGAGAGCGCAGCTTCGTCGACGACTGCGACGGCCGCGCGATCGCCGCCCCTCAGAAGCAGTCCATGTTCAGGCATCCCGATTGCGCCTGTCAGCGGGTCAATTTCGCTTTCGGAGGCAGTGATGAACGATACCGTGAACACCAAGGACTACCTGACCAAGATTCTTTTGGATTTCGACACGGCCATGTTGATTACGCACTCGCAGGGCATCGGCATCCATGCTCGGCCGATGCATATCGCGGAGATCGTCGCGAACTCGGACGTGATACTGGTCACTCGATCCGACACGCCGAAGGCGGATGAAATCCTCGCTGACGGTGCCGCTGCTCTGACGTTTCAAGGCAACAGGAAATTCGCGGCCTTGAATGGCTGGGCGACTCTTGAACACAATGCGGCCGAGATCGAAAGACTATGGAGCCCCGCATGGAAGGTCTGGTTTCCAGAGGGGAAGACCGACCCCGCGATCCGTCTGATCCGGTTCGCCACGGATAACGGTGAGTACTGGGACAACGCGGGCAGTAAAGGCATCAAGTACATTTTGCGTGCTGCCACTGCCGTCGCGAAGGGAACGACGCCGAAAACCGACGTCGACCAGCACGCTAAAGTCACTCTGTAGCGAGGAGGGCGCTCGGGCAACGCCCCGCGCGTTACGGCGATAGCGTATTCGAATCGCTCGTTGGACTGCGTGCGCCTGCAGACGCCGATTGCATACCGAAGGAGACCCAAATGAATGTTGCTCACGTGCCGATGCCCGAGCCGCCTCCCGCGAACCCTGACCGACAACCGCCCCCGGTACCACCGGACCAGGCACCGGACATTGTTCCGCAGGAGGATCCTCCGAAGCACGACCAACCCGACGGCGCACCTCCGCTGATCGTGTCGTCGCAGGTTGGATCGAAGGGATGGGGTTCCAATATCGCTGGATAATCCACCCCTGACGACGAAGCCCTGCCGGGGGGCTTCTCGCAAGACGGCCGAAGCGGACGTCACCGATCGCGAGCGGTGGTCGTACGTAACCCCAAGGGCGGGCTTTTCGTCGGCCCAGGTCATCCGGTCGGTCATGCAGTAATGCATCGACCGTCACGCTGGAAGGGCATCAACGCTATTATTCAAGCGTCACCTCGCGCGCCGCGACTTCCAGCCTCATGGCGCAGGTCCCGCATTGGTATCGTCCGCCATGTCCCGGCTCAACTTCATCGTAGAACACCAGGCGTCTCACTCTAGAGCACGGGCCGCGCGGTTTCAGACGCTGCATGGCGAAGTCCGGACCCCCGTGTTCATGCCCGTCGGCACCCAAGCGACGGTCAAGGGCGTCACGGTCGATGCCCTCGAACAGGTCGGATCGCGCGTGCTGCTGGCCAACACCTACCATCTTCTGCTCCGACCTGGCCCGGACGTCTTCCGTGCGTTCGGCGGCATTCATCGCCTCATGAACTGGCACGGTCCGGTTCTGACCGATTCTGGCGGCTTCCAGATCTACTCGCTGCCTGCGGAACGCACGCTGAATGAGCGAGGGGCGCGTTTTCGCAGCTATGTCGACGGCCACGTGCACCTGCTCTCCCCGGAGAGCAGTATCGAGATGCAGAAGTGCATCGGCAGCGACATCATGATGGCGCTCGATCACTGCATCGCTTCCACGGCACCGCTGGCCGAGGCCGAAGCAGCGATGAAACTGACGCATCGCTGGGCCTTGCGCTCGCTCGATGCGCGGGGTGATTCACCGCAAGCGTTGTTCGGCATCGTGCAGGGCGCATGTCACGAATCGCTGCGCAAGGAAAGTGCAGCCTACCTCGGCGGGTTACCCTTCGACGGCCTCGCGATCGGCGGCCTGGCAGTCGGCGAGAGCCATGCCGAACGTTACGAGTTCACCGGCTTGACGACGCAAAATATGCCGGCACACTTGCCGCGCTACCTCATGGGCGTGGGCACCCCGATCGACATCCTCGAAGCCGTGCATCGAGGCGTGGACATGTTCGACTGCATCATCCCCTCGCAGCTTGCGCATCGAGGCACGGCGTTTACTTCCCACGGCAAGATCAACTGCCGCCGCACCGTCTACCGTCTTTCAGAGGCCCCCCTCGACGCTGCCTGCGACTGCCAGACCTGCCGCGAATACTCGCGCGCCTACCTCTGTCATCTGGTGCGTGCAGAAGAGTCGCTCGCGGCACACCTGCTCACCATACACAACCTGAGGTTTTATCACCGGCTGATGCGTTCCATCCGCGAGAGCATCCTGCGCGACGATTTTGCCGCGTTCTACGAACGCCATCGGCACGAGCTGGCGCGTCATGACGACGACAATCCCAGCGCCCCTCCACCTGCAAGGAAGCGGACCGATACGCCGCCGCGCCGCGGCGACTACGAGATCGTGAAAGGGCCCTCGGGCGCTTTCAGCGTCCGTCAGATCAGTTCCGGCGAGGTGATGCATTCGACCAATCGCCCTGACGTCGAGGCCAATGCGCTTTATGTCGATCAATCGCAACTCGCGCAACGTGTGCTCCGCGCACCCGTCAGCGATTCCGTGGTCGGGACAGGGCCAACGCCCCCTGCGCCGATCCCGGCACCGATACCGGATCTTGTGATCTGGGACGTCGGTCTCGGCGCTGCTTCGAACGCCATGGCTGCGATTGCCTGCTTCGAGAAGGCTTTCGTGCAGCGAGGGACGTCCGAACTGCGAACGGTGCGACTCGTCAGCTTCGAGCGCGATCTCGATCCGCTGATCCTCGCCACGCAGAAATCTGCTCGCTTCCCGCATCTGCAGCACGCGGCGCCGCACGGCCTGCTCGGGAAGGGATGCTGGACGCATGCCTCGGGCTTGCTCACGTGGGAACTCGTCGAAGGCGATTTTCTCGAGCGGTTCTCGTCTGCGCCGCCACCTGATATCGTGTTCTACGACCCATTCTCCCCGAAAACCGATGCAGCACTTTGGCACAACGAAGTCTTCGCCAAACTGGCGATGCACGGTGGGCACCGCCGGATGGAGATCTACACATACACCGCATCGACTGCGGTCCGCGCGGCGCTGCTGTGGGCGGGCTTCTGGGTGGCCGAGGGCATAGGCATCGGGCCGAAGGCCACGACGACGATCGCATGCTCGGTCGGGCAGGGCGAGCCCGTGCCATTCGACGGAACGAAGGGTGCCGTACCGTGGTTGGGCGATGCCTGGCTCGCGCGCTGGCGGCGCAGCGATGCTCGATACCCTCCCGGACTCGGTACGCCCGATCAGGCGGCGTTCTGCGCACGCATCGAATCCCATCGCCAGTTCGCTTCGCGGGCCGCGCGTCTCGCTGTTTGAGGTCATGTCGGAGAAACGAAACCGAAACATCCGCAGCGCGATACCATGGGGCGGGTGCAATCACACATCGAGGAGAAAGCCATGGACTTCCAGTTGAACGACAAGACGGCGCTGGTCACCGGCGCCAGCATGGGGATCGGCCACGCCATTGCACGAGGGCTCGCAGCGGAAGGCGCGCGCGTGTGCATGGTCGCGCGACGCCGCAACCTGCTCGAAGAACTCGCTGCGCGTATCGTCGCCGATGGGCATTGCCGCCCCGAAATCATCGAGTGCGATCTCATGGAGGACGGCGCCCCTGAACGCGTCGCTCGTGCCGCCACCAGCGCGCTCGGCCGTGTCGATATCCTCGTGAACTCGGCTGGCGGCAGTCAGCCGGCGATCGGTATCGACGCCGGCGAGGCACCATGGGAAGAATCGATGCGTCTGAATTTCGTGCGCCTGCGGCAGCTCACCCACGCGGTACTGCCCGGCATGATCGCAAACCACTGGGGCAGGATCGTCAACATTACCGGCAAGTCCGAACCCGAAGCATTGATCACGGCGAATGCCGCCAAGGCGGCCATACACGCTTGGGCTAAGGGCCTTTCACGGGTCATCGGCCCCCACGGCATCACCATCAACTCGATTGCGCCCGGACGCATCATGAGCGAGCAGATTCGACGCAAATATTCGCCGGAGTTCCGGGCGAAGCAATCCGCCGAGGAAATTCCGATGGGCCGCTACGGAGAACCCGAAGAACTCGCGGTGGTCGCGGTGTTTCTCGCGTCGCCCGTCGCGGGCTACGTCACGGGCACGGTCATCCCGGTCGACGGCGGGCTGCGAAAGTACGCCTTTTAGGGGGCTGGACGCTCACTCGCTCGGGGGATCGAATTCGCATGCTACGGCGCTCGGATGCGTGCATCGATTCGGGCGCGACGCCGGAAGCCGCCACCCGGCCTTGCGATTACTCCTTGCGAGCGCCCGAAGCCTTCACGACCTTGGCCCATTTCGTGATCTCGGACCGCACGTAGGTCTGGAATTCGGACGGCGTCGATGCGCGAGGTTCCATGCCGAGCGCGGATACGCGCGTCTGGAGATCGGGCGAGTTCACGACCTTGGCGACATCGGCCGCGATCTTGTTCGCGATGTCCGGATTGAGCCCGCCGGGCGCGAAGATGCCGTAGAAGTTGTTCGCCTCGTAGCCGGGCAACCCCTGCTCCGCGATGGTCGGGATGTCGGGCGCCGCGGGCGAACGGGTGAGGGCGGTGACGCCCATGGCGCGCAGACGCCCGGCACGGATGTGCGGCAAGGTCACGTTGATGGTCGGTATCGCCATATGCACCTGCCCACCGAGCAGGTCCGTCAGTCCGGGCGCCATGCTCTTGTAGGGCACGTGCACGACATCGATCCCTGCCATCGTCTTGAGCAGTTCCATGCCGAGGTGGCTGCCGGGCGCACCCGCCCCCGAAGAGGCGTACACCATTTGTCCGGGCTTCGACTTGGCCAGTGCGATCAGCGCCTTCAGATCCCGTACCGGTACCGACGGGTGCACGACGAGCATACTCGGCCCGGCCGTGATCGGCGTGATCGGCGTGAAGTCCTTCAGGGTGTCGTAGGGCAGCTTCGAATACATGCTCACATTGATGGCGAATCCGGCGGATACGATGAGCAGCGTGTAGCCATCCGGTGCCGAGCGTGCCACGATCTCGCTGCCGACGATGCTGTTCGCGCCGCCACGATTGTCGATGATGACCTGCTGCCCCCACAGCTCGGACAGCTTGGGCGCAACGAGGCGACCGGCGGTATCGCCTGGGCCACCGGCCGCAAACGCAATGACGATTCGCACCGGCTTCACCGGGTAGGACTGCGCCTGCGCCGCACCGACACCGATGACGCACAGGACCGCAAGAAGTGCCGTCCGCTTCGTGCTGGTCCACGATGCCTCGTATTGCATTGTTCTATTCTCCTCTCTGACTCGGCATGTCGGGCCTCAATTCGCTCGCGCCCCCGAAGCCTTGATGACCTTCGCCCACTTGGCTTGATCTTCCCGCAGGAATTCGGCGAACTGTTTCGGCGTACCGCCGACGATTTCGCTGCCCAATTCTGCGAATCGCGTCCTGATTTCAGGCAACTGTCGGTTCACCTCTTCGTTCAAGCGTGACACGATCGCCTCTGGCGTCGCTTTCGGCGCGAGCATGCCGTACCAGCCCGTAACGACGAACTGGGGCAACCCGGATTCGACGACCGTCGGAACCTCCGGTGCGATCGGCGAGCGTTGAGCACCGGTGACTGCGAGCGCACGTACCCGTCCGGCGCGCACATGGGGCAGCACCGCGGTCGTGCTGCTGAACAACACCTGGATCTCACCGGTCAGCAAGGCAGCGACGGACGGACCGGACCCCTTGTAGGGCACGTGCACGAGATCGACACCGGCGACCTGCTTGAACATTTCCCCCGCGAGATGATTCGCGCTGCCGTTGCCGGACGAACCGTAGTTGAGCTTTCCCGCCTGTGACTTCGCAAGCGCGATCAACTCCTTGACGCTCGCTGCCGCGACGGTGGGCCGTACCGAAAGAAAGTATTGGCCGCGCGTGAACTGTACGATCGGCGCGAAGTCCCGTGACGGTTCGTAGGGCGCCTTGGCAAGCAGGCTGGGATTGACCGTGAACTCCGGGGCAGTGACGAGCAAGGTATAGCCATCCGGTACGGCGCGCGCTGCAAGCTCGACGCCCAGGGTCGTCCCGGCGCCCGGGCGGTTGTCGACGAGAAAGGTTTGACCCAGGGCGTCGGTGAGTCGCTGCATGACCAGACGCGCACTGATGTCGGTACCGCCGCCAGGCGCCAACGGCACGATGACACGCACGGGACGGACGGGATAGTCAGCTGCGACGACGAAGGACGAACCGAGCGTCGCAGCCGACATCGTGATCACGACAAGCAGGCCACGAGCGGTCATGAACGCGCCTTCCAAACCGCCCGCAGCAGCAAGCCCGACCATCTCAACGCTCGCCCTGCATTCGAAACGCGTAATCATCGTCGATGCGTCCATCTTTGCGCCACGTTCGAGGCCGCTTCGCATGAGCCGGTTCAACCGAAGATCACCGGCTCGCCGTCGATCACGGTCCGGTAGAGTACCCGGGCCTGATGGGCATCCACCTCCGAGCGATAGTGCATGGCGCAGCGGTTGTCCCAGAGCACGAGATCACCGACTTCCCAGACGTGCTTCCAGGCGTACTTCTCCTGCGTTGCATGCGCCCACAGGCGATCGAGCACTTTCTCGCTCTCGTCGTTGGACATGCCGAGGATGTAGTTCGACGGCCATTGCCGGCGTCGCCCCAGGTAAAGTGCACGCTTACCCGTGACCGGGTGCTTGCGCACGATCGGATGGACGGGCCCCGGCACTTCTTCAGGCGTCGTAGGCAGTTTCACCGTCGGACGCAGCACGCCTGCGCTGTTGCGGCTGGCATCGTGCAACTGCGTCTTGCCGTCGATGGCCGCCTTGAGATCGACGGGCAATTCTTCGTAGGCGCGGTACTGATTGTTGAAGCAGGTGTCGCCGCCGCCGTTCACCGGCAGCACGACGGCATACAGCATGCTCCCCGCGGGCGGCACCTCGGCATAGGAGTTGTCGCTATGCCAGACGACCTCGTAACTGCCCAGCGCGCCGTTGTCCTTCACCGGCTCGCCTTCTTCGTTGAGATTGCTGATCAACGAGACATGCGGATGCAACGGCACGCGTCGACCGCCGATCTTGTACCCGCCGGCGATTTCGAACTTGCGGGCGGCCGGCTCGCGGGTCGTGCCGAAAATCGAGGCAGCATCGAGGAAGGAGATGTCGGGCAGGCTCTGCTTTCGCCACAGGAGGACGAGATGATCCGCCCATGCTTTGCGCAGCAAGGCCTTCGTT
>LNFM01001689.1_pt1 | contig 49029 bp, 46 predicted proteins | sample 596031 | NCBI WGS metagenome assembly LNFM01 (sample SAMN04254537, study PRJNA301005) | activated carbon metagenome | isolation source: dual media filters at the Ann Arbor, Michigan drinking water treatment plant | place: USA: Ann Arbor
CACTACAGCTTCCTCCCTCCCGCCTCGCAGAAACTTCCGTTCCAGCCCACTGACTTTGTCTCAGTTGGATCGCGAAAAAGAAAAGAGGTCACTCCGGTGGAGTGACCTCTTTTCTTTTTCCGGCTCGAGCTTAACTTCAGCCGATTTCCTTGAGCGCTCTTACGGTTGGCCGCAGGTGTTTTCTACACATGTCAGATCTGGCGGCATCTCGACCGAGCAAATGCTGAAGAGACTGAAGTTTGAGTTCATTTCTTTTTCAGCTTTGGTCACGAGGGCTGCGGTTTCCATAACAGCCGTCAGCGACGGGTTTTGCTTCGATGTGAAGGTATAATAGTTAGGTCCGCCACAAGCGCGGTCGCCCATGGGAATCGCGACGCAGTCTGCGGCGGCTTCGCATTTGAGCGAAAGGCCGGCCAAGTGATTTGCGACATCAACCATACCTTTGATCTTGGAGCTCATCTGGTTGAGTTGAAGATCTTTGAGTGTCATCGTGATTTCAGTTCGTGCGGCCGAAGACTCGCCAGCCCACACATCCTGCGAAGCGAACGACAGAAGCGTCGCGATAGCTGCGGTGAGAAGTACTCTGGCAACCAGAGATTTTTTCCGAGAAGCACATTTCATTAAAACTCCCTCTAAGGATTTCTAGGCGGACGGTGATGGTCCGTAACTTGGAAGTCGGTACCGTCGGGAGGAGTGCAGGGTCAATATCGAGTTTTGGTTTGAATAAATGAGAGCGACCCGTCACGGGTCGCTCTCTACGTCCTAGTATTTGCTTCTTACTTTTTGAATCGAGGATTCAGATGAATATAGTTCGAGCTGGCCGAACTCACTCCCGATCTGAGGAGGGTGACTGACTTTGCGTCGCGATTCGCAGGCAGAGCAAAAATGTCGAGACGTTGATCGTCCGCAAGAGTCCCATATGAGATTTCGACCACTTCGGCGACGGTGTTGTCGTAAGATCCGGAACTTTTAGCTAGGCCCGCTTTTGTGATACGCCGAGGCGCCATGTGGATCGCCAGAACAGTTTCCATGTCAGTGCTGAAGTACGCGGTGACATCGTAAAAGTCGTCGCCCTCGCGAGCCATCTGACGCTCTTCAGGTGTGCCTTCGTTCACGACCTCAAAGGCTTGTCCCAAGCTATGCATCACCGCGTGCCCCAAACCCGCCAATTTCGCTTCGTATAGCTCAACGTCGTGTTGATTTGACTTCATAGTGAGGCGCTGAATCTTAAAAGTTTTTCGAACGCCTTTTGATTCGAGTTGTGCACGCAAAGAGAAAATTCGATCGCCCGTTGAATTGTGCTCAATAGAAATGTTCATCGAGCATGTGACGTTCGCTAAACCTTCGACGGAATGAGCGCAGTTCGTAGGTAGGCGTCCCAATTTCGGTGCGGCTTCAATCCATTGATCAAGGTACTGGAGTGATACCTTCCGCTTTGTGGTTAGGAGTTCACTCAAATCTTCTGATGGAATAAGAGTGCGATTCTGATCTTCCGGAAACATTCGAGCATCAAATTTATTGCGAGAAAACTCGGCGAACAGCACGCCGATATCTTTGATCGACGGACCTTCCTTCATTATGTAGTTCGTCATGGCGCGAATGCGGGCGTAATCATCGGCGTTGAGCGACCGTGGCTGTTCAGGAGCCAACTCGGGATACTTCGCATAGAGATCCAGTATTGCCACGTCGACGGAACTGTCTGCGACTCGAAGTAGGACTTCACGGAACGGTTGGAATCGGAGCAGATAAATGCCCATGACAACTTCGTGCATGTAGAGATAAGCCCGATCCTTGTCGGTGACATTGGGCGCATCGTGTTTTGCCTTATCGATCCAAATTTCCTGCCGACTTGTTTGAAGAGCCAGTTGTTCGATGGGATCTTGAAAGAGATCCGTACCGATTTGCTGTTTTTTAATTTCGTTCAACGTCACGGGCACGATGTACCAGCGACTGGTTTTCGCCATCTTTGTAAAGGTCGATTGGAGTTCGGCGCCGTTACCTGTTTTTGAGGCTCTATTTAGACTCTCCTCGATGGGCGCGATATGGTCTTTCCACGGCTGAGTTTGTGTGATGTCGACGGCGTAGGATTCGAAGACACGGTTTTTGAGGCCGTTTCCTCCGCCGCTGTCACCGGTACCTTCGAGGACCGGTGCGGTCGCCGAAGAATTGGCCGGAGAGCCGTTATTGGGCTGACACGCGACCAACATCTGGCCTGCGAGCAGAAGGCTCAAGCCAGTGCCAACTATTTGAAATAGTGGTCGTTTTGTCATTTTCACGGTCGTGACCTCGCGTGTGTTTGTGACGTTCAATGGGCTAATGGGAGCAAGTTCAGTGCTGGCAGTTTGCGTTTTCATTTCGATCTCTCTTTCGTGTTTTGGTTTAGATTCAGTAGCTCGGACGAAAACCAATTTAGACGCAATGCACCATAAGTTCATTCATTGATTTGCAAAAAATAAACAACATTATTTGCAATATGCAAAGATATCGGCATGGTGCCCGAGCAGTCGATATTCTCATTCATAAGCTATTCTGAATACTTACGGTGGTGGATCGCTCTTCGCCCGAAAGGCGGGCGGGGTGAAATGGCTAAGATGGCTGCCGCTGCTGGAGTCTCTCCGGCGCTGTTCAGCCAAATCATGTCGTCCGATCGGCAATTTACAACCGAAGGCGGACTTGCCTTGGCCGAGTATCTAGCACTGGGAGAAAAAGAGACCGACTACTTCTTATTGATGATCGACTTCGAGCGCGCAGGAACAGCGAAACTTAAAACCCGGATTCTTTCGCGATTGAAGGATCAGCAAGCGGCGTCTGCGAAAATTTCGAACCGAATAAAGAGGGACGGGGAACTGAGCTCAGAGACACGCGCCACGTATTACTCGAGTTGGACCTACACTGCTGTTCGTAATCTTACTGCTGTTAAAGGTTTTCAGTCGGTCGATGCGATTGCAGAACGCTTGGCGCTTCCGCGTCCGATCATCGCACGTGTGATCGAATTTCTTCTTGAAGCCGGACTCTGCCGAACAGGAGATCAGGGTGGAATCACTTACGGGCCGTCTTGGACTCATGTCGGTTCCGACTCTCGGCTGGTCAACAAACATCATCAGAACTGGCGTCTTCGCGCACTCACGAGGATGGAAGCCGGTCGTGACGAAGATCTGTTTTTCACAAGCCCGATGTCACTCTCGCACGAGGTCGCGAAAGAAATTCGAGACATGCTCCCGACGGTCATAGAGGGCGTTCAAAAGCGCGTCGGTCCCAGCGAATCCGAGACGGTCCGATGCCTAAATATTGATTGGTTCGACTACTAGCTTTATTGAGTGGTCTTGAGCCTGCGTGCTCGCATGAGGGCGCGCCGCGTCGCAGAGGAAAGGGAAGGGGGTACCTCGTCGGGAGCGTAAACTATTTCCACACTGAGGCATTTCCAAAATCTTTGCTTGGCGGCCTGTTGACGACACCTCGGGCGGGTGCCAGAACGACTCGTAATTTCGCGACAGACAGAAAATTTAAGAAAAAAACGAATCGTGATTCGTCGGAGAGATCTTCCTCCTTATGGCCCAAGTAACCGATCCCGCAGAAAATAGTCCGCTTGAAACGGTAATGGAGCTCGCGAAGCTTTATTACGAGCGCTGCGATTTTCTGGTGGCGATCGAAAAGTACAAAGCCGCTGCAACTCTCGCATTCAATTCTAAAGATTACGAAAAATATTTGAAGTGTCAGAACCATCTACTTCGCATGTATGCCGAACGCGAAGATGGTGAAGCGATCAATCAGACCAAAGAAGCACTTCAGGATCTCGTTTTAAAAGAGGGTTTCGAGCTCAACGCAAAAACCTACTATACGCTTGGAATCTGCGCCGCTTACAAAGGCCAGTTCGATGTCGCTCTTGATTATTTCCAAAAATCTCTGGCGATCGCTCTCGCGAGTGATCAAAAGGCCGACATCTGTTATGCGATCAACGGTCTGGCAGTGACCTACTACTCTTTGGATCGCTTCAGTGAAGCGCTCAAAGAAATTTACAACCTTCAAGTTTTCTTCCAGGTCATGCAGCTTCGCGACCTCAAGCTCGCCAGCCAAATGATGAATGGAAATATCCTTCGAAAAATGAAGAAGTACGATCAGGCCCTAGAGATTTTCTGGGACTGCTACGACCTGCTTCGTGAAGAAAAAAATCTCTACATGTACCTTCAGCTTTTGTATTCGACGGCCGCGACGTACCGCGATTCCGGCGAGACCGACATGGCTCGAATGTACTTTAAGCTCGCGAAAAAATCGGCGGATCCGCAAAACCTCAAGTACTTGAGTCGCCACATCGACACTCAGTTGGCCGATCTTGGTGTGACGTCGCGTGAAGATTACGATCTTGTTTTCGACGCGGGTTCGCACTCTGTCTTGGAGCGCAAAAAAGGTCGCGTTGATTTCAAGAACCAGTTCATTCTTTTAGATATGCTTCGCCTCTTTATGCGCACTCCGGGGCAGGTCTATTCGAAAGAGTTTCTCGTGAAGCAGGTTTGGAAGCAGGACTACGATCCGGCCGTTCACGACAACAAGATTTACGTGACGATCAAACGCCTCCGTAAACTTATCGAGCCAGAGTACGAGAAGCCGCGCTACATTTTCCGAGCGAAGAACGGCTACTATTTGAATAAGAATACCAAAGTTTTGTTGGAGCAGTGATGGAGGGGAATATGTTCGTCACAATGATCAAGAAATCCTTAGTAGTGGCCATGGGTCTTGTGGCCGCCCTGAGTGTTTCGGCGGAGGCCAAGTCCTCGGCTTCGTCTTGTGTGAGTTATTCGGCGCCTTCACCTATTGCTTCGAGCCCATTTTCGGGCCCATTTTCTGGGGCGTCGTCGGGTTCCGGCATTTTGTCGGGTGATCCTGTTGGACCGTTTCCTCTTTCGGCCTTGATGCCCTTTCCGTGGGGATCGATTGATGGAATTTGGTCGATGAAGCTTCCCGACGGCACAAGGATTCACCTCAGTTTCGAAGTTCAGTCGGCCTGCGACGGACGAAAGCTTGTTCAGGTGCTTGGATTTGACCAAAAGTCGTACCGGGTGACTTCTGAAGGAGTAGGTATTTCCGACGCAGACGCAATGGTCTCAGGGAAAGACACGACAGTCCGCGCTGTTATGTCGTCGTCGACTTCCCAGTACACGGTCTTCATTCGACAGTTCCGAATGCCGCCTGGAAAAGCAACAGGTCGAATTTCAACCGTCGTTTCTCTACGCCCATTCAACGGAAGCCAGTCCGATGACCTTCACATGGTGGCGCGCCGATCGTCGCCTCTGACGTTGCCTGAGTACATTGATCGACAAAAAGAGATCGAGGCAAAGCGCGACGACGCCATTCGTAAGAAGCTCGAATCGCGGGGACGCTGATCGAACTGAAGTGGGATAAAAATCTCGACCGAGTTTGACTCGGTCGATGAGCCTCGGTATCTATTTGTTCCTCGTTCTTTTGTCTTTTTCAGGGGATTAGCTCAGTTGGTAGAGCGCCACCCTTACAAGGTGGATGTCATCGGTTCGAGTCCGGTATCCCCTACCATTTTTCGTCCAGCCGCTTGATTCGAAGTTTAGCGCCAATCACTGAAGGCTTGTGTTGATGGGCATCTCCTTAAAAAGACTTCCTTGGCAGCGCCGGCTTTCGACCAAAATCTCGGCGGTTCTCACCCTCGTTTTCGCTCTGAGCATTTTTGGACTCAGTATCGTTGCATCGATAGTCGTTACGCGTGACGCCGAGATACGATCTGCGGCGGATTTTCAGCGGGCTAAAGCATGGACTCAAAAGGTATTGGCTGTGCCTATTTGGGATTACGACCGAGACCTTGTTTCCGAACTTGCGAATTCGATGATTGTCTCGTCTCCACCGTTCGTGCGCGAAATTGAAATCTTGGATCGGGATGGAGTGCTGATTGCGACGGCGAACGATGGCTCAAGCATGGAGTCTGGCGATATTGTCGACACATTCCCGGCCGTACATCAAGGCGAAGAGATCGGTCGAATCAAGATGCGTGCGCGCCCTTGGGGCCCACTCGATTATCTGAAATCGTTAACAACCGTCATTTGGGCGTCAGCGTTTTTCACAAGCCTCGGTGTCGCCTTTTTGTCGGTCGCGATCCTTGATCGGCTTTTGACACAGCCTCTGGTTGAGTTGATTGGAAGTATCGAAGCCGTTGAAAGATCAAACTACAAAATTTCTTTAAAACGACCCTACTCGGGTGAGCTTGAGCAGCTGGCAGACTCTTACCGGGCCGCGATTTCTGGAATTGAGGCACGCGATTTGGCATTGTCGTCGCATGCATCAAGTCTGGAAAGATTGGTTCAGGATCGAACACATGAACGCGACATCGAGAGAATGAAAGCCGTAAATTCTGCTCGCCTCGCTTCGCTTGGCGAAATTTCGGCGGGTCTTGCCCATGAGGTGAATAATCCCTTGGCGGTCATTCAGGGCACCGTCGACCTGATTGAGCATCAGTTGGGTCTTGCTGTAGGTGCTTCGCAGCCGCACGGGGCCTCTCTGGGGCAAGCGGTGGACGGACACTTGAGTACGATCAGTCGGATGGTGAGCCGAATTGGCAGCATCGTGAAGGGCCTAAAGTATCTCTCCCGCGACGGCAGCGCCGACCCGGATCTCGAGTTTTCGGTGAATTCGATGATATCCGAAGTTCAAGATTTATGGGCGATTCAAATGAAGTTTAAAAACATCGCGTTTGAAGTCGATACGCCTCCAGAGGACGTTCGAGTTCGCGGTCAGGAAGTTCAGTTGTCGCAGGTGGTAGTCAACCTCGTGCAAAATGCTGCCGACGCTGTCCGATCCGTGGAGAACCCATCGGTTCGTCTTGTCCTTCGCAACTTGAATGGAGTTTGCGCCATTTCCGTTTACGACAACGGGCCTGGCGTGGCCGAAGCCCATAGTGAAAAAATTTTCCAGCCGTTTTTTACGACCAAACCGGTCGGTCAAGGCACGGGTCTTGGTCTTTCGATTGCTCAAGGCATCGTTCAGCAGCATAGCGGCGAGTTGCGCATGCAACGCCTCGGTGACACCACACTTTTTGAAGTGCGGATCACAGCCGTTGACCTTAGCTAGAAGTTTAAGGCTTTGGAGTGGTGGGCTCGATAACGTTGACGTTGAGATATTTGTCGAGAATCGCCTGGTAGCGGCCGCTGGAACGGATTGTGGCCAAGGCGACATTAAATTGATCTCTGAGAGCTTTGTCTCTAAACGCCACGGTTCTCCAATTGGATTTCATTGAAAACAACCGATGAATCACGACCGGATCCTTGGTGTTGAAGGACGAGCGAAACTCACGCTGGTAATAGCGAAATACATTGAGATCTAGAATTATCACATCGATTTTGTCGGACCAAAAAAGAAGGTTTTGCTTTCGCTGGTCGGAAATTTCAGTGGCACGTTGGGAGCTGCCGGCGAGTTTTTTATACTCGGGCCCAAGGTATCGACCCGCTTCACTGAACGAGAGGTATCGGACCTTCTTTAGGTCTGCGACATGCTCAAGGGCAATTTTTTTGCTTTCTTTTGAAATCGCAACGTTGTCATAAATGAGGATGGGTTCGGAGAAGTGAAGTGGGCCTTGAGCATCCTCGGACTTAACTCCGACCATCGCATCGGCTTTGCCGCTTTCGATTTCAGTCCAGCCTCTTTTGTTCGTCGAGTGGATCGACGTCAGCTGACGTCCCATCACTTCAACAACGGCCTGAGTGATTTCGAAATCAAGCCCCATATTCTTTTTCTCGAAAATGTAAGGTGGCCGATAAACACCAAAGATCATTTTAAGAGGTGGCGACGGTGTTGATGTGGGTTGCGGAGTTGCGTGTGCGGCACGAGAGAGACTCGAGACTAAAATTGCGAAAATAAGAGCATTCAGGAGAAATCCGCCGAGGTTTCGAACGGAAAAACTCTTCGAGAGCATGCCCGAAAAAATTAAAATCATTTAATAATTTAATCACGATTCGGTAAGACGGACAAGTTTTGACTTAATGATTAAGGACTCTTGACTTCGTCAGAGCGACGCAAGGACCTTCTCGATTTTCGTAGAGTTTTTTAGTTCATTTCTTTCTTAGTTGCTGGCCGAAGAGTTAATTTAAGGCGTTCGTGAAGTGATTCAATTCGCGTGCGCCGTTGTTCACTCTCGGTGGGAGCGCCTTCGATCAAGTTCTTTACGTACTGGTGGGCCAAGATGAAATCGACATAGAAACCACCGGGCAATGGAAAGATTGGGGGAATATAGTGGGTGAAAATCTCATGTATTTTTTCGTTGAGCCATGGGTCGACTTCATTCTCTCGTCCTATAGAGATCATATTTTTATGAACAGTGCTGACGATGACTGACGAGGGCTCACCAGGAATTTTTATCCGGAAATCAAAATCGAAAACGACAATCGCGGATTCGGTGCTGAGCCACAGCCCTTCAGAAATTGAACGACTTAAGGAATTCATAAGCACGGCAAAGCAGTACGTTTGGAGAATTCTATCATCCGCCGCGGAGGACCTAAATCTTACGAGTCTGCCGTCGCGCCCTACCTCGGCTTCGATCCGGACCGTGCCGGTGATGCGTTGGCGTGAGAAGTCCTCGGGGTAGCCGAGTTCAGAATCTACTCTTTGCTTTAAGGCTTGAAAAAACGGAGTCGAATTCAGGGTAAATTCGAAATCCATTTCATTTCCATATTGAACGCCGACCGACCAGCCGTGCCCGCCTCCAGTTAGCCGTTGCATAGGGTCGGTCGCGGCCGCACTCGACATATTGGCCATCGATTGCTTTCGAAATCCGCCGGTCATCAGGTCGCCGCGAGCTTCAGAGCTAAAGCTTTTTTCTTTTGCGGATTCTTGGTTCCGCGAACCGTGCGCTCTCGACGGTGGCCTCAGCGGTGGGCTCAGTAGTGGCCGCAGTGGCGTGGGCTCACCAAGTTCCAGGAAAACTTCAGAAGCCGATATCGGATTCTGAGGTGAAGTTTGAGAGAGTAAAAATGGGGCTACCAGAACCACGTGAAATATCGCTGACGTAAGGACAGAAACTAAAATGAGTACCAACGACGACCGCTGTGGCTTCGTCCAGTTTTCGTGGCGATTCAGATCGTCGTTGGCCAGATCGTTTTCTCCATGAGAAGGGCTACAAGTTTCTTCAGCTCACGTTCGTCGATAGCAGTAAATCTAGCCGCCAGCGGTGAATCAATGTCCAAAACTCCGATCACACGTTCACCGTTCAAAAGCGGGAACACTATTTCGGACTTTGATCTGGAGTCGCAGGCAATGTGGTCTGGAAACGCGTGAACGTCGTCGACCCTCATAATTTTTCTTTCGCGAGCCGCAGCACCACAGACCCCGCGTGTGAAAGGTATATCAAGACAGGCTGGTAGTCCCTGAAACGGGCCAAGCTTCAAATGCCGGGGCCCGATGGAATCACGGACCAAATAAAATCCGCACCAGTTGATATTGGGCAGCTGCGAAAAAAGAAGCGCACTAAAGTTCGATAAATTCGAAAGCCAGTCGTCGGTCAGCAGGCCCGACAGCTCGAGCCTGAGATTAGAGTAGGTAGGGTCTGAAGGGATATCCGACTCTACCATGTGCCTACAGAAGTCCCAGCAAGGCGCGAAGGCTTTCTCGCTCTTCCGCCGAAGTCGCGTGTCGAATGTCATTCTCGACCAGCGCCCTCGCAGCCGCTTTTATTTCGCTGGCTCTCTGGAGTGGTTCGAAGGTGGCAATTGTTTGTGCCGCGGCCACTTTTTCAGACGTCGTGTAAGCTTCGCCTGATGCGCGACCATCGATCAAAATGGTTTCAAGCCAGTCCAACGCTCGCGCTTCGTAGTCGAGGGGGGGCGCAAAGAAAAAGGGCGCCGTCGATGTCCGTGCAAGAGCTTGAATCTGACGGGCGCGAACTCGCGGAATGAGCGAAACTTCGAAGGTCTGAAGGGCCTGCGTCGTCGCGGCTTTTATTGCGGCTTCTTTTTGCGCTCGGACTGAGGCGTCGGCCGACTGGTACCACGCGGTTTTCTGGGTCCACTGTGCGGCTTTGTCGCCCACCTTCTCAAAAGCAGCGTGAGTCGCCGGAGAAAACTTTTCGAGCTTCATCACTTCGTCCATCACGCCGGCAATTCGACTTCGCAATAGAACTGCGTCGAGGCCCGGCGTCAGTGTTCCGGCCCTAAAGGTCAGAAGACTTCGCAGATTTGTACTTAGCGCAAAATTTAGTCCCTGCGATCCGGCGGAGAAGTAATACTGAATCACACCAAAAAGCTGGTTTCTAAAAACCATTTCCTTCTTTTGAAGATCGAGTTCCGTCGCAACGAGCGCGGGATCACCCAAAGTCGTCAATAACTCTTCCGCAGCGGCTGCGAGACTCTTGGTTTTACCTAAGGTGGCCGCTGGATCTTGAATCAGCTGAAGTGTCTTTTCAACATAGATCCCCGGATCACGGCCGGCATCGTATCGCAAACACAAAGGGTCGACGCCACCAGCCCTTGAATCAGCAGCACCATCGTCGCAGAAGGGAACGACAGCATCAGTGGCCGCGATATCTTTTCCTTCATTGTAGAGGGCCGAGATGGCTTGGCGGTCGTACTCAAGAATGGGGCCGCTGGCGAGATCGATATCATCAAATGCAGCGCCTTCGATGGCGTACTGGCTGTAGTCCATAATCGAAGAAGTAAAGAGAGAATCTTTTTGATCAGGATCCCACTCGAGTGATCCCTTGAAATTGTGGGCCAGGCCCAATGCGTGGCCGACTTCGTGAAAAAGAACTCCGCGCAAAAGATCTTTCGAGAACTTTTCAGGGGAGTCACGCATCTCAATTCGAATCGCTGCGTGTTCGCCCTCGCTGAAGCAAGGAACCTGAACGTTACGACCAAGAAACTGCGTTTGATCGATCGCCGCTTTCAATGTCTGAGTTCGGTCTTGTGTGAGGCGACCCGTTTCCCAAAACTCCTGGCCGATTTTTACCCACGAGTACGGAAGATAGATCAGAGAGTGCGATTGGATTCCGGTTTCTGGATCCGAGGCCTGCGACTCGTAAGCCGAGCTCGCATCGGCGACGGAGTCCCAGTTGACGATATTGTACCGCGGATCACCGATCTTAACTCCCGCTGGAAGTAGACCTTTGAAGCTGATAAAATCGCGCGCCCACATTTTTTGCGAGTAGCGATTCCATCCTTCAATTCCAGCTTTGATGGCCGGAAGGAATTCAGGCGGAGTGTTTGGGGTCGCATACCAGTCGATGGTTTGGCCTGGAGCGGGCGGAGAAAAGCGGCTCGCAACGGCCGTGCGCACACGCCCATCCGGAGTGCTTAACCAAAGTGCGTCCGACAAAAATCCGAAACGAGCGGCCATAGGTTGGATCGATGGATCGTCGTAGACGGGCGACACTGCAGGATTCACCAAAGTCTCGCGCGGAAATACGCTTTCCATGAACTCAGCGACTTTTCCATCAGCAAGTTCCACAGAACTTTCAATCATCAAATAACTTCCGTCAGAGACGAAGTCGACAGACCGCACCCACGACGCGCGCGCAGGACTCTGTGATCCGAACAGGGCCGACAGTGCTGTCGAAGCCTTCACAATATCGATTGTGATTTCATTCGCTGTTTGATGAAGAATTGGCCACTCGTGCAAGAGCTGAGTCGGAATGTTCGTTTCAGATTCAAAGCGGTAGCGCTCTTCCGCAATCAGCTGCAAGCGGTCGCCAAGAATTTGAAATTTCGCAGTCACATGTCCGATGGCAATGGACTGCATGAGCATTCCGTCATCTTCGCCGATCGTCGAGTACTGAAGATCAGACCCATAAAGAAACTGACGGTTAAAGATCGCAGCCTTTGCGAAAGTGACACGACTAGAAAGAATTGGACTAACGACGCTGCTCAACAGAGCGCTCGATTTACCAGGGCTCCCAGAGCGCAGAAGGCGACGCTGCTTAAGCTCGGCCATTTTTTGCGCCGGGCCTCCGGGGCTTGCGATGGGACGAGATTCGATTTTCAACACAGTCGGTCCCGCCGGTATGACGCGGAAGAAAGACGCTTCTGGTTCATTTCCTTGATTTGGTGAGACCGCATTCGAGCAAGCACTGGCGCTCACGCCCAGCGCGATCATGAGTGCAAGCTGGCGCGCGCGAATCGTGATCGATCCGTCGTTTGATTTCGTAGACATTGGGCCCCCCCTTGAAATTTGGAAAAATGACAATCCTACTGGAGGCCGAAAATGTCGACTGAACTTTCGTTGTTCAATAGCGGATGTGCTTGCTTCGCTGGGCTCCAGGTTCTAACTATCTGCGACATGCAATCCACATCGATTCAGACCCTATTAAGTGTTCCGGTCGGCCAACGCGGCGACGCTTGGGAATCCGATTTTTTACGCGAGCTACCAAAAGCGTCTGTGCGAATCGTGAACGATACAGCAGTTGCCGGTCCCGACGGTTGGCCCTATTTGTTGCTAGCGACAGATCTGGCTCCCGGGGCAGACGCACCCGTCGACGCGGACCGGATAGATTCTTTCGTCAATGTCGCTCAGTGGATTGCGACACGCGGCCTTGGCCTTGTTCTTAATCCAGAAAAAGCGATGCCGGATTTCGTTATGACTTACGGAATGGTTTGGAACTTTCGCGAGCGCGGCGAGTTTTTGACGTTGCCAGAAAAATCTGCGGGCGAAAAGTCAGCAGGCGGTCCTATCGAAATTCGCGACGGACAGCAACTCCATGCGGGCGCGCCCAGCTTGGCTTACTTGCCACAAGATGTGCGCTCGGTTCTTCGCGAGTTTTTGAAACGGCAGCGGGTTTTTGAACCGCGTGTACTGATGATCAGTACAGACAATCAAATCACGTGGGACTTAGCATTTTCACTGGAATCTTTGGGTTCGCCGCCAGCATCAGAGCATGCGGGAATAGCGGAAGCCATTTCGTGGTTCTTGCCTGCACATTATTCGGTGGCACTCATCAATGAGAGTTCAGTGCCCGGGTTTTCCGCGCTCTAAAATCCGCCCGGCTTTGGCAAAAGCTCAAGCAGGCATTCGCGCCAGTATTCTGGAGCATCTTCCCTAAAATCAATCGCAATTTGCCAGCGGTCTTTGGACACTCGATGAGTTCGAGTGATTGTTCCGCCAACTTCAAGGTTCATATCGTCGATCATTAAGTAGACTCTGTCGCCTTCCAAAGCCTGAAGCGAGAGCGAATCGCGAAAGGCCTTTGGAGCAAGTCCGCGGCGTTCAATTTCAATAAGAAAACCGGTCGTTGACGCTTCGACGAGCCAGCCTTGTCGAGCCAGTAGAGTCATGTGATCAATCGAGGTCAGTCCTCGAATCGATAAGGGTTCAAGATTCTCACGCAAAGCGCGGTTCGGGTTCGGTGCCTTCGCCGTCTTTTGAGTTCCTGATTTGTCGTTGGCCACAGCGTTACTCCTGCCCGAGTCCTTGATGGTCTCAAAAGACTTTTCGGATTGGCTTCGACCTAAGTTGAGCAAAGAGTTGTTTCGAGTGTGAAAAGTCGGGTTTTTAATGTCTCGAAACGAGACGATCCACGTAGGCCAGCGTGGCAACCAATCCCTTCGTTTGAACGTCAAAAAATTCGCCACTGATTTCAAGAGCCGAATTCGGCCCTTCGCACTGGGCCCGAAATTTTTTTAGAACTCGATCGAGGGAGATCAGCTCGACATTGCTGTAGTGCGAAGATTGGTTTCGAAAGGTTGAACCGCAAACCTTGATGGAGGCTTCTTTGGCGCACCAGAAATAGGCGCGAAGAAGGGGAGCGTCCACGTCAAAGGGGCTATGTCCCGCAAGAGCTGCCAGGATTTTCTTTTCTCCCTCAAAAGCAGCCACTCGTTGAACCACAGGAAGAGTCAGACGAGATGCGATCTCAAGGTCTAAGCCGATGGCATCGGAATTTGGCTTTATCGCAAAACCGCCAATGTCAGGACAATGAGAGACGCTAATTCCCCAAGTATCGATTCTTGGTGGAGCCGACAGATCGGCCAAGGAACTCAGAGCTTCGGCTGGGACAGTCAATCCAAGTGCGTCGCTTTCAAGTTCAATTTGCTTTCGAAGGGTGGAACGGATTCGGGCGCGGTGGTCCGGCGTGAGTGAGCCAAAATCTTTCGAGACAAAGACGGTGGCGCCGCCGACGCGATAGATATCCATAAAATTTTAAAAGAGCTTCGGATCTTTAAAGCGATCCGGCCAATCGACGGCGCGTCCGTCTGTGAGCGCCATCATTCGGTCGAGAGAAACGCGCGCATGTTTTTGAATGTGAGTGGGCACGCTGACTTCTGGCGAGAGGTCTCGAAGAGCGTTGCGAATCTTTTCGAGGGTGTTCATTTTCATAAAAGGACATTCGTTGCACGCGCAAGAACCCTCCGCAGGGGCCTGAATGAGGGTGGCGTCGGGTCGCGCCTTCTGCATCTGATGAAGAATCCCATTTTCAGTCGCAACGATGAACTGGGAAACGACTTTGTTGTTTTTCACTTCTTCAAGAAGGCGCGACGTTGATCCGATGACTTGGGCTTGCGCAAGGATCCCGTCATCGCACTCGGGGTGTGCGATGACCAAGGCGTTAGGATACTTCAGGCGAAGCTCTTGAAGCCGGCGCTCGGAAAACAAAACGTGCACTTCGCAAGCACCGGGCCAGATCGTCATTTCGCGACCCAGTTTTTTAGCGACGTAGCGTCCAAGGTTTCGGTCGGGTCCAAATAAAATTTCTCGATCTTTTGGGATAGCGGCGACGATTTTTTCAACGTTGCTTGATGTGACGCAGACGTCGGTGATCGCTTTGACCTCGGCACTTGAATTCACATATGTGAGGCAAAGCGCTTCGGGCTTGGCCAAGCGCCACGCTAAGTACTTCGCGTAGGGCGAGTGATCGACCAGTGAGCAGCCGGCCGCGAGATCGGGAACGAGGACCTTTTTTTCTGGAGACAGAAGCTTCACACTCTCAGCCATGAAAACGACACCGGCCATCAGCACGACAGGATTCTTCGCTTTTTCTCCCCACTGTGCGAGAGCGAGGGAATCGCCGACGTGGTCAGCGATGTCTTGGATGGCTCCGTCCTCGTAGAAATGAGCGAGAATCAGAGCGCCATGTTGGGCTTTCAGTTCCGCGATTTCTTTTTTGAGGTCGAAGAGGTGACTTGCCATTTACGTCTCGATTGGCAGCGTCCAGCCCCAAGGATCTTCCGCGCGCCCGTACTGAATATCTGTGAGGCGCTTCAAAAGCTTCGCCGACACGGGTCCCACGCGACCATTTCCGACGACGATTTTCTCGCCCTTGATGCCCAGAGAATCGACCGGAGAGATGCTGGCCGCTGTTCCCGTACCAAAGACTTCTTCCAAGGTTCCTTTTTTTGCGGCGTCTTGGATTTCATCGAGGCTTATAGGTCTTTGCTCGGCGGTCAAATTCTCAGAATCGAGAATCTGAAGAATCGAATCGCGGGTCACGCCCGGAAGAATTGTGCCGTCGAGCGGTGGAGTGATAATTTTGCCGTTCATCTTAAAGAAGACATTCATTGTGCCCACTTCTTCAATGTAGCGCCGGTGAGTGGCGTCGAGCCAAAGAACTTGCGCATAGCCCTCAGACTTCGCCTCAAGAGCTGCTTTTAAACTGGCGGCATAGTTGCCACCTGTCTTCGCCGCTCCAATGCCGCCAGGAGCCGCTCGAACAAATTCAGTCTCGACTTTGATTTTCACAGTGTCCGCACCTTCGCCATAGTAAGAACCCACGGGCGAACCGATGACATAAAATAAAAAGTCATTCGATGGACGAACGCCCAAGAAAGGCTCTGTACCGATCAGTGTCGGTCGCAAGTAGAAGGCGCAGCCAGGTTCTTTCGGGATCCAGCGCGATTCGGTTTTGCAGAAGGCCGTCAGCATTTCTAAGAAAAGATCCAGTTCAGGCGCGATCATGCAGAGGCGCTCGGCCCCATTTCGCATGCGCTTCCAATTCATCTCGGGTCGAAAGAGTCGAACTTTGCCATCATCCCCACGGTAAGCTTTAAGTCCTTCGAACAATTCTTGCCCGTAATGAAGAACCGCGGCGCCCGGATCGAGGGGAATGGGTCCGTACGGCACGATGCGAGCCGAATTCCACGAACGCGCTGTTTCTGTCGCGTCTGATTTCGAGAAATCAGCCAAGGCCATGTGATCAGAAAAAAACCGGCCGAAGCCAAAATCTTTAGCAGCAGGAATCGTTTTCGCAGACTTTGTTTTCTCAACGGTGATCGATGGTTTCACAGTTCACCGCCTTTGAGAGTGGTAACGATAGTTTTAGAGATTGTTCTTAGAGTCTCCATAACGCCTTTACCGGAGCTTGCGATGGCTTCAAAGTCCGGCGCATTCACGCGGTTCAGCGACGCACGCATTTCGGCAAGAGGAGTGACGTTGGGAAGATCTCGTTTGTTGTACTGTATGACGAGCGGTACGCGGCGAATATCATAGCCCTGCTGATCCAGATTTTTTTCTAGATTGCGCAAAGCTTCGAGATTTTCTTCCATACGCTCCATCTGTGAGTCGGCGACGAATACGACGCCGTCGAGACCCTTCATAATGAGCTTTCGGCTGGCATCGTAAACGACTTGTCCGGGCACAGTGTAAAGGTGGAACCGAGTTTTGAGTCCGCGAATTTCGCCGACATCCATCGGCAGAAAATCAAAGAAAAGTGTTCGTTCTGTGTTTGCGTTGAAGGCCTGCATTTGTGTTTCGCCCTGGCCGGTCGTGCGCGAATAAACCCACTGAACGTTCGTCGTTTTTCCGCCCAGCGATGGTCCATAATAAACAAGCTTACAGTGAATCTCGCGCGCTTCTTGATTGATGAACGCCATTAAAGTTCCACTCGATTCTCAAGGGCTCGACCCAGCGTTCTGTCGTCGACATAATCAATGTCGCTTCCCAACGGAACACCGCTCGCGATCCTTGTCACTTTGAGTCCACGAGCGCTTAAGACTTTCGCAAGATAAAGCACGGTGGTATCGCCCTCGAGATCGGGATCGAGCGCCAAAATAACTTCCGTTACTTTGGCCGGTGCCTCGATGCGCTCAAGGAGTTCGCGGATTTTCAAATCGTCGGGTCCAATATTGTCGAGCGGAGAAATTGCTCCGTGAAGAACGTGATAGCGGCCGCGAAATGCGCCCGAGCTTTCGACACGCACGATGTCCGAAGGCTCCTCGACAATGCACAGAAGGTCGTCGCGCCGTGAGTGGTCGGCGCAGTAGCGACACATCGCAGGTTCATCTGTGTACGAAAAACACTGCGTGCATAAATGAACTGATTCACGCACAGCGATCAGCGCCTCTTGAAGACCTGTCGAGAGATCGGGTTCGCGTAGGATTTGGTAGGCAAGTCGTTGCGCCGTCTTTGGTCCAATGCCGGGGAGACGGTTCAGCTGGTGAACGAGTCGCTCGAGAGCTCCGATTCGAAGCATTAGAACATTCCTGAGAGGCCAAGGCCGCCAGTGATTTTTTCCATTTCAGCGGCTTGAGTGTCTTTGGATTTTTTAAGCGCATCGTTCACGGCGCCGACGATCATGTCCTGCAACATTTCAACATCACCAGCGGCGTCAGGAGAAATAACGATCGACACGAGTTTCGACTCGCCCTTCATTTTTGCAGTGACGGCGCCACCGCCTGAAGTTCCTTCGTACTCGCGCTCATTGAGTTCCTCTTGCAGCTTTTTGATTTTCGCCTGCATCTGGTTGGCTTGACGCATGATATTTTGCATTCCGCCACCACCGAACCCGCCTCCGCCACGACCTTTCATATCTGAATCCCCTCTTACTATTTAGTGTCGCGAATCGCTTTCACTTGAGTCTTAAAAACATTTTTAGCTTTGCGCACAAGTGGATCTTGCTCCACGGCCGCTTCAATCGATTGAGTTTTCACGACTTTCGCGCGTTCTTCTTTCGCTTTCGGAGTCATGTTCTCGGCCGACGCTTCCGCAGGCTTGATTTCAACCTTCATACGCTTTTGCCAAACAGTCTCGATGAATTGTTCAATTCTTCGAATATTGTCGGCGTCTTTCAACTTATCGATAACGAAGGCCACTTTTTTCGGAACACCGATGATCAGCTTCTCATCGGACTTCTCGACGACATGAGTGTTTTCAAGCATGGCGCCTAAGAGGCCATTCGACTTCCTGACCATATAGACAAAGTGCAGCCACGGATCTTGCGACCGCGAAGGCTCAGGGCGCTCGTCGCGCTCGCTGTCCTCTCGTCCGTCGCCAGGGCCGCCATTGGTGGGCGCTAGCGGTGGAAGAGCTGTAACGACCGATTTTGTTTCTTTCGCGGCGGCAGTGCCCATAACTTTCGGGGCCCCCGGTTTTACAGAACGAGTGAACGAATCGACCGTGTACTTTGGGGCTTCGACCGAGGCGGGTTCGGGCGAAGCGGGTTCGGGGGGACTTGCGAATGTGGGCGGGGTCGGTGCTTTTTTCGGAGCGGGCTGGGAGCTCGGAGCCGGTGTCGTTGTCGGAACTGATCGGCTCGACATCGCTGCGGCGGATGGTTTTACTCCAGCAAAAAATTCTCTGACGGAAACCATCGATGGCGATGCCGCGATTCGAAGCAGTGTCATTTCAAGAACGAGACGCGGGTCCGTCGATCTCAAAAGATCGTTCACACCTTTCAGCATCATATCAAACAGCGTGTGAAGATCCTCTTCCGATGTCGCCATCGCGAGTTCGCGCAGCGCCTGGATCTCGCTGTCGGGCAAATCGACGACGCGTGCAGGATCGGCGACACAAAGACGAATCATCAAAGCATTTCGGATTTCCTCGAGCAGATCTTGCGCGAAGATTTTGGGATCGACCCCGCTGCGATTCACTTTCTCAACAAGGCCCATCGCCATGGCGGCGTCTCGAGTGATCAATGATGTCACACCATCAATGACCAGTTGGCGATCCGTGAGTCCCAGAACTTCAATCACTTTTTCAAGAGTGATTTCCTTTTTCGAAAAAGTAATGACTTGATCGAGCAGACTTTGGCTGTCGCGCATCGAACCATCGGCCTGGCGCGCGAGTGACCAAAGTGCCTCTTGATGTGTCGTCACGCCCTCAGCATCACAAATTTTTTTCAGATGATCGGCGATCTGGCGTGAAGGTATTCTTCTGAAATCAAAACGCTGGCAACGCGAGAGAATCGTATTCGGAATTTTTTGAGCTTCTGTCGTCGCCAGAACAAAAACGACGTGCGGAGGTGGCTCTTCAAGAGTTTTTAGCAGCGCATTGAACGCCGCTGTCGAGAGCATGTGAACTTCATCGATAATGTAGATCTTGTAGCGGCCTGATGAGGGCATGTAGCCGACGCTGTCTCTGAGTTCGCGAATGGCGTCGACACCGTTGTTGGAAGCTCCGTCGATCTCAACGACATCAATCGCGCGCGACGAAGCGATATCCACACAGTCGCGACAAACTCCGCATGGAACATAATCTTTCGAGCCGGTTCCATCCGGGCCATTACATCGCATTGATTTCGCGAGAATTCTTGCGGCAGAAGTTTTTCCTGTTCCGCGCACGCCTGTGAATAGCAGGGCTTGAGGCAAGCGATCGCCGCGAAGTGCGTTGAGCAGTGTCGTTGAGATGTGATCTTGTCCGATCAAATCTTGAAACGACTGCGGTCGCCATTTGCGTGCGATCACTTGGTACTGAGCCATTCGCTCCTCGGGTCGACGCTCTTTGAACGTCGGGTTTTAAATGGTGACCGGGCACCCCACATCACACATCGCCGCCGGTACCGTTGCTTCCTTTCGGATCTGGCGGGGTTCGCGGTAGCTCCGTTGTGCGGGACCCGGCCGCAAAAACTCTCACTTTTTTTACGAAGTCAGAGGCGCGACAGTAGCACTGCGTAGGGGGTTGGCGGTACCCGCGAAAAGTGACATGCCCGGCGCGTCATCCGCATCAGCGTGGGAAAACCGGCTCGAATGCAATCTGCGGTTTCGGTGGAAAACTTCGGCCCAACGACCACTTAACGCGAAGTGTCTTTGTCCATATTGCGTTGTGATTGGGTCAAGATGTCTCGGTTATGTGGTCGAACTACAGCCCAGCTGCAATCTGTTCGATTCGGAGGCACTCGCTGGCCCACCAGTTGTAGCTGTGGAAATCGGGGAAAAGGCTGGGGAAAAACGGATCTTCCCAGCGCGCCGCGATCCAGCCCGAGTAGTGAAGAATTCTTAAACCGCGCAAGGCTTCAAGCAAATGCAAGTTGTCGGGAAGGGCGCGCAGCTCCTCGTAGCCCGACAAAAGGGCGCCCAGTTCTATTTTTGCCTGGTCGTCGTGATCGCTCGCGCCAGAGAGAAGCATGAAAAAATCTTGAACGGGCGGTCCGTTACAGGCGTCGTCAAAGTCGACGAAAAAGAAACTGTCGGTTGCGACTCCACGTTCGTCTCGCGTCGACGACTGAAGTAAGTTTCCTTTGTGGCAATCACCGTGAATACGAATGTTGTCGCGCGGATCAAGCTCGTCATTGAGGTAATCCAAAATATTTTCCGCAGCATCGCGGTAGCGATTCCACATTTCGGGGTACACGATTTGTTCAAGCCGATCGAGGGCATTGTAACCGTAAGTTTCCGCATCCAAGGTGAGTCGGTGTTTTGCTGGCCGCCGCGCTCCGACATTGTGAATACGAGCCAAAAGCCTTCCAACTTGCTCCAGTTCCCCTTTGAGAAACTCTTGCGGCATGCGGCCGGCCGTTTTTGGAAACAGCGTTGTCGGAAAGCCGTCATAAAGAAAAACGGTTTCGTCTTGAGTGCGAAACGGAGCGACGGCCGAAATACCTTCATTTTTTAGATCAAGTAAGAAGTCGTGTTCGTCTTGAATTGCGTCCAGAGACCAGCGTCCAGGGCGATAGAATTTCGCGATGATGGCAGGGCGCGCACCCGCAGAGGGACCAACGAGTTCGTGTGGTTCGACTTTGATGTCGAAGACGCGATTTTCGTAGCTGTTGAGCTGAGTGACTTCTCCTGTTGGCACGAACCCGCTACTTTCGACGGCACTCAAGATCAAATCGGGGGTGAGATCATCGAAAACGGATCTTTTGCTCGTCGTCATGCCTTCGTCTACTCGCTTTCGGCGTCACCGTGAAGTACCAATAAACAGGTGAAGCTTGAGAGTTTGCAACTCCAGATTGGATCGTTCGACGTGACGCTTGAGCGGCGAGCTCCGCGCCTGGTTTTTGGGCGGCGACGTCGCGAAGGTTTGCGACTCACGGTCGCGCGCGACGGATCGCTGAAAGTCGCCGCACCACTTCGGGCGCCACTCAAGCTGATTGAGGAATTTGTTTTGTCGCACGCGGACTGGATCGCCGTCGAAAAAGAAAAGGCTCGGTTAAGAGCTGAACAAAATCCGGTAAAGTGTTTTGTCGCCGGGGAAAAATTTCGATTGTTCGGTCTAGAGCGAGAACTAATTTTTGAGCCAATCGATCCTAGGGCGCGCCCCCGTGTTGAGCTGGTTGAAAACTACATCGTTGTCTATCGATCAGCGAACGAATCGCAGGGAGACTCCACAAGGGCTTTAATTGCGAAGTTCTACGATCGTCAGGCAAGACTGCATCTTCCCGAGCGGGTCGAGCACTTCGTGCGCGCCATGCAAGTAAAACCATCGGGGCTTTCCTTTCGCTGTCAGAAAACGCGGTGGGGAAGTTGTTCGAACCAGGGGCACATCAGCCTCAATTGGAAAATCGTTTTTGCACCAGAAAAGGTCATTGATTATCTCGTGGTCCACGAGCTGTCCCACTTAGTGCACGCGAATCATTCGGCCGACTTCTGGTCGATGGTTAAAAAACATGATCCCGACTACCTATCGCACCGGCGATGGCTTCGGGATCATCAATCAGAGACCGAGTTTTTGGATCGTTAGATTGCCGTCGGAGCGTTTTTCACTACTGAATAACGCCACGATCTTTTGCGCGTGCGTAGAGAATGAAAAGGCCACAGGCCATCAGAGTGAGGCTAAAGTACTTCCCAACAGGGATACCTTTTTGTGTGAAATAGACGGCGGCACCAAAGCCGCAAACGGCCAGAACGAACGGCTTTAGTTCGTAGGCGAGGCTCTCGAGGATCTCTCCGCGAGAGTATTGTTTTTTAATTGTGCGCACTCGTGGTGTCTGTTTCGTTGAAGCCATGTGGTCCCCCTGCTTTCGTCTTAATTCTAAGTGTAGATTCTGCTGACACAACGGACCACATTCGCAGACCACACTTGTAAACTTCAATCAGTCTATCTCGTCGCTTTGACGAGGGAAACAGTCGGCCTTCAAAATTCGGTCGAGGGCGATGCGAAAGTGATTTTCGCTGTCTGATATTTTGACAGGTGTTCATTCGCTAACATGTCGACGGCCCTCTATTTGGCGCACACGTTTTTCTACCGCCAACGTGGCGGCAAAATTAGTTTATCAAAATGAGTCACTGAGAAGCTTCCAGGTGACGCTCAAGGGCACTTTTTAGAGCTCATTTTGAAAGTATTGCCTCTAGAGCTTGGTCTCAGCTTTGTAACCTACGGCTCCGTGGTCTTTAGTGACTCGGAGGTTTTTTATGACGTCGATCAATCTGGTGCGCTCAAAAACTAGTTCTTCGCGAAGAAGTGTACCGCGTCTTTATGTTCAGGCGGTATTCGCTCTGGCGGCAGCACTTGCACTGTCGACGTCGGCGTGCGGGAAAAAAGAAGACGGTGCGCAGCCCGTCGCAGGATCGACCGTGACAGCTCCATCGAGCACGAACACGGCCACAGTTGGAACAGTTGCAGGTACAGGTAAATCAGAGCTCGACACGTCGTCGGGAGTTTCTTCGTCGGAAAAAGAAGTTCGAGGTGAAGGCCCGTCGACACAGACTCTGGGCACTGAAGGTGAACCGGATCCATTGGCGGCAAAGCCTGCGGCACCGGCCCGCGAACTCGAACTTGAATCGGTTGTCTATTATGATCCCAATGGTTTGACGCCGGATCAGATTTTCGCAAAAAAGTCAGCGGTCGATCAGGCCGGTGCGTTTCTTGGTGAAGCTGTTCGAAGCGATATCAACGCTGGAAATGGTTCGCCTCTCTTTTATACGGGCGCAGGCGAAGATACTTTGCGCGAGCACCTCTATACACTCGTGAATCAGCGCGCGGCGATGCTTGATGAGGCGACTCGTGCGGGCGACAAGCGTTTGGCTCAGACCATTCAGCTTTCTGATTTTAATGTCGACTGGTCTCGCCGGACGGCGGAACTGAACTTTTCGCTCGAGCGCATCGGATCGCAGGGTCGAATGGTGAAGTCTCATGTAAAAATTGAAGGCGGTATCGACAACCTCAATCGATTTGAAGTTGGTTCGTTGAACCGAAAGCCGTTCATCAAAGCCTTGGTCGCGTGCATGGATATCTCGGGCGGATGCAAGACGGTCCACATTCGGGTCCAGGACGCATCGTCCGGCCAAATCGAGACAGCACATCTGATCGCTCGTCATACAAACGCCACACTCTTTATCCGTGGTAATGCTCCGGGTGTTGCGAAGAATGCCGAGTACGATCGTCTGATGGGAATTCTTTTAAACACCGTGAATGCTCCTGCGGGACAGAATGTTGTTGAGCAGCTGACGCTGACGACGTCTGAAACTATTGGTGGCGCATCGAACTTCGCGGCGCGAATGAAGATGCGTCTGCAAGATATTTACGGCCGAACTGGCGGCGATACTTTCGAAGTCACAGGTCCATTGGCAAAGCCGATGGGTAGCGACGAAGTGAATGTTGCCGTGAACGTGACACCCGCTTTGACTGTGATCAATGGCCAGCTTGTTCCAACGACGGCGATTGGAACTGAAGGCCGCATCGTTGATGTTGTTCGCGACGCGCGATTGATTCGAAACGATGGACGCGGAAATCTTGAGATTGAACTCACTATTCGAAGTGCAGCGATCGGTGCGACCGTTGATCGTATCCTGCTCACAGTGGCTCGAATCCACACGCCGACAAGCTCTGTTCGAATCCCGATGCAGTAGGTCATCTCTCGCAGTGAGGACAAAAAAGTAAACTTACTGGTCAGCGCGTCGCTTCCAAGTGCGCGCTGACTCTTGTTTTCTTCGAGACTCGGTGGAAGCCTTTCTTTTAATGGCAAACATCGACCTGGAAAATACCGCATCGGAAACTATCGAAACTCAGACTGAAATTAGCAGCGAGCTGACTCAAGGTTCTGCGCTTGAGGCGGTCAGTGAACCTGTCGCGGCTTCGATCGAAATGCCTTCGGTTGAAAATGCTCGTCGTCTGCGTTTCGAAGGGACTCGTACGCCTGCGGGGGCGCCGACGCTTCCAGCGCTGGGCGACTATACGGACTTCCGGCAGTTCTTAAAAGACATCTATGCCCATCGGCGCATCACCGAGAGTACGGGCGTCCGCTCGTATTCGTATTCGGCGTTCTCGGCCGCGGCCGACATTAAATCACCGAATTATTTGAAGTTGATTATCGAAGGCCGCAGAAATCTTTCTGATGATATGATTCTTCGGTTTGCAAAAGCCCTCCGCCTGCAAAAATCCGAGACGGAAGAATTCCGCGCGTTGGTTCACTACGGCCAGGCGACCGAGCCCATTCAGCGAAACCAGTACCTTAAAGAGCTTGCGGACATTCGTGCGCGTCGCGCGTTCGCGACGGGTGAACTGAGCCCCCAGGCGTGGGAGAAGGTTCCCAGCTGGATGGGTTGGGTGCTTTATGCTATGACGGATCAACAGGGCGTCAGCTTCGATCCCAGCGAGCTCTATCGCTTGATGCGTGCGAAGACGTCTCCGGAAGATGTTCGAAATGAATTGAATCGCCTGGTGGTCAATGGCGATCTCAAAAGTGAAACTTCGGCAGACGGTTTCGTTTCGGTTTCAAAAGCTCGAGACCTCATCGACTCTCCTCAGGAGCTTCCGGTTGAAATGATTCGAAAGCTTCAGGCCGAGCTCATCTACCTAGGTATTGAGTCCCTCTTCCGGGATTCGCCGAAAGAGCGTGAGTTCGGCGCGATGACGATTGCGATGACTCAAAGCGAGTTTGAACAAGTTCGATTTGAACTTCGCCAAATGCGAAAGCGGATTCAAAAAGATCTAAAAATGAAGCGTGAAGCGGGTCCTGGCGAGCGTGTTTATCAAATGAACGTACAGCTTTTCCCGGTGACCGATAAATCGGAAGGGGGCCTCGCATGATTCTCTATTACACGCCTGGAACGTGTTCTTTTGCTCCGCACATTCTCTTAAATGAGCTCGGTTTCGATTTTAAGATTTTAAAAGTCGATCCGAAGACAAAAAAAGTCGAAGACGGATCGGATTTTTATTCGGTCAGCTCGAATGGTTACGTACCGGCGCTGAAGTTGGATGACGGGACTATTCTCACCGAAGGTGTTGCGATCATGCAGTACTTGGCAGATCTCAAGCCCGAGACAGGGTTGGCTCCGAAGCTTGGCTCGATGGAGCGCTATCAGTTGATGTCGATGATGAACTTCATCACTTCGGAACTCCACAAGGCCTTTGGTCCCCTCTTCGCATTGGATCGCATGGTGCAAAATCCAGAGGGTGCTGCGCAGTTGAAGAAGTTTACGAAGGACAATTTGGAACGGCGGTTCGAGTTTGTGGCGAAGATTCTTTCGGAAAAGACATTTATGATGGGCGATAAAATGACGATTGCCGACGTCTATCTTGTGACCGTACTCCGTTGGACTCGTTATGTCGGGATGTCTCTTGATGCTTGGCCTGCAATCACAGGATTCATGGGTCGCATGCACGACCGCGCATCGGTTCAAAAAGCGATCAAAGCCGAAGGCCTTAAAGGCTAAAAAAATTGCGGGACGGACCTTGTCTATCAAGGTCGATCGCTGCTTGTCGGGGGGCGACACATCACGATCTTCGCTGTCCTTCGCTTCGATTCCTTGGCGGTCTCCGGGAGAACTCACATTCAAACCGTTGATTGCAAATTCGGATCTCGGGGGGAGGGGTCCAGAATCCGCCAAAATTTCGAAACTTCTACTGACGCTACTAACAGCTCGCGTCCCGCACCCTTTAAGAGGAGCAACCCCGAGGCCACAAGTTGGTGGGCGGGGCTCCATTTTCTGAAATGCGATGTTTGGAAATGAGCTGTGAATAAGGCTTTGATGGCGAGAGTGTACCTGAAGTCCTTTCATGGATCGTCTTTAGAGCAGACATTTTCGGGGCAAATCGCGGAGAGGCGTTGTCGGCTTAAAAGTGCCGAGAAACGGCGATTGGGGCACTTCTGAGTACAATTTCCGTCACTGTCGGCCCCGGGTGCGGGACTCCGCCAGCGGAGTCGACGGCGACGGAATGAATTCTACGTCTCTCGAGCTTTCGACTATTTTTGTGGAGACTTCGTCGGTGCACCTCTAGCTAATGTTCTCCGACCAAATTGGAACGAAAAAAGTTTCGGCGCATCACGAAACCGATTGACGATACTTTTGTTTAGTTTTTCGAGTCTCGATTCAGTTCCGATGCTTCGCTCGTGGCATCACTCCTTTGCTCACACCACGTCCGCTGCTGAATGCAATTGTCATAAGCCATTCCGCGGCCTTCGCTTCAGTCGAGCTTGCCAGCCTAAGGCGGTGAGCGATGAAATTTTCGAAATTAAAACCGATGTTATTTTGAAATCGCTGAAACGGAAATCAATACGAAAGGAAACCCTGCGATGGAAGTGTTGTCGCGATTTACCAATCAAGAACTCAATCACAAAATCCAATCTACTGTGCGAGAAGAACGCCGAGCCACCGTCGAAGTCTTGCGGCTCTTGCGTGAAATCGAGCGTCGCATGGTTTACGCCGAGCTCGGCTTCCCAAGTCTTTTCGCGTATTGCACCGTTGAACTTGGATATTCGGAGGCTGCGGCCAGCCGCCGTATTGAAGCGATGCGCGCGATGCGAGACGTGGCCGAAATTGAAGAGAAGATCGAATCTGGTGAACTGAGTTTGTCGACCGTGGCCCAAGCGCGAGTCGCAATTCGTGCCCACGAGCGAGAAACGAAGGTCAAGGTTACCGCCGAGCAAACGAAATCGGTGATGTTGCAACTCTCAGGACTCTCAAAGCGGGCCGCCGAAAAAGTTCTTGTTCGCGAACTGCCGGTCACACTTAGCGCTCAACCGATTCCTGAAAGGCAGCTGGCGACCGGTGGCACGCGTGTGACTTTAGATTTGACCGAAGACGAGATGGCCGTGATCGAGGATCTCCGACGACTGCAAAGCAAAACTCAAAGCACGAAAGATCTATTGTTGAATTTGGCGAGAAAAGAACTCGCCAGAAAAAAGCGTGAGCGCGGTGAAGCTCCGCCGATTCGTGAGTCAAAGCAGACGACCGAAGCGATCACTCCGCCAGCGGAGGAAGCGGGACACTTTTCTGCACCCGTCAAAAGACTCGCTTGGCAGAAAGCAGAGAGTCAGTGCGAGTATATGTCGCCGTCGGGGCGCCGCTGCGAGGCTCGTCATCGCCTGGAATTTGATCATCGGAAGCCCCTGGCGCTCGGCGGAGAAAGTAGCAGTCAAAATATTCGGATTCTTTGCCGTGAGCACAACGTTTTTCAAGCCGTTCTAAAGCTCGGCGCGCCGGTGATGGCTCCATATCTACCGCGACTTAGCGGTTCGTAACGTTCCATCGGGCCAATCGCACTCTATGCATGGCGACACTGGCTCAGAAGCGAAGCGAACGGCTGAGAAAGCTAGAATCTGCGTTCCGTATTTACTGAAAACCTGACTATACTCACGCCCATGTCATTAAATTGGAAAGACTTAAAGACCGTTGAAAAACGTGTGTGGCTGGCCGTGCTTGTTGCGGCCCTTGGATATTTTGTCGATATCTACGACCTTCTTCTATTTTCAATCGTGCGGGTGCAGTCGCTACAGGACTTGGGATTTTCTGGCGATGAGCTTCTCGCTAAAGGCGTGCTGCTGATCAATATCCAGATGGCCGGCCTTTTGGTGGGCGGCGTTCTGTGGGGCATTCTTGGGGATCGCCGCGGTCGTCTTTCGGTTTTGTTTGGATCTATCATTATGTACTCGGCCGCGAATCTCTTGAACGGATTTGTTCAAAATATCGAGCAGTATGCGATTTTGAGATTTATCGCGGGCGTCGGTCTTGCTGGTGAATTGGGTGCTGGTATTACTTTGATTTCAGAACTTCTTCCGAAGAAAGTTCGTGGATTCGGCACTACGGCTGTCGCTTCGATTGGAATTTTGGGAGCTGTCTTTGGCGCCTTTATGGGCGACATCTTCAACTGGCGAACGGCGTATATTATCGGCGGCGTGATGGGTTTTGCGATTCTTCTCCTTCGGGTTGGAGTCACAGAGTCTGGAATGTTTGAAAAAGCGAAAGAGACTGCGAAATCCCGCGGAAATTTTCTGCTGCTCTTTGCGACGCGCGAACGACTGGTTAAATTCGTTTCATGTATCGTGATCGGTTTTCCAATTTGGTATGTGGTTGGAATTCTTCTGACGTTTGCTCCTGAATTTGGTGTTGCTATGGGGATGTCGACACTTCCCACGGGCGGAAGTGCTGTGATGTACGGATACATCGGACTTTCTCTGGGCGATCTTTCAAGTGGACTTTTGAGCCAGTGGCTTCAGAGTCGGCGAAAATCGATTTTACTTTTCATCGGTGTCACCGTGGTGGCGGTGGTGGCGCATTTGTTCTTCCCGCATTCAACCACGTTCACGTTCTATGCGACATGCCTCTTCATGGGATTCGGTGTCGGATACTGGGCAATGTTTGTTCAGGTCGCGGCCGAACAGTTCGGAACGAACATTCGATCGACCGTGACGACAAGTGTTCCTAACTTCGTTCGCGGTGCGGTGATTCCTTTGACGGCATCGTTTGAATGGGGCGCGCCAACCTATGGGGTGATCAGTACGACGGTGGTGATTGGACTTGTGACATTGGCGATCACGCTGATGGGGCTCTATGCCTTGGCCGAGTCGTTTCACAAAGATCTCGACTATCATGAATGAACCCCTGCGGGGTTACCACGAATGAACCCCTACGGGGTTACCACGAGTGAGCCCCAATGGGGCCGGGGTTACGAGAAGAGGTAAACGCGGCGGGCTTTGGCGTCGTGGAAGTCTTTGGGAAGAGTGTCGCGCGTGAGTTCGCGAACTTTGTAGTCGTCCATGTCTTTGAATGACTCATCCAAAGAAAATTCCCGACGATTGGCGCTGAAAATCAAAACACCGTCTGGCGAAAGAGCTTCAAGACACTGGTCGATCAACCACTTGTGATCGCGCGCAATATCCCAAGTCCCTTCCATTTTTTTCGAATTCGAAAACGTCGGCGGGTCGCAGAAGATAAAATCGTAGGGGCCGGTCTTTCGTGCCGAACCGTCCTTCATCCACTGAAGAACATCTTCATTGATGAAGCGATGGTTCGACGTCATGAGATTATTGGCGATAAAGTTTCTTTCGGCCCACGCTAAATAGACTGGCGACATATCAACGCTGGTCACTGTCGCTCCGGCACGGGCGGCATAGACCGAAAAACTTCCTGTGTAACAAAAGAGATTTAGGAAACGCGTTCCGAGGCGGGCGTCAGTTCTGCGTTGAACGTGATCCGCTACAAGTTTTCTAGTTCGGCGATGATCAAGAAAAAGACCCGTGTCGAGGTAGTCATGAAGGTTCACTAAAAACTTGTGTGATCCTTCGCGGACTAAAAGTTCAGGCGAGCCACGAGATTTTCTTGAGTACTGGCGGCCTTTGGTTTCTTCGGTCGGGCGAGGGGCTTGGCGTGCGCGACGTTTGACGACCATATTGGCGCGAGGAATGCCGAGCGCGACAACGGCCGCAATTGTATCCTCAAAGTTTTGTTCTTTGCCGCTGTCGATTTCATCATCGCGCCGGTCCCACAAAACCGAGTGATTGCCAAAGACTTCGATGATGAACGGGTATTCCGGAATATCTCGATCATAAAGACGAAAGGCCTCAATCTCGAGCTTGTCGGCCCAGGGTTTGAGTGTGCTCCAATTTTTCTTAAGACGATTGGCGATAGCGCTCACGCCCTCAGTGCTATCATCAGTCGTGACGAAGTGCCACGATCGGGTTTAAGAACGATGCTTTTCTGGCTGGATAGAGTCCGAAGACGACTCCAATTGTTGCCGAAAATGAAAACGACATCAGAACAGAGCCCAACGTTACACTCATGGTCCATCCGGTGACGGCCGCCAGTAAAAGAACCGAAGAAACTCCCACCACGATCCCCGCAAAACCCCCGAGGGCACTGACCACTAAAGACTCCGTCAAGAACTGGAGAAGAATGTCTCGTCGCTGGGCTCCGACAGCTTTTCGAAGGCCAATCTCGCGGGTTCGCTCTGTCACCGAGACAAGCATAATATTCATAATGCCAATGCCACCGACAAGAAGCGAGATCCCAGCAATCGCTGCGAGAAGTAGCGACATGGTTTTGCTACTTTGAGAAAGTGCGGCCTGTAGGTCCGCCATATTTCGAATCGAGAAAGCATCTTCGGCGTACTCTTCGCGCACGCTGTGTCGCTTATTCATGAGCTCGATAATGCTTTCTTCGATCGGCTTTGAGTCGACGCCAGGATTCATTTCGATATCGATCGAATCGACATTTGTTTTTCCCAAGAGCCGGTACATCGCCGTCATCAATGGAACGATCACAATATCATCTTGATCGCGCCAGCCCGAGGCACCTTTTTCCGGCAGAACGCCGATAACTTGAAAGCTAATTCTGTTCACGCGAATCATTTCGCCAATGGGATTTGAAGTGCCGAAAAGCTCGCGCACGACCGTTGCGCCAAGAAGAATAACTCGCACCCGCCGCGTATTTTCATCCTCGGTAAAAAACCGTCCAATGATCGGCGTCGAGGCTTTCATCGTTTCATAGGCAGGAGTCGTGCCGGTGACTTGGGTGTTCCAGTTCTTATTTCCGTAGTCGACCTGCACGCGCCCACCCACGCTGGGAGCGACAAATCGAATGCCTGCGACTTCGTCTTGAACGGCCAATGCGTCGTCAGGCTGAAGTTTTGCGGTCGACCCAGATTCTTGAGCCACGCCGCCCATGCGCTGAGCGCCGGCGCGAAGAACCAGAAGATTTGAACCAAGAGACGACAGCTGACTTTCGATGGCCGTCTGAGCGCCACGACCTAGCGCCAACATCGCGACGACAGCTGCGACACCTATTAAAATTCCGAGGACCGAGAGGCTTGTTCGGATTTTATTGGCCCACAAGGTTCGAAATCCTTGCTCGACATGAAGAGACAACGGCGCTGAAGCTGCGTGCGCAGATTTTGCGGTTTGCGCCGCGGATGCAATTGAAGCTGACGGTGCCGACAGTGAAAGATTCGCTCCAGGGCTCGGGCGGACGATGGCGGCCAGGCGTTCATCGCTTTGAATTTTCCCATCGCGCATTCGGATTCGCCGTTTTGCTTGGTGACCGATCTCTTCTTCGTGCGTCACAAGAACGACGGTGATTCCTTGAGCGTTCAGCTCATGAAGAATCGCCATGATTTCTTTTTCCGATGTTGAATCCAAATTGCCGGTGGGCTCATCGGCAAAAACGATGGCCGGGTTGTTGACTAAGGCGCGAGCAATCGCGACTCGTTGCTGCTGGCCGCCCGACATTTCATTGGGTCGATGGTCCTGGCGGTCGCCAAGACCAACACGGGTGAGAAGTTCGGTCGGTCGTGTTTCGTGAGCTTTTGAAGAACGAGCCATTTTTCCGCTATAGAAAAGTGGCAGCATGACGTTCTCTTTGGCACTCATTCTTGAGAGCAAGTGAAACTGTTGGAAAATAAAGCCGACCGTCTCGCGCCGTAAGACCGCAAGCTCATCATCTTGAAGGCCCGCAGCCTCGTGACCTAAAATCTTGTAGGAACCTTCTGTGGGTGTATCGAGAAGACCAAGGATCTGCATGAGAGTCGATTTGCCGCTACCAGAAGGTCCCATGATGGCGACGAAGTCACCCGGTTCGATGGACAGCGAGACATCTCGAAGCGCATGAACTTCGTGCTCTCCCATCCGGTAGACTTTGGAAAGACCCTTAACTTCAATCATGTGGTTTCAAACATTTTTATCGTCGATTCCCACGTCCGCCGCGGGGTGGACTTGGCATGAACGGATTGCTGGCGCGGTCGCTTGACGAAGACTCGCCAAGCGTTCTGGCAAGAACGACATCGCCCTCTTTAAGGCCACTGATGATTTCTGAAACCTTGCCGTCGGAAAGCCCAAGCTCAATCACTGTTTTCTGGGGTTCGCTGGAACTCTTATTCGCTTTGGAATTCTCGATCATGACAGATGTTTCTCGACCGTCAGTGCGCACGGCTTCATTGGGAACGATGAGCACATCCTTTTTTGAAGCCACTTCGAAGCGGACAGTCGCCGTCATTCCGCTTCTCATTGTTTCGGGAGGCGCCTGCGGAGTGACGTCGACTTCGTACATCGTGACGTTGTTCACCGCTTTGGCTTCAAACGCGATGCGGGCCACTTTCGCAGCGATCGGCGATTTGGGATAAGCATCCAGCGTAATAATGGCTGTTAGACCTGACTTTACTTGTGCGAGATCCGTTTCATCAACTTGAGCTTTAACCGTGAGTCGGTCCGACAGAACGAGAATTGGATCGGCCGACGTGAATGTTTGTCCTGGCTCTACACTTCGCAAGATCAAAGTTCCATTGATCGGTGAAACGATCGGAGTTGCCCGGTAAAGCTCTTCCCATCGCGAGACTTCTTCTGCACCTTTGGCGCGAGCCGCATCCAAAACGGCGGCTCGCTCTGTTGAACTCATCCACGCCAAAATCTGGCCGCGCGAGACCCGCTGCCCTTCGCGAGCGAGTACGGATTCGATGCGACCCGCAATGGGCGGTTTTATTTCAAGACGATTTTCTGGCTGAACCGTACCGGTCGCGCGAATTGATATTTCGACATCGCCCCGAGCAATCGTGAGTCGCTTGAAACTTTTCGCTTCTTTTTCTGCCTCAGTTTCTTTGCTGAAGTACCATGTAGAGACCAGACTGAGGATGGCGAGAAGGGCCGCGGTAATTATTAGATTTTTTTTCCGAGATGCGATCATGGCCAAACTCCCTTGCCCTGAGCTTTTTCCCATGCGGCTTCAGCCACAGTTCTTGTTCGGCGGGACTGAAGGACCGTGCGCTGCCTTGTGATGAGATCGTTTTCGATAATATCCCAGTCCTCAAACGTCAGAAGTCCATTGTTGTACTTTGTCCGAGCGATTTCCGAGCGCGCGGTCGCTGCCTTTCGAAAACTCTCATCCGTTCTTAAGCGGGCGACGGACTCGAGATACTCCGACCAGGTGCTCTCGAGAAGCCGCTTCGCCTCCCGCAGTGTATTTTGCTGCACAAAGTTCGCGGCATTCGCGGTTGCGACAGCGGATCGATAGTTGGCTAAGTCGCTTCCTCCCGAAAACAGAGGAAAGCTTAAAGTAATTCCGATCGCTCGTGTGTCGGTCGTATTGGGGAAAAAGTCACTTCCACGTTTTCCGATGGAGCTGGTCAGATCGAGCGTTGGAAAAAACGAGGCTCTCGCCGCACGGCCCGCTTCGGTCAGTGAGTTTGTTTGCTCGATAGATTTCAAATATTCGGGCGTAAGTAACGCGGTCATTTCAAAGTCGGGTGAATTTTGGGGAGGTTCCGTGACGGGTACATTTCCTGTCACGTCGATCTTTGCCGTTTCAGGCCCGTCGAGGCCGAGAATTTTTGCCAGAGCTTGAGACGATGTCTTAAGTGAGTTCTGTGCCTGCAAGTCATCAAAGCGCGCCTGTTCGAGGTAGGCTTCCGACAAAAGGACAGAACCCTTGTTCTCGCGGCCACTTTCAAAACGAAGTTGAACAAGGCGAAGATTTTCTTCTCGGCGTTTTAAAATCTGACGACTCAGTTTCGCGGATTCTCGCGCGAGCGCCGCGGACTCAAAAGCGGTTTTTAAATCTGAAGACACTCGAGCATTCTCGATGGCGAGCGTCGCTTGTGCCTCCTTCAATTCGGCTTCGGCCTTTGATACTTTGGACACATCCGCAAATCCTGAAAATAAATTGAGATTCGCATTGAGCCCTGCGGTCCAACCCGTGCCAGTAGTCACGGGGACACCGCCCGAGCCAGATCGCTCGGTCGACTCATAACCGACGGACGCTTTTACCGAAGGTAGAAAACCAGAATAAGATCCGGCCTTCCTAGATTCCGCCGCACGAACACGTTCTTTGGAGGCCAAAAGATCTGGATTTTTCTCTTGGGCAAAAGTGACGGCGTCATTCCACGTGAGCTGTTGGTTTGGCGCTATCGTGTTCGCCAACAGTTCGGTGGGTCGAGTCGCGAGAGAAAAAAGCACTATTATGAGTGCGGCAGGCAGGGTCATAGATTCATTGTAGCGGAGGTTTGTTAAAAAACGGAGAGTCCTATCTCTGCGTCATTGCGACCTTACAGTTTGTTACAGTAAAGTTCGCACCCCGAAGAAGCCGTAGTATTTCTCCTGCAAAGTGAACTCGGCGTCCGTTTTACCAATGGCGTGTCGCCCTTCAAAGAGCAGGATGAAGTGATCCCCTGTGTTTCTTTCGATCGAGACGCCGATGATTCCAGATTGATCTAAACCCGAGTGAAGGTATCTCAAAGACGCTTGCCAAAGACCGGTATTACCTATGTCGGGGGCACGAATGCTGAAGTAGCCATAAGTTTTCGCATAAAGCTCAAGTCCTGGACGATTCAGTCGTGCAAGATTTGTGGAAGCTCGAGGGTTAGTCGGAAGTGCCGACTGAAGTGCTTGCCGAAACTGATCTTCGCTAAATCCCATCGGATTTGAAATCACTTCGGCGCGCATATCTAAGCTTTCAGTTTCAAGACGAAGTCCAAAAACGCCGACGTGCTGCCATTCGCCATTGGTTTCAGTCTCTAGCATATCGAAGACGAGCGGACTTGTGGCTTGCGGTGTGTAGCGGAAGGGACGTTCAGTCATACGGAAGTCACCATAAAGAGAAAATCCTTCGATCGGCATCAAGCTAAAATAAAGACCTCCGAAAGGTCTCGACTCCTCTTCCGTTCCGCCAATGAGGCCCAGATAATTTTGCGCTTCGTCTGCGTCTCGCACTTCAGACTTCAAAAGGACCTTGGGAACAAAGGGTCGGTCACCGATGTACGACGGTTCTTGATTTGATAGACCTTCAACGATGAGGACGTGGCTCCAATCCACCGAGGGCGTCCAATTAAGGCGTGCCAGCGCGTGTCCGCCTTCGCGCCAGAGAAGAGATCTTTGATCACGGTTAAAATGAAAGATGGGATTGCTCGGCGAAATAATTTCGGCAGGGCCCCACTGGTAATTCTGCAGTCCCAAAGTGAACGAGACTTCGCGAGTGAGCCACGCCTCACCGAACACTTCCAGAAACTCAACTTTACCGACGCTTGATTGTTCGATGATGACCGGATTCTGACTGCGGCTTTGAAACGTATCAAGATAGCCGCGTGGCCTTGCCACAAATTTGTAGCGAGATCCCCAGGTGTGTCGGTAATCAAGAATCAGATCCGTTCTTAAACCCATGTCAGGAATTTTTAAGAAAGCGTTGTTTGGATTGAAGCTGGATTCATTGGGACTACTTCCGAAGCCGCCGTTCAGCCAGTCCACGCCCAAGGTCGATACACCTTGGGGTGCTTTCCGAATCCTCTTTTTTCGAATGATTTTTTTTGAGCGCTTTTTGGTGACCGGTCCAACGCGCTCGTCATCAGTGTCTGTTTGTGCAAACCCTTGATGGGACACGATCGACAGAGAGAAAATCAGAACCCATCTAAGTATGGATGAGATTTTCACTGATTTTCCTTTTCAGGGTCTGCCTCGTCGCCCAATAGGCGCCAAGAGCACACAGACTGACCAAAAGTGTCGTGCTCAGAATGTAATCGAACGGCACAACAGCGATGGAAAAAGGAACGGACTCTGCAAAGAGGCCCCCGCGATAGAAGATCCCCGAAGCATTCGCGGCCACCGTCAGTAGCGCCGACGTGACGGCTCCCGCAATGGATCCAGCAAGCCCCAACATTGCAGCCTCAATAACGAAAAACAGTGTGACGTGACGGTGGGTGTAGCCAAGGCTTCGCCATGTTCCGGTTTCACGCGTCCGCTCTTTGACGATTTTGATCAGAGTGTTTAGAACGCTTAAGACCGCAATGCAGAGAATAATTAGAACGACAAAATTTTTGAAGACCAGAAGCAGTGACATCACTTTCCTGTAGATTTCGCCAATGATCTTATGGTCCCGCCACTCGACGGCTTTCAATGTAAGTCCGCTGGCGGCGATCGTCTTTTGTAGCTCGGCCGCAAACGACACCGATTCGCTGGGATCTTTTAATGTCACAGAGTAGGCTGATACACTTTTCGTGTTGGCCAAAGACTGCGCCATTTCAAGCGACATCAAGGCCCATCGGCTGTCGAGATCTTTGATTCCCGCATCGACGAGACCCGTCACATTCAGATTTACGGCACTGATTTGTCCACTGGGAGTTGCTGACGAGAACTGAAGTAGCGAAGCTTCGCACTTAAAAGGACGATCGACATTTTCGTAACCGTCCATATTTCTCTTCACATGAATCGGTGGATTGGGCTTACAGCCCATGCGTCGTGCAAGCTCTTGCCCCAATAAAACAGAATTTGGAGGCGACATTTCAAGAGGCACTCCGTAAATCGCATTCCAAAACCAAATTTTTCCGCGAATAGCTTCAGCTTTTTTCGTATCGATGCCAACGCCAAAAAAAATAGTGGATGTCGTATCATTGGCCACAAGTCCATCGACCCGAAGTGACTTAGCCCAAGCGTCGATCTTATCAGATTCGCCCAGTATTTTCTCCAGACGCCCTTGTTGGTCTGGCGTGATCGAAAAATTCCAAGGCATCGATCGTCCGTCGGGTGTCTGAGCCATCTCGTTTTCGATATTGATATCGCCGAACATCATTTTTTGCCGTGTTTCGATGACGATCAATCGGCGAGACTGCTCGATATAACCTTCAAAAAGCACCAAGGCCACAAAACCAGCGGCCACAGACAAAATAGCCGCCAACGATTGGCGAGAGTGACGGCGAAGATTTCTGTAGGCGATTTTGAAGTAAAGGTTCATGGCTTTCGGCTATCTCGACAGACTGTTAATATTGAAGATGGCGGGCGGAAGCGAATCTAACTTTAGTTTTGAGTAGCTGAGCGTACTTTTATTCTTCCTATTCTTTACGTCGGTAATGATCATCTTGCTGATGAAGGGAACTTTCTTTCCTTGGACGACGATCGAATTTCCGTAATCGAAAGTCGCTTCTTTGAAAACTTCGCCTTGCAAAGTCATGAACGCTGCTTTTTTAGCGAGCTTTGACTTTTCTGACACCCAGTACCGGATTTGATCGTAGGTGACTTGGTCTGACTTTGCCTTCAGCAGAAGAACTTTGTGGGGCTGTCCGTCCAAAGTTTCAGTGCGTTCGATTTCGGCTGTGTAGTCGCGAGCATAGTTGGTCGATGCGATGTCGCCATTGGCGGCCTGCCCGGAAAGACGCTGCCGAGACGAAATTGCAATCGGCCGACGAAGAGACGGTTTAAAAAACCACATTGTGCGGTCGTTAAAGAGAAAAACTTCACCTTTAAATTTCGCTGGCTGAGTGGCCTCGGCCAACGCATTGACGTCGCGTGCTTTAATAACAAACGAGCGATCCGACTTTGTTCCGTTTTCGGTACTTTCGACACGGACGTTCCAAGTGACGCCCGTCGCGACGCCGCCACGGGCGCGGTCGGACGCCTCAAGAAGGTCTTCCGCCGAGTTCGCGAAAACCAAATCGGCTGACATCGGAATCAAAGCCGTAAAAATCAAAACCCTTAGAATCAAATTAGGCGAAAGAAATCGAGTCATACGTAAGACCTCACTCAAGTAGTAGAAGGGCGATGCGTTCTTTCACTTTTCTTTTGACCAGCCAGCCCGAACAAACTGCAGCGATCACAATCATAGTCAGGGTGAGGCCCGCATGCATCCAAGGTTTGGTCAAAATTTTGATGAGAACAGAATAGGTGGTTCCCGCGGACTCAACCGTCCAGCCCGCCGAACTAATGATGACCGCAAGTATTTCGGAGACGAGAAGTCCCAAAAGCGACGCACCCAACGCCAGCCAGCAAGCTTCTTTCACGAAAAGACTTTTCACGCGGTCGGGCGGGAAGCCAATGGCTCGAAGTGTCCCCATCTCTTTCGCGCGCTCGAGAATCGAAATCGTCATCGAATTAACGATAATAAGACCGGACGCACCGAAGATTAGAAGAGCAAAGAAAGATCCCATCGCATAAAGGAAAGACATCGTCCCGTTATAAAAGAGCCCGATGCGGTCGTCGGTGAAGGGGTAGGCTTCAAGATCAACGCCTCGGTTTTTAAACTCGGTTCGCATGTGGTCGACAACCCGGCCAATGTCGTCATCATTTTTTAGGAAAAGAACTTGGTGGCTCGCCCCTTGTGTCTGAAGGAGCTCGCGCACGATTTCAATCGGCGCAATGACGCTGGAATCTTCGAGGATGGGTGTTCCGGTCGAGTGTTTAAGCGCAACCGTTCCATTGATGGCATTTAAGTCGCCATCAAAAGTCCGTCCGGCCAAGACGACTTGTTTGTCGGCTGCGGCGAGCGCAGAAATTTCAGATTTATAACCTAGGATTTCGCTGACACCTTGGCTCACTGAAATCGCGTCGATGGTTTCTTTTGAACTTTTAGAAAACGACTGACCCGACTGCAGCGCCACAAACTCAGGAGCGTGCTTTTGAACTCGTGGATGATTTCTGCTGAAATCGTCGACCTCGGGTTGGACGCCGCGGATAAAAACCGGAATCGAGCGCGATCCGACCGAAAGAAGCGCCTGTGTTGAAAGGTAAGTTCCAGTGGTCTCGATCTGTGAAGCGATGGGTTCAAGGGATTTCGCGATCGCCTCAAGCTCGGTACCGGTCATATGGTACAGCGCCGGTTGAAGTTCGTAATTGTCGAGGCCACCTTTTTTGTAGATGGAGACGTGGCCTGTGCCGTTACCGTAGATCAGAGGGATCTTGGCCGCGTACTCGATATTGAAAATATGGCCCGTTAGAAGAGTCAAACCGACATAAGCAATCACGATCGCAAGGCCGGTTGAGATCGTGCGCCTTGGATTTCTCTTCAGGTTTCGAAGAGCCAATATCCAGTCGAGTCGTGAATTCATCAAGAAATCATTCCATCGCTGATGTGAAGCACGCGGCCAACACGTCCGATCAGTTTCTCATCGTGCGAGCAAAAGAAGAAAGTCACATTCTTCTTGCGGTTCAGATCCAGCAGTAAATCAATAATCTTGTGAGCTGTTTTGGAATCCAGATTGGCCGTCGGCTCGTCAGCCAAAATAAGTTTTGGACGCGTCACAAGCGCACGAGCAATCGCGACCCGCTGACGCTGTCCTCCGGAAAGTCGATCTGGTAAGTGATTTTGGTGGTCCAAAATTCCTACGTCTTGGAGGGCTGTTTGCACGCGTTCGCTGCGTTCAGCGGGACTTAGCTCGGGCTGCATGAGAAGTGGGAGCTCAATATTTTCTGCGGCCGTCAATACGGGTATAAGATTGAAGGACTGGAAAATGAATCCGATTTTTCGATTGCGCAAGTGACTGAGCTCGACCTCACTCAGTGCCGAGATGTCTTGGCCATCGAAAACAATTTTTCCTTTGTCGGGAACATCGATCGATCCGATGAGATTTAACAGAGTCGATTTCCCAGACCCGGATACACCTATCAGCGCCGTGAATTCTCCAAGTGCGATTTCAAGATCGATACTTTTGAGTGCAGGGACTTCGACTTCGCCCAGCAAATATCGTTTTTCGACGCCTTTGAGGCTTACAAGAGTTTGCGATGTCATGCTGTGAGTATAAGGAACTTCGCTCGGCGCGCAAGGCCTGCGGCTTCATTTCATCCGCGGTACGTTTTAGAGCCCTCTGTGAGCGATGTCAGAGTATGGGTCACGAGTTTGTCCCATGCGCTGTCGGACTTGAGGATTTTAAAACCGTAATGACCGAAACCACTTTGCCAACAGACTTTGATTTCAAGATGAGCGAGTGTTTGCTCGCCGATTTCAACGCTCGCTCGAAAGCGTTGGCCGTCGCCTAAGCGCGCGGAGCTGAAGCCAAGAAGGCCTTGGTAGGAAATGTTTCTGACCTGAAGATCGACCCCCAGCGGCGAGATCCCGATGGTTTTTTCAAGCGGAACGATTCTCGCGGGACAATCCGAGTCGAGTCGCACGTCCATTCGGTCGTAGGGCGTTTTTGAAGCGGACCCATTTCCGTTAAGGACCAATCGGTATTTGTTTTGTGGATAAAGTCCCTGAATGACCGATCGTTCAAAGTCGGACATGTCGCGCAGAACTGAGGTTTTTTCGCAGAAGAAGTAACTCATCAATTCTGGCGTCATGACGGGATCTGAAATCATATTGAACTGACGTTCAGGAAATTCAAAGTTGTCGATTTTATTTTCGCAGAAATACTTAAAAAGATTCTGTTCGTCCGGGTATTTCGAATAGACGGCCTTGTAGCGTGCCTGGGCTGTTCGAAGGTCGAGGCACTCGGAAATAACCGTCGCGCCGTTGGAGAACCCGTAGTTTTTCACGACACGATTTTCTAGCGCATCAAAAAGCAGAAGCGATTCGTAAAAAAAGCGACGGAACGGCTTAATGACGATCAGCTTCATGTCGATTCCAAAATACTTGGTCGTGTACTCGTACAAGTATTTCAGAAGGCCAAAGATAATTTCACGATTGTCGTTTCGGTAGGCTTCATCCAGCGTCAGCGACGAAATTTCAGCGAACCGAATTCCAGCCTGTAGAAGTCGAGAAACATCAAACGCTTTGGATGCAGGAACGCCGAAGGGACCCATTCTGAAAACGGAAAGCGTCGCAATGACGCGTCCATTGAGCACGGCAATCAGAATACTTGTGCTTGGAAGCGCATGATAGGGCGTGATGCGCATTTCGCTTTTATTGGGTTTCATCGACCCGCTGGCAACGTACGAATGGTAAAGAAGATTGAAGACTTGCTCGAGTTCTTCTTTGGTTTCAGCCAGTTTAAAGCGCAGATTCTCTGGTGGTTTGTAATCCAGCTTTACCTTCGAACGAATAAAAGTGTCGCGGGTATCCCGCGGCAGGGCCGAGAACAGCCGTGTCATTGCTTCTTTTTTTATTCGTCGAAGTCGTCGGCTCATTTCGACTTTCCTTTTTTGGCAATCGTCAAAACGACGCCCGCCGAAAGAAAAAAGCGACCACTGGCTGCAAGCGGTTCAGTTTGTTTAATCCAAGTTTCCAGCTCTTCGCGCCGACCACAAAGATCCGACTTAAAGCCCAGCGATATCTTCGCAAGAATGCCGAACGGAAGATCGGCTGTCGTAAAATTCAAAACTCGGTTTTGAACATCGACATAGCCCACTTCGTTCAAGTAGCCACCGATTTTGCGGCCGACAAAACGGTCACCGCCGCGGCCGGCCTGAAGTTTTTGTGCGTCCTTAATGAGGTCGGTAACGAATTGGCTTTCGGGGTGCTGAATGTTCAAACCATCGTCTGTGTCGAGTACACAGACGGTGCCGTTCTCATCGAGCGTTCTGTGAACATCGGCCAAAAGTTGCAGACGCTCGGGCGCGTGCTGCAAAACAAAACGCAGGTATGTAAAGTCTTGTGACTTATCATCCAAGGGAAGTTTATCGGATGTCGAATGCAAGGCACGGAAACCCAATTTGGGGTGCTCCATTTTTTGCTGCCGACAAATTTCGAGAAGTTCGGCGCTGGTGTCACACGACGTAACTTGCCCTTGCGCTGCGAGTTTGCAAAGAAGCGGCGTCAAGAATCCAGGACCGCATCCGACTTCAAGAACGCGGTGGTTTTCTTTCAAACCGCCCCATTCTTTGAGAAGCTTCGATTCCAGCGGGTAAAGGCGCTCGGCTTGCGTCCGTAAGCGCGCCAGTTCGGCGTCGCGACTCGACATGGTAGAAACATTGTAAGAACCCTTATCGCTCATGACGTCCTCATTTTATGAATTCCAAAAAGCGAGTTTCTAGTTCCCCGTAATACTTGTTCGCAAAAGCGATTTTGATTCTTTGAAAGAGTCCGCGATTTCCAAAGAGCAAGCGCCGCCTTCGGTACACTCCGACATAAGGATCGAACTGTGTGAACGTCGGCGCCTGAAAAAGAGGACGACGATTCAAAATCGCGATCAACACTTCGGAAGCGACCAACGAACCACCCAGTGTGCAACCGGTCGCGATGGAAGGCCCAGTCCCGCGCTCGACCAGCATTTCTTTGCTAAGTTTTAGGTAGCGTAAATGGAGACCTGCCGGAGCGATCCCAATCGAGAAATGAATCATCTGCCGAAACTTGCTCATGCCGGGGCGCCAGTTAAAGTACTGATCAGCCGTCATCGAGGTTGGAGAGAAAACATGAAGCGTCGCAGAGAATCCAAGGGGTGCTGAAAGGATCACGGTTTTTCCGTGACGAGCGCAAGCGTCGTACAAAAGTCGCCGTGCTGAAAGACAGAAGAAGTCGAGGGAATCGACGACGATGTCGCAGGAAGTGACGAACTCGTCGACAGTGTCAGGTGTAATGCCCGATCGGAATTCACGGACTTCTGTCCCTGGACTTATGTCTTGAATCATCTCTGTCATGACCTCGACTTTTGTACGGCCTAGAGTCTTGTGACTCGCGCCGATCTGTCGATTGGTGTTGGGGATGTCGAAGACATCGATGTCGGCGATCGAGAAGCGCCCAATGCCCATGCGAGTGAGGTTGATCAGTGCCTGGCCGCCCAGTCCACCGACCCCCGCAACGGCGACGCTCTTCGCCTTAAGGGTGTTTTGTTCGGAAATCGACACGATTCCGATATTTCGCGAGAATCTCTTCCCGTACTCTTCGGCTGACATTTTCTCACACCCCTAGCCAGCGTATCGGTTCGGCATTTTGGGACATGAGGCCTAAGAGTTTAAGACCGACAAAAGAGTGTTTATCGATCCGGTATGTGCTAAGGTCCAGGTGGTTTCTTTTCGTGTGGGGGCGTCCCGGTTTCGACGTGGGCGCTGACGGTCAAGGAGCATGCCGGGGCGCCCGAGGTCCCCGTAAAAACGGGCAAACAAGTAATTGGCGACAATTACGCTCCTCTCGCAGCTTAACTGATGCGAGGCATGAGACCAGGAAGTGTTTGCGGTCCTGACTCTCGTGTAACTTTAGCGAACTCGTTCCAACCGTGTTTTCTCCAGGCGGTTGGGATTAAAAATGCTGGGGGAGGGATGAGAGAAAGTTTGTCGATGGACGCTTTCTCATCGCCCTTAAAACATCGACTAAGCATGTAGTCGCCTTGATTCTGATCGCTTGCGGACGGGAGTTCGACTCTCCCCGCCTCCACCAATTTTTTTTACACAACAAAAAGATTTTCCCCCAACGGGGGAGGATCTTTTTGTTTTTGAGCATCGGTCGTGCAGGGAGAGCCGAAGTGCTGTGTAAGCCGCGGACGGAGTTCTTGTGCGTTGCTGCGGACGCCAGAGGCGTCGGTAGCGATGCGCAAAGCGAGCATCGGCGAGGAGACTTGCGACGACCCGAGCGGAGCTTCCGAGTTTCGCGGCGCTCGATGCGCCGTGAAACGAGCCGACAGGAAGTAAAGAGACGGCGGAAATTCACTGAGCTTATCGAGATCATGGATCAAGTTCGCCATTTCGTCGCGTCGAATTGCTTACGAACGCAGTTTTACTGATGGGTCACATTGTCAGCCGTGCACGTTCCAAGTGGTGGCGCATTCATATAGATATCTTCCGAAAGATTGAATTTCGCATTCTTGGAACGAATCAATAGCTGATCTTCGCCGAGCGTCTTCGCCGGCGGAGTTCGAACGAGGCAAATTGGGTTGCGACTTTTATCAATAGAGACAACCTCAGCGGATCTCCAGGTAATCGCTTCGAGATTCAGAGCTGCATGGGGGCCGTTATTTTCCTTTCTGAACCAAAGCACGGCGTGGTGATGACGATCACCTGGACGAATCGCAGTAGGAAACTCGAGAAGGGTAAGCTGAAAGACGACGCCACCTCGTCCGTCATCCGCCGCAGACAGGTTCACCTCATTACCGATAACCAGTGTGACATCCGTCGGCTGCGAACCATAAGCGTCGACTCGAACTCGCAGACCCTTTACCGGTAAGACAGCGTTGCCGATCTTCATGCTCGCCGGCGCGGCTTCGATACTGACTTTACAAGACGAGCTTTGTTTGGTGACAACACCAGTACACTCCGATGGCATCTGGCCGCCACGTTCGGTGCCTTGGATGGCGAGAAAGATTTCCTGACTCGAAAGTTTTAGTTCTTGGAGTCGTTCTTTCGGTGATTCGAACTGGCGCGGGTTGAAATAGCGACGATCGAAACCATTTCTATTCATCAGTTCCACAAACTCCTGGAGTAGAATCGTGCGGTCTTTGTTTTGAAACATCCATGATGTCACTGTCCGGATGTTTTCGTTGTCTTCACTATTAAGTTGCCGAGGGACTTCCGGGGGCATTGCTTTGTCGAGCAGCGCGGCGTTGTCGAGACAGAATTTGGTGTCGCCGCCAGAAATATCAAACTTGCAGAAGTCAGCCGCCGGCATGAATTTAAAGAAATAAACATTCATTACCCACTCATGGAGCAACGTCTCTGCCTGCTCGATCGAGCCGGGCTCTTTCGCGCCCTGTTGTTCGTAGAGTTCTTTTTTTATCCACACCGAGCGCGCCGTTTGTCGCGCGATTTGAACGGTCGACGTCGAGATGAACGAGACCCCTAAAGACTCTTTCGAAATCTTCTCGAAATCGACAGGTGCAATGTACCAGTTCTTCATCTTAAAGATTGCATCCAGATTCGAACTCTTGCCGGACGCGTCTTTGATATTCTTAAAGAGAGGTTCGATGTGTTTGGCGTAAGCCAGCTCTTTTGTCGGATCCTTGATGAAGTGCTCGAACATCTTCGCCATTTGTTCATCCTGAAGGCCGGTTGCTCCACCACTGTCTGTGGTTCCTGCGCCTCCGAGCGTGGGAGCAGGATTGCTGGCAGATGCCGGCGATCCAGACCCGCCAGGGTTGGACGACGGAGGCGCACAACTGACCATAAATATGACAGTGACGGCGTAGGCCAGCAGCGCGAAAGGCGAACATCGTGATAGCATTGACCGATTCGTCATAACTTCTCCGTCGTAAGATGGGGATGCAACGGAGGAGCCAAGACGGCCCTCCGTTGGCGGATCCGGGTTAATCAATTGAGTTCCAGGCAGTTAACTGAAATTCCACGAGTGGGAGCGATCAGCGTTAACGAGCGTCGGTCGTCGAGATTGCCCAAAGCCATCGCGTCCATTGGCAATGCGTTTTGCTTTTTGCTGAGGTCGACATGTGTGACCGACATAGCAAAGATGCCGTCTTGTTGTACTCCAAGCGTTACGATCGTTTTTCCATTGATGTCTTGCCAGTGCTTCGGTGTTTTCAGGTCCGAGATATTTAAGGATGCAGCTCCTTTCTCGGTTAGAATCAGCATTTGCGGTCCTGTAACTTCACCATTGAACACAGTTTCGCCGAACTGCATGTTCGAGCCTTTGTTCACAGTGCAGATAGTTTTAGCCTGCGCTGCTGCGGACATTGTGACGATTGCTGTAAGAGCTGCAAGTGCGAGAGTGTTTTTCATTTTGATCTCCTTGGGTCGATCAAGACCGGTTATTCGTTGGACCCAAAGTACACCAAATGGCCCAATGCGTTACAGACTATTGTAGTTAAAAGTAATGGCTTTATTTTACCGTTAGTAAAATTTGAGTCGGCTGATTTAGACTAAAAAGATGTTATCGATTTTCGATTTCACCAGTTATCGCGAGTATTTGCAGTTGTGGATCGAGGCTCAAGGGGATCGAGCCTACGGTCTTAAGGGTAAGATTGCTGAACATGTTGGGATCAGCTCAAGCCTTATCAGCCAAATTCTAAAAGGCGTCAAAACGCTCACACCGGATCAAACGTCGGATCTGGTTGATTACATTGGTCTAACGGAAATCGAAGCCGACTATTTCTATCTTTTGTTGGAGCTCGATCGTGCCGGCAATCATCGCTACCAAGAAAAACTTAAGAGAAAAATCACCATGGCTCAGCAACAGTCAAAGAAGATTGGAAAGCGGGTCCCTCGGAATGTCGAACTGACGAACGAACAGAAAGCGATCTATTACTCGAGTTGGTTGTTCACTGGAATTCGCAACATGACCGCCGTTCCGGAGTTCGCAAATGTAGACTCTCTTGCTCGTCGCTTGAATGTGGATGTAACCATCATAAATCGAGTGATGCGATTTCTTCTTGAGAACGGCCTTTGTGATGAGGCAGATGGTCGACTTTCTTATGGTCCTGCTTCCATCCATGTCGACAAAGAATCGCCGTTCGTGAACAAGCATCATCAGAACTGGCGATTTCAGGCCATCCAGCGGATGGAAAATAAAAGCACCGAAGACATCTTCTTCACGTCACCGATGTCACTATCGAAAGAAGCCGTCGAAGAGGTGCGTAAGCTGCTACCCACGGTCATTCAAAACGTAATGAAAATCGTCGGACCATCTCCGTCTGAAACGACGGCTTGCCTGAACATCGATTGGTTCGAGTACTAGCTGCTCTTAGAAAAGCCCAGTCGGCATCCACAACAAGTATGATGACAGCGTGATCGAGCACGTTCGGAAGAAAGTTCTCCGAATTGGATACCATTTAAATTGGGAGAGAATGCCAGGTTCAAATTCTGACCGCCCCCACCAATTTTCGCGAGAGCCGAAAAAATACAGATAACTTGATATCAGATATCCGATATCAAGACATCCGAATTGAATCATCGTTGATTTTATGGCGACGCCAGAATCGCCGATGGCGATGCTTTCGTGTCTCCCTCCGCCTCCAACATCTACGGAACCGAGAGAGGCTTCTGAGCATCGAAAAAGATTTGATTCTTCCCCGGACGGGAATCAATGTGTTGACGAGATTGAGAGGTGGAAAATTAAGGTCGTAATTTTATATGCATCTTTATTAGCGGTTTTGTTTTTTATCTTGAGCGTCAGAACCATTCGATTGAGACGATCCTTAAAAATTGCTGTGGGGGATTCGGGGAGCAACCAAATGCTTCGAGCCATGCGGGTTCACTCAAACTTTTCTGAATACGTACCGCTAAGTCTTTTATTGATTTATCTCGTCGAGGGGACCGCAGCCAATTCGGTTTTCATCCATTGCTTAGGCAGTGGCCTGTTGGCCGGACGACTTTCACATGCCTATGGACTTAGCCAGACAAACGAAAACTTCAAATTTCGCGTGAGCGGTATGGCGCTGACCTTCACCGTTATATTGATTTGCTCGGGATACCTTTTACTTTCCTACGTGAATGTACTTTAATTTTTGATGAGTCTTAGATTTTCCCAAATGAACAAAATTATTTCAGTCGCGGGTCCAGGTCCTTGCCCTACAGAACATATGTTTATTGGTGTGATTAAGATATGAAACCCACTGATTGGGAATCGCTATTTGAGTCAAAAATTTCTGAGGTGGCATCGTCGGGTGATCCCGCGCACGATCTCCTTCATTTCAAGAGAGTCGTCAGTCTTGCTAAGTTTCTTTGTGAGCGCGAAAATGGTAACGCTGAAATTGTCGTTCCCGCTGCTTGGCTTCATGATCTCGTCATAGTTCCCAAAGATAGTCCACTTCGCAACCAAGCCTCTCGGTTGTCTGCCGAGAAAGCGATCGAGTTCTTGCGATCCGTCCATTACCCAGCGAAGTTTTACGATGAAATTGCTCATGCGATTGAAGGTCACAGCTTTAGCGCGAACATTGAGATCAAGACTATTGAAGCGAAAATCGTTCAAGATGCCGACCGCCTAGATGGGTTGGGGGCAATAGGCATAGCCCGTTGTTTTGCAACAGCAGGTCTTCTGGAGCGAGCCTTTTATAATTACGAGGATCCATTTTGCGACGTCAGAACACCGGATGACTCTCAGTTCACCGTTGATCACTTTTTTAAGAAACTCTTTAAGACTGCAGAGACCATGAAAACGCCATCCGGAATCGAGGAAGGCCGTAAAAGAGTTGCAGTGATGAAGGAATATTTGTCGTCACTGAGGTCAGAGGTTTTTCGATGATTTGAGATGGGAACGGCGTTGGTTTGACTCGCGGACGAAACCAACAACTTGGTAGCAAGGAGCTTTTTTCAAGCCACTTTATTCAGTTACCTTGAGTCTCTTCTAATTCGCTGGGTTTGCAACGGATTGTAGTAAGGGCTATGTAGTGAACAAAAGGTTTACTACGAAGGGGAATGTGGGAACTGCAGCTTCAACAAAAAAACATTTATGGAAATTTTTGGTCATCACGTTTGTTTTGACCTACGCCTACACCGCCTTTGTCATTTCCGCCGGCGGAGTCAAAAATTTCGGAATCTTCGGACTCGTGTTGATGATGTGGATACCTGGTGCCACTTCGCTCGCGTATAGGTATTTCGCACGCATCGGGTTTAACGATGTTGGTTTCAGGTTTGGTCGGGCGAAGTATTACGCCATTGCGATTTTTGCTCCACTGGCTCTAGCGATCCTTACGAATTTGATCTCCTCACTTTTTTCCATTCGAGAATTTTCACTTTTGCCCAATGAAATGTGGCCCAAGTTTGCTCCTGCTATCGTTATCAGTCTTGTTGCAGGTTTAATCGGCGCGGTCGGTGAGGAAATCGGATGGCGCGGTTTCCTTGTGCCAAAAATTTTTGACATAGGCTTGAAGTATCCGCTTTTTGCGACAGGTATTGTGTGGGCCGTGTGGCATTTACCTATGGTTGTATTCGGTGGGTATTACAAAACCGATAACCTTTTTCTCATTTCCACGACATACACTCTCTCGATCATCGGCATCGGCTATTTTATTGGCTGGATAAGAATGAAATCTGGCAGTGTATGGGTAGCTTCAGTCGCACACGCGAGTCACAATTTTTTCTTCCAACTTCTCATTCCGTACGTGTTGTTCGCTAAAGAAGGTGAAAACGCGAAGTGGTGGTGAGCTTACCTGATTATTCGGGCCACTTTTTACTTCAGTCGTCCAGCGTTAAACCTGGTTGTTGAATTCCTCTTCGAATTGCTTCGGTGTTTT